>Ga0196970_1000317_pt1 | contig 64436 bp, 48 predicted proteins | sample S1v_513CmetaG_FD_148672 | JGI IMG/M metagenome (GOLD analysis project Ga0196970, IMG submission 148672) | Soil microbial communities from Anza Borrego desert, Southern California, United States - S1+v_5-13C | ecosystem: Environmental > Terrestrial > Soil > Desert | place: USA: California...
AAATTCGTTTGTCGCCGGCGTTCTTGCAGCGGGGACACACTGGACCGTTTGGCCAGCGCCAAGCTTCCAGAAGATCTCGAGCTTTGGTTTCATCGCCGAGCGCCTGAAATGAATCCGCCAGTACGCAGGCTTCAGCCTTATTCTTTGAGGTTTCCATGCCACCGAGCCTATGCAGCACCCTCGGACATCCGCGGTCCAAGCGTTTGCTAAATATATAAGCCCGACGCCGTGCTGCCCCCGGCTTCTACTCCAGGATCCGCAGTCGGAAGAACCCGTGCAGGCTTTCGTCAATGCCGTTGGTGAACGAGAGCGGCACTCCCGTGCCAAGAATCGGGGCGCCGATCTCGATCCATTCCTCGTCGCCAAGCGAGTCCTTGTATTCCAACTGATAGGTTTGTCCCGCGAAGGTTTGCCAGCTGAAGCGGTATTCGCCATCGACCGCTGAATGGCCGCCCAAAGGTGGAACCGGCGCCACAACCACCGTGAAGCTTTGCGTGGCCGAAAGGCTGGGAGTTCCGTTGTCGGTGACCACCACCTGAAAAGTGTTCGTCGCTGGCGCTGTGGCGGGGGTCCATGTGAACACGCCGCTCTGTAATCCAATTTCGGCGTCCGCCGTTCCGCCCAGCAGCGCAAAGGAAAGCGCCTGGGCAGGCAGGTCGCTATCACTCGCGTCGACCGCAAAACTCAACGAGTAGCCCAGTGTCACAAGCCGGCTGGGAATGAACTGCAGCACAGGGGTTGAATTCGGAACCACATTCGGCAGCCGCGGCGTCGGCGCCGGCATGAAATATATCGAAGCTGCGCCGTCCGGGAAGCGTCCCTGGCTGACATCGGTTTGCTGGCTGCCGAATACCACCACATCGATTGGCGTGCCATCGGGCGCGAACAGCCCCAGCGCCTCGCCACCCTTGCCGAGCGCGAAGTCGGCATGCAGGTCAACGCGATTGGTGGAATTCTGCGTTGACTCGTTGTCCGCCCAAACCAGCAGTCTCCCTCCTGCGGGAACGATGTAGTGACCGTTATTGGGAATTTGGAATTGCAGCGGATTGTTGAGGTTGTCGGTAAGGTAATAGCCGCCGAGGTTCACCGCAGCTTCACCAGGATTGTAGATTTCGAACCAATCCTCGTACTGGCCGTCTGCCGGATCCGGCAGCGTAATGGAGTTATCGGCGAGCCACTCGTTGATGAACACGGAAAGGGGTGCCGACGCCCCGTTGTTCGTGACGCCTGGTGTTGGATAGAACAGGGCGCGGCGGTAGAACGGCTGCGCGTCCGGGACATCGCCGAAGCTCCAGTTGGCTGTAAGGTTTGTGTAATTCAGGTAATCGACGACCTGCACCTGATTGCTGATGGCCCGGCTGAGAATGACGCGGCCGCTTCGTGCCGGCAACTGGAACGCGGCGTGCCATTGGTTCAGCGCGTTCTGGTTCACCTGGTTGTCGCACCAGACGAGGTTGAACCCGCCGGCGCCGAGCGTTGCGTTTGCCGGAAACACCCAGCGTGTGAGGTTGGTGTGGGAATCGGAAAGATAATAGCCCGCGAGGCTGAAGTTCGTCGGGGCGCTATGATGAATTTCGACCCACGAATCGCGCTGGCTGAAGTTATCCACTGGCCCCGTGAGATTCTCTGGCTGCACTTCATTGAGCCACACGGGAGGAAAGGGAGCGAGAGTCCGCGCGATAACATTCGGCACGCCGGGTGAAGCGGCGGCCTGCGCCAGGCTCACAATATTGGTGTATTCCGCCTCCAGCTTCACACCGAACACCACATCCGTGCTGTCGGGCGCGGCTTGATGAACCTCGGCCGCGATATAGTTCATGCCAGGAACAAGCAACGAAGCTGGCAGCGTGAGAATGGTGGGCGCAGTGGCATCGCCGCTCCCTGGCGTGCCTGAAGCCAGCGTTGAATTGATGACCGTGCCTGGGTTCATCCGGACGCGCGGATTCACTTCGCCGCCATTTATATAAAGCACCATGCCATCATCAACGTAGGCGGAAACGCGAAGGCGATACCCCTGCAGATTATTCGTCAGGTTGAACGCGGTGCGAAAGTAATACGCATGTCCAGATCCCACGTTGTTGATCGGGAGTCGAGGGTCTCTCAACACGGTGCGGGTGAGCGGGCCAATCACCGCGTTGTTCTCGAAGGCCAGCAATCCGCCGCCCGCGGGCCAGTTGGCGTCGTTGTATCCGTTGGCTGTCCAGTTGACGCCATCGAGGTTGGACACCTGCATGAAGCGCCATGCATTGGTGTAATCGAGGAAAACGATTGAAGCGGGTGGTTGCGAAACAAAGTTGGAGTGACCGACGCTCCAGTTTCCAACCCGGCTGTTGTCCTGTGCAGTGTCCAGCAACTGCAATGAGAATCCATTGGTAACAATCGGCCAGGGCGGGACATTCTCGAACCTCACCCGATTCACGACCACCCAGTTCGTGCCGAGGTCCGGACGTTGCAGCGTGAGGGTTTCGCCGTCGTGATCGAGAACACCGCTGTATTGGTCAAACGCAATGGCATTTGGACCGTACGTCTGATTAAACACCGCCAGGTTCTCAGCAAGCACAACAAACCCGCGGGGTGGAATGAAGGACCCAGGGGGAAACGTATAACCGAGACCATTCACGTTCCAACCTGAGACATCGAATGCGAAATTGGAATGTGTGTTGAACAGTTCCACGTAAGCCGCACCCGGCGCTGCCGGGTCATGCATGATCTCGTTGAACACGACCTTGCCAGAGGGATCAACATCGACACCTGTATAATTCACCACCTTCGATCCGACAGCGGTCGGCAGCGGTTCGCCTTTCCGGTTCGAAGCCGAGATGCTGAGCGCATTGGTCCCGCTCAAAAGTGGCATGACGACGCTCCAATTCGATATTGTCGTCCAGCGGATCGGATAGGCGATGCCATTGATATTGATGAACTCAGCGGCGAGCGGCGCCGTACCCATGAGCGTCATCATGTTACTTCCCGCGATCACCTGGTAGGCGGGGCCGGCAACGCTGAACGCCACGTTCGGCAGAATCGATTGAAGGTAACTGCGGCGCTGGTTGATGAAATTCTTGATGAACTGCGGCGACGTCATCGGGATGCCATTCTGTTGGAACGCGGCATAACGCTGATCCAGCGCAACATCAGCGACACCCGGCATCAACGGGCCATCGACGGCTTCCTGAAATCCGCGGAGGTATTCGCGATGGAAGACCGGGTAGTTCAGAATCATCTGCCGCAATGAGGTGTCGAAGATTGTGTAGATGCTGTCGTTCGGCGCGTTGCCGCCGGCGCCGAGCGCAATCTCAATGTCCCACATCATCAGCCGCCAGCCCGCGTTGTCGGGTTTGTAGGCGAACATATTCTTGCCTCGGGCATAGGCGTAGCTGTCCCAGCTGCCGCAGATGTGATGCGTGATGACGGGCCGCAGGAAGTTGGGAACATCCATCCAGGTGCGAACCAGCGCCTCGTAATTTGCCGCACCCGTGTTGTTTACGGCTGCAACGAGGTTCGTGAAGGGCGTCCAGTCGTTCGGATTTGCAGTGGCTCGCGGACGCCAGTTCCAACGATAGAATTTCGTATCGATCTCCCCGTTGCTTTTGTTCACGCGGTTGAGCGTTGCGTAGATGCTGCCCTGGTCCTGGCCGTTGTTCGCAAATTCAAACCAGCTCTCAATCTTCCGCAATTGCCCCGCTTCGTCGTCTGGAAAATATTCCCCGATCAACTCGCTGTTCGGCTGCTGAGTATCGTCGTAAATGGTCCCGCGCCGCTGTCCGTTGACGAACATATGCACGTGGCGGCGATGGTTGTAGGGCTGCCCCAGCTTGCGTGCGATCCAGTTCCCTGTGATGTCCACCTGTCCCGAGTCGTCATTGAAGAAGAAATTGCCCGAGACCACATCGTAGGCCGTGAGCACGAACGGCTCGGATCCAAGGAACCGCTGATCGGGCGGAAAGTTGACTTCGTAATCGCAAGCAAAACCAAGCGGGCTGTCGTACTGGGGCGAATGAAACGGGCTGCCGCTGTACATCGTGTCGACATTGTAAACCGCACGGATGTTGTTGTAGACGAAGGTCGCATCGATCGTGTCGTTTGCGTTTTTCTCGCGGGATGCCCAGAACGCAATGTTGTTCGAGGTCACCCACAAACGATATGCACCGAAACTGCCGGTTTGCACTGCCTCCCCCCAGCGCACGTGACATTCACGTTCCGGGTAACCTGCGGGAAACAGGCTTGATGCGCCGGCGCCGTCAGCAGCCGATATGTGGAACGCGGCCAGCCGGTTCGCTGGCTGCCCTGGGATGGTTGCTGAATAGAGACCATCTCCCGCCACCGCGTCTCCGCCCATTCCGTTGTCACGCATCTGCACGGTTGCAACTGTCGCACTTGGATCGAGACGGTAATTCAGCGAAACGGAACCGATGGTGTCGGGATCAATGACGCGTGCGGAAACCACGACCGCCTGGTTCAGCGCCGGCAGGACTGGGGAATGGCTGACGTCGAAAAGCGCCGGAGCGGCATTGGCAACGCGCCGTGAATTCACAAGGCCGGGCGTGCCGAGATTTGCGGGAATATCGAGGCGGCGCGACACCTCCATCCAATTGCCGCGCACACGCAAAAGGACATATGGCGAACCTTTGAGCCACCGAACCTGCGCCCGAATAGTGCCCGTGTTCGCTCCGCCGACAGACATGGTTTGTGACAGCCCGCGCAGCACCTTGTTCGGGCCAGTGTCCCCACGGGCGGCTGAAATCAAATGCAGTCCGCTGCTCCCGCCGATTCCCGTGCCCGCTTCAATGAACGACTTCCGTGTGACACCGCCGAAGATCCATCCAAGGCCGCTGTTAAAATCGCCATTCGAAATCAGGTTCGCCCCGCCGTTGTTCCGAACTTCAACGTTGTCAACGAGGGCTTCGCCATGGTCCTGCAAAAACATTTCGAAACGATTTGCCACCCCATAATCTGAGGGGCCTTCATGGGAGAACGATTGGCCGTTCTGGAGTACGTCCGTGACATCAATGCTGGTCCAGGTCGATTTTGTGCTTTCCTCGCTGTCCGCCCAATTGTAGGCGAGCCTGTTGTCAGCGCGGGGATCGATGAGTTCCAGAGAACTGCCGCCGCCGTCGCTCCACCTGCCCCACCGTCCGCCGTCCGCATAAGTGACTTCGTCCATCGTGATCTGGATGATGGTTGTGACTCCATCAGCCACCACGTCATCGGGCATGACGAGTGCGATCCGTTCGCCGCTGTTGCGGAGCGATCCGCTGTAATTTCCAAAGGTGTTCGCCGCGTGGAGCTGCGGATATTTTGCCATCAAATGGGCTGCGTTTTTGGCAACAACCACGAACCCGCCAGCAACAATCACGGCGCCCAGGGGAAAGGTGAATTGGATGCCATCCTGGATTTGCCAGCCGGCAAGCGAAACCGGAGCACCGCTGCGATTGTGCAACTCCAGATACTCGTCGTCGTCGAGTTCCGAAATCGGGTGATACATGATTTCATTGATTCGCACCGAACTGATGTTCGGAGCGGCGTTGGGCGTGCCAACGGTCTGACCTGCAAGCCGCTGGAAATAGGGGCTGCCGTCAGGATGCCGGCCGGTCGGCACTCCATTTTCCTGGCCGCCGAACGTCACCGCATCCAGGACCCGCGTGCGATTGGAGTTCACGAGAAGGATCGTTTCGCCCGCCGACGACAAGGAGAAGCCGAGCTGCGCATCCGTGAAAGCAAGAAATCCTCCGGCTGGAATCATGGTGCCGTTTGGGATGCGGAACTTGTTCGTGTCCACATCGTCGCTTAACCACAGCCCGGAAACATTCACGGGCTGGGTGGACGTATTGAAAAGCTCGATGTAATCACGCTGCGGCAGATCCGTGTGCGCGAGGTATTCATTGATGACGATGGCCCCGGCAGGATCAGCAACGGCGACATCCAGGCTGCCTGGCGATCCGCCGATCACGGCGCTTGCAGACCACGCGCGCGGATCGTTCTCGCCATAACTCGGGTGACTCAGGACGAGCGAATGTCCCGCGCCGTCGGCTGCGGCCGGCCAGGGAGAGGTGCTGCTGTAGTTGATTTCGAGGAGCCGCCCGCCGAGTTCGTTCAGCAGGATAATCTCACCCCCGGCGTTGTTCAATCGTTGCGAAAAGGGCCCCAGGCAACTCACGCCATAAAAACTCTGGGCCGCTGCCGGATTGCGGGCGATTACGAGGATCTGGCCCGGCGTGATCTGCGTGCCAGCGGGAAATGAATACGAAATTTCACCCTCGATTTTGTGTCCTGTCAGGTCTTCCGTGATGACCCCTGTGTTCCGCAATTCGATAAACTCGAGATCGTCGCCCCCTGTCCAGGACACGTGCGGATGATACATGATTTCGGTGATCACGAGTGCGGTCCTGCGGCTGGAGGGGCCAGGCGGCTCCGCGGCGCGCACGGCCTCGCGCGGCAACATGAATGCGGCAACGAGCGCGATGAGATGAAGGAAGGACCATGGCCTGGAACCGCTGAATCGGAACATCGAGACCCCGGATTGAGGAACGCTTGGCAGATACATCTTGAAACGCTGTGACTGTATCTGGCGCGAGGGTCACTGAAAACCTCTAATCCTTGGCTCGAACCAAAAAACTTTTCTTTCTGATTGACCCAAGCGGGGCAACTATGACGAGATGTTAGGCCGCTAGTTGTTGAGGCCGGTTAGCTTTACTCAGAATGGCTAAAACCTTGATCAGAAATAGAAACGGCTCGCGCGCGGGAAGCACCAAATACGATGCGAACCAGAAGGTTTTATCACAAACCTATGGCGCGCTGGCTGATCTCCGCCGCGAGCTTTCAGACTCGAAATCCGCCGTTGCCGAGCGGGAGGAGCTGCTTCGCAGTTTTTCCGTATGCCCGGATTCCCAGCGCGCCTGGCTGCTGCTCGAAGATTACTTCGAGAAGCTTTCGCTTTCGCGCAAGGACTTCCCTGCGAATGACTGGTGGCCGAGATTGCTGGCAGCCCAGGGCAGCAGCCGCCTTGAGGAACTCGCATTCCTGTTCCTGCGCGCCCACCGCTCGCCGCCTTCTGAACTTGCGCCCCATGCGAATCTCAGCCGGTTCGCGGAGGTCGAAGAGGCCGAGCAGGAGCAACGCCTGGTGCGCGAACTCGAGGGGTGGCTCTTCCCGCAACGGCCGGTGCATCTCGACACGCCCCGCGCCTCGTTGCGCGTGCTGTGCCAGCCTCAAGCCGATACCGAACTTCTCTCGCGCAACCGCCTGGCAGTCCAGTTTCATCTGACCCGCCCGCGCACGGGCGAAAAGGTGCGCTCACTGCACGACATCCTGGAACTGACCACACGCGCCGCGCACGAACAGGAATTGTTTCCGCCGCAGGATTGGGAATTCATCCAATGGCTTGCCGAAACGCATCATCACCGCAAGGACGGCGATGCCACCCTGCTTCTCTCAAACAGCGAACTGATGCATTGGCTGGCGCGCTGGGGACACACGGGACGGCTCGTTCAGGCGACGGATCACAAGCCGCTGGTATTCCATGGCCAGCTCGCGGAACTCGTGCCGCACCTGCAAAACGGCGGACCGGATCTTTCCTTCACGCACCAGCTTGTGTTGCCCGACCGGCAGGTCTGCTCGCTCGAACAGGTGCATTTCTTTTCGTCGCAGCCGCCGCTCGTGCTGGCGGGGAGCACATTTTACCTGTTGCGCAACGCGCCGCCGCATTCCGTCATTGATCTCTGGAAAAACCGGCCGGCGGTACCTGTTCGCAAGCTCAGCCATCGCCTGCTCACGCACCTGCGCCGCACGCAGGCGAACAATGGCCTGGACTGGGAGGAACTCTGCATCGCGCATCCGGCCACGCCGCAATTTGTTTTCGAACTGCTCGATGACACGGTGCGCCTTCGCCTGCTCGCCACGAGCAAGCGGGACGAGAGCCACTGGATTTGGAATGGCCACGAATGGCAGTTGAATGAGCCTCGTCGGAGGCCGCTGGACAAACCGGAGATTCTGGATGATCCACGCCTGGAGCCCGCCACCCAGTGGCTGCGAAAGCTCGACTGGTTTACGCCCGAGCCAGGCCTCTGGGTCGGCGACGCGAATGAAAATTTCCTTGGGACGCTTGCCTATGCGTGGACGGATCGCCCGCCCGATGCCGAGTTCCTTGGCAATCCTTCGTTCCAGCGCCTGTTCCTTGCGCCGCGCCAGCTCAAGCCGCGGCTGATCGTGAAGGGCAGCGGCATTGATTGGCTGTCCGTCTCAGCTGAATGGGAACAGGAAGGCCTGAAGCTGACATCCGCCGACCTGCAGCGCCTGGCGGTCGCCACAAGCCGTTTCGTGAAGCTGCCTGATTCAGGGTGGGTGGAACTCGACACTGCCGCTGTTCAATCGGCTCATGAAGCCATGGCGGATCTGGGTGTGGACGGCCTGGTGCCGATTGCGCAAAAGATTGGCCTTGAGCAGGCTGCGCATCTCGATGACGAGGGGCTTAAGCGATTTGCGGATTCGCCCGCGGCGAAGACCCTGCGCGAAAATCTCAAGAACTTCAAAGGCGTGCCATCGGCCGAAGTGCCTTCGACCGTGCAGGCCGAGCTGCGTCCGTACCAAAAGGATGGATTCGATTTCCTTTGCCATCTAACCCAAATCCGGCTGGGTGGCGTGCTTGCCGACGACATGGGACTTGGGAAAACGCTGCAGACATTGTCCTGGATGTCATGGCTTCACGCCCGTCACAAAAAGAATTCCAAACCATGCCTGGTGATTTGCCCCGCTTCAGTTCTCTACAACTGGCGTCGGGAAGCGGAACGTTTCACCCCGCATCTCAAGGTGCTCGTGCTCGAGAGCGGTTCCGCCCGCCACGTGTTGCGCAAACAAATTCCACAGCATGACATCATCGTCACCAATTACGCGCTGTTGCGCCGCGACCTGGAGGAGCTGCAGAAGTTCCAGTTCCGCGCGATCATTCTCGATGAGGCGCAGTTCATCAAGAATCCCGGCGCGCAGGTCACCCAATCCGTCAAGCAACTGAAGTCAGAGCACCGCCTCGCCTTGACGGGAACACCGCTGGAAAATCGCCTGCTCGATTTGTGGAGCATCGTGGATTTCGTCCAGCCAGGGTATCTCAACACGCAGGAACACTTTCTTGAAACGTACGAACCGCGCGGCGGTGACAACGCCGATTCTGCGCAACGCATCGCGCGCCGGCGTCTCTCTGCCAAGCTGCGCCCGCTGTTGCTGCGCCGCTTGAAGAAGCATGTCGCGAAGGATCTGCCCGATCGCATCGAACAGCGGCGCGATTGCGAGCTGGGAGAGGAACAGCGGAAACTGTACCTTGCGGAACTGCGTCGCAGCCGCGACCAGGTGATGCAGGCGGTCGCGGAGAAGGGCATCAACAAAAGCAAGATGCACGTCCTGGCGGCTCTCACGCGCCTTCGCCAGATTTGCTGCCATCCGCGCCTCGTCGGCAACGATTCGCTTTCAGGCAAAACGGAAACGCTGTTCGAATTGCTGGATGCGCTGCTGATGGAAGGCCAGAAGGTTCTCGTGTTCAGCCAGTTTGTGCAGATGCTTGAACTGCTCGAGAGTGAATGCCGCGTTCGCAATATCAGCACGCACATCTTGACCGGCCAGACGAAGGATCGCCAGCAGGTGGTGTCCTCATTCCAGGAAGACCCGAATCCCGCCGTATTCCTGTTGAGCCTGCGGGCAGCGGGAACGGGCTTGAATCTCACGACCGCGAGCTACGTGGTGCTCTACGATCCGTGGTGGAATCCCGCCGTTGAAGCGCAGGCGATCGATCGCTCGCATCGCATCGGGCAAACGCAGACGGTAAACGCCTATCGCCTCATCTCGCCGGGAACGGTGGAAGAAAAGATCTGGGAACTGCAACAGAGCAAGGCCCAGACCATTGCCGACGTGCTTGGGGAGGAAGGTTTCGCCCGCAGCCTTTCGCAGGCGGATCTGGAATACCTGTTCTCGGAGGACTGATCCTAAAGAGTCACAGCGCGCGGCGGCGTCCCCGCGCTTCGATGCGTCGCCGCAGTTGCACAACTCCGCCGCCACCCAGGGCGCCGAGAACAATGCCAGCCAGCGCTCCAATGCCTGTGTTGCGCGGCTTGTTCGGGCGTACCCGCACAGGCTCTCTTCGATCCACAATGCGGAACGAAACTTTGCGACCGGCTTGCGCCGTTCGGTCTGACGCATCCATGCAGGCTTGCGCCCACATCTCACAAAGTTCCGCAGCTTCCGAGGCACGGTGTCCATAAGCTTGCAGTTCGATCAAAGACTCGTCGCGTGTTGCAGATGAAACCCTCAGCCGCAAATCGTGCGCGCTCATTCGTTCGCGGCTTGTGCCATTGGCGAGTTCCGCAAGGCGTGTCATGACTGAATCCGACGTTGTGAACTCCAAAGCGAGTGCGGCATTGGTGGACGGATCTCCCCCGCCGCCCAGCCAGCTCAATAGAATGCGGGTGCTGTAGGTGACAGGCATCGCGTAGCTGATCAACACGCTCACCGCGATCGAGAGGAAGAAGATCGCAAAAAAGACCCGCAGGAATACGGGCAGCTTGGGTGAGATTTCAATCAGTTGCGTTTCGTTCTTCATGCGGATCCCCGCGGCCGCGCCGCAGTATTTTCCCGCATGCGGGATCGGCGAATCAATATTCCAGCAATTCCGCCGATGGAGCCGAGAACGGTGCCCACGACAATTCCCAAGGCGAGGCTCTGTCGTTTTGCTGAAGGCAGCCGGCGGGTGCCCGCGGCTGCTCGATCGAGGATCACCGCCTGCATCGTATTATCGACGCGAGAGTTCTCCGTCGCATTCGCCAGCTTGCGATCCAGGTCCGCCAATTCCTCCCGCATTTCCCCGAGTGTTTGCGTCTGCGCCTGTAACTGCTCTTCTGAACCTTCCTGAAGCCTGAGGCGTTGGAGTTCCACTTCCGCATTGTGAATATTCAGCGCGACCTCCGTCCGTTGCGCCTCCAATTGCACGATGGGTTCGGACAACTGCTGCATCACGCGTTTGAGCAGGTTCCGCCTGTAAGACTCAGCAATGGCGTTTGCCACATCAGCCGCCTGCGCTGAATTCTCTTCGCTCACTTCAATCTCAACAATCGTTGAATTTCGAACAGGACGCAGGCTCGTCCGTTCACGCAATAATGCCACCGCGTCATTGGTGGACAGCGCAGCAGCACTCCCAGCGGCGCGCCATGCTTGATCCAATGCCAATTGTTCCACGACATCCTGCAGGACGGAATCGGAACGCATGACTTCGATTTCTTTGTGGAACCGTTCCGCGTCGAAACCCTTTTCCATCCACTTGAAATTCAACATCAGCCGGGTCGTGCTGCGAAAAGTGGTGGCATTGTGCGCTGGAAGCAGCGCGGCGATCGCAACTGTGGCGACCAAAACGCAGACAAAGATCACCGCGAACAACGTCCCGTCGCCCAGCGGGCTCTCCATTCCCGCGGCCGGTTTCATGCCAGCCCGATGCGTTTGAGAATCGTGGCGACGCACTCGGAAACCGAACACTGTTCCGTGTTCAACTCCAGTTCAGGATGGAACGGCGCCTCGTACGGAGCGGAGATGCCGGTAAAGTCCTTGATCTTCCCGGTGCGCGCCTTCACATAGAGGCCCTTGGGATCGCGCTTCTCACAAACCGTCAGCGGCGTGTCCAGGTAAACTTCAATAAAGCGGCCCTCGGGAACAATGTTGCGGGCCAGTTCACGATCGGAACGGTAGGGTGAAATAAACGCGGTGATGCAGATCATTCCCGCATCGGCGAACAGCTTCGACACCTCCCCAATCCTGCGGATGTTTTCTTTGCGGTCATCTGGCGAAAAACCGAGATCCGAGCAAAGGCCATGGCGGACGTTGTCGCCGTCAAGGACGTAGGCATTCTTGCCGCGCTTGAACAATTCGCGCTCGAGTTCCGTCGCGAGGGTGGATTTCCCGGAGCCGCTCAGCCCCGTGAACCAGACGACGCAGCCTGAGTGTCCCATTCGCTGTTCCCGTTCCGCGTGCGTAACTTTTCCCGGAGACCATGTGATATTCTCGCTTTTATGAGTCAGATGACCAGCCATGCGAAAGTGAATCGCGCCCGGCCGAGCGTTGTCCAGCACGAACATTGCAAAAGCCGAGTTCATCCTTGGCATTATACACAGCCGCAGGTAATACACTGAACATGAGTCGTTTTCGAAAGCTGCTGGCGGTGAGCTTTCGCGCCAAGGTGCTGGTGCCGGTCATCGCAGTGATGGTTCTGTTACTGGCGACCATGGCTGCCGTGATTAACGATCGCATCACGGATCAATTCGAACGCGATGCGCGCCGAACGCTGGCCGCTGCCGAGGACAGTTTCCAGCAGATTCAACGCAGCCGCACCCGCAGCCTGCTGATCCGTTTTCGGGACCTCAAAAATGAACCCCGCTTTCGCGAGGCCTTCCAAAGTGGCGACCCCTCGCGGGTTCGCAACCAGCTGCCCGCCCTGATGGGTGCCGTTGGTGAAGACGTGGACATCGTCGTGTTTTCCGGACCGGAGGAACTGATCGCCAGCGCGAAGCGGGATCCGTTGATGTCGATCGCAAATTTTGAATCGGCAAGCGAAAGCCTGATCGCACAGGCTTTGCGGGCAGCGAGTCCTTCACGCGGCGAAGCGACCGCGGACACGGTTTTTGTGGACGGGTTGCTTTACGACGTCGTGTCGTTCCCTGTCTTCGGCAGCAACGGAAGACTTGTGGGCGCGCTCACGCTGGGATCGCAAATCAACCGGACCGTGCTTGAGGAGTTCAGCCGCGCCACCCACAGCCGCATCGTTTTGCTTGGGAATGAACGGGTGATCGTTTCGACACTTCCCGGACCTGAATCCAGTCTCGATCTGGTTCGGCTGTTTCGCGACGTGACTGCCGAAGCACAGAAGAAGGGATCTGGATTTCGAATCCGGAAACATGTGTTGAACGGCGAACATCATTTTTGCGCTGCAGGCCGTTTCGAGACTCCCAGGAACGATGGCGACCTCGGCTATCTCCTGCTTTATTCCTACGAGCAGCCGCTGCAGGATCTCGCCGCAACCCAGCGGAATCTGATTGTCATGAGCGGCGTGGCGATAGTCCTCGGGTCGCTGGTGGTCTGCTTCCTGGTGGGCAAGGTTACAAAACCACTGCGCGAACTGCGGGATAGCGCCGAGGCCGTTGGACGAGGCGACTTCTCGCGCCGGGTTCCCGTCCGCTCGCAGGATGAATGCGGCGAACTTGCGCGCGTGTTCAACCAGATGACGGAAAATCTGAAGACGTCGCGCGAGCAGCTGGAAACGACAGTGGCAACCCTGAAAAGCACGCAGGCGCAGCTGATTCAGAGCGAGAAGCTTTCGGGCATCGGCCAGTTTATCGCTGGAGTGGCGCATGAGTTGAACAACCCCCTGACTTCCGTCCTTGGGTTTTCCGAGTTGATGAAGCACGCCGTTGTCGCGCCGAAGGACAAGCATTACCTGGATGTGTTGAACAAGAGCGCGCTGCGGTGCCAGAAAATTGTCCAGGCTCTGCTCAGCTTTGCCCGGCGGCAATCCCCCGAACGAAAACCAACCCTGGTTAACGAGCTCATCGAAGCCTCTGTGGACCTGCTGCAATACCAGCTGCGCAAAGGCAGCGTGAAGGTCATCACGAGGTTTGATGGAGAGCTGCCAGAGATTTTGGTGGATCCACACCAGATGCAGCAGGTCTTCGTCAACCTTCTCAACAACGCACGACAGGCAATCGAAGCCAGCCAGACCGAGGGGTGGATTCGGATCAGGACAGAAACGGATTCGCGACGAGTTCGCATTATTTTTCAGGACAATGGACCCGGCATCTCTCCTGAGAATCTAGCCCGGATCTTCGATCCCTTCTTCACCACGAAGGGAGTCGGGGAAGGCACTGGGCTGGGACTAAGCCTCTGTTACGGGATTGTGAAGGAGCACGGCGGCGTCATCACGGCGAACAGCCGGCCAGGCGAAGGAGCCACATTTTCGATCGAGCTGCCGCTCACAGAACGTCCAGCCCAGGATGGGGCGGCGGCGGCGCGGCGCGCCGAGATGCCGGCGGCGCGACTCGGGCGCGGCAAGCGCATCCTCGTTGTGGACGATGAGGAACCGATCCGCGTTCTATTGCGCGAATCCCTGACGCCCGAGGGATACGAAGTGGATGTTGCGGCGGACGGTGAAAGCGGACTGCGCCAGCTGAGCGGGAAGCATTACGACCTAATGCTGTGCGACTGGAAGATGCCGGGCTTGAACGGCGAGCAGGTTTACGAACGTATCCGCGCCATCGATCCCGATTTCTGCCGGCGAATCATCTTCATTACAGGCGACATCGTGAGCGAGCAAACCCGGCGATTCCTCGATGAGCAGCATCGCATCTGCCTTTCAAAGCCATTCAGCCTCTCCGAGATTCACGCAGCCCTGAGACGGGTGATGTCCAATTGATCCCAGGAAATTTTGGAGGATCCAGGCGTGGTTCAACACATTCGTTTTTCACGCCGCCTTCGATATCTTGAATGCCGGTTCTTCTGCGGGACTCGCCTCGACAAACCGTTTCCTGTCCTTCATGATGCCCCCCGGTCGCACGCGTGGACAACGACTGAAAGCTGCTGGCTGCAATGTTCCGAAGTAACGGCATACAAACTCATCGAAGTTCAGTGACGGATGTCTCTGGGTTGTTCCTTGGCAAACACCCTGTTCTCCCGCAACGCTCAGCCTGATCGGATCTGCCATGCCTCAGGACCATCGACTTCAAGCCCAGCGATTCGAACTGAAATACCTGGTGCCTGAAGAAATGGTTGCGGGCATCCGCGACTTTGTCCGCTGCTACCTCGAGCTGGACGACTTCTCAGCGGGGCGCGCCAACAACTCGTATGATATCCACAGTGTTTACCTGGATTCGGCGGACCTGCATACGTGCCAGGCGACGCGGAATGGCGACAAGAACCGGTTCAAGCTCAGGCTGCGCTACTACAATGACGACCCGCAGACGCCAGTGTTCTTCGAGATCAAGCAGCGCGTTGACAATGCGATTCTGAAGCAGCGCTGTCCGGTGCGCCGTGAAGCGGTTCCGCTTCTGATGTCAGGACAACTGCCGGATCCCGAACATCTTTTTTCCGAGGAACCACGGCACCTGGTTGCGCTGCAGCGTTTCCAATATTTGCAATATCAATTGGGCGCTGTTCCACGGATGCATAACAATTACCTCCGGGAAGCATGGGTTCCGGTTTCAGGAAATGCAGTTCGGGTGACTTTTGACCGGAACATCCGCATAGAACCGTATTTCGCCTACCAGGCCCCAGTCGCGATGGCTCGTCCCCGGCGGATTTACGAGGATGTGGTGGTTCTCGAGTTGAAATTCACAGGCCGGTTTCCAAACTGGTTGCGCGAGCTTGCAGACTCTTTCAATCTCTCACGCGGAACGGCGTCCAAATATTGCGGCGGCGTTGATGTCCTTGGCGATTTCCATTTCCGGCCGCGTGTCGAAGACTTGATCCAAGCCGGAACCGCCAGGCAGGAACATTATGTCGGCGCCTCATCTGGAACAACGATGACCGAACTCGGACAAACCGCCGTTGCGCGGGTGTGAAATGTGGATGACAAACTATGACTGACTGGCTCTTTCGTGGTGATTACGGAATCGCGCCCACCAATTTTGCCGCCCTGTTTCTGTCGCTGTTGCTGGCGTTCGTCTGCGGCCATGCTGTGGCCTGGGCCTATATCTGGACCCACACAGGTCTGTCTTATTCGCGTTCCTATGTCAGCACGTTAATTCTGATCCCGGTGATCGTTGCGCTCGTCATGCTCGTGCTGGCCAACAACATCGTCATTGCATTTGGGTTGATGGCGATTTTCGCGATGGTCCGTTTCCGAAGCGTTTTGCGCGACACCCTCGACACCACCTACGTGCTGGCCGTGATTGTCATTGGGCTCGCCTGCGGAACCTTGAAATACAGTTCGGCCATTATCGGCTGTCTCATGACCGTCGGCCTAATGTTCTATTTCTGGCTCACAGGCTTTGGCACGCGGCAGCGATACGATCTGATCTTGAACGTCCAATGGGCGCGGCCTCCGTCCGAACTTCCCGAACTGCTGCGGCTGCTCCATCGGCACAGCCGGTCCGTTCAATGCGCCAGCCAGCGCACCAGTGAAGCGTTTCCCGGCATGGATGTTTCGTATCGATTGCTGCTCCGCAATCCCGCTGCGACGCATCATTTGATGGAAGAACTGAAGGCTATTCCAGGCGTGACGCGAGCCTCAAGCCTGGGCGCGAGCGATGAATCCGAACTATGAAGCTCGAGCCACTCAAGCCGGTTCCCACACCGCTTCCCCAGCGCCTTCGCGATCTGCGCATGCGGTTCATTCCACCGATTGTCTGCATCGGGGCGATGTTGGTGATTGGCCTGGTTTGGAAAGACACCGTCAGCCCGCCCACCATGGTCGGCCAGGCAGAACCGATCGTTTCCAACATCAGCTCGTATCAACCCGGCATTCTCGCCGAACTGACAGTGCGGCGGTTCGAGCGGGTCCGCGCGGGTCAGGTGATTGGCAAAGTGCTCGTCGCGCACCCCGAACTTCTAAGCGCCTCACTCGACGTCATCCGCTCGGAAATTGAGGAGCTTCAGACCGATCCCCAGAGGCTCTACACCGAGCGACGGTACGCCGTGGACTTCGCGCAACTGCGGCAGAACTGGATGCGCCATCGGGTCGACCTCGCCAGTGCCAAGGCCAACCTGCAGTTTGCCGAGGCCGAATTATTGCGGCACGAAAAATTGCTGGCGGCCAAAATGGTTTCGCAAACCGAATACGATCTGGCGAAATCCAATCGCGACTCCCTTGTGGAAGAGGTGAACGAGCTCACGCAATTGGTGAACGACGGCCAAATTGCATTCGACTCCATGCAGGGCACCAACTGGGCGGGCAATGCGACAGAGTCCGGGGTCGCCGCCTGGCAGGAGGCACGTCTTCGACTCGCCGCGGCCGAGTTGCAACCGATCATCCTCACAGCACCGATCGACGGGATCATCACGGTTGTTTCAAACCACCCTGGCGAATCGGTATCTGCCGGAACCACCATCGTAACGATTGCCAGTCTCAGCCCGGTCCGAATCGTGGGCTATTTGAAAACACCTTTCAGCGCAGACCCACAGCCTGGCGCGCGCGTTGCAGTTCGCACACGCGGGATTCGCCGGCAGGTGGCGGAAACGATCATTACCGAGGTCGGCACGCAGTTGGAACTGCTCCCGATGCACATGCAGAGCGCGCTGCGATTTGCCAATCTTGAGATCGGACTCCCGGTGGAAATCGAGCTGCCTCCCGAGCTGAAACTTCGGGCCGGGGAACTGGTCGACATCAGCATTATCACGAATTAATTCGGTTTCCGGTCCATTCCTCTTTTCAGTTCGCCGGGGTGGATTATCTTCTTCCCCTATGCCTTGTCCGTCTGAACCGACGCCAACGCGCGGCACGTTGCTGAACCCGGTCAACCGATTTGAGCAGATCGCGATGGAGCGGGATGAGAACTGGAATCCGGATGAAGATCCGCTTCCTCAGACGCGGTTCCTTCGGGACAAATCGCAGACGATCATTGCTTACAACGACAGTCCCGACATCGGCTTCGAAGCCAGCATCAATCCTTATCGAGGATGCGAGCATGGCTGCATTTATTGCTACGCGCGGCCGTTCCATGAATACCTGGGTTTCTCGTCGGGCATCGATTTCGAAACGCGCATCATGGTGAAGGAAGACGCGCCGGAACTCCTTCGCAAGGAATTATCCTCCCGCAAATGGAAGCCGCAGGTGATCGCAATGAGTGGCGTCACGGACTGCTACCAACCGGTCGAGCGCAAGTTGAGGCTCACCCGTCGCTGCTTGGAAGTCCTTGCCGAATTTCGCAACCCCGCAGGCCTCATCACAAAAAATGCACTGGTCACCCGCGACATCGATGTTTTGTCCGAACTCGCGCGGCACCACGCGACTGCGGTGTTTATTTCGCTCACGACCTTGCAACCCGGAATTCGAAAGGTGATGGAGCCGCGGACCTCGCCCCCCGCCGCGCGTCTGGATGCAATTCGTCAATTGTCCCAGGCAGGCATTCCGGTCGGTGTGATGCTGGCGCCGATGGTTCCCGGGCTTACTGATTGCGAGATCCCTTCGCTGATTCAGGCGGCGGTTGAGGCTGGAGCCAAATTCGCCGGATATGTTGCCTTGCGCCTGCCCCATGCCGTGGCCCCCATGTTTGAAAACTGGCTGCAGGAGCATTTCCCCGATCGGAAAGAAAAGGTGCTGAATCAGGTTCGATCAATGCGCGGTGGCAAGCTCTATCAATCACACTGGGGCGAGCGGATGCGCGGGGAAGGCATCATTGCGCAACAGATGGAGAAATTGTTCGAGGTCGCCTGTCGCAGATACGGAATCGCAGGTGGGCGTCCGCAGTTGTCCACAGCGGCGTTTCGTCGCATTGAAGGCGGGCAGGCTGAACTCAACCTTTCCCTTTGATGCGGAACCCGGGCGCGTCAGCCTTTGCTTGCTTCGTTCTTGGCTGCCAGCAAGGAAGTGTCGCCCGTCATACGCGTTGTGTCTGACGGGCCCGCCGCGGGAACCTGCGGGTGTTCTGCCGTTCGCCATGGGACTTCAAAGATTCGAACGGCATTTCGGATCCCCTTCACTTTTTCCGACGGCAGAGAAATGCACGTTGCTGCCAGGGCCGGGTCGTCCCGCCGGAGGCGCTCAAATGTGGCGCCACTGATCAAAATGCGTCCGCGTCCCGACAAGCTTTCCAAGCGGCTGGCGAGATTCACCTCCCGCCCAAACACCGTGTAGTTGGAGATATGCGCTTCTGAACCCATCAACCCGACCGTGGCAATTCCAGTATTGATGCCGCTGCCGAGGGTAAGGACTGGCAAGAGAGTGAGGGCCGGCTGTCCTGCGGCCGCTCGAATGGCGTTCTCCGACTCTCGCTGCTGGTTTTCAATCTGCCGCCGCTGGTTCAATTCCGACAGGCATCTCTGCGCTTCAATAGCTGCTTTCACGCATGCGCACGCGTGCGACGGGTTCGGTGTAGGCGCTCCCCAAAAGGCCATGACACAGTCGCCAATATACTTGTCCAGAGTGCCTTCATGCTTCTTGACGATGTCGGCGACGAGCGCCAGATAGGTGTTTACCGTGGCGAGCGTCTCACGCGCTTGTTCATCGTAGTATTTTTCCAGTTCAGTCCCGGCCAGCCCAGCCGCCGCCGCGTAATTCTCAGCGCGCTCCTGGTGGGCATCGGTAAACTCAGTGAATCCACGTATGTCAGCGAACAGCACTGTGACTTCCCTGCGAGCGCCCCCCAACGCCCAGTCCTTTCTGTCCAGCAACTCGTGCACGATGTTCGGCGATACGATCCGTGAAAAGATTGATTTAACGCGTCGCTGTTCAGCCTGTTCAAACATGACTCGAAACGTCACCAACGAGACGTGACTCAGGAGCAACCCCCCTGCAACCGGCATCACGACGGGCAACCAAAGACGCTGGTCAATGAAAAGGATCCAGGAGATCGCCACGTACGCGACGATCATCAACACGATGCACGATGAGGCGATGAGAATGCGGCGCGTCCATGTTACCCAGGCCGAAGCGGCGCCGAGCAGAATAATGATCGCGAGATCGACAGGGGTCGACGTTCGCTGAATGAACCGGCCCGTGAGAACCGAATTCGCAACGTTCCAATGGGCGCTGGGAAGAAACGTGTCCTTTTCGAGAGGCGTGGCGCCTCGATCGCTGAGATCGTTGCCGATGGCTGTGGATCCGACCAGGACAAGTTTGTCCGCCCAGGGACTCGGAAGATTCGTTTCGCCCCTGGCACGAGCGCGTTCCTGGATCAGCAGAGTCTCGATCGGTTGCTTGAAAAGGTATGGATCCTTGAGCCTTACAGCCCAATCAATCGGGAAGCAGCCGTCTTCATCAACAAACAGGACCCGTTTGTCTCCCGCATCGTTTCGAAGGACAATTCTCCCGTGGCGGAGATCGACCTCAGCCTCTGCCAGGTTCAAATTGAGCTGACGTGCTGCGAGGACAATTCCCATGCTCCAGATGCGTTCTACGGTGAAGGGGCGGCTCGTTCGCGAGGTTCCTTCCGGCAGGGATTCCCCTACAAAGTCAGCGAGGTCAAACTCTCCCTTCAGGTTCAAGGGAATGCGGATCGCTTCGTGCGGATCGCGCGGCAGCACAATTTCGTTGGAACGGATTTGAGCGCGCCTAAGGTCCACTCCAAACTCTGGATCCGCTTCCACCTGCCTAAACAGAGAATGCCAATTGGTTCGAACATGAAATGCATTGGCGCGGCGCAGCACTCCGTCTGGATCCTTGGTCATGTCGGTCGAAATGTCGCCAAGGGCCAGAGCGTTCGTCGAAAACAGATCGGGTGGCGTCAGGCCTTTGGCGTCAGCGAGCACGACGTTTCCCGCGTTCCGAAGTTGAAGGGCAAAATATTGATCAGAATCCAGGAGGGTGCCGTCAGGCATTTGCACCTGCGACGAAAAATGGTCCTCCCTCAGCTCTGCAAATATGACGTCGAAGGCGACCGCCTTTGCGTTCTGAGCCGCCAACTCCCGGACCAGCCGCCCATACACCTGCCGCGGCCAATACAGACCATAACGATATCCCAAGGTTCTGTTCGTGCGGACAAAATCGATGCTGCGGTCATCGATGTAGATAAAGCCCAGGTTCGTGGCGACCGGAGGTGAGAATCGGGCGGCATCGCGAACGCGATGATCGAAGGTCATGCGCTCGATGCGCTCGAGAAAGTCCAGTTCGAGCACATATAGGACGCAGACAACCACCACTGCAGAGACTGCAATCAGCAGCGGCGCCGGCTTGGCGGCCTTAAGCTTCACAAGGGCGAACTAAACAAAAAACCCAGAGCAACACAAGGTCGCTCTGGGTTAATGAAAGCGCTAACGCTTAAAAATCATCGGGAAAATCGGGGAATTCGAATCCATCATCGCCCTGGCCGCGGGTCGGCGAGACAACATAGATGGTGCGATCGATCGCGAAGGTCGTTCCTGGGGTTTCAGGTCCCATTCCGATGTCGCGAGCTTCCTTGATGCGCTGGCGCAGTTCGGATTCGGGAATGTTAGTGATCTGGCCAGTCTTAGCGTCATACTGCTGTCCAGCGCGAACTTCCTGGGTCGTGGGCGTGCCATCAGCTCCGACATACGCCATCACAACTGAACCTGTGAGCACGCTCAGGATGCCGTCAGCACTCAGTGTGTAGATCGTGCCGCGAACACCAGCCACACCGTTTGGAATCTTGACTTCGTAGCTGGAACCAGCGGAGAGCTTCTTGACCGTTCCAAGAATCCGGCCGGCTTTCAGGTCGAGCTGAGTTTCGGTGACCTTGTCGATGCCGGTTTGATTGGCGATCAGCTTGTCGAGACCGAGAACCGTGTTCTCATAAATGCGAACGGCGTCCTGGTCGGTCTTGGGTTGAACGTAGGCGACCGTCGAAGCGGAGGCACTTGAATCCATTGCGCCGAGGGCTGCAGTTGTCGCTGCGCTGGCCTTCTGGTTGTTCAAGATGAGATCAACGTGCGAATCAGAAGCCGTCTGGATCACTGCACCCTGCCGAAGCACGGTGCCGCTCTTCAGAGGGCGCCACGTGGAATTGTCAGCCGTAGTGTAACGGGCTGCACCTTTGATGTTTACCACTTTGGCAAGCCCCTGTTCTGCTGCCTGAGCAGAAAAAGCAGCGGCGATTACCAGAGCGACCAACCCACCTGAGAGACGTTTCATCAATTTCATAGACCTTTTTCTTGCAATAGCGCTTTTACAGTCTGCGGCAATCGTATGGATATGCCTTTTGTTGTCAACCGAATATTCCCGACTAAACGGATAATTCGTCCACCCGGGTCGAAGCTTGAACAATTCCTCACTTCGCGACCCCACCGACCGCCCCAGCCTGCTGCAAAAGTCGCTGGTTCACAATGGGTAAATAGGAGTCCGCAATCTGGTTGTCGTTCCATTGCAACCGCTTGCTGCGTTCGAACCATGTCCGCGCGGCAGCAAGATTCCCAGTCTGCACATAATGCCATCCCACATGCGCGGCAGTGTAGTAGCCGTTCGGGTCCAACTCCACCGCCCGATCGTAATAGGGCCACGACTCGTCACTGCGCCCAATCCAATCCAGGCACATCCCGTACCGCAAGAACCCATATCCATTGTAAGGATTCATCTTCATGCTGCGTTCGAACCATTCCATCGCTTTCCGAGCGTCGTCTTCATAGTCGGTATTTCCCTGCCAACTGCGGGCTCGCCATGCTTCCCCGAGCGCGTAGGCCGTCGCAAAATTCTTAGGCTCAACCTCAAATGCGGATTCCAGCGCTGCAATCTTCGCGGCTGATCCGGCAGGCGCTCGCTCGGCTTTCGCCAGCCTTTGGTATTCGCGGGCTGCCTGAACCTCATGCCACCCCAAAACTGTCAGACCCAATAGCAAGACGCACGTTAACGTTATTTTTGAACCCGGGCGGAGCGACAGCCAGTAGTCGCTGGTCGCGAACCGAACCGTGCTGGCCAGAATCGCCATTAGCGTAATGGCGACGGTGGCGTTTGCCGGAATGTGCATATTGAAGTCGAGGAAGGAATGAATCAGGATTGCCACCAGGCCGAGCGACGCCCCAAGGACAACAGCAAACTTGTTACTTTTACCCCCTCCGAGATCCGCGGAGTTGCCCCTGACGCTGGACCAGGTCTTCATCACTCCCCATCCCAGCAAAGCCACCGCCGAAAGCACCAGGGCAAGGCCGGCGACGCCCCAGTCTGTAAGCGTGTTTAGGTAATCGTTATGAACGCGGTCGGGCTGCTGCTGTTCCAGCTGGGGACGATAGACACGAAAGCGATAGTCATAGTGATTGGGACCGATGCCCCACCATGGGCTTTCCTGCCAAAGTCGATATGCGGGCTCCCAAAGATCGAACCGTGCGCTGTCATTCAGCCGATCGTGGGCGGTGATTTCCTGAACCCGCTTTTTAAGGAATCCGGCTTTTGGAATGAGCACCGCTCCACCAATCAGAAACAACACCAGCAACGCAGCTGCCGACAGGCGATAGCTCCGGTGGCGCAACAGGACCGCAAAGAGCGCGAGCATGGCAATCCCGGTGGCGAGCCAGCCGCCCCGCGACAACGACACCGCCAACCCGCCCAAAATCACAAGCGCCGCGTAGCCGACGAATACCTTGAGAACAGGTTTTGCCCGGCTGACCAGGACCGTGGCGAGCGCCAAGGGAAGCACCATTTCGAGAAACCCGGCGAGGTTGTTGGGAGAGATGTAGGTCCCGGTGCCGCGTTTTTTGTATGGCGTTGTGAACATCCACACCTGATCCGAACCCGTCGCAAACTGATAGATTGCGTAACCGGCGATGCCCATCCCAAGGAACACCAGGACGACCATGATCCACTGGATGTGTTCCTGACGATGCAGATTGGACAGGATCGCGAGGAACAGAAACGCGTAGAGAAGCACTTCGCCGCATTCCTTTCGTGCAGGGTATTCCAGCTCCGATGTGAAATACCGCACAACCGCGTAGACGGTGAATGCCAGGACGGCCCAACACACAGGAGGCCAGAGAATCTGTGGTTTCGGCTTCAGCCACACCCGCAAACCCCAGAGCAGCATGATTCCAAGGATCAGTCCCTGAATTACCAGAAAATCGGGCGTTCGAACCGCCCCTGTCGCCAACGGGCCATAAATGAGAACCGCGAGCAGGAGGTAAAGAATTCCCCGCTCGCACCATTGATCCAAGGTTTCACGATTCACAGGCCCAGATCTTCAGCACAACTGCTCGTCGCAGCGCAGTCCTTGCGTTGGGTTTCCGAACGTGCCCGGCGTTATCGCGCCCGGCAGGCGCGACGCCTGTGATACAGAGGTTCGGAGACCTGCGCTGCAACCCTTCAGTTCGACAGATATTCCCGGGGATCGGTGATCCGGCCAGCCAGGGCACTTGCCGCCACCGTTGCCGGGGAAGCAAGGAACACCTGCGATTCCTTGTCGCCCATGCGACCTGGGAAATTGCGGTTGGTGGCGCTGATGCATTTGATGCCGGATTTATTGATGCGTCCAAACGTGTCCACGGGGCCGCCGAGGCAGGCAGCGCAACCGGCGTTTTCGGTCATCTGAACTCCCGCGCTCACGAGCACATCCCAAATGGTCTGGTTGCCCCAATACGTTGTTTGGAGATCGCGAACGATCTCCGGAGTGGCGGGCACGCCGAACGTGTCGATCTTCACGTGCTTCCCTCGCAGCACCCGCGCGAACTCCACGAAGTCGCTTGTTTTCCCCCCAGTGCACGAACCGACGTAAGCGCGATCCAACAAAACCGCACTCATTTCCTTCGCCTTCTTCCGCTGTCCGGGATCGGGGTGGCAGGCAACGGTGGGCTCGAGCTTGTCCAGATTCACGACGAGTTCGTAAACAAACTTCTGGTCCGCGTCCGCTTCAACAGGTTCGTAGGCCTGCTTCGTTCCATTGAGGCGCGTGCGTGCGTCGACAAATTCCGCCGTGCGCGAATCGAACGGGAAAATGCCGTTCTTGCCGCCAGCTTCAATCGCCATGTTCGCGATCGTCATTCGGTCATCCATCGAAAGCGATGCCACGCCTGGCCCGTCAAATTGCATTGCACGATAAGTGGCGCCGTCGAAGCCGATTTCGCCAATGCAATGAAGGATGATGTCTTTGGCCATCACTCCGGGCTGCATCTTTCCTTCGAGGCGGAAATGCATTGTTTCAGGAACCTTGATCAGCAGCTTGCCCGTGCCCATCACGAATCCTGCATCCGTGTTGCCAATGCCCGTGGCAAACTGATTGAACGCGCCTGCCATGCAGGTATGCGAATCCGTTCCGAAAAGAATCTCTCCCGGGCGTGTGTGCCCCTTCTGCGGTAGCGCTGTGTGGCAAACGCCGGCGTAACGGGAGCCATACTGGCGATTCAACGCCCCCTTGGCGGGATCGAAGACCCAATGCCCATTCGGGTCGTCAATGACATCATAAAAATAAGTGATCCCCTGCTCCTTCACGAAGTCACGCAGAATGTCGACGTTGCGGTTCGATTTGGAATCAGCGGTGAAGATGTAATGGTCGGGAATAATAACGACGCGGTTGCGATCCCAGACTTTGGCGTCTTTGCCGAATTCGCGCTTGAACACCCCGATGGTGCCCGGGCCGCACACGTCATGCGTCATGAGCACATCCGCATTCACCCAAACATTGTCTCCCGCCTGCACTCGCTCTTTTCCAGCGGCGCGGGCGAGAATCTTCTCAGTCAAAGTCATAAGAGCACGCAAAGTATCCGACCACCCGCTGCACTTCAACTGGGAAGACTCAATTGGGATGCGACTGAATTCAACGGCCGCATTGCGGTAAGCAAGCGCAGCAACATCGCAGGCGTCTGCCAGGCCAGCAGCCGTTACTTCTCCAATGGCTTCATCGTCATCGGATCCCGCAGCGGCAATTCTGTCAATTTTCCGCCGGCAAGTTCAGCGAGCTTTACGGGGTGGTCGGGATGTCCCAAAAGAATTTCTTCCTGGTTCCCCACCGCAAGAATGACGAGTTGATCGAGCTCAAGGCGCCGCTGGGCGACACGTTTGACGTCCTCAGCCGTCACTGCCTGGATCTTCGGGCGCACTTTCTTCCAGTATTCCGGGTCTTTCGCGTAACGGCCCGTGAATTCGTCCAGCGCGAACTGGCTTGCGATCTGGCTTTTAGTCGCGAAGGTCCTCGGAAACCGCTCGATGAACCCGCGCTTCGCCACTTCCAATTCCTGTGCGCCGACCGCCTCATTCGCGATCCGCTTGAATTCCTCCAACACGATCGACGCAGCATAGGCAACCGTGCGCGACTTCGACTGAAACCCCGCCGTGACCGTGAGCGGATAATAAACCCCGCCAGGAATGCTCGAGAACGCGGAATACGCAAGTCCTTCATCAGAGCGAACCCGATTCATAATGCGCGAAGTGAATCCGCCTCCTCCAAGAACGTCGTTCATGATCGTAATGGTGAAATAATCCGGATCATCCCGCATGATCCCGGGAAGCATGATCGCAACACGCCCCTGGTTCACGTCAGGCTTGTTCACCACGTAAACGCCAGGTTTTGCAAAGCTCGTATTCGTTGGGATTGCGGGCGGGTTCTCGCCCTGGAAGGGCCAGTCCTTAAATAACGCTTCCAGCTTGGCCACCATCGCGTCCCGATCAAAATCGCCACTGGCAGCCACGACAAAGTTGGACGGATGAAACCAGCGGCGATGGAAATTCTCCAAGTCGGAACGCACGACGGATTCCACGGATGCAGCGGTGGAATATCGGTTCGCCCAGAAATCTTCGCCATAGGCGAGGAATGCCGCTTCACGCGATTCAATCGAACTGGAATCGTCGTTGCGCTGCTTCATTGCCTGGAGTGTCTGCTGCTTGCGCAGGGCGAGCTTGTCCTCCTGGAATCGGGGAGTCGTTAGCACCTCACGCAGGATCTGCAGGCCTTCATCCAAATCCTTGGAAAGCAGATTGAGGCTGACTGTTCCCTGTGAATCTCCGATCCCGGAGTTCAGGTTGGCAGCAAGGAATGCCAGCCGTTCCTCGAGCTCTTCCGCAGTGCGAGTCTGGGTGCCTCCGCGCGCGAGCAAATATCCAGTGACGCTGGCCAAACCTTCCTTACCTTCGGGCTCAAGATACGAACCCGTGCGCACGTAAACCTGGATCGTCGCAAGCGGCAGTTCCCGGTCGGGCACCACATACGCAACAGGTCCACTCCGCAACGGAACACGGTATTGGGCTGGCGAGGGCGGTTCGTAATCGAGAGGCGGGAATTCCAATTTTTCGGGACGGTCTGGAATCCCGGCCGACCTGGCGGCGATCGGCGAGGCAATGCCTTCAGCCGCCGCTGGGGGCCGGGCCGCGCCTGTGGCGGGCGTCTGCGTGCGGCTCTGGCAACCAGCCACTGCCGAGGCCAGGAGGATTGTGCTAAATACGGTTTTGAAGTTCATGCGACGAAAAACAGTGATTCTGCCGAGCTATTCAGATTTTTCTGCACTGGCCACAGCGCCGCTTCCGGCTTTGCGGGTGTAGATGGCAACGGCGCGGTTCTCTTTCGTGAAGTAGCGATCGGCCACCCGCTTGACATCCTCCGCTGTGACGGCCTGGATTTTCGGGCCCGCTTCATTGATTTCCTTCCAATCCCCGCTGCCTTCATTCCAAATCAAATGCATCAACACGGCCGAATTTGAAGTCAACCGCCGATACTCTGCCGCGGCGAAGTTGTTCTTTACCTTTTGAAGTTCTTCGGCCGGCACCTCTTCCTTTTTCAACCGCTCAATATTTTCGTAGATGCCTTTTTCCACCTCTTCCGGCGTGTGCCCCTCGCGCACCTCGCCGCCCGCATTGAAATAGCCTTCAAACTTCTGGGATCCCTGGGTGGCATATGCCTCGGTCGCGACACCTCTGCCCAAAACAAGATCCTTGTAAAGGCGGCCTGTGCGGGTCGAAAGCAGCTCCGAGAGGATGTCCAGCGCATACGAATCCTTGTGCCCGAACGGAACTGTGTGCCAGAGAATGTCGACCTGCGGATTCGTGTCGGCTTCGGCATACATTCGCTTCTCGGCAAGCTGCGGCACTTCCATCGTGACCACATCGGGCGGATTCCGGGTTCCACGCGGGATGCGCTCGAAATATTTGCGCGCGAAACGCTCCGCATCCGCCGACTTGAAGTCGCCCACCAGGATCAAGGTGATGTTCTGCGGCGAATAGTAGGTCGCATAGAATTCATCAGCCTGCGCCTTGGTGATGGCGGGAATATCCGACGGCCATCCAATCACCGGCCAGCCGTAGGGGGACGATTGCCAGAACAGCGCGCTGAACTGTTCCTGGAATTTTCCAAGCGGCGTGGAATCCGTTCGCATCCGCCGTTCCTCGAAGACCACGTCGCGTTCAGCATAAAACTCGCGGAACACAGGGTTCGCAAGGCGATCGGATTCCATCCACATCCAGAGTTCCAGCTTATTCGCGGGCACCGTTTCGAAGTAAGCGGTCATGTCCTCCGACGTAAACGCGTTCATCCCTGAAGCGCCCTGCCCGCGCAACAGCTGGTCAAACTCGTTCTTTACCAGGACTTTGCGTTGTTCCTCGATAAGGCGTGCAAATTCCTTTTCCAGTTCGCGGTAGCGTTCGGTCTTGTTCTCCGGCTTGAGGAGGTCCTCCACTTCGCCACGCCGGTACATGCCGCGCATCTTCGCTTCCTCCTGCCGCATTGCGTCACGCACGCGTTCCTGTTCGGCGATGATCTCGAGGTCACGTTTCAGGTCCTTGGTTCCAATCGTGTGCGTGCCCTTGAACATCATGTGCTCAAACAGATGCGCGATGCCGGTCATGCCCGGCTTCTCATTCACGCTGCCGACATGCGCGACCCAGCCGCCCGCGATCGTAGGCTCATCATGCCTCTCGACCATGAGCAGGTGCATGCCATTGGAGAGAGTGCGTTCGATGACAGGAACCTTCTGCGCAGGCAGCAGCGCAACGGTAAACAGCAACAAGGCGAGCGACAGAACAAAACGACTGGGATGTATTCTCATACCGGTTGATACGGTTTGATTGATTGCAAAAACAAAGGCTTGAGCCGGGTTTGGTTCCTGATGGCGGGAAGCTGCGCCAAAAAGGCCGGACGGTCAATCCCGCAGGAACGGGCCCGGCCAATCTCATACATCACGGGCTGGGTTGCACCCAAACGCCAAATTTCATTGGTGAATTCTTCCGCCCGGCCTATTGTGCCTCGACATTTGCATGAAGTGCCCTGCTGCTTTCAAATTCGCCCTCGGGCTTCTGATGACATTCGCGTGCTGCGCGGCATCCGCGCAGTTTCTTGATTCCTCCGCCGGGCTCGGCGCTGGATTGATGCGTCTGTTCGGTGACACCAAGGCGTTCACAGCCCAAGTGGACGTCCGGGTCTATGGCAGCGATCGCAAGGAGACGCTGCGGGCGCCGATGAATTTTGAATTGCTCGATGGCCGCATGCGCATGGACTTCGACATGTCGTCGATGCAGGGTTCTCTGATCCAGCCGGGGGTTACAAAGATCATGAACCAGGCGGGATTGAACCAGGTTGCGAGCATCATGCGGCTGGACAAGCGGCTGATCCACCTCGTGTTCAACCGCGCCCAAAGCTACATCAATCTCGAGATCCCCAGGCAGGAGGTGGAAGCGGCTGAAGCCAATGTGCAGGTCCAGCGGACGCCGCTTGGAAAGGAAACGATCGCCAATCGCTCCTGTTCAAAGAACAAGGTCGTTGTGAAGAATGCGAAGGGAGCGGCGTTGCTGGAAGCCACGACGTGGAACTCCGAGGAGATGCAGGGATTCCCGATCCAGATCATGGTGCAGACAAAGGAAGGCACCACCCTGCTCCGTTTTTCCCAGGTGAAGTTCACGCGCCCTGCTGCCAGCCGATTCGATCCGCCGCGCGGATTCACGAAATACGAGGACCAGGATGCGCTGTTGCTTGCGGCCATGCAGAAACGTGTTCCGCCTGTGACCTCTGTTGCGCCCGCCGCGGGAACCCAACCCGCGCCATCCAACCAGGCGAGCGCAGCGCCTCCCAAATCATCAACGTCAAAGCCACCCGCAACCGCCGCACGGCCAGCCCCCAAAGCCGTTCCGGCCGCCCCTCCGCGGAAAGCACCCCCAACGGCCGCGAGCCGCACCAATTCCGCCGCCCGCCCCACGCCGCAGCCTGCGGCTCCCGCGAAAAAGAAGCCGTGAGGCGGCACTTCGCGAACCGGGCAAATTCCCCGGCTTGGCCCGCCGGGCAACGCAGATAACTTGTCATATGCGCATTACGAACCTCAACCCGGACACCGACATTGGCGCCAGCAGCTGGCATCTCGAGATCGATGGACACGGGCTGCTCATGGATGCTGGCACCCATCCGAAACGCGAAGGCCGTGCCAGCCTGCCGCTCTATAACACCATCACTCAGCGTCCCGTGGATGCGATCGCGATCACACATTGCCATCACGATCATGTGGGTTCGCTCCCGGTTGCCGTCCGCCATTTTCCACGGGCGCATGTGTTGATGACTGAGTTGAGTTACTTCCTCGTCGAGCGGGTTCTGCACAACTCTGTAAACGTCATGACGCGGCAGCGTGACGAACTTGGCATTCGCGAATACCCGCTCTACAGCCACGACGAAGTCGATGACATCGCGCCACTCTTCCAAGGCTTCAAGATCAACCGCGAAATTGAATGGGCCGATTTCCAGAAGCTGCGTTCCGGGATGGAATCGCCCACGCTCGAGTTTTTCGATGCGGGGCATGCGCTCGGTTCGGCGGGGGTGCTGGTGCGAGGGCAGAAGCAGTCGATGTTCTACACGGGGGACGTTTGTTTTCACGATCAAACCATCCTCAAACGCGCCCGCTTCGAGGGCGTCAAGGCAGACGTCATGATCATGGAAACGACGCGAGGGAATCGAGCGGTCGAACCTGGATTCACACGGGCCGCCGAGATCGAACGGCTGAGCGTGTCCATTCGGCGCGTGCTCGACCAGCGCGGCTCCGTGCTCATTCCCAGCTTCGCGCTCGGACGCACGCAGGAAATCCTCGCGTTGCTGGCGCTCCTGATGCGCGAGGGAAGGCTCAAGCCGCAACCGATTTACATTGGCGGGCTTGGACGTGTCTTCACCGAGATCTACGATTTGGAATCCCACCGCACGAACCGCCAACTGCCCGACCTTCAACTGCACGAGGCATTGAACCTGATCGTTCTGGAGAAAGGCCAGGCCGAGGCGATGCGCCTGAACAGCCGCCTGTTCGTGCTCACCGCCGGGATGATGAGCGAGAAAACCGCGGCGCACGATCTTGCGCTGCGCATGATCGGCGACGAACGGATGGGCATTTTCCTTGTGGGTTACACAGATCCCGACACGCCAGGCGGACGATTGCGCCTCGCGAAACCCGGCGAACCGTTTCTGTTCAGTCCCAGCGGCGGCGAAGTTACCCGCCGCTGCCAGTTGGAGTCGTTCGATCTCACCGCGCATGCAAACCGCGACGAGCTGCTCGATTTCGTCGGTGAGGTCGATCCGCGCGTTGTGCTTTTGGGCCATGGCGACGCGGCTTCGCGGGCGTGGTTTGAAGAACAGATTCGATCGCGCTATCCGAAAATCCAGGTGGTCCAGCCGGAACCAGGAAAGGTCGTGGAGGTGTGAAGCTGCCAAGAAATTCCTTTGATCCGGACCGTGTTTGAAGGAAAACATTGAGCCGTGCAAATTCGTTTCCTTCTCGGACCTGCTGGCACAGGCAAGACATTCCGCTGCCTGGCAGAGATCCGCGAAGTCCTGCACCAGAATCCGGCCGGACCCGCCCTGATTCTCCTCGCGCCCAAGCAGGCCACGTTTCAACTGGAACGCCAGCTTCTCGCTGACCCGCATCTGCCGGGCTTCACGCGACTGCATATCCTGTCATTTGAACGGCTGGCCCGCTTTGTTTTTCAGCAACTCGATCAGCCGGAACCCGAGCTCCTCGCGGAGGAAGGACGCGTCATGGTGCTGCGCGCGTTATTGGAACAACACCGCGACCAGCTTCACGTGTTTCGTGCCACGGCGCGGCTTCCAGGCTTTGCGCGCCAGCTCAGCCAGTTGCTCCGCGAATTGCATCGATCGCATCTGAGCTCCGCGCGGCTGGACGAGCTCGCGTCTCGCCTTGCGGATCGCGAGCGGCTTCCCGCAAAGCTTCAGGATATCGCGATCATTTCACGCGCCTATTCAGAATGGCTGAAGGCTCACCAACTCGAAGATGCGGACACGCTGCTTGATCTTGCAACGGCCGCCCTGCGCAACGCTCAAGGCACGGCAAAAGCATTTCGATTGGAGGCGCTCTGGCTCGACGGCTTCGCGCAAATGACGCCACAGGAGCATGCGTTGCTCACCGCGCTGATCATGAGCAGCCAGCGCGCGACGCTCGCGTTCTGTCTGGATGCGGAGCCTTCGGAAACTCCGCCGTGGCATTCGCCGTGGGCGGAAGTCGCCCAGACGTTCCTGCGCTGTCGCGATGCCTTGCGCAGCCTTCCCCAGGCTCACGTCACGGTTGAAGTTCTGCGCAGGGATTCAAGCCGCAGCCGCTTCATTGGCGGCTCAGCGCTGGAACATATGGAAAAGCATTGCGGATTCGCCCGGCAGAACGCGTGCCCGCCGGATGGGGATCGCAGCATCCGAATCATTGCCTGCTCCCAACCGGAAGCGGAAGCGGAATGGATCGCCCGGCAGATCCGCCATCACGCCCGCGCAGGAGGCCGATACAGGGATGTCGCAGTGGTCCTGCGCAGCCTGGAAAGTCATAGCGACGTGTTCCGCACAGTATTTGCGCGATACGAAATTCCGTTCTTCCTCGATCGCCGCGAACCTGTTGCGCATCACCCGCTCGCCGAGCTGACGCGTCATGCGTTGCGCATCGCTGCGTACGGTTGGGAACACGACGATTGGTTTGCCGCGTTGAAAACGGGACTCGTCAGCCGCGATCAGGGCGGTATGGATTGGCTCGAGAATGAGGCCCTCGCGCGTGGATGGCATGGTGCGGCGTTCTGGTCGCAGCCGATTCAATTGGATGCCCCTGAGGGGATCGTTCAGCGTCTCGAACTTCTTCGTCAACACATCACGCCGCCATTCGTGCAGTTCATCGCGCATTTGAATTCAAGCGATCAGCGCATTTCAGGAATGCAGCTGGCATCCGCCCTTCAGTCGCTGTGGTCGGCACTGCGCGTGGACCGCCAACTGCAGGAGTGGAGCGATGCCGCCGAAGCCGGCGGACGGCTTCCCAATCCCGCCCTTCATAAAACCGTTTGGGACCAGATGCTCGCGTGGCTGGATAACATCCAACTTGCTTTCGGAGACGACGCGTTTCGCGCGACAGAGTGGTTGCCGATTGTGGAAGCCGGCCTTGGCAACCTGACGGTAGGCGCCGTTCCGCCCGCATTGGACCAGGTGCTCGTTGGCGCGGTCGACCGTTCCCGCAATCCCGAACTGCAAATGGTCTTCGTGCCGGGAATGAATGAAGGAATTTTTCCCGCGCCGCCGCCCGCGCCCAACCTTCTGAGCCACTCGGAAAGAGACACGCTCGCGGAGCACCACGCGTCGCTCGGCCCCGGGTTGCTGCACCAGCTTGGGCTGGAACGCTATTACGCTTACGTCGCCTGCACGCGCGCACGCGAACAACTTGTCATCACGTATGCCGAGCGGGACGGCCGTGGCCGCGAACTGAATCCGTCAGTGATTGTTACCGACCTTCAGCGCCAGCTTCCTTCAATTGCATTTGAATCGTTTGCAGGCGTCACGCAACTGCTCGACACCGTCGGCAACACTGAGGAACCGCCCCTGGAGCATTGGACGGAAGCGGTGGTGCACCTCCTGCGCAATCCATGGGCGGGCGCCACAGCCGGGCCTGGCGGCATCAACGCCGCAATGGACGCGGCGATCGCCAAATGGAATGCCTTGTCGCGCGCTGCCGCAGAGCATCAGCTCGCGCCTGACCTCGTCAGCCGCATTCATGGCGCTGAACTGCGGACCTCGGTGAGCGCCCTCGAAGATTTTGCGGCCTGTCCTTTTCGGTTCTTCGTCGGGCACGGATTGCGCGCTGGCGAACGGTTGGAATTCGAGATCGATGCCCGCGAGAAGGGAAGTTTCCAGCACGAGATCCTGCAGGAGTTTCATCACCGCGTGGCCCGCAGCGGCCGGCGATGGCGCGATGTCCCGCCTTCCGAGGCGCGCGCCATGGTCCGCGAAATTGGGGATCAACTGGTGGGCAGTTTCAAGGACGGCCTGTTCACCGCGGCTCAAACACGCCGCTTCACTGCGAGAATGTTGATCGAAGGACTCGAGCGCCTCGTGGAAACCCTCGTCACCTGGAACGCCCAGTATCAATTTGACCCTGCCATGGTCGAAGCGGGTTTCGGCCTGAAGGAATCGGAACTGCCCGGCTGGCGCATTGACCTCGATGACCAGCACGCCCTCATTCTCCGTGGCCGCATCGATCGCATCGACCTCTGTCCCATTCCCGAAACCGGCGCGACGCTCGCGGTCGTCATTGACTACAAATCGAGCCAGCGCGAACTCGATTCCGTGTTGCTCGATCACGGCCTGCAACTACAGTTGCTCGCTTACCTCGGAGCGCTGGAGCAATTCCGCAATTTGGATTCCCTGAACGCTCCGCGCCTGATCCCCGCGGGCGCTTTTTACGTGGCACTGAACGGCGGAATACAGTCCGCGAAAAATCGAAACGAGGAACGAGCCCAACGCGACCAGGCGCGGCAGGCGGCGTCGCAGCATCGCGGCCGCTTTGATGGCGGCTACCTGGCTCACTTTGATGCAAGCGGGCGGAATCGCGGCGAACAGTTTCGTTTCTCACGCAAACGAAATGGCGAATTCGCGCGCACGGCCAACGAAGCGCTCAGTTCGGCCGAGTTCCAGGCGCTCGTTCGCAAGGTCGAAGACTTCCTGCGCCGGCATGGCCAGGAAATTTATTCCGGCCACGCAGCCATCTCCCCGTTTCGGTACCGTGGCCAGATTGCCTGCACCTATTGCGATTACCAGCCAGTCTGCCGGTTCGATCCATGGACGCAGCCTTTTCGCGTCCTGCGCCCGGTCGCTTCATGAAGGACGTGCTCACCCCCAGCCAGCAACAGGCAATCGCTGCACGAGGCAACGTGCTCGTTGTCGCGGGGGCCGGCACTGGAAAAACCAGCACGCTGGTGCAGCGATGCATGAAGCTCCTGGCCGAGGGGGCCTCGCTGGAAAACATCCTGATGGTCACGTTCACGGAAGCCGCCGCCGTGGAAATGCGCGGCAGGATCCGCGACGCCATTCTCGCAAGGCTGGATGCATCCAGCGATGGGGGCAGCGAAACATTGCTTCATTTTCAAAGACAGATCGCCCTGCTCGACTCAGCGTGGATCTGCACCCTTCACAGTTTCTGTCTGCAACTGGTGCGCGAGCATTTTGACGAAATCGGAATCGATCCCGACGTTGCAATCCTGGACGAACAGCAGGCCCGCCCGTTGTCTCAGCAAATTCTTGATGCGCAGTTCGAGGCGCATTACGCGGGAAGCGACCCGGCGAGTCTGCAGGTGCAGCGGTTGGTGCGGATTCAGGGACGCGGATCAGACGAGAGAATACGAACGCTGGTCCTGAAGCTGCATCGCTATGCGTTATCGCTCGCACAGCCCGGGCTGTGGTTCGCACAACAACGCACAGCGTTTGAATCTTCACAACCTCTCCAATGGCGCGAATGGTTCAAGCAGGGTTTCATGGAATGGAGGCAATGGTGGCTGCCCGTGCTCAGCGACTTCAGCGCCACCCCTGCCGTTGCGATGGCGGTAAACTCGCTTGAGGAACTGCCCGTTCAGCCGCAACTGACCGAGGTCGGGTCCACCCTTCGCACGATCATTGCTGCCGACGAAAACGACGAGAACTGGCCGCTCGGCTCGAAGAAGGAAGTGCGCAGCCAACTGAAACAGTTCTTCACGGAAGCCGAGTTCCTTGCGTCGCTTTCTCCTGTCGATGGCACCGACGCCCTCGGCGAGGATTGGGAACTGGTGCGTCACGACATGCACACGCTGCTTGAGCTTGCTGAAGAATTTGGAGTGAAATTCAGCGAGGCGAAGCGCGACATGGGAGGGATCGACTTCGCCGACCTCGAACAGTTCGCATTGCGTATTTTGCGTGATGCCGATGGCCAGCCGAGCCCTGCCGCGCAGGAATGGCGCCGCCGCCTGAGCCATGTGTTCGTTGATGAGTATCAGGATATCAACGCGGCACAGGACTCGATCCTGAGCGCCCTCAGCCGCGAAGGCGCGGATGCGAATCGCTTTCTTGTAGGCGACGTGAAGCAGAGCATCTACCGCTTTCGGCTCGCAGATCCCTCCATCTTCCGGCGTTATGAGCGGCTCTGGTCTGCCGAGACGGGGTCATGGCGCATTTCACTCGCGGAGAATTTTCGAAGTCGCAAGGGCATCCTGCAATTCGTCAACGAATGGTGCAGCGCCCTGATGCGTGACGAGGTGGGCGGCGTCAGTTATGAGCCGCTCGTTTTTGGCGGCCCCGATGCGCGCGGTGTTCTTGCGTCGAGTGAATCCGGCCCGCGCGTTGAACTGCATCTGATCACGCGCAGCGACGGCAGCAATGGTGAATCCGCCGAAAGCCCTGAAGCCGGCGAGGTGGCGGACTTGCTGGGAACGGAGCGCGAGGCGCGCCTCGTCGGGTTGCGACTGCGGGCACTGCATCAGGCGCAGCACGCGGTCTGGGACAAGGTGCAGGGGCAGTTCCGAGCGGTGCGCTGGAGCGACATTGCGGTGCTGCTGCGTTCCCCAAGAAGCCGTGTGGAGGCATTTGCCAAGGAATTTGCGGCGCTTGGAATTCCGCTCGAGGCGGCCCGCGGCGGATTTCTCGAGAGCACGGAAGTCAGCGACGTCGTTGCGCTATTGAAGCTGCTTGATAATCCATTGCAGGACATTCCGCTGCTGGCAGTGCTGCACTCGCCGTTCGTTGGAATGTCGGTTTCGGAACTGGCAGAGATTCGCGCCGCGGAACAGCCGGAGAATCGTGCGAAGTATTTCTGGCAGGCGGCCCGCCATTTTCTCGAGTCGGCCGATCGCACCTGCACTGCCTGGCAGAAGCTGGACAGGTTCCTTCAGCAGTTGAGCGGCTGGCGCGAACTCATCCGCCAGAGCTCGCTCTCTCACTGTATTGAAACCGCGCTCGCCGACACGCATTACGAACTTCTGTTGCGAGCGGCGCCGCGCGGGGAACAACAGGCCGCGAACGTCCGCCGCCTTCTGGACCTGGCTCGCGAGTATGATCCCTTCCAGCGGCAGGGCCTCTTTCGGTTTCTTCGTTTTTTGGCGGCGCAGGAGGACGATCCCATGGAACTCGAGCCCGGCGCGGTTTCGCTCGATGCCGTCCAGTTGACGAGCATTCATCGCAGCAAGGGTCTTGAGTTTCCAGTCGTCGTGCTCGCGTGCATGGGTTCGCGCTTCAACGAACGCGACCTGAACGAAAGCATCATTCTCGACGACCGCTACGGCGTGTGCGCGAAGGTTGCGCCGCCCGACAGTGACCAGCGATATCCAAGCCTTCCGCAATGGCTCGCCCGCAGGCGGCAGCGGGTTGAATTGCTTGGCGAGGAATTGCGCCTGCTCTACGTAGCACTGACCCGCGCGCGGGACACCATTTTGCTGGTCGGTTCGGAATCGCGCAAGGGGAACGGCCGCTGGGAGTCGGAAGAGCTTTCAGCCTTGTCGGACCAGGAGATCGTGTGCGCGCGCAGCTGCCTGGACTGGCTGCGGCTCTGGCTGCCGCACGTCACGCGGGATGGCGATTGGACCGATGAACATGCGGGCCGCAACGCGCTGCTGACGTGGTCACTTTACGATGAGTGCGATCCACGCTTTGTTCTCGCGCCCCCCGATTCAGCCAAGCCGCCGGATGCGCAATCGGAACAGGTTTTCCACGGGTTGGATCCGCGGGTGCATGAACGTCTCACCTGGAATTACCCGCACGCGGCGGCGGCATCGCAACTCGCGAAGAACAGCGTCACGGAATTGCGTCGCGGGGCTGCCGATGACGACTCCGCGGCGGTGCCGTATGCACGACCGCGATCCTTTCAATTCCCCGCACAAAAAGCACGGCGCCTCAGCGCGACTGACACTGGAAACGCCCACCACCTTTTTCTCCAGCGCGTTTCGCTGGCCGCCGGGGCCGCGGAAAAAAATTTGCGAAACGAGGCGAAACGCCTGAAGGACAGCGGATGGCTTACGGCGGAACAAGCCGCGGCACTTGATTTCTCTGGCCTGGCTGCGTTCTGGCAATCTGGCTACGGACGCGAAATCGCGATGCATTCGGCAGAGGTGCACCGTGAGCTTGCCTTCACCGCGCGCCTCAACCCCACGGATCTCGCATCGCTGGGATTGGCAGCGGGAAGCGCGCTTGACCCGCAGGAGTTCATCGTTGTCCAGGGAGTAGCCGACCTTGTCGTGATCCGTCCGAACGAACTGTGGATTGTGGATTTCAAAACGGATGCGGTGACGGAACTTGAGATTCCGGCGAAGTTGCGGGCTTATCAACCACAGCTGCGCCTCTACGGGCTGGCCTTGTCGCGCATTTACGCGCGGCCGGTGACGCGTTGTGCACTATATTTCCTGGCCACACGGGACCTGGTGAACGTGCCGCTGCCGCCTGTATCCGTCTGAGAAAACCTTCGCCTTGGCGGGGGAGTTGTTCTAAACAAGTCCGCATGCCTCCCGTTCGCGATCTGATCCGTGGTGTGAAGCGCCGTCTGAAAGCGTTTCGAACGGCAGGGCGTCCCGACCTCGACCAACTCCTGAATGGTTATCGCCACACGGCCATGCTTTACGTTGCGGCGAAGCTTCGCCTGCCTGACCGTCTCTCTGATCTTCCAAGAAGCAGCGCAGAGCTCGCCGCGCAACTTCCAGCCCATGAACCATCGCTAAATCGCTTGCTGCGCGGATTGGTGGCGCTCGGGATCTGTGCCCAGGATTCCGCGGGAAAATTTCATCTCACAGCAATTGGAAAACGGTTGCAGAGCACTTATGGCGGATCCCATTTCCGGCTCGCGTTGCTCAATGGCGAAGAATACGCGCCCGCATGGAATCACCTGCTCCACAGTGTCCGCACGGGCGAGGCCGCGTTTGATCACGCATTCGGCCAAAGTCCGTGGGAACATCGGCGTGCAAATCCCGAGTTGAATGAGTCGTTCAACCAATGGCTGGAACACGGCGCAACAGCCGCAGGCCGAGCGCTGGTCAAGGCCCTCGACTTCTCCAGATACCCCACGGTGGCGGACGTCGGGGGCGGCAACGGGTGGCTCCTCGCCGAAGTTCTGAGAGCGCATTCCACTGTGCGCGCGATGCTGGTGGACCAGCCGCACGTCATCGAAGCGGCGCAGCCGGCGTTGACACAGGCTGGACTCGCGGGACGCATCCAGTTTCACGCCGTTGACTTTTTCGAAGCGATTCCAGCAGGCGCTGATCTCTACATCCTGAAAAGCATTTTGCATGACTGGAACGATCTTCAATGCCTGACGATATTGAAGCGTTGTCATGCCGCCATGCGTGCAGGCCAGCCGCTGCTCGTCATTGAACGGCTCCTTCCGCGCGACGCGACGGAAAACAGTCCTGTCATTCTTGGCGATCTCCACATGCTCGCTGTGACGGGCGGGCAGGAACGCACGCTTCAAGCGTATGAATCTCTTCTCGTGAGCGCGGGGTTTCGGATGGAAAACGTGACGCACCTTCGAACCGGCCACGCCCTGGTCAAAGTCACCCGCGCTCCATGAACCCTGCAACCGTTCCAGCCTATTGGGATCTCATGGCTCTGCAATTCCGGCATCAACAGCCGCCGTTGCGCCCCTGCGCTGAGGACGTTCGCATCCATGAGGAAACCCTGAGATCGTGGATCCGGCATCATCCCAACCGCCGCATGAATGCCCTGCTGCTCGGAGTCACGCCCGAGCTGGCGGACATGAATTGGCCCGACAGCAGCCAGCTCCTGGCGATGGAAAGGTCACAACGCATGATTGAGCACGTCTGGCCTGGCGACATCGAGGGACACCGCCGCGTGATCTGCGACAACTGGTTTTCAGCTGAGCTGCCAGAGCAATCCTTTGACGTTGTGATTGGGGACGGCGTGCTGACCGGCCTTTCCTATCCACTGCGGTACCGCGAGATTGCACACAGGGTCTCGCGCTGGCTAAGGCCTGACGGCCTGCTGCTGCTCCGCGCATTCATCCGCCCTTCGGTTCCTGAAACGCTCGAACGCATCGCGGCCGATCTCGTGGCGAATCGAATTCCGCGGTTTGATATCCTGAAGTGGCGGCTTGCAATGTCGCAGCAGGAAACGGCTGAGCGCGGGGTCGAATTGAACGCGATCCACTCAGCCTGGCTGCAACTCGCGGAGCGATTCGAAACGGCAATCAAAGCGGCACGCTGGCCGCAACCCACGATCGAGACCATCGAGCTTTATGCGGGCCGCGCAGAGCGTTACTCGTTTCCGTCACTCGCCGAACTGGATAACGCGTTCGCGGATGCATTCACACCCGTGTCGATGACATTGCCGCGATACGCATTTGGGGAGCAGTGTCCCATTCGCGTTTATGCGCCGCGCCACTGGGGGTCTAGAAGAAGGAATTGATTCCTGGCGCTAGCTTGCTGGCGCTGGCCCGCAACCGCGCCGGGGGCTGAATCAAGCCAGGAGTGCGATTCACATCAAACAGCACCACGCGGCCATCACGCATTACAAAATCCATTTTTCCGTAATCGATTCCAAGCTCCCGCCGCAGGGCCACGATTTCGTCGGGAACGGGAATCTCTTCGCGTGTCACGACGCTTTTCATTTTCACAATGGGTTCGCGCGACCCGAGTCGCGCACAATACCCGCAGTCGCCAAGGAACTGGTAAATGCGCAGGTAATAAAAGCCGTTCTCGACCTCAGGCAGAAACTTTTCAACCACCAAAGCCGGGTTCCCAAACACCGCGGCCGGAACATCACAGCGCGATTTGAAGATGCGGTATTCAGTCGTCGGCAAGGTCTTTAACCCTGACCAATCAGGTTCGGTGCCTGACGGTTTTCCGAAGAGCGATTGCCACCAACGCCTCCGGGTCGGGCGCACTGACGTTCCACAAAGCCGCGCTTCCGGCATCCCGCCATAGTTCAGGTTCGTCTTCACAATGACGGGACCCTCATAGGCATCCTTCGAATCAATAAGATTCCGACTGATCACCCGCTTGGAAATATCGGAAAGGTTCCGGTTAGCCACCCGGGGGAAGCGCTCCATTGCCTTCGCGTATTCGTGCGGCAGGACTGTGAGATCAATATGCGGGATCAGCAGGTCCGCATCAGCCTTCCCGTCCGGCCCTTTCAAGACCCGGATTTCGATCCCTTCACTTCGCCAGACGTCGCACAGTGCCCAGATGAAGTAGCGCTGCCTGCGCGGATAGGAATCCGTCTCGTGCAGGAGAATGGCGATCGCGCGCTTTTGTGCCATGCGACAATCAGGTTTTGCCCAGTGTGAAGTCGATCAGCATCTTCCTGACTCCCGCTCCGGAGACGGCAAGTTCAAAAGCCTCCTGGACCGCGGCAAGGCTGAATCGATGCGAGATGAGTGGAGAGAGATCGATCGCGCCGCTCGCAATCAGTTGCAGCGCCATTTCAAAATCCGCGCGCGTGTATGCGCGGATGCCTGTGAGGGAAAGCTCGCGAAAGAACACCTGGAAAAGGTCGACCGCCGTTTGCTGCGATTGTATTCCAACGACGATGAGCCGGCCGTGAACGGCTGCAAGGCGCGTCATGATCAAGGCGGCATCCGCGGATCCCGACGCTTCGATCACAACGTCAGCTCCCGCCCCGCCCGCCCAATGGTTGACCCGTTCCACGACGTTTCCGGTGGGATCGCAGGTGTCCAGTCCGAGCGTCGTGGCGAATTCCCGCCGTGCACGATTGGTTTCTAGCAACACAACTCGCCCGCCTGCTCGCTGCGCAAGCAAGCCGATCAGACTCCCAATGGTTCCCGCACCCAACACCACCACGGATTCTTTCACAGAAATTTGTGCAACACGTGTGGCATGAACGGCAACCGCGAGCGGCTCAACCATTGCGGCGTGATCGTCTGAAATTGAATCAGGAACGCGATGCAGCCGGCCGCCTGGAACGGCCCAGAACTCCTGCAGCGCTCCATTCGCATCGATGCCAAGAAACCGCAGGTTTTCGCACACATGCGTCAACCCGCGTTTGCATGCATCACAGGTGTGGCAGGAAAGGGTTGGCTCCACCACCACGCGATCGCCCGGGCCGAAGCGTCCATCGGCAGCGGGAATGGCAATGATACCCACCATTTCATGACCCAGGATGCGTCCCGGTTTTGCGCGATGCGGCATGCCGCCGCGAAAGATCAGGAGGTCGGTGCCGCAGATGCCGACGCGCCGCAGTTGCAACAAGGCCTGACCAGGCGCAATCGCGGGAACGTGTGTGTCAATGACTTCGAACCTGCCCGTTCCCCGGAAGATGGCGGCCTTCACGGGATCGCGCGATCAGAGAAGGTTGGATTGGCCGCGCTCTGCCGCTTCGACGGGAGCCGCGGGTTCCACCGCGCCGGCATCGGGCGTGGCCGTGTCTTCCATCGCCGGGTTGGCAGCGGATTCCAATTGAACCACTGCGGGCCTGATCATGCGGCCCTGGAAAGTGTATCCGGCAGCCACTGTGCTCGCGATCTTTGATCCCTCAGGGACAGGAGCGTTGCTGTCGAGCACTTGATGCTTCTGCCCGTCGAACAACTCCAAAGGCGCCGCCGAGAAAGGAACCAGTCCGATGCGCCGCGCTGCGTCCACGCAAGCCGCCTGGAAACGGTTGATCTGTTCGGTCACACCGGGCTGCCGCGCACGTTGTGCCGCCTGATGCAGGGCGAAGATATGATCCAGCATCCGCACGATCACCTGGAGCGACTCGACCTCGCCACGCCGCAACTTGTCGATCTCAAGCCGCAACGTTGCCTTCTCGCCGTCGTTTGTCTTCTCGATGAATTGGTTGAACGCCTTCACTTCGGCGGCCATTCCGTCGGCGATACCCTTTGCGGCCGCCGCGGTCTTGTCAGCCGCGTCGCGAATCGAAAGCCATTGTCCAGTGGCATCGCTAATCTGGCCTGAGAGCTTTTCCAGGTTCTCCAATTGAGAAGCGGTTGAAATGAGTTTTTCCGTCTCAGCGAACTTTAGTTCCGCCTGATAGTCCTTGAGAAAGGGCGTGATGCTGATCCAGGCGCCGATTGCGACGCACGCAACGTACGCAAACACTTCAATCCCGCCGGTCGGGTGGGCACTGCGGCTGTGGATGAACCAGGCGAGCGCGATCAAAAGGGCATCAGCGAGGAAGAACGGCCATTTGGAAATCTTCGGGGCAGTGACTGCAGTCATTGCGGCATGGTGTAACGGAACGGCCTTGGCACTTCAAGTTTTCCTCGACTCGCCCCGCCTGAGCCTCGCAAGTTTCGGCCATGCGGACCTGCGTCATCTTCAATCCCACCGCCCGCGGCGACAAGGCGCGGCATTTCCGGCGGCACCTGGATGAAATCGGAGCGGACGCAACGCTGATGCAAACCACCGGTCCAGGTGCGGCGCGAACTCTCGCGCAGGAAGCTGTCGCGGCGGGATTCGAAGTCGTGGTGGCAGCGGGCGGCGACGGCACCGTCAACGAGGTGCTCAATGGGATTGGCGATGTGCCGGACGGATTTGCCCGTGCTGCGCTGGGCGTTCTTCCGCTGGGAACGGTAAATGTATTTGCGCGTGAGCTGAAGATCCCGCGCGGGCTCACCCAGGCGTGGCAGACGATCCAGGGACAGCGCCGCCTCTGCATTGATTTGCCCTGTGCGGAGTTCACGTCCGGATCGCGGCGCGTCACGCGCCATTTCGCACAACTCGCCGGCGCAGGTCTCGACGCCCGCGCCATCGAACTCGTGCACTGGCCCTTGAAGAAAAAAATCGGGCCGCTCGCATATGTCGTCGCGGGCATTCATGCACTGCGCCAGCGCCAGGCCAGTCTCGTTTGGAATGATGGAAAGAGGTCCATCTCCGGCGAATTAATCCTGGTGGGAAATGGACGGCTCTATGGGGGTGGGTTCGCGTTGTTTCCCGAGGCAGACCTCGGAGACGCATTGTTGGAGGTCTCGATTTTTCCGAAGGTGAATTGGATGGTCCTTGCCCGATGCGGCCCCTCACTCCTGTTAAAGCGCCGCGTTCCCCCGGGAGTTATCATCAACGTCCGGGAATCGTCTTTCTCAATCGAGTGCACTGGCAAGGCAGCGGTCGAACTGGATGGCGAATTGGCGGGGCACCTGCCGGCAAAATTCAGTATTGCGCGGCGCCGGCTGCAGGTGGTGGTGCCTGAATGGGTGCTGCACCCTATTTCAGTTCGCACCCTGCTGGACAAAGTTTAACCGCAATCTCGGGTTCCAAGTTATGGCACATCAATCTTCTTCCGCTCGCGCGCCGCAGCCGGCCCGCCACGCGCCCTGGCACACGCAACTGTTCCTCTTTGCGAAGAATTTTGCCAAGCACCCAACGAATATTGGGTGGATGTTCCCAAGTTCACGCTTTGTCGTGGGGCAGGTGTTGAAACAAATCGATTGGGAAACCGCTCGCGTTATCGTGGAGTACGGCCCGGGTGTGGGAACGTTCACCAATGACATTCTGCAGCGAATGCATCCCGACGCCAGATTGGTCGCCTTTGAGACCAACGACGAGTTTTGCAGTTATCTGCGCGGCGCAATCAACGACCCGCGTTTCATCCTGCTCCACGAATCGGCAACCGAAGTCGCCACTGCTCTGGACCGCCTGGGCCTGCCGCTTGCCGACTACGTGATTTCCGGCATCCCGTTCAAAACCATCCCGGAGAAGCTCCGCGGCGAAATCGTTCGCAAGACACATGCGGCTCTGCGTCCGGAAGGGCGCTTTCTTGTTTATCAGCTTTCCGGGGCGGTTCGTCCGTATCTTGAAAGCGTCTTCGGACAGGTTCGGCAGGATTTCGAATTGCTGAGCATCCCGCCGGGGCGCTTGTTTTACTGCGCCCGCTAACCGCGACAAACGCTCGCTGGCGCGGTCCCCTCGAAGGCGAATTCCGGGGAGAAATCAAGAAATTCCGGATTGCGCATTGAAATTCTCTGCGTCCTTTGGTTCATTAGATCGCAGCCAGATATGATCTCCTCGGCTCCTATCGCATCGCGACGCTCGCTTTCCGCCGAACAAAGCGCGTTGCTGACCCTGCTTGCGGACGAGGATTCGGCAGTTTACGGCTTGGTGCGTCAGAAGATTATTTCCGGAGGAGAGGCAGCGCGAGCATGGCTGCAGCCGTATTCCCTCAGCAACGATGCGGTCCTGCGGCGCCATGTCCTCGAGATCCTCGCCTACTTCGAACGTCAGCAGGCCGATACGGAGTTCCTCTCGTTTTGTTTGAAGTCTGGGGAGGATTTCGAGCTTGAGACCGCGGCGTGGCTCCTTGCGCGGAGCACGTTTCCCACGATCAACCGTGAAGGATACGCGGCGTTGCTGGATGAGTTCGCACACGAAGCCGCGGAACGCATGGCACTGGAAACCAGCGTCGAAGAGAAACTCAGCGCGTTCAATAACTATCTTTTCTCAGAACTCGGCTTCGTCGGCAACGTGGCGAACTACTACGACCCGGACAACAGTTACCTGAATCGCGTGCTCGATCGGCGCACGGGGAATCCCATCACGCTGACGCTTTTGTACATCCTCGTGGCCCGCCGGTCGGGAATGCCAGTCACCGGAATCGGCCTCCCGGGCCATTTTATTTGCCGCTACCAAAGCAGCTCGGACGAGCTTTACATCGATCCGTTCAATCGAGGCCAGCTTCTGAGCAAGGCTGATTGCGTGAAATATTTGCAGCGGGGGAATTACAGCCTCACCGACGATTTCCTGGCTCCCGCCAGCCCGCGCCGGATGCTGCTCCGCATCTGCAGCAATCTGCATCAGATCTACACGGAAGTGGGTCGCGGCGGCGAAGTCACGCGGTTCCAGCGTTATCTCGTGGCGCTCGCGCGGTGACGCTTCTCAGTCGGGAAGCGTGCGCCATTGCCACCGCGCAATGAAGGGGTCGACCCTCACCAGGAGAAAATAAGCCCATCGCTGCTTGATTCGACGCCAGAGCGTGCGTGTTTTTCGCCACTCCTCGAGCGTGATTGCCTGGCTGTGATTCAGGTTATTCGCAAACGCAGCCCGCGCCTGTTCAGAAATTTCCGGCGAATCAAAACGGATCATCAGTTCATAATTGATCTGCAAACTGCGCTGGTCGAGATTCGCCGACCCAATGTAAACCACGTCGTCGACAATGATCAGCTTGGCATGCAGGATCTGCGGCTGGTATTCAAAGATTTCCACACCAGCGTTGAGGAATCGGCGATACAGCGACCGGCCGGCGAGCTGTGACACCACAACATCCGACTTCCCCGCGAGGATCAACTGCACGCGCCCGCCTCGACGGACAACACGAGCCAGCGCGCGCCGCAAAGCCCAGGTGGGGAGAAAATAGGCCGCGATGATTTTAACGTCGCGCGCCTGGGCGATGTCCTTCGTGAGCGCGCGTTTGATTGGACTTCGGCCGCGGCCAGGCCCGCTGAGGAGGATCTGCTCAGCCCGCCCGGGCACCGCCCGTTTTGCGTTGAACCGCCGCAGCCGCATGAAGGGTTTGTGCCGAAACGCTGCGCGGTCGAACATCTCATCGAATGACGCGGCGAGACGCACCGCAAGCGGCCCTTTCATTTTCAGGCCGAGGTCGCACCAGCCGCAACGAACTCCATCGCCCTCGTACTTTGTGGATATGTTGAACCCACCCACATAAGCCGTGTGATCGTCGCACACCAGAAGTTTGCGATGGTTGCGAATCGACATACGCCGGAGCACGACCGGATTGAACACGCGCACTTCGCCTCCACAAGCCTGGAGCGGCGCCCAGAACTCGGCAGGCACTGCAAGGGAACCCAACCCGTCCACCAGGACCTTCACCGACACGCCGCGCTCGCAGGCGCGCGCCAAGGCGTCGCGGAACCGCTGTCCAAGTGCATCGGCGGCGTAAATGTAGGTCTCAAGCCGCACCGAAGTGCGCGCTGCATCGATCGCCTCGAGCATGCTGGGAAAAACTTCATCACCGGTGCAAAGCCAGTTGCATGTGGTGTCTTCCTGAACGGCTGACATCGACGGGAGACTAGGAGGAACAGGGTTGGAATTCAATGGGTCCTTCGCCGGGTGCCCTTGCCTACCCGGTGAAACAGCCCATGGCTCTCAAACCGCCTGAAATCGAGGATGAATGATGAAGTTGATCGCCACGGGCACGATTGATTACGTCGTTGTCGGGCATCGCGGCATTGGCGCCATATACCGCCTGACGAATGGAATGGTTTATCGCCAGTGTCACCGCGCCGCACAGCGAATGGAACCGGGCAGCCCCGTGCGAATCTGGTCGCGCGGCGCTCAACTTCTGATCCAGTTCGAGGAGCAAGGCGGTTTGATCAGCGTTGAACAGGTTGTTTGCGCCCCTTCCCGATTGATGGCCTGACCTCCTCGCGCTGCGCGCTCCTGCAGGCAAAGCGAAATTATTTCCAACCTTTTCCAAGTTAAGGCATCTATACCTTTGTGCGCACCCTTCTGAGTCTCATTACGTTTGTCCTTTGCCTGGTCGCGAGTCATACGCAGGCGGCCCATACCCAGGCCCGTCTGCTTCTCTCGGCGACCTCTGCAAAACCTGGAGACACTGTGACCGCTGGGATTCACCTGCAGATGGATCCGCACTGGCACACGTATTGGAAGAATCCCGGGGCGTCAGGCATTGCCACTGAAATCAAATGGTCGCTGCCTGCCGGAATTACGGCAGGCGAAATCGAATGGCCTGCACCACAGAAACTGCCGCCCGACGACCTCCTTACCTATATTTACGAAGGTGAAGTTGTTCTGGTCGTTTCGTTGCAGTTGTCCCCCGACCTGCCGGCAGGCGAGCATTCCATCCAGGCAAATGTTTCCTGGCTGGAGTGCAAGGAACAATGCATCCCCGGCAGCGCCCAGGTCTCGGGCTCCTTGAAGATTGGTGAGGCTGCCATCGCCTCTGCGGACAGCACTGTTTTGAAAGCGTGGCGGCAGCGAGTTCCGTCGAACTTCGCGGGAACCGTCGCAGCCCATTGGGAAGAGGCGGTTTCCGAGAAGATCCGGCCTGTCGTGCTGGAATGGAGTGCGACGGGCACCGGACCTGCGGATTTCTTTCCATTCGCGTTTGAAGACTTCGAGGTCCAGGGCTCCGTGGAAAATCTAAAGGCGCCCTCGGGCAAGATTCGCATTCGCAAGCTGGTGAAGCGATTTGAAGGCGAATGGCCGCAACAGATTGCCGGACTTGTCGTCGAGGGCGCGGGTGGATCTCAGAAAGCCTGGCGTGCGTCCATTTCGATAAGCGACGCCGCACCCGCAGACGCGTCCGCCACATCAGCGACGCCGGGCCTGTGGCAAATGTTGCTGTATGCCTTCCTGGGCGGAATGATCCTCAACATCATGCCCTGTGTGCTGCCCGTCATCGCGCTGAAGATCCTCGGGTTCGTGAGCGAGTCGCAAAGCCACCCGGGCCATGTGCGGAAACTGGGATTGATTTACGGACTCGGTGTTCTTTGTTCCTTCCTCGTACTCGCCGCAATCGTGATCGGCTTCAATGCGGCTGGCAAACAAGCGGGTTGGGGCATGCAGTTTGGCAGCGGTCCCTTCGTCGTCGGGCTCACGATCCTCGTCACTCTGGTCGCCCTGAGCTTGTTCGGTGTTTTCGAAATCAATCTCGGATCGCGTGTCATGGGCAGCGCGGGAACGCTGGCGTCGAAGCAAGGATCCGCGGGCGCCTTCTTCAATGGCGTGCTCGCAACGATCCTTGCGACCCCGTGCACGGCCCCGTTTCTCGGCCTCGCGCTGGGATTCGCGTTCGCGCAACCTCCCGCCATCATCGTGCTGATGTTCCTCACGATCGGAGCCGGGCTGGCATTTCCTTATGTGTTGCTGGCGTTTCAACCGGGATGGTTGCGATTTCTTCCGCGACCCGGCGCCTGGATGGAACGATTCAAAATAGGCATGGGATTTCCAACGCTCGCGACTGCGGTGTGGCTGTTCAGCCTTACTCAAGCGCACTATGGAAACGGGGTTTTATGGATCGCCATGTTCCTGGTGATCGTTTCGATGGCGGCGTGGATATATGGGGAATTTGTGCAACGCGGACGACAGCATCGTGGCCTCGCGGCCGGGGTTGCATTGGGCGTGCTGGCGCTGGGTTATGCATTCACCCTTGAATCGCAACTTCAATGGCGCCAACCCGCCGCCGCGGGCAATCGCACGATCGAGCAAAAAAGTGGGGGGCTCGCGTGGGAACCCTGGAGCCCTGAGGCCGTCGCCGAAGCCCAGGCTGCAGGGCGTCCGGTACTCGTGGATTTCACGGCTGATTGGTGCCTCACGTGCCAGGCCAACAAGAAGTTTGCCATCGAGGTTCCGTCGGTTGAGGCGAAGTTGCGTGAGATCAATGGCCTGGCGTTGATGGGCGATTACACTTTGTTTCCGCCTGCCATTCGCGAGGAATTGCGGCGATACAACCGCGCGGGAGTTCCACTCGTCCTGGTTTATCCCGGGACCTCGGGCGCACAACCGGAAGTCTTGCCTGAGGCCCTCACACCCGGACGCGTTTTGAAGGCGCTGGAATCGGCTCACGCAAAGAAATCCTGAAACCTCCCGAATGTGCGTGCGTCTTATCGCTTGCTTAACCCAAGTTAACCGAAAGGAAATATGAGACGCGCTATTGCATTGCTGGCATTTGTCGGACTTTCAACCGCAGCCTTCGCGGGCGCCGAAATCGGCAAACCCGCTCCCGAGTTTGAGGCCAAGGATATCAACGGCAAAACTCACAAGCTTAGTGATTACAAGGGAAAGATTGTCGTGCTTGAATCGTACAATCTGGATTGTCCCTTCTGCGCCAATCATTTCAAGACAGGCGCCATGCAGGAACTGCAGAAAGACGTGACTTCGAAGGGCGGCGTCTGGCTGGTCGTGAATTCTGTTAATCCGAAAAACGGCAGTTATCGCGCCCCTGAAAAAGCGCGCGCCGAATGGGAAAAGCAAAAGATGAACGCGACCGCATGGCTGGATGACAGTTCAGGCACGATCGGGAAAGCGTATAACATGCAGACCACGCCGCACATGTATGTGATCGACGCGTCTGGAACGCTTGTCTATAACGGCGCCATCGACGATAAGCGTGCTACCAACCACGACCCGCGCGCTGCCAAGAATTACGTCAAGGAAGTTTTTGGCAAGCTGCAGGCCGGCGAGAAGGTCGAACCATTCGAAACCAAACCTTACGGCTGCAATGTGAAGTATTGATTGCGGAAAAAAAGATCGAGTCCCCCACGGCGGCGCCTTCAAGGCGCCGCTTGTTTTTTGCGAGATAATCGTTGCTCAATGCGAGTGGGGTCCGCCACCGCAGCAACGTCCGCAACCACCCCCTCCGCCCTTGCGCGGGGCAGGCGATGCGGCCTGGGAACCGCCGGCACTCGACGCAAAGATTGAAAATTTCTTCGCCAGCCTGGTTGAACCGCAGTGAGGGCAGGCGGTGCCTTCCCAATCGTTGGAGCGAACAAGGATTTCGCTGTCCCGATCGCATTTCTCACAATGGAATTCGTAAATCGGCATGAGTGAAAAATAACCGGACCGGCGCTGAAGCTCAAGTGGGCCCCGTTCGCATCCCGCACATCCGAGTAGCAAGGCGCCCTATTCAGCCCGGGAAGGCGGTACCGTATGTTCCCCGCACAACCACTCGTGAAATCCCGGGAATGCCTGGAGCAGGCTCCCAAAACATCGGAGAATCGCCATGCGAAAGAGACTTGTTAGCCCGCTTCTCAGCGTCGTCATCGGATCTGTGCTCACTGCCGGCTGTATCAACTCGCATCGCGACCCGGACCGCGTTGTTATCGTTCCTGGCCAACGAATCGTAGTCACCGAAGAACCACCGCCCACGCGAATGGAAGTGATGAGCACAGCGCCGGGATCAGAGCACGTGTGGATCGCAGGTCATTGGATGCGCGCAAACCAGCGTTGGGTATGGGTGCCAGGACATTGGGAAATGCGCCCGAAGGTGGGTGCAACCTGGACTCCGGGACGCTGGGACAAAGATCCTGACGGCAAAGGCTGGGTCTGGGTGCCCGGCCATTGGGATTGAATCTCAGAAGAAATGATAGGGCTGTCTGCTGCTGCCGGCCCGGTAACCAACTTTCAGGTCCTGCAATTTGCGCCAGGACACATGCGAATCGAGAAACAAGCTGTTCACGCCCGCGGGAGTGCTGCCATCCCGATGAGGCGGGCGGTAAGCCCCGCCGTATTGAGGCGGTACGTTCTCGCTGGGAACAACGAAGTTGTAGGGGCGCGTGTTGTTCAACGATAGCAGATCGTCACTTAAAATGACCGTGTCGCTCGGCCGATTTGTTTCCGTCGTGGCCCCGATAAAACGGAACCCGTTTTCTCCTGTGCGCTGATCGGCTGCATAACGTTTGGTATAAAGGCTCATTCCAATGATGCGACGATCCGGCGTGAAATCCCACCAACTCCAGCTTTGGCCGGGAAGAGGCTTAAATGCGTCGATTTCGTTCACGCTGTTCATCAAGCCCGCGCAGTAGAAAAGCTGACGCGTCGAGCCGTTTGCCAGGAACAGATCGATATAGCGTCTCGTGACGTCATGTGCCCAGTCGCCAAACCCCGGGGGGCGGGCATCAGCTGTCGCCGTCGGTTCCTGTGGCAGCTTGTCGCGGCTTTCCGAAGCGTACATGAACATCGTCACCCCAAGCTGCTTCATGTTGTTCATGCACTTGATCCGGCGTGCCTTCTCCTTGGTTTTTGCCAAGGCCGGCAAGAGGAGGGCAGCGAGGATCGCTATGATCGCGATGACAACCAGGAGTTCAATGAGTGTGAAACCGCTTTTATGGCGGGGAAACGACGGGGGGTGAATCGTGTTCTTCATGGCTGGGTAGCAAACCCAGCATAGGCAGCACGATAATCGTGTCAACGTGAGCGGGCCGCCGCAGGATAACCAATAATGGTTACATCAAATGGTGGAGTTTATCGGCTCCGCCGCCGCGTCGCGAAAACGGCTGCCACTGTGAGCAGTGCGATGGCCGTCGGCTCGGGGATTACGCTGATCACAACATTGTCCAGAATAACCCGGTTGCCTGCAGCCAGCGGAAAACCCGTGCTGTTGAAACTCACGCTGTTAATGCTGATCGCCAGAGTCGGATCCCACACCCATGCACCCGTCAGGGTGCCCTGCCCCAGGTTGAGATCGAGGTGCGTGAAGCTCCCGTCAGCCGGCAGAACTGGATTGAAACGCGTTTCCCAAACCTTGTCGCCCGAAAACTGAGTGACAAAGAGTCCGAGATCGGGAGCGACAGTCGCGCCAAACAAGGCGATGTCGAGCGACAAGGTGATGTCGCCGGGCGCGAATGCAGCCAGCGAGCCAGCTGGGACGATGTCGGATCGGCCGACGCCCGCGTAGAAATACCAGTCCGTTCCAAACGCGCCTGACGCGTCCACATTCATCTCGAGAGCCTGAGAACCGCCGATGCCGCTGGACTGTACTGTTAGCGAAGCCGTGACGCTGCCGGGTCCATGAAATGACCACCAATCGGCAGGGTTCACGGTTCCGGTTGCAAACGATTGAAAGTCCTCGCTGTAGAGAGTTGCTGCCGAAGCAGGCAATACACTGCCCGCCAGGGCTGCCACGGCGATCAAAAAAATCAAATTCATAACTGGTTTCGCTTCACTTCGACGGCATGGATTCGCGGCGGACTGGACCGGGGTGATTTTACTTCCGGAAGCCGTGAGGCCCTGCATTCGTCGAATCTGAGTATCGGAGTTTGGCGTTCCAGCTGAAGGCCGGGATAAAAAAGATTCGACAGAATGCCGGACGAACTGAAGATTTCAGGGTGCCGATTTACGAATACGAATTGTGCGAAGGCGACTGCAAGGCCTGCGGCGGCCGCTTCACCTTGAGACGCCCCCTTTCGGCCGCCCCGCTCACGCAGTGTCCTGCCTGCAAAAAGCCGGTTCGCAAGGTGATTTCCAGTTTCAACTCTCCGATAAAGCTGAAGCCACTTTCCGTTACCGACGCGAAGAAAGCAGGCTTTACCGTATTAAAGCGGGTGAACAAAGGGGAATACGAACGGCAATAAGCAGCAAACTCCTGCGGGGAAAAACGTTGCGCCGGTCGGCGGTTTTTGGCTTTATCAGGCGGTTTTCGGGCGGCAGACGCGTGCAGGAGCCGGATTCCAGCGGTTTGCGGCCGGGTTCCGACGCTGGTGCGCAGTCATGAAACGAAGCCGGATGCAGATTTTTTACTCGGGGCACGTGCAGGGAGTCGGCTTTCGCTATACCGTGAAAACTGTCGCCGCCGGGTTTGAGGTCGTTGGATCGGTCCGCAATCTCGCCGATGGCCGCGTGGAACTCGTGGCTGAGGGATTGAGGGAGGAATTGGACGCCTTCCGGGAAGCCATACCCGATGCCGGGCTGGCGCGTTTCATCCGAAATGAAGACGTTAGCTGGGGAGAAGCTGCGGGCGGGTTCCGCGGGTTTGAGATTTTAAGATAACAATGAAGTTCGCGATAATAGCCGACATTCACGCCAATCTGGAGGCGTTTCAGGCCGTTTTGGAAGACATCAAAACGCAGAAATGCACGCACTACGCCTGCCTCGGCGATGTCATCGGCTACAATGCCGACCCGAAGGAATGCCTCGATATTGTCCGCAGCATGAACATTCCCTGTGTGAAGGGGAATCACGATGAATACTGCTCGACTGACGGCGCACTCGATGGCTTCAATCCCGCCGCTGCGGAAGCAGTGAATTGGACGCGGCAACAATTGACCGAGGAAGACCGGCAGTGGTTGCGCGATCTTAAGTATGTCCGGATGGTCACCAATTTCTCGATCGTGCATGCCACCCTCGACGGCCCCCAGCGCTGGGGTTATGTGTTCGACAAGCTGGCTGCTGCAGCCAGCTTCACCTACCAGAACACTTCGGTCTGTTTCTTCGGCCACACGCACGTTCCCGTGGCGTTCATGCGGGACAGCGTTGTGCGCGGCGGCACGTATTCAAAGTTCAAAATCGAACCAGGCAAAAAATACTTTGTGAACGTTGGCGCTGTTGGACAGCCCCGTGACAACAATCCCAAGGCAGCTTACGTGGTTTACGATGTGGATGAAGGAACCATCGAACTGCGCCGCCTGGATTACGACATTGCGGCCGCCCAGCGGAAGATTCTTGCCGCAGGTTTGCCTGAGAGGCTGGCAGAACGCCTTGCCTACGGGCGTTAACCCGCCGACCCGCCCACGTCTGACCGTGCGATGGGCAACCCGGCTGCGCGTTGAAAATTCTCATTCTCAAGCCGAGTTCCCTCGGTGATGTCATTCAAGCGCTGCCAGTTCTTCGGCTCCTCAAGCTGCACTGGCCGAAGAGCGAAATCTACTGGTGGATTGATTCCAGCCTCGCGCCGCTTCTTGAGAGTGATCCAGATCTTAAAGGCGTTGTCCGGTTCCATCGCCGCCGCTGGGGATCACCCATTCGTTGGCCGGAAATGCTGCGAAGCATTCTCTGGCTTCGCGAGCAGCGCTTCGACTACGTCATCGACCTGCAATGTCTTGCCCGCAGCGGGGCCTTTGCGTGGCTGTCACGCGGCGAGTCGTTGATCGGGCTGGATGAAGTCCGGGAGGGCGCGCGTGGATTCTATGATTTTGCCGCGCAGCGGCCCTCGTATTTCACGCACGCCGTCGATTGGTATCTTGAGACGCTCAGGAAGATCGGAGTTCCCGTTCACTTCAATTTTGAGTGGCTGCCGATTCGGGCGCAGGTTTTGCAATCGCTGCAGGAGCGCTGGCAAACAGATCAGTTTCGCTGGATCGTTCTTCAGCCCGGCGCCCGCTGGCGGAACAAACGCTGGCCCGCGGAGAACTTTGCCGAAGTAACCCGGCAACTCGCGTCCGCAAATCCTGAATTGCGCTTTGCGGTTCTCGGAGGTTCCGACGACGCCGAAATGGGACGTCAGATCGCTCTGGCTGCTCCGGATCGCTGCCTGGATCTTACGGGGAAATTGTCGCTGCCGGAAATGATCGAGTGGATTCGCGCCTGTGAACTCATGATCAGCAACGACACGGGACCCATGCATGTTGCGGCCGCGCTTGGCAAACCGGTGATTGGAATATTTGGCCCCACGGAACCGCGGCGCACCGGGCCGTACGGTCAACTCGATCGGGCGCTGCAAACCGAACTGCATTGCGTGCCCTGCATGAAACCGTTCTGCGTCAATCCGGTGCAACTCGAATGCCTGCATCGCATCACGCCCGCCGCAGTCCTGGCGCAAGCTAGGCCGCTTCTCGAATCGCGCTGAATAAATTCCGCGCTGCTGGCGTCGGTTCAACTTGCGATGCCTGGCCAGTGCACGGCGGAAAATGTTTCCGGTTTTGCGGCTTGCCAGTTTGGTGCCCGCACCTAGAGTGATCCAATGAAAAAATTAGGGTTGTTGCTTTGCGCACTACTCGCCGTCACGCCTCTGCTGCAAGCGCAGGTGACTGTGGACCTCTCCCTGACGCAGGAACAATTCCTCGCGGGCCAGGCCATCCCTCTTTCCGTGCGCGTCGTGAATCGCTCCGGCCAAACGCTCCAACTGGGCGATGATCAGGATTGGCTGTCATTCGTGGTGGAATCGAAGGATGGTTACGTGATCACGAAAAAAGGGGACGTGCCCGTGGACGATGAAGCCTTTTTGCTGCCCTCGGCCAAGCAGGCAAAAAAGGAAGTCGATCTGGGACCTTATTTTGGATTTTCCAAGCCCGGCCGTTATACGGTGACTGCAACCGTTTTCATCAAGGCTTGGAACCAGCAGATCAGCAGCGCGCCGAAGGCGTTCGACATTATTTCAGGGTCGAAAATGTGGGAACAGGAAGTCGGGCTTCCGCGGCCGCCCGCCGCAGGGGATGCTCCTCCGGAGATTCGACGGTACGCCCTGCACCAGGCCAATTATCTTAAACGCGGAATGACCTTGTTTCTGCAGATCAGTGATGCCACCGGCAAAATTCACAAGGTGTTCCCTGTGGGCCAGATGGTATCGTTCGCACGGCCCGAACCCCAGGTGGACGGCTTGAGCAACCTGCATCTGCTCTACCAGGACGGCAAGCGCAGCTACAATTACACGGTGGTCGATCCCAGCGGGTTGGTGCTGACGCGCCAGACCTACGAATTAACCAGCCGGCCCAGGCTCAAGCGCGAAGAAAATGGCGAGTTAAAAGTCGAAGGCGGCATCCGCCGGGTCAAGGCGACAGACATTCCGCCGCCCGCTTCTGCTGAAAATCATGCTGCGACTGCGACGCCCTGAACTCATTTTTTGGCTCGCGGTTTTGCTCAGTTCGCTCGCACCCGCTGGCGTCCACGGCGCGGAAAATGTCACCCTGCAACTTTCAAACGGGGATCGCATTTCAGGGGCCCTGATCCTCCACTCCACGAATCGCGTCGTTCTCTCAAACAGCTGGAACGCCCGCCTGAGCGTTCCGCTCAACCGCATCGTGTCGGGACTTCCGAAACGCGAAGGCGAAGTCATATCCGATGCGACGGAACTGGTCGTCTACGAAGCCGCCAAACCACTGACCGCCGCAGTTCAAACCACGAACGACGGTCCCTGGAAAGGGGAGGCGCAACTCGGGCTCGACCTGATGTTCGGCGCGCGGGACAGGCGCGGACTCTATGGCCGATTCAAACTGGGTTATCAAAAGCCTTACGAGTCCGATCCCAAAAAATTCTTCCGCAACGTTTTCGATTATTCAATCGATTACGCCACCACCGAATCATTCCGCACCCGCAGTGACGGGACGACGGTGAGCACGATGGAAACAACATCCGATCGAATGCGCGCCAGCAACAAGACATCATTCGACCTTGCAGGACCATGGTACGTCTACAACCTGGTCGGCGGCGGCTTCGATCACGTCCTGAGAATCAACGCGCAATATGAGGCAGGCCCGGGCGTCGGTTACCACGTGATTGAGGAGAAACATCTCACGCTCAACCTGGAATTTGGTCTGAACTATCAGGCCCAGTATCGCTCGGACGGCACTGACGTGCAGGACGTTTACTATCGGCTTGGGCAGGAACTGACCTGGAAACTATCGGACAAGCTCAGCGTGGTGGAACGGCTGGAATATTTTCCCCGAATTAATTTCGACGGACATCGCATGCGATTCGAGACGACGCTCAAGTATGAGCTTTGGAAGAATATTTCCTTGAACCTGACGCTGCTGGACCTTTTCGACACGCATCCTGCCGAGGACGTGGATGAGAACGAACTGCAGGTGCGGTCTTCGCTGGGCTTGAAATTTTGAGCGCCTCGGCTGAAGGAGGCTGACTGGGTGCTTGAGGCGGCTGGAGGCTGAGTATTTTTTCCACGACGCTGCCAAAATCCTGCAGGATCAGATCGGGATGCGCTGCTCCGTTCCACGCGGACCGGATCAGGATGGAAGTGCACCCCGCAGATCGCGCGGCTTCGACATCCTGCCATTTGTCGCTGACCACGAACGAGGCGTTCATGTTGAGCTGCCACTTGCACCGGGCTTCTTGAAACAATCCCGGCCTGGGCTTGCGACAGGGGCAACGGTCGGGATCATCGTGCGGGCAGATGAAAATGTCGTCGACAGGAATGAGGCGGCGCAATTGGTCGTGCATGCGGTCCAACTCGCGTCGTGAGAGATCGCCCCTTGCTATGCCCGGTTGATTGGTCGTCACGAGCAAAAGGAATCCCGCCTCCTTCAGGCGCGCCAGCAATGGGAGGACGCCCTCCTGCAATCGGAACTCGGCCAGACTTGCCGGGCCGACCTGTTGCCGGCCGTTAACAAATGCCTGGTTCAGGACACCGTCACGCTCAATGAACACGGCTTTCTTCATAATGGCGCAACACAGCAGGAACCCGGCCGGGTCCTAACCGTTATTCCAACAATTCCTCCAGCGTTTGCGCCCGCCCTTCCATCGCTTTTACAATCGGCTGCGCGCGAATGACCGCGTTGTCTTCGGTCTGGCCGGGGAAGGCCTTCATCCGGACCCGGACGGCTGCCATGGGATCCCCATTTCGATCACGCAATGGCAGAACCACGATCACCGCGTCCTTGCTGCGGCCGAAATATCGATTTCCCGTCTTGATCGTTTCCGCTTCCGAGACCGAGCCAGGTGTTCCGATCTGATCGACCTGCTTGCTGGCAATGATCACGGGCATTGTCTCCTCGGCGCGCCGGGCAAAGATCGAAAGGTCCAGGACACGGGGATAATCCCGCAACGCATCCCGCACCAGCGCCTTCGCGATCGGCTCGTGCGGCGTGTAGTTCATCCGGAGGCTGGCGAACTGCGCAATCGTATCGGACTTCGTCCACAAGCCGATCCTCCCGGTGCGGCGCGCGGTGCTATCGATCAGCTTTACGAGCTCTTGTCCATTCAGGGCGCACAGGATTCGCGTGCCTTCAGACTGCACCACCAGCGTGTGCCATTCGTTCTTTGTCACCGGAACTTCGGGCCCTATTGCCGGTTTCACCAGCCCGTTCTCGACCTTGAAGCATCGAAAGCTGTTTGCCAAAGCGTCGGCGCGAACGACGAAATAATTGGAGGGGTTTTGATACCGGAATACGAGCCCGGCGCTTTGCTCGAGCGTGCCGGCGACAATTTTGAAACGGATTGATAATTTGAAGTCAGCCACCACCTCGTCCATCAGCAAAACCGGAAACCGTTGCCCAAGCAACTCCCGCGACATCTGCGCCACTATCTCCTTTTCCGGTCCCCCGTCTTCCGCAATGACGCGCCACTCCCCTGCTTTGCCGTGTCCCAGCAGGACGCTGCTGAACCCTTTTGGCAGACCGCCTGCCGAATCGGCTTCGAACGAAATGCTTCGTCCAGCTCCGACCACGGCGCATGTCCACAGCGCAACCGCCAAGACCAAAACAACTCGCATGGGCGGCAGCCTAGCAGAACGATTAACCGCGACAAGTTCTACAGGCTATTCGTAACGCAGCGATTCAATGGGATCGAGGTGGGCTGCCTTGTAGGCGGGATACGTGCCGAAGATGATGCCGACGGCGGAACAGATCGCGAGGCCTAGAATTACCCAGTCGAAAGGAATCACAGGAGTGAGCTTGAGCGCGAGCGCCAGGCTGTTTCCACCCAGAATGCCGAGGCCGACGCCGATGATCCCGCCAATCTCACAAAGAACGATGGCTTCCAAAATAAACTGAGTCATGATCGTTCTCCGTTTCGCGCCGATCGCCCGGCGGATGCCGATCTCCCGGGTGCGTTCTGTCACCGAAACCAGCATGATGTTCATGATCCCGATCCCGGATGCCAGCAATGCAATGGAACTCACCACCGCAACGCCCAGCCGGACGGCGCGCGTGAAGTTCTCAAACTGTTCAATCATGGAGTCATTCGAGAAGAGTTCGAAGTCGTCGTCGGCTCCGGGTGGCACCTTGCGGATGACACGCAGCAGCCCTCGCGTCTGTTCCACGGCCGCCGCGTAACCCGCCTGATCGGCGGCCTGCACAAGAATTGCCACACTGCGATCGCGCCGTCCGTATCGATCCAAACCTGTTGTGATCGGGATGACTGCGAAGTTGTCCTGATCACCTCCGAGGGAAGTTCCCTTTTTTTCGAGCACGCCAATCACCGTATAGTTGATGCCATCGAGCTTGACCCGTTCGCCCACGGCGCCGCCAAACGGGAAAACGCTTTGGGCCAGGCCGCCGCCAAGAACACAGACGTCCCGCGCATTATCGACATCGCCTTCTGCAAGCAGGCGGCCTTCAGCAAGATTCCAATTTCGAGCGGCGAAGCTCCCCGGCGTTTCGCCGAACAGGCGAACGTTCGGCGCGCTCGAACCATTGCGGCTGCTGACTTCCCCCGCCCAAAACGAAGTCTCCACGCCGATGCTCGCGGGAAGAGTCGCCTTGTCCTGCAATCGCCTGGCCTGGGCGTATGTGATGTTCTTGCGCCGCCAAAACTTCTCAAAGCCGTCGGGTCCGCCAAAGTAAACGCCTGGCCATTTCTGGATCATGAACGTGTGGCCGCCGAGCTGGCTGAGGTTGGATTCCACGTCGGCCTGCAGCACGCGCATCGCAGTCATCACCACAATGATGGAGAACACGCCGATGAGAACGCCCAACAAGGTCAGCGCTGAACGCAGCTTGTGGGCGACGAGGGCCCCGAGCGCCATGCGGAAGCTTTCGCGTGTCTCTGCCATCAGGACCCATAGAGTGCGTTTTTTCATTCGCTGCGCAGTGCATCCACGGGGTTCATGCGCGCGGCGCGCCAGGCAGGAAAGAATCCCGAAAGCAGCCCCGTAACCAGCGACACAACCAGTGCGATGGTCACGACAAGGGGCGACAGTTCAGCGGGAAAATAACGCTTCATCGCGAGGGTAATCGGCCACGCGATCGCGAGCGCCACAAGCCCGCCGAGCAGGCAAATGCTCGATGCCTCAAGCAGGAATTGAAGCAGGATGGTCCTGCGCTTGGCTCCAATCGCTTTGCGGATCCCGATCTCGCGCGTCCTTTCAGCGACGGAGACAAACATAATGTTCATGATTCCGATGCCACCAACAAACAGTGACAGGCCAGTAACGAAGAGGCCGATGGCAGCGATCGTCCCGGCGACGCGATGAAACATCTCGAGGACCTGGTCCTGCTGATTGATTGAAAAATCATCGTCCTCGGCCGGCCCCAGGCGCCGCACCTTGCGCATGACGCTGCGCAGTTCCTCCCGCGCCTCCTCGATTTGTTCCACCTGCTTGATCTTCACCTGGATGTCAAAGTCCGGATTGCTGACAAACGCAGAACGAAATTGCGGGAGAGGGATGATGACCTGATTATCAAGACCGCCTCCGCCGTCGCCAAACAAGCCGCCTTTCTTTTCCAGCACGCCAACCACTTCAAACTGCGTCTGCCCGATGGTGACACGCGCCCCGAGGGGAGAGTTCTCCCGGAACAGATTCGTCGCCACTGTTGCCCCTATAACGCACACAGGCCTGCCGCCCTCAGCCTCCGCGTGTGAAAGGACTCGCCCGTGTGAAACCATCAGGCCGCTGATCTGGAAATACGACGCTGTCGTGCCGATCACAGGGACCCCGTCGGAACTGCGCTTGCCGAATCGCACTGGCCTTCGCGACTGAGCCACGGGGGCAATGGCGACGGCGCTCGTGAACTGCCGCTCCAGCTCATTGACCTCGGCGAGGGTCAACTGCTTGCGCTTTTGCATCTTCATCCAATCGTCGTGCGAATTCACAAACCAGGCGCTGCGCTGAACGTAAAGCGTGTCGCCGCCAATGAACGAAATACTATCGACAAATGCGCGATTCAATCCCTGGATCGCCGTGCCCATCAGGGTGACTGTCACCACCCCGATCACGACCCCCAGGGTTGTGAGAATCGATCGCAGCTTGTTTGCGCGGATGGCATCCCACGCGATGCTGAGGCCTTCCTTCAGTTCAGCGAGCAGGTTCATTGCGCGCGTTGCGCCTGCGGAATGATGGGAGGCAGGCCGCTGCCGGTTTCCGGATTCACCGCAAGAGACTCGTCACTCGCAAGAAGGCCGTCACGAATCCTCAAAACCCGGCGCGCCTGCCGCGCCACGGCTTCTTCATGCGTGACAAGAATGATCGTGTGTCCCTGCTTCCACAATTGATCGAACAACGCAAGAATCTCCGCGCCGGTGCGTGAGTCGAGGTTGCCCGTCGGTTCATCCGCCAGCAGGATCGAAGGGTTGTTGACGAGCGCCCGCGCGATCGCGACCCGCTGACGCTGTCCTCCCGACAGTTCGTTTGGCCGATGATGCACCCGGTCCGCAAGGCCCACGTGTGACAACGCATCGAGCGCGACCCGCCGGCGTTCCTCGGCTGACATGCCGGAGTAAATGAGAGGCAACTCGACATTCCGCAGCGCGTCTGAACGGGGCAGCAGATTGAATGTTTGGAAGACGAACCCGATCTCACGATTGCGGATCTCGGCCAGCTGATTGTCCTCCATCATGCTCACGTCGACTCCGTTCAGGACGTAACTGCCAGCACTCGGGGTGTCCAGGCAGCCGATCAGGTTCATCAGTGTGGACTTGCCCGAACCCGACGGTCCCATGATCGCGACGTATTCGCCGCGTTTGATTTCCACAGTCACCTCGCGCAACGCATGGACCGTTTCGTTACCCATCTGGTACCGGCGGGAAATTTTGTCGAGGCGAATGAGTGTCATGGACGCTCCTTCCGGCGGGCGACCCTGCACAGGCGCGGCGATCCATGAAACACAGCAATCAGGCTCAGTAACCGCGGCAGATCTTTTCCAAGGTAGCGATTCATGACGCTCACTTTTTGTCCGCGGTGGCGGCTTCGGGTGAGCCCCGTACAACTTTGTGGCCATCCTGGAGATCACGAATCGCGCGGTAATTCCCCGACACCACCTCATCACCTTCCTTCAAGCCGTCGAGAATCTCGTAATAATTGTCGTCACTGATGCCGCTCTTGACCGGAACCATGCGCACCGCGTCGCCATTCACAACAAATACAACCTCCTGCTGCTTCACCGTTTCCTTCAGGCGTCGATCGCCCGATGCCGGATCATTGGTAGTCTGAGCAACGGCATTCGTGCCGGTGTTCTCCTTTTTGTCCTTCGTTTCCTTCGGCGGCCGAGTGGTAAGGCTGGCGATCGGAACAGTGAGCACATTCGTGCGGTACCGCGTTTCAATCTCAGCTGTCACCGACATTCCTGGCCGCAGCACTTCCTTCTCCTGGACGCGGACGTGCACCTCAAACTTGGCCGCTTCCTGGCTGCTGCTGCTGCCTGACATTCCCAGGGCCGACGTGCCGCTGCCTTTGGCTGAATTCGCGATTTCGGTGACCACCCCGGAGAACTTCCGGTCGCGGAACGCATCCACTTCCAGCCGCGCGATCTGTCCTGGCTCGATCAGAATCACGTCCATCTCGCCAATATCAACGCGTGCTTCCATTTCGTTGAGATCTGCGATTGTCATGATTTCCGTCCCCTTGTTGAATGATGTGCCCAGCACGCGTTCGCCAAGTTGCGATTGCAACCGAACAACGGTTCCATCCATCGGTGCTGAAATGGTCGTCTTGCTCAGATCATCCACCGCCTTGTCGAGACCGAAGCGCGCCTGGTCCTCCTGGTGAACGGCGTTCTCATATTGAAGCCGGGCCACCTCGTAACTTGTTTTGAACTCCAGGAAAATGGAGTCGGACACCAGCTTGTTCTGGAACAACTCCAGGTTGCGCTTGTATTCGGCCTCAGCCATTTCCAGTTGCGCCTTTGCAAGATTGCGGCTGCCGGTCGACGACCGATAGTTCGCTTCGGCAGAATTGCGCGTGGCAATGTAGTTGTCCGGTTTGATCTGAACCAGCAAGTCGCCCTTCTTCACGCGATCTCCCTCGCGCACCGGCAACTTCACAATCTCGCCCGCAACCTCCGGGCTGATCACCACCTGCTTGACGGGCTGGATCTTTCCGTTCGCAACAACTATCTCCGTGATGTTGCGTCGGGACACTTTTTCAGTTTGAACCGTCGTCGCCGGCGGTTTCCGGTTGGCGAGGGCAAACACAACGAGCCCGCCGACCACGACGATGGCGGCCAGTATGAAAATCCAACGTTTGCGCCGTTTGGGAGTTGTCATGATGACTTTCTATTTTCTGTGCCCGATTGTTTTTTCCTAGCCCGACAATGAAGCCAGGCCGAGGCCGAGGATCGCGATCGCAAGCTGGACGGCGAGCCACGTTCCCATCACGAGGAGCAATGTTTGTGAAAGCCGCACCCCGGCCAGGCGAGCGAGGCCTGTCGCAAGCAATGTCACGAACCAGATGTTGAACACGTTCGCCTGGACAATGAAGGGGGTTGATTTGGTGCGGGCGTCGATCTGCGACAGCAACGAGCCTGACGGGTCAGGCCTGGCAAAGCCCGTCGTCAGAGCCACGGCAACGATGCTGCCAACGACGGTGACCATTGTCGCGAGGCCGGCAACCTCGAGCGTCTTGAGAAAATTCAGCCGAACCTTCAAAAACAGTACCGCGAGAAGCCAGAGTAGAAACGCCCATCCAAACATTCGCAATGTGGTGACACCGCCTGCCATGGCAACCGACAGCACGCGCGCAACGGCCGGTTGTGTCATCCAGTGCACCACCCGCAGATGTTGGTCGGCCTCAGCCTGCTCCACCTTTCCTCCCGCGACCAGTTTAGTGAAGTTTTCCTGCTGAACTTTGCGGAACTCATTGAGCGCGGCGGGCTGGCACAACGTCAGCCAGAATGCAGTGACTCCTGCGACGAGCGACAGTATGCCAGGAACAATCCATGTGCCGGCCGAGTGAACCGAGGCCCGCACATCCTCGAACGTGGCGCTCGGAACCGCGAACACATTCAACACTCGCGCGGCGACCGACATCTGCGGCGGTTGAAGTTCTGGCCCCGGTTTGGGAATGAGTGGTGGAACGTCCATCAATTTTTCTGCATTTGTCGCAAACGCGCGCGATCGCGCACACTACAATTCTCAGCCAGAATCCCAGCCGATGCGTGGCGCCGCTGCGAACGCCGCATCTTTGTCAGAAACATTCGGGGATGTCGAGCGCCCCCCCCGTCGCGCGACTTTGCTATGGCTGTGAATTTCGGCCCAGAGACTTCGCCCTGTTTCACCTGTCGGGCTTATATATTTAGCAAACGCAGGAAACCTGGCGGTAGGTGAGCCGTTTGTTTTCGATCAACTGGCCAAACCCTTTCAGGCGGGTGCCATCGGTTTGATGGCGGGTGTTCCAGCGGAAAGCGAA
>Ga0196970_1000318_pt1 | contig 64385 bp, 58 predicted proteins | sample S1v_513CmetaG_FD_148672 | JGI IMG/M metagenome (GOLD analysis project Ga0196970, IMG submission 148672) | Soil microbial communities from Anza Borrego desert, Southern California, United States - S1+v_5-13C | ecosystem: Environmental > Terrestrial > Soil > Desert | place: USA: California...
TGCGCGCCAGCGCCGCGGAGGAATAATTCATGTCGATCGAAGTGCGTAACGTCAGCAAGAACTTCAACGCGTTCAAGGCGCTGGACAACATCAGCCTGGACATCCAGAGCGGCGAGCTGGTGGCGCTGCTGGGTCCGTCGGGCTGTGGCAAAACTACTCTGCTGCGGATTATTGCCGGTCTGGAAACCCCGGATCAGGGCAACATCGTCTTCCATGGTGAAGACGTCTCCGGCCACGATGTGCGTGATCGCAACGTCGGTTTCGTGTTTCAGCACTACGCCTTGTTCCGGCACATGACGGTGTTCGACAACGTCGCGTTCGGCCTGCGCATGAAACCGAAAAACCAGCGCCCGAGCGAAAGCCAGATTGCGACCAAGGTTCATGAACTGCTGAACATGGTACAGCTGGACTGGCTGTCGGATCGTTACCCGGAGCAGTTGTCCGGTGGTCAGCGCCAGCGCATCGCACTCGCCCGTGCCTTGGCGGTGGAGCCGAAAGTGCTGTTGCTCGACGAGCCGTTCGGCGCTCTCGACGCCAAAGTGCGCAAAGAGCTGCGCCGCTGGCTGGCGCGCCTGCACGAGGACATCAACCTGACCTCGGTATTCGTGACCCACGACCAGGAAGAAGCGATGGAAGTCGCCGACCGTATCGTGGTGATGAACAAGGGTGTGATCGAGCAGATCGGCTCACCGGGCGACGTCTACGAAAACCCGGCCAGCGATTTCGTATATCACTTCCTCGGCGATTCGAATCGCTTGCTGCTCAGCGACGACAACCATGTGCTGTTCCGCCCGCACGAAGTGTCGTTGTCCCGACATGAGCTGGAGGATCACCATGCCGCTGAAGTACGCGACATTCGGCCGTTAGGCGCGACCACACGGGTGACGTTGAAGGTTGAGGGGCAGAGCGATCTGATCGAGGCCGAAGTGGTCAAGGATCACGACAGCCTGATCGGCCTGGCAAAGGGCGAAACGCTGTTCTTCAAACCGAAGGTCTGGCAGAAGGTCGCCAACCTCTAAAGCAACAGCATCGCCAGCAGGCTGGCTCCCACACTGGATTTGTGATCACCAAAAGTCCCCTGTGGGAGCCAGCCTGCTGGCGATTGCGGCCTAAACAGCCGCACGATTCGGATTGACCCGCACCCCTCCCGCCCGCGCCTCGATCTGCGCTTTCAGTTCATGCCGCAGCCCGAGCAAAAACGCCAGCTCGGCGACCACAAACAGCGGCCCGACAATCAGCCCGCTGATGTCGTCGACAAACGCCGGTTTGCGCCCTTCATAGTGATGCCCGACAAACTGGATCACCCAACCGATCACGAACATTGCCAGACCGCTGCTCAGCCAGACCATGGTGCTCTGCTGCGCCAGCGCATGCCCGGCCCAGACCGACAGCCCCATCAGTACTGTCATCAGCACGCCGAGCTTCAATTCGAGTCGCAAGTAAAACCACGCCGAGGCCAGCGCCAGCAGAGCGGCGGGAGATATCCACAGACCGCCCAGCGACCATTGCGGGCGCGACAACAACACCGCCACCGCCACAACGATCAGCGGGATGCCGATAAAGTGGCTGGCGATGTTGCGCGGGTCGCGGTGGTAGGCGGCGTATTGGCTGAGATGGTCGACGAGGCTTTTCATTGTTGTTCCTCCAGTGGGATTGATTGCATCATCCCTCGGCAGCCGGGTTCGCTCTGTCGGGCAGGCGACAATCCAGGAGGGTTTATGCACATACGTTCACGGCTGCTGACCGGGCACTGGTTCAGTCATCTGCCGGCATCCTTTCAGGATAGTCTGCTGGCGGCGGGCCGCGAGCGGCGGCTGACGGCGGGACAGCGCCTGTTTCAGCGCGGTGATGCGCCGTGCGGTTTGTATGCAGTGCTCGATGGCGCCGTGCGCATTGGCGCGGTGAGCGAGCAGGGCAAGGAGGCGTTGTTGAGTCTGGTCGAGGCGCCGCACTGGTTTGGCGAAATCTGTCTGTTCGATGGCCAGCCGCGCACACACGACGCTTACGCTGTCGGCCCGTGTCTGCTGCTGAACATCCCGCAAACGACGTTGCTGAAGCTGCTCGACGAACAACCACAGTACTGGCGTCATCTGGCCTTGTTGATGAGCCACAAACTGCGCCTGGCCTTCATCAGTCTGGAACAGCTCAGCCTGCTCCCGGCCCCGGCGCGGCTGGCCCATCGTTTGCTGATGATTGCCGAGGGTTACGGCGAACTCGACGCACCACGTCGCGTGCTGCAACTGCCGCAGGAGCAATTGGCGGCGATGCTGTCGCTGTCGCGGCAGACCACCAACCAGATTCTCAAGGAGCTGCAGGGGCAGGGGATCATTGGCCTGGCATACGGCGAGATCGAAATCCTCGATGCCGCGCGATTGCGGGCGCTGACCACACTCTAAGATTCCCACCGACCCCTGTAGGAGTGAGCCTGCTCGCGATAGCGGTATGTCAGTCACACATGAACCAACTGACAGATTGCTATCGCGAGCAGGCTCACTCCTACAGGGGGGATTGGCGTTGGGATTACGAACCGCGATAGGTCGAGAAACCATACGGGCTGAGCAGCAGCGGGATGTGGTAATGCTGGTCGGTCTGCTTCACTTCGAAGATCACCGGGATTTCCGGGAAGAACGTGTCGTGCTTGATCTTCTTGTAGTACTCGCCGGTCTTGAACACCACGCGGTATTCACCCGCTTCAAAAGGCTGCTTGGCCGGGAACAATTCGGCGATTCGTCCCTGTTCGTTGGTGGTGCCTTGCGCCAGCGGTTGCCAGTCCGCGCCGACATGCTTTTCCAGCGAGACGTTGATGCCCGGCGAGGGCAGGCCGTTTTCCAGGTTGAGCACGTGCACGCTCAACGGGTTGCCGGCGGCCAGCGCCAGGCTCGAAACAGCGCTCAGGCCAAGGGCGGCGAGGGTCATGCGCAGGGTGGTCATGGTGGTTCTCCTTAGTGGGAAGGGGTGATGGTCAAGCCGGCCTTGTCGGCGGCCGTGACGGCGCAGTTCTCGTCCTGCTCGCCACCGCCGGAACCGGCCACGCCCATGGCGCCGACCAATTCGCTGCCGGCGAACAGCGGGATGCCGCCGCCCAGTAACAGCAATTCGTCGAGGGTGTTGAGGTTGGCGGTTTCCGGGTGGCTGCGGGCGCGTTCGGCGAACAGTCGCGTCGGCGTCCTGGTCGACAGCGCGGTGTAGGCCTTGCGCTGGCTGGCGGCGGTGTTGTGCGGGCCGATGCCATCGCCGCGCAGGGTCACCAGCAGGTTGCCGCCACGATCGAGCACCGAGACTGTGCCGGTGCAGGTGCTCATCGCCTTGTCGGCGAGCCAGCGGGCGGTTTTCAGATCGAGGTCGGCGTGGCGTGGCAATTCCGGGCTGGCGACAGCGGCGCCACTCAGGCTGATCATCAGGCTTGCAACGAGGTATTTGACGGTCATGGACGAGCTCCAGAAGCGAAGGTCGTCACCTTAACGGCCGGTCCTCGTCAGAACCTCGTCAGTTGGATTACAAGTTTGTAATGGGCAACGCCGCCGAAGACGCCTAGCCTGTGTGCCTTAATGAACGAGGTGTGCCATGCGTTTGCTGGTTGTAGAAGACGAGGCCAAGACTGCGAATTTCCTCGCCAAGGGCCTGAGCGAGTCGGGTTTTGCCGTGGACGTGGCGCTCAATGGCCTAGATGGCCGTTACTTTATCGAGCAGCAGGAATACGACCTGATCATTCTCGACGTGATGCTGCCCGGTCTCAACGGCTGGCAATTGCTGCAACTGATCCGCCAGCGCGGCGCCACTCCCGTGTTGTTTCTCACGGCCAAGGACGCCATTGAAGATCGCGTGCGCGGTCTCGAACTGGGTGCCGACGATTACCTGCTCAAACCCTTCGCCTTCGCCGAACTGCTCGCGCGGGTGCGTACCTTGCTGCGCCGGGGGCCGATGCGCGAGGCCGAGTCTTACCAGATCGCCGATCTGGAAATCGATGTGCTGCGCCGCCGGGTCAGTCGTGGTGGTCAGCGCATTGCCCTGACCAACAAGGAATTCGCCCTGCTGCAATTGCTCGCCAGCCGCCAGGGCGAAGTGTTGTCGCGCACGCTGATCGCCTCGCAGGTGTGGAACCTGAATTTCGACAGCGACACCAACATGGTCGAGGTTGCCGTGCGCCGGCTGCGCTCGAAGGTCGATGATCCGTATATGCCTAAACTGATTCACACCGTGCGCGGCGTCGGTTATCAACTGGAAGCGCCGGACGATGTGGAGTAAGTCGATCGCCTGGCGTCTGGCCTTGGCCTTCGCCATTGTCTGTGCGTTGGTGCTGAGCGCGATTGGCGTTTTTCTTTACCGCTCGCTGGCCTCGGAACTGGCCTTCCGTGACGACATGGCCCTGCTGGGTCGCCTGGAACAGGTGCGCGCCTTGCTCGCCGACAGTGACAGCCTTGATGCCCTGCAAGCGCGGCCGCGGTTGTATCAGAACATGCTCGGCAATCTCGACAGCCTGCTGCTGGTGCGCCGCGCGGATGGCTCCAGCGTGATCACCATCAACCCGCGCCAGCGCGAGTTGCCGAGCTTGAAGGCGATTGCCCGCGAGCAGATGCCGCAACGTCGCGACGTGCTGACATGGCAGGCCGCCGATGGTGCCGAAGTGGCGCTGTTGTCCGGTCAGGCGCAGGGCCCGAACGGTGAACCACTGACTGTAATCGCCGGCAAGGTGCTGAGCGAGCGTGAACAGATGCTGAGCAGTTATCGCCTGCGCCTGTATCTCTCCGTCGGCCTCGGCGCGTTGCTCGCTTTTGCTCTTGGCCTGTTGCTGTTGCGCCGTGGCCTGCGACCGTTGCGCCAGTTGAGCGCAGCGGTGCGCGGCATCGATCTGCGCAGCCTTGATCAACGCCTGCCCGCCGAGGGCACACCGACAGAGCTGCGCGAACCGGTACAGGCGCTCAACGGCATGCTCGCGCGGCTGGACGACAGCGTGCAGCGCCTGTCGCAGTTCTCCGCCGACCTCGCCCACGAAATCCGTACGCCGCTGCACACCTTGCTGGCGAGCAACGGCCAAGCGTTGAATCACCCGCGCAGCTCGGCGGAATATCAGGAAGTACTGGCCTCGAACATGGAAGAGTTCGAACGGCTCAAACGCATGGCCGAGAACCTGATGTTCCTCGCCCGCGCCGAACAGGCCGAGCGCGCGCTCAATTTGCAAACGCTGGATCTGCACAGCGTCGGCGATGAACTGTGTGATTACTTCGAAGCCCTGGCAGACGATCGCGACCTGCGCCTGGACAACCAACTGCACGGCGAACTGCTCGCCGATCAGCAATTGCTGCAACGGGCGCTCGGCAACCTGCTGGCCAATGCCGTGCGCCATGCCGATCCCGGCACCGTTATCAGCCTGCGCCGCCGCGACGAGCCGGGCCGATGCTGGCTGCAAGTGCACAACCACGGCCCCGTTATCGCGCCCGAGCATCTGGGCAAACTGTTCGACCGCTTCTACCGCGTCGATCCCTCACGGGCGGAACCTGGGGATTCGGGTGGGTTGGGGTTGGCGATCGTGCAGTCGATCATGCAGTTGCATGGGGGGCGGGTGCGGGTGAGTAGTGGTGCCAACGGCACTGTTTTTGAGCTGGGATTTGTGGTGGTCTGACGGCCTCTTCGCGAGCAGGCTCGCTCCTACAGTTGAATGCGTTTCCCTGTGGGAGCGAGCCTGTTCGCGAAGGCGCTGGGTCACACAATGATGATTTCGGATCAGCGCAACTGATCACGAAACTGCCCCGGCGTCATCCCTGTCCAGCGTTTGAAGGCCCGGCTGAAGCTGCTGGTGTCGGCGAAGCCGAGCAGATAACTCACTTCGCTCAACGAGCATTGCAGGTCGCGCAGGTGCAGCAGCGCGAGGTTTTCGCGGCTTTCGTTGAGCAAGGTGTCGAAGCGGCAGCCTTCATCGGCCAGATGCCGTTGCAGGCTGCGCAAACTCAGGTGCAAGGCCTGGGCGATGCGTTCGGCGCTGGGTTCGCCTTCGGGCAATTGCTCTTCGATGGCGTCGCGCACCTTGCGCTCCCAGGTCAACGGTTGCAACTGGGCCAGGGTGCGCTTTAGCACCGCTTCGTTGTGTTCGGCCAGTTCCGGGTTTGCGTCGTCGAGGTGGCTGTCGAAGTCGGCGAGGGCGAATTCCAGGCGATCCTCCGCGCAGCCGAAATGCACCGGCGCGCGGAAGACTTTGTGCCATTGCTGCGCATCGGTCGGTTCAGGGCGGCGCAGATAAACCGCCAGCGGTGCGTAATCACGGCCAAGGCGATTGCGGCAGGTGCGCACGTAGATTGCGGTGAAGGCGTCGATGGCTTCGAAGGCCGGCGCCGGGTTGCCCACAGGGACTTTCAAACGGAATTGATAGCGATCGTCGCTGCGGCTCAGCTGAAGTTCCAGCGCATCGCTGACCACCGGGTGATAGCGCACGATGCGTTCGAACACCTCGCGCAAGCTGCCGCTGGCGACCAATGCATAGCCGAGCGCGTGAAACGTGGTGGGGCTGACGAAACGCGACACACGCAAGCCCAGCGCCGGGTCACCGCTGGCCTGCACCGCGAGCGTCCACAGGCGAGTGGTGCCGGACAATGGATAGCGCGCGTTAGGATCGTCCATCATGCTCGGGTCGAGCCCGGCCTGTCGGCACAGGGCGATGCTGTCCAGCCCCAGCGCATCGAGTTGCTTGCGCAGGGCGCGGGTCCAGCTGGCGAGGGAGGTCGGTTCCTTCATGCTGATTGGCGCGTCCGGTCAACAGGTTGGCGTTCTTGGCTAGCGCGATTGATGTCTCGGCAAGGCACGATTGACACATCTTAGACCCGAGGATGGAAGCATGGACGGTACTTCTGCAAGCCCCCAGCGGCTCAATGCGGCGCAGCGATCAGCGCATATTCGCGAGGTGGTGTTGGCCAAAGGTGTGGAGCTGCGCGAGCGCTACCCGATTCTTCAGCATCAGGACGCGTTGGGCGCAGGGATTCTGGCGTTTGCTTTGGTCGGCATGATCGGCTCGGCAGCGCTGTATATCAGTGGTCACATGGCGTGGTGGGCGTGCCTGTTGCTCAATGCGTTTTTTGCCTCGCTGACCCATGAGCTGGAACACGACCTGATCCACAGCATGTACTTTCGCAAACAGCGCGTGCCGCACAACCTGATGATGGGCCTGGTGTGGCTGGCGCGGCCGAGCACGATCAATCCGTGGATTCGGCGCCAGTTGCACCTTAATCATCACAAGGTCTCCGGCACCGAAGCCGACATGGAAGAGCGCGCCATCACCAACGGCGAGCCATGGGGCTTTGCGCGGCTGTTGATGGTCGGCGACAACATGATGTCAGCCTTCATCCGCTTGCTGCGGGCCAAAACCTGGGCGCACAAGCTCGGCATTCTCAAGCGCGTGTTCAAGGTCTACGCGCCGCTGGCGCTGCTGCACTGGGGCGCGTGGTATGTGTTTTTGGGTTTCCACGCAGCGAACGGCGTTGCCTCTCTGCTGGGCGCGCCGATCGACTGGTCAGCCAATACACTGGCGGTGATGCAGGTGATTGATATTGCCGTGGTGGTGATCATCGGCCCGAATGTGCTGCGCACGTTTTGCCTGCACTTCATCAGTTCGAACATGCATTACTACGGCGACGTCGAGCCGGGCAATGTGCTGCAGCAATGTCAGGTGCTGAACTCGTGGTGGCTGTGGCCGTTGCAGGCGTTCTGCTTCAACTTCGGCAGCAGCCACGGGATTCATCATTTTGTGGTCAAGGAACCGTTTTACATCCGCCAGATGACCGTGCCGGTGGCGCACAAAGTGATGCGCGAGATGGGGGTGCGGTTCAATGATTTCGGTACGTTTGGGCGGGCGAACCGGTTTGTGCGCCGGGATGCCGTTGCGCAGAAAGAGGTGCGTACGGCTCAAGCTTAACGATCGACTGCCAAGGCCTCATCGCGAGCAGGCTCGCTCCCACAGGGAAACGCATTTCAATGTGGGAGCGAGCCTGCTCGCGATGGCGATAGTGCAGGTCACATCAATCCGGCTGAAACGGCGAAGCACTCAGGATCACCCCGGTCTCCTCCACATACCGCTGCCAATGCCCGATCAATTCAGCGAGCTTGCCCGGCTGGCTCACCGCCAGATCATGAATCTCTCCCGGATCACTGCGCAAATCATAGAGCTGCCACGTCGCTGGCCCCACCGGCCCAGGAATCCAGACCGCTTTCCACGATCCTTGCCGAATCGCCCGACGCCCGAATAATTCCCAACCCGTCACCGTGTGCTCGTCGTGCACCTGCGCGGTCTCGCCGGACAAAAAGCCCAGCCACGATTTACCACGCAACGGCGCTACCGCTTTGCCTTTCCAGTGTTTGCCCGGATGCCTCACGCCTGCCAGATCCAGAATCGTCGGAGTGATGTCCATCACCGTGCCGAAGCCGTGGCTGATCTGTCCTCTGAGCGCCAGTTGCGGATAGTGCAACAGCGCCGGCACACGAATGCCGCCCTCGGTGGTGAAGGCCTTGAACAGTCGCGACGGCGCGGTCGCCACCTGCGCCCAGTTCGGCCCGTACCAGACATAGGAATTGGCGCGGCCGATGTTATCGAGGCTGTTGTCGTAATGCTGGTTCAAGTAGGTCATCAGTTCTGGGCCGAACTTGGGGAACGCTTCGAGCAGCGCGCCTTCGGCACCGTTGTCGGACATGAACAGAATGAACGTATTGTCGAGCTGGCCCTGCTGGCGCAGGTAATCGACGACGCGGCCGATGTTCCAGTCCATGCGCTCGACCATCGCCGCGTAGACCTCCATGGCCCGTGCGGAAATCTGTTTTTGCTCGTCGCTCAACGCGTCCCACTGCGCGCTGAGCTGGATCAGCGGATGCGGCTCGACATCCGCTTCGATCAGGCCGAGGGCCTTGAGTTTTTCCAGACGCTCGAGGCGCAGCACTTCGGGACCGGCGTCGTAGCGGCCGCGGTATTTCTTGACGATGTCGGCAGGCGCCTGCAGCGGCCAGTGCGGGGCTGAGAATGGCAGGTAAGCGAAGAACGGTCGGGTCTGGTCGCGTTCCTTGAGGTACTGCAGCAACTTGTCGCCGAAGGCATCGGAGGAATAGAAATCCTTGGGCAATTCGTCGATGAATTGATCGTTTTCGATGTACAGCGCCGGGGTGGATTTCAACAGGCCCGGTGTTTGCTCATCGTAGGTCGGCTCGAAACCATAGTGGTTGGCCGCCCCCGGCAAGAGTGAAAACGAGCGCTCGAAACCACGTGCATGCGGCGCCAGCTCGGCCGTCAGACCGAGGTGCCACTTGCCGCTCATCAGGGTTTGATAACCGGCCTCGCGCAGCAATTCCGGCAGCGCCACCACGCGGTCGTTGAGATAGCCTTCGTAACCCGGTTTGCCGATCAGTTCGGGCGTCAGCGCTTCGGCCATGGTGCCGATGCCGGCGATGTGGTGATCGGTGCCGGTGAGCAGCATCGAGCGGGTCGGCGAGCAGGTCGGTGCGGTGTGAAAGTCGGTCAGGCGCAGGCCGTTGTTCGCCAGCGCATCGAGGTTCGGCGTGGCGATTTCGCCGCCGAACGCACCGATGTCGGAGAAGCCTAGATCGTCGGCCAGAATCACCAGAAAATTGGGACGTTGCGGCATCGCGAAACTCCTGTTCAGCAGGCAATGAACGTCAGCGGCAGATCGCGGATCCGCACCGGCACGCTCGGTTGGTAATGGTCATCACTGGTCAGCTCGTGCAGCAGTTCTTCACGCAATTGATGGAAATCGAAACTGCTGCGCTGGCGCGGGTGCGCCAGGGCAATGTCGACCACTTGCTTGATCCGTCCCGGACGCGGCTCCATCACCACTACACGGTCAGCGAGGAAGATCGCTTCCTCGACGTCATGGGTGACCAGAATCGTGGTGATTTTTGCGCGTTCGCGGATCGCCAACAGCTCGTCCTGCATCTGCTGGCGGGTCAGTGCGTCGAGGGCGCCGAAGGGTTCGTCGAGCAGCAGAATCCGTGGGCTGGCAACCAATCCGCGGGCGATCGCCACACGCTGGGCCATGCCGCCGGACAACTGGTGCGGATAGGCGCGGGTGAAGTCACGCAGGCCGACCAGATCGATGAAATCGTTGATCCGCTGTTGCTTTTGCGCGGCGCTCAGCGGCTCGTTGACCAGGCCCAGACCGACGTTGTCGGCGACGCTCAGCCAGGGAAACAAACGGTGCTCCTGAAAGACAATGCCGCGTTCGCTGCCGATGCCCTTGACGGTCTGGCCATCTACGCTGATCTGCCCGCGAAACTGCGTATCGAGTCCTACCAGCAAGCGCAGCAAGGTCGATTTGCCACAGCCGCTTGAACCGACGATGGCGACGAATTCGCCCTCGGCGATGTCCAGGTTGAATTCGTGAATGGCTTCCAGTTCGAAGCCGTCCACGTCGAAGGATTTGCCTACGTGGGTGAAGCTTACAATCGGTGCGTTCATGCGTGTCTCCAGCGGGTCGCGCGAATTTCCAGGCGTTGGCCGATCAGGTTGAGCATGGCGCCGGTGAGGCCGACCAAGAGCATGCCGGCCATGATCAGGTCCATGCGCAACAGTTGCTGTGCGCCGATCATCTGGCTGCCGATGCCGCCATTGGACGGCATGAAGTATTCAGCGCCGATGGTGCCGAGCCAGGCGTAGATCAGGCTCAGCCTGAGGCCGGCGAAAATGCCCGGCGCGGCCCCCGGCAGCACCAGGCGGCGCAGGCGTTGGCCGAGGCTCAGGCGTAGTACCTGCGCGGCTTCGTTGAGTTGCGGCGAAAGGTTGGCGACGCTCCGTTGCGTGGCGATGAACAACGGAAAGAACGCGGCGAGGGCAACGAATACCCACTTGGCCAACTCACCGAGGCCGAACCACGCGGTGAGCAGCGGCACCCAGGCGAAAATCGCAATTTGCCGGATCGCCGCCAGCGTCGGGCCGAGCAAGCGTTCGCTGGTGCGCGACAGACCCAGCAGCAAACCAAGGGCGAAACCGAGCCCGCCGCCGAGCAGCAAGCCGCCGACCGTGCGCCCGAGGCTCAGGGTCAGGCCTCTGCTCAGCGTGCCGTCAAGCAGACCTGCCCACGCGGTGCGCAGAACCGTCAGCGGGCTGACCAGAATGTTGGCGTCGACCCACTGCTGCTCGGTCGCCCATTGCCACAGCGCCAGCAAGCTCAGTGGCAGCAGCCACGGTTGCAGCCGTTGCCAGCCTTCGTAACGCGGGCCGCGACGAATTTCGGCAGTCGCTGGATGCGGCCAATGCACCAGTTTGCGATCGAGCAGACCGATGCCGCGGTCCATGGCCACACCGAGTAAACCGATGACCACGATGCACACAAACACGATGTCGAGCATGAACAACTGCCGCGCCCAGACCATCAGGTAGCCGATACCTTCGCTGGAAGCCAGCAGTTCGACGGCCAGCAGCGAGGTCCACCCGGCGGCCAGTGCCAGACGTACACCTGCCATGAACGCGGGCAGTGCGGCGGGCAGGACCAGGCGGCGGATTAAAAGGTGTGGCGGCAAGCGCAGTACCGCTGCCGCTTCACGCAGCTTCGGTTGCGCATCGCGCACCCCGACCAGCGTGTGCAAGGTCACCGGCACCACGATCGCTTTGATCAGCACCACCAGTTTCAGCACTTCGCCAATGCCGAAAAACACCATGAACAAGGGAATCCAGGCCAGTGTCGGCACCTGCGCCAGTCCGGCAAATGTCGGCAGAATCAACCGCTCCAGCCGTTGGCTGAAACCCAGCGCAGCGCCCAGTACGGCGCCTGCTGAAATTCCTGCGAGCAGGCCCCAGAACAAGCGCTGCAGGCTGATCCACAGGTGGCTCCAGAGCTCGCCTTGCGCCAGTTCGACGGCGCTGTTCCAAACCAGCGAAGGCGCCGGCAAAATCTGCTCGCTCATCCAGGCGTTGCGTGCGGCTAGCCACCACAGCGCGAACAGAGCGAGCGGCAGCAGCCATGGCAAAACTCGCTGGTTGAGGCTTGGCCAGATCGGTTGGCGCTTGAGCGGTGGCGCCGGCAGCGGCAGGCTGAGCAGGGAGTGTCGGGCCATGGTTGACCTCCGTTGTCGGATGCAGACGGACCGTATGCAAAATTGATCTAACAAATAGCAAATCAATACTATTGGGAGATAAGCGACACTATTTAAGGCCTCCAGCACATACGCATCCAATGCATTCGAAGAATATTTTCGATGCTGCCAACGCATACGCCTCTGCAAGCCTCAGCCGCGTTCGCTTAGCTCGTAAAGCTATAAAAATGTGCATTTATAGTATTTAAGCGCAGGTCCTGCTTCGGCCTACTTTCGGCTCCTCAATGCCCAGTTGCGATCAAGGAGCTGCACCCATGAACCTTCCCTTTAAACGAGTTTTCAGTCTGTTCGCCGTTCCTGCGCTGGCTGGCCTGCTGGCGTTCAGCGCCCACGCGGATGAGCTGAAGGAAATCCGCATTGCCGTGCCTGACCTGAGCGCCGGCACCCAGCACAGTGGCGGCGGCGTGGTCGATGTGCTGCGCGATCAGCAGATCTTCGAAAAGGCCTTTGCTGAACAAGGCATCAAGATTCAGTGGAGCTTTTTCAAAGGCGCAGGGCCGGTGATCAATGAAGCGTTCGCCAACGGTCAGGTCGATCTGGCGTATCTGGGCGATCTGGCGGCAATCATCGGCAAGTCCAACGGGCTGGACACCCGCCTGCTCAGCGCCACCGCACGTGGGGTCAAGCAGTATCTCGGCGTAGTGCCGGGGTCGGGAATCAAGACCCTGCAGGATCTCAAGGGCAAGCGGGTGGCGATCTTCCGTGGCACCGCGACACAGCTTTCCTTCGACGCGGCGCTGGCCAGTCAGGGCTTGAGCGAAAAGGATTTGAAGGTCATCAACCTGGACTTCAACGCGGCGGTCGCAGCACTGGCGGCCAGGCAGATCGATGCTTCATGGGGCAGTTCCGCGCTATCGGCTCTGCAAGCCAAAGGCCTGGCGGAGTTGCCGCTCAATACCAAGGATCTGGGCGGGGCCGGGAGTGTGCAGGCGGTGCTGCTGGGCACGGCAAAGTTTGTCGACGCGCACCCCGAGGTGGTGGCGAAACTGCTCAAGGCGCAGCAGCAAGCTTTTGACTGGCTGAGCGAAGACGGCAACAAGGGCGCTTATGTGCAACTGGTGTCGGGGCTGGCCAGTTACCCGCCAGTGATCCTCACCCAGGATCTTCAGGATCAGAATTTGGGTGAAGTGTTCCAGTCGACGCTTGACCCGGTGTTCCTCGGCAAACTGCAGGATTCGGTGGACCTGGCGGCGCAGCAGAAGTTGATTCGCAAGCCGTTCAAGGTCAGCGATTGGGTGGCGCCTGAACTGGCGGCGGCCAAGCTCTAATCCTCTAGCGTTTGGTGCGACGCCATCGCGAGCAGGCTCACTCCTACATTTGGAATGCGTTTCCCTGTAGGAGTGAGCCTGCTCGCGATAGCGCCCTAAACAGCGACGCGATGTTCCTGTCGATCCACCGCCACCAGCGTCTCGATCATCGCCCTGGCCGCCGGCGACAGGCGAAACCCGGTGCGGCTGACGATGCCGCAGCGCGCGTTCATGCTCTCCAGGTTCTGCGGCAAATTCCGCCAGTGCAGCAGCACCAGCGAACCCTTGGCGATGTCCTCGACAAACGCCTCCTCGGTGCCCACGCCGATCGCATTTGATTGCAGCACCACTTTGACCAGCGCCGGGAAATGCTCGGTCTCGATGGTCGGGGAAAAATCGGTGCGACCGCTGAGGTTGGCCAACAGTTTGCGAATCCCCGGCGGGATCAGCGTGGTCGCCAGCGGATAGTCGAACATGTCGTTGGTCGACAGGCTTTCCTTGGCCAGCAACGGATGCCCCGGACGGCAGAAAAACACCCCGCGTTTGGGCGTCAGCGCCTGGGTCTGGAAATTCGGGTCGGACTCGAAATGACGAATGTCGGCGATGAAGAATTCGATCTCCTCGCGGCTCAGCGCTCGGCTGAGTTTTTCCCAGTTATCCACCTGGAAACAGGTGCGCACTTTCGGGTGGGCATTGATGAACTGCGCCACGGCATCCGGCACCAGTTTCACCGCCGGCGCCGGGCCGCAACCGAAGTGCACTTCGCCGGCATCGAGCTTGGTCATCTGCGTCACTTCGGCACTGAGCAGCGCCGCGCCTTGCACCAGGCTCAGAGCGTGCTGCAGCACCACCTGGCCTTCGGGAGTGGGGCGCAGATCCTTGTTGCCGCGGTCCACCAGCACACAGCCGAACTCCTGCTCCAACCCTTGGATGCTGCGGCTGAACGCCGGTTGCGTGATGCCCATTGCGTCTGCCGCACGGACAAAACTGCGGTGTTCGTTGAGGGCGATGAAGTAGCGCAACTGGCGAAGGTCCATATGCTTTTCCGGCATCCTAAAAATAGCTCGAAGGCATTTGCGACGAGGGTTGCCTGAGGTTTTAAATGCAAGCTCTTATTCCGTCAACGAAGCATGTCGATATCTGTTAGATGTAAATAGCATATGGATAGAGCGTTGTTTCGCTGCCGCCAACCGTAAACAGTCGATGAGGGTATACCCATGAGCAATGCCGCACTCGCTGTAAAACCCGCTGTCCACGCGCTGGAAATTCACCCGGTGGCCGGTCGTATCGGCGCCGAGATTCGTGGCGTGCACCTGTCCGGTGAGCTGGACGCCGCCACGGTCGAAGCCATCCAGCAGGCACTGGTCGAGTACAAGGTGGTGTTCTTCCGCGAACAGACTCAGCTTGATGATCAGCGTCAGGAAGCCTTCGCGCATTTGCTCGGCGAACCGGTGGCGCACCCGACCGTGCCGTCGCGCGAAGGCACCCGCTATCTGCTCGAACTGGACGGCGCCGAAGGTCAGCGCGCCAACTCCTGGCACACTGACGTGACCTTCGTCGATGCCTACCCGAAAGCCTCGATCCTGCGCTCGGTGGTGGCCCCGGCATTCGGTGGCGACACGCTGTGGGCCAACACCGCCACGGCGTACAACGGCTTGCCGATCGAGCTGCGTGAACTGGCCGACAAACTGATCGCCGTGCACAGCAATGAATACGACTACGCCAGCGCCAAGCCGGACGTTTCGGCGGAGAAGCTTGAGCGCTACCGCAAGGTCTTCACCTCGACGGTGTACGAAACCGAACACCCGGTCGTCCGGGTGCATCCGATCAGCGGTGAGAAGAGCCTGCTGCTGGGGCATTTCGTCAAACGCATCAAGGGTTACTCGCAGGCGGACTCGGCGCACCTGTTCGGGCTGTTGGAGAGCCATGTGATCCGTCAGGAAAACACCGTGCGCTGGCGCTGGAAGGCCGGTGATGTGGCGATCTGGGACAACCGCTCGACGCAGCATTATGCGATTGATGATTACGGCACCCAGGATCGGGTGGTGCGTCGTGTCACCCTGAAGGGCGAGGTGCCGGTCGGGGTGAACGGACAGCGTAGCCAGACCATCAAAGGGCGTGATTGAAGATCAAGAGCACCTCATCGGAACGCCGCCCGCCCAGCCCTCTCCCAGAGGGAGAGGGAGCCGACCGAGTTGTCTCGCGTTTTATGTCGATCCGAAAGACCGAGCTGATTATGGATTCGGTACATGACTCTCAGGTTGACGTAATTCCTGAATACCCCCGAATCAGTCCCCTCTCCCTCCGGGAGAGGGCTAGGGTGAGGGGCTTTTCCGCTACCAGACCCCAATCTGCACAATCTTCTCTATCTCCGGCTCTCCATAACGAAACCGCTGTCCGCGCAAATCAACCTCCTGATGGCTGATCGTCGTGCGCCGCTTCAACCCGCGCAGCCATTCGAACAAATACCCCGCATGCTCATCGTGCACGGCCGCGTACGCCGGGTCATCACCCAGGTCGCGCAGTTCATGCGGGTCATTCAGCAGATCAAACAACTGTGGCCGGAAGCCGTCGTACGCCAGGTATTTCCAGCGCTCGCTGCGCACCATGGTCATGCGGCAACGGTCGATCGGCTGGCCCAAACGCTCGCGCGCCGGCGCCTGGAAGGCGTAGTCGTATTCGCTGATTGCATAGCGGCGCCAATCGGGATTCTCACCGTGCAGAAGGGGAATCAGCGAGCGCCCTTCAAGCCGATGCTCGGCGCCCGGCAATCCCAGCGCCGCAAGAAATGTCGGCAGTGCATCGATGGTTTCCACGAGTCGCTCATCAACCTTACCGCGGGTGACATCCGCCGCCGAGCGCGGGTCGCGCACGATCAGCGGCACGCCGACCGCTTGTTCGAGCAAAAACTCCTTCTCGCCCAGCCAGTGATCGCCGAGAAAGTCGCCGTGATCGCTGGTGAACACAATCAGCGTGTCGTCCCAACGGCCATTGTTCTGCAGAAAATCGAACAACCTTCCGAGTTGGTCATCCACCTGTTTGATCAGGCCCATGTAGGTAGGGATTACAGTCAATCGTACTGAGTCCCGGGAGAAGTTGAGACTTTCCTGATGTTGGCGAAAGGCCGTGTATACGGGGTGTTCGCTGGCTTCGGAGGGCGTCGCGCGGATCGGTTCGAGAATTGATTTCGTACTGTACAAGGCGTGGTATGGCGCAGGTACGATGTAGGGCCAGTGCGGCTTGATGTACGAGAGGTGTAAACACCACGATTTCTCGCCTTGCTCGGTGATGAAGTCGATGGCTCGATTGGTAGTGTAGACAGTCTCTGAGTGTCGCTCGGGAATTCGTGCTGGCAAATTCGCATGACGCATTTTCCAGCCACTGAGGATTTCGCCGTTCGCGCCTTCGGCAGCGTTGGCCCAGTCGTGCCAGGGATTGCGGCCGTCGAAACCGTGTTCGCGCAGGTAATGGGTATAAGGCGCGGATTCGCGCTTGTCGTCGAACAGCGGGTCGTCGGGATAGATACCGTCATGGCGCATGTAAGGTTCGAAGCCGACTTCGTTGAGGATCTCGGCCTGTTGGCTGTCAGGGTTGATTGCCAGGCGCTGCAAGGCATCGATGTTTGCCGTTGCGTGAGTCTTGCCGACCAGAGCGGTACGAATGCCGTGCGGGCGCAGGTAATCGCCGATGGTCAATTCCTCCAGCGGCAGCGGCACCGCGTTCCATGCCGCCTGATGGCTGCTGACATAGCGCCCGGTGTAGGCCGACATTCTCGAAGGACCGCAAATCGTGCCCTGGGTGTAAGCGCGGCTGAACCGTACGCCGGCCGCAGCGAGGCGATCGATGTTCGGCGTGTGCAGATGCGGATGGCCGTAGCAGGACAGGTAATCGCGGCGCAGCTGATCGCACATGATGTACAGCACGTTGCGCACGGGGTTGGGCGGGATGGGCATGGGGTTCACCGGTCAGTGGGACAGGTGAGGGTTTTCGCTGTCGGCGGGGGTGTTCGGCAAGTGCGTTTGGGGAATGGGTTTCATGCAGCGGATGCATCGGTGCATGTACGGGCGTTATCGCGAGCAGGCTCACTCCTACAGGGGAATTTCAAGTGTAGGAGTGAGCCTGCTCGCGATAGCTGTGGATCAGACAGCAAAATTCTCCAGTGAACAGACTTCTTCATCCACCGCATCGATCGCTTTGATCTGCTCGATCATCGCCTCGGCCAGCGGCGATAACCGATACCCGGCGCGGCTGACAATTCCGTAGCGGGTATACAACTCCTCAAGATCGTCAGCCAAACCTTCGATCTTCAGGCACACCAGCTCACCCTTGGCCAGATGCAACGCGTCGGAATAGGCCCCGACAATTCCGATCGCATCCGAACGCAGCACCACGCTGAGCAGGCTTGCACTGTTCTCACATTCGACGCTCGGGGTGAAATCCGGCCGGCCGCTGAGGTCGACAATGACCTTGCGCAGGTTCGGCGGGCGAATGCTCACCGCCAGTGGATAACTCATCAACTGCTCGACGCTGATCCGTTCAAACGCCGCCAGCGGATGCCCGGCGCGACAGCAGAAATGCCATTTGCGTGCGCGCAACCGATGGGTCAGGTAGTCCGGGTCCGCTTCGAACTGCCGGGTGTCGGCGACGAAGAACTCGAACTCCTCGCTCAACAGTCGCTTGCTCAGGCTCTGCCAGTCGTCCACCTGAAAATGCACCCGCGCTTTCGGGTAGCGTCCGATGAAGGCGCCAATCGCCCGTGGAATCAGTCCCGCCGCTGGCGCCGGCCCGCAACCGAAGCGTAATTCCCCAGCTTCAAGGCCGTTGAACTGGCTGATCTCGTTGGCCATCTGCTGCGCGCCACTGACCAGCCGCCGCGCGTGTTCGAGCAGTACCTGGCCCTGTTTGGTCGGCGGCAATTCCTTGCGCCCGCGATCGACCAACTGACAGCCGACACTGTGTTCCAGCGCTTGAATGCTGCGGCTGAACGCCGACTGCGACAGGTTCACCGCCTGCGCGCCGGCAACGAAGCTGCGTTGTTCAGCCAGGGCGATGAAGTGACGAAGTTGGCGCAGATCGATATGCATTTTTCACATGAAAAATATCCGGGAAATGCATTGGATATGCATTAGGTCGACTCCTTATAAAGGCAATCTCTTATGCAGTAAATATTTGTAAATCCATAAATAAATAACTCAAAGGAATATGCAGCGCTGATGAAGCCTGTGTGTTTTTTGACCAGGAGCCGCGCCATGAGTCCGTTGAAACACGCTTCAACCCAATCACCTCGACAGCTCAAACGCCTGCCCCTGGCCCTGTTTCTCGCCGGCAGCGCGAGCTGGACTCACGGCTATGCCGCCGAAGCCGACACCCCGACGCCAGTCCCCGCAGGCAAAGCTTCGGCCAGCAGTTCGCAGTTGGAAACCGTGACCGTGACCACCCGCCGTCGCGAGGAAAGTTCGCAAGACGTACCGACGCCGATGAGCGTGGTCAGCGGGCAGAGTCTGGAAACGCAACGGGTGTACCGGATTCAGGATCTGCAGCAACTGGTGCCCAGCGTCAACGTCGCCTACATGCATGCGCGGCAGTCCAGCGTGTCGATACGCGGCCTCGGTAACAACCCGGCCAGCGACGGTCTGGAGGGCAGCGTCGGCCTGTACATCGACAACGTTTATCTGGGCCGCCCGGGAATGGCGGTGTTCGACTTGATGGACATCGAACAGCTCGAAGTCTTGCGCGGGCCGCAGGGCACGCTGTTCGGTAAAAACACCACCGCCGGGGTGATCAATATCAGCACCCGTGCGCCGACCTTTACCCCTGAGCGCAGCATTGAAACCTCGGTCGGCGAGGACGGTTATTTCCAGACCAAGGGCACCATTTCCGGGCCGCTGAATGATCAACTCGCGGGGCGTTTTTCCGCGTATCGCACGCGCAGCGACGGCGACATCAAAAACGAATACGACGGCCATGATCTGAATGGCGGCTCGCGTGAGGGCTTCCGCGCGCAACTGCTGTTCAAGCCCAATGAAAATTTCAACCTGCGCTGGATCGGTGACTACAACGAAGAGGATTCCAGCGCCGGCACCCGCGTGTTGTACAACACCGGTCCGACCATCAACGGCGTCAACCTCTATCAGTCGCGGGCCAACGCGGCCGGCGCGGCGCTGGTCAACGGCACACATCGCAAGGTCAATCTGGATAACGATCAGCACGTCACCGTGCATCAGGGCGGTACTTCGGTAGAAGCCAACTGGACCTTGCCAAGTGATTTCACCCTGACGTCGGTCAGCTCGTATCGCTTCTGGAACTTCACCCCGCGCAACGACGACGGCCTCAACGTGCCGGCCAGTTACAACGCCGGAGTGTCGGTGGAAGACAAACAGTATTCGCAGGAATTTCGCCTGGCCTCGCCCAAGGGTGAGTTCTTTGACTACGTGATCGGTGCCTACTATTTCGGTTCTGATCTGGACAACAAATCCTTCGCCTATTACGGCCCGCAGGCGGATATCTGGAATGGCACGCCGGCGGGGGCGCTGGCCAATGTCACCAGCGTCGGCAAAGGCCACATCAAGACCGACAGTTTTGCCCTGTTTGCCCAAGGCACCTGGCACCTCACCGAGCGTCTGGATTTCACCGCCGGGGTGCGTGGCACCTACGAAGAGAAAAATGCCTGGGTCAGCCGCGATGCCCCGGTTGGCGGTGCGGCCGTGGCCGGCGCGGCAGCCAATGCGCGTCGCGGCCGCGCCGGCGCCTACGATTCCGGTGACTTGAATCAGTACAGCTCGAGTCCTTCGGGGCTGCTCAATCTCAGCTATCGCATCACCGATGACGTGCTTGGCTCCGCGACGTTGTCCCACGGCGAAAAGTCCGGCGGCGTCAATCTCGCAGTCGGCTCCGCGCCAACTGCGGGTGCCGACTCGTTGTTGATCGGCACCGAACGGGCGAACAACGCCGAACTCGGTTTCAAAAGCACTTTGTGGGATCACCGTTTGCAGCTCAACGCCAACGTGTTCTGGACCCAGGTCAACGCCTACCAGACCAATGCCTATGACGCCGACAACCGCGTGCAATACCTGACCAACGCCGGTTCCGTGCGCTCGCGCGGCATCGAATTTGAAACCACCGTGGTGCCGCTGCGTGGCCTGACGCTGAACTTCAACGGCTCGTACAACGACGTCAGCTACCTCTCCTACAAAGATGCGCCATGCCCGCCGGAAGTCAGCCAGGCGCCGGGTGCGCCAGCCTCTTGCGATCTCAGCGGCCATCAAGTGGTCGGCGCATCGAAATGGATCGGCAACGCCAACGGCGAATACAAATGGAATCTGGATAACGGCTTCGAACCCTACGTCACCGGCAGCTATGCATTCCGCTCCAAAGCCGTGGGTACGGTTGAGGATTCCGACTACGGGCAGATTCCCAGCTACGCCGTGGTCAACTTTTCCACAGGCTTGCGTGGCGACTTCAACCAAGGCCAGTGGGATGTTTCGTTGTGGCTGAAAAACGCCTTCGACAAAACCTATTACACGACGCTGTGGACGGGCGGCAATGGCGGTTATGAGGGGCTGCACGGCACGCCGCGTACGCTTGGGGTGACTGGGCGTTATGATTTTTAATCGTAACCAATCGGAATAGGCGTACAGTTATTTCGCAATAACTTAGACGTCTCTTGAATAGTGTTTATGCCGATTCAGTTAGTTGCTCCCGTGGACAATCAATCGATGTCGAACCATGATCTGTGTCGCGAGTTTCCAGGAAAGAAACTTGCTCTCAACGGAAGATACCCATTTAAACGATAAAGGAAATCGCATCATGTCGAGCATCAATGGCAATTATGTAAACGCCAACGCGGGCGCCAAGCTGACAATTACCGATGGCAACGATTCCAACGGCACATTCAGCGGGAAATTCAGCCAGAACGGCGTGAACTACGACATCGCGTATGGCCATTACCATTTCCAGAACAGCACGGGGCAGCCTACGGTCATCACCTTCGCAGCTTTGAACGAGGGCTCGGGTTATCAGGCATGGACATTGTTTTCGCCAGATCACAATTATTCAAAAGTTCGCGCGGTTGGCGCGCGCACCAACTTTGACGGTGATGTGGTAGGTCTGGCGGGAGAATTCATCAAACAATAACAGCTGATCAAACAAAAGGCCGGTACGCGAAAGTGTATCGGCCTTTTTTGTTGCTCGATGAAAATAATTTTTAAACTAACAACGCTGTTTTGAGCCTGTCCTTTGAAACCGGGACAGCTGAATCCGATGCGCTGAACGAATACTTTCAATGCCGGCAAAGCATGCGTTTTTTTGCGTCTCGCTGCAGCCCGCGTGGCGCAAGGCTTTGGTGGAATTGATCGTTTTCCATATTCCATAAAGTCCTATACATAACATTAAAGATTACTTTCGGAGATAAGCGACAACACCAATGATTCTCCCAAGGGGCAGCCGGTGGGGATTCAACAAGCGGTTGTTCAGCTGTTGTGCAAGAACCGCAAAAAACCGCAGGGAGTCAAACAATGGGCAGTGTCCAGACCGCCGCCAGCGCAGGGGAATTGCTGTGGCGGCAAACGCCGAGTGGCGAACTGATCGACCTCGGCCGGCCGCACCGTGTGCCGTTGGGGCAACTGCGTTTGCAGCGTTCGCCCAGGGGCATTCTGAGTCGCCGCGAAACCGTTTTGCTCGCGGTGCTGGCGTTGGTGGTGCATGGCGCGGTGATCTACTGGATCAATCAGCATCCGACCCCCGCGCTGCCAATCGTGCCGCCGGAAATTCCACCGATGACCATCGAGTTCTCACGCCCGGCACCGCCCGCGCCGCCGGTTGTGGCACCGCCGCCTCCTGCGCCGGTGGTCGAGCCACCGCCACCGGTGGAAGACGAGCTGGCGGTAAAGCCGCCACCGCCCAAGCCCGTGCCGAAACCCAAGCCGGTGGTCAAGCAGCCACTCAAACCGACGCCTAAAGCCGTCGAGCAACCGCCAGCGCCGCCCAAGCCGGCCGCCCCGGTCGCTGCGCCAGCGCCAGCTGCGCCACCCGCGCCAGCCCCGGTCACACCGGCCTCGGCCAGCGCCGCTTACCTGAAAAACCCGGCGCCGGAATATCCGTCCTTGGCGCAGCGTCGCGGTTGGGAAGGCACGGTGTTGCTGCGCGTGCAGGTGTTGGCCAGTGGCAAACCGGGCGAGATCCAGATTCAGAAAAGCAGCGGCCGCCAGCAGCTCGACGATGCGGCGCTCAACGCCGTGAAACGCTGGAGTTTCGTCCCGGCCAAGCAGGGCGATGTCGCCCAGGATGGCTGGGTCAGCGTGCCCATCGATTTCAAGATTCACTAAACCGCAATCAAATTCGCGCGAAACGTTTACACGAGGGAATACATCATGACGTTACTGGCTTCTCCACTGGAATCCATCGAAAGCGCGGTGATCTGGCTGCTGGTGGCTTTTTCCGTCGCCACCTGGGGGCTGGCACTGCTCAAGGCGTTGCAGTTCGGCCGTTTAAAGGCGCAGGACCGCCGTTTTTATAAACGCTTTTGGGCGGCGTCAAGTCTTGATGCGGCCGCCGAGTTGAGCGAAACCCAGCCCGGCGCTGCGGCGCGTGTGGCGCAAGCGGGCTACGCGGCGATTCAGGTTGGTGAGACGCCACAGGCCAATGACCTGAGCCAGGCGATCAACCATCAGGATCGTCTGGAGCGTGCCTTGCGCCAGCAAATCGTCCGTGAGCGGCGTTCGCTGGAAACCGGTCTGGCAGTGGTCGCGAGTATTGGCAGCACTTCGCCGTTCATAGGATTGTTCGGCACGGTGTGGGGAATCATGGAAGCGTTGAAGGGCATCAGCGCGGCGGGTTCGGCGAGCCTGGAAACCGTGGCCGGACCGATCGGTGCTGCATTGGTCGCGACCGGTGTGGGCATCGCCGTCGCGGTACCGGCGGTGCTGGTTTACAACTACTTTTTGCGCCGTTTGAAATTGACCGCGGCGGACCTGGACGACTTCGCCCACGACTTCTACAGCCTGGCGCAGAAGACCGCGTTTCGCGTGTTGATTCACCCGACTGCACACAAAGCTTCTGCGCCGGGGAATGCGCCAAAAGTGAAGGAGGCCTCCTGATATGGCTTTCTCCACGCAAGACACGGATGAGGTGCTCAGCGAGATCAACGTGACCCCGCTGGTGGACGTGATGCTGGTGCTGCTGGTGGTGTTTATCGTCACCGCGCCGCTGCTGACCAACGCGATTCCGATCAACCTGCCAAAGACCGAAGCGGTGGCGCCGGTCGAGCAGAAGGATCCGCTGGTGGTGAGCATCGACGGTGTCGGCAAGCTGTTTATCAACAAGGACGAAATTCAGCCGGAGTCGCTGGAGTTAAACCTCAAGGCGGCCAAGGCCAAGGACCCTGAGGTGCGTGTGCAGTTGCAGGCCGATGACGGCGTGAATTATGGCGAAGTCGCGCGGGTCATGGCGTCGATCGAGCGGGCAGGGATTACTAAATTGTCGGTGATTACTGCGCGGTGACAGATTCAACAGTTTTCCGGGGCCGTTTCCTTGGCAGGGTGCGGCCCTTTTTTTGTTTCGAATATGAGTACAAAAGCCCCTCACCCTAGCCCTCTCCCAAAGGGAGAGGGGACTGACCGTAGTGGATGGGAGAGTTACGCCAACGTGGAATACCGAGTCGTACGCAACTTCAAACCCAGCGCAAGTCGGCCCCCTCTCCCTCGGGAGAGGGCTGGGGTGAGGGGAAAAGATCTAAAAACATGCGCACATCTGATATTCAATTAAGGTATTAACAAATAGCTTCTTATTCCTTAACGAATATAACTCCCGTCCCTATACTCAACCGAGAACAGACACGACGCAGGAGAGCTTCCCATGCGCAATGAATCAATCCGCTACCTGATTGTGCCGGGCTGGCAAGGATCGCCAGAAGATCATTGGCAGACCCACTGGCAGAACAGCCTGCCGAACAGTGCGCGGGTGGAGCAGGCCGATTGGCTGACGCCACGCCGTGAAGACTGGGTCGCGGCGCTCGCCGAAGCGATTGCCGCCGACAGCACGCCGGTGATCCTCATCGCCCATAGCCTGGGTTGCATTACCGTCGCGCATTGGGCAGCGACCGCGCCGCTGCAATACCTGCGTCAGGTGCGCGGTGCGTTGCTGGTCGCGCCTGCCGATGTGGAGCGCCCTGCGTGCGCACCGGCACTGCGCAACTTCGCGCCGATTCCCGCGGATCTGTTGCCGTTCCCGAGTCAGGTCGTCAGTTCCGATAACGACGCTGCGGTCAGTGCGCCGCGCGCCTTGGAGTTGGCGCGCAACTGGGGCGCGGAAGCGGGGATTCTCGCCGGCGCCGGGCATATCAACGTGAAGTCCGGGCATCAGCGCTGGGAACAGGGTTTTGCCTATCTGTATCGCCTGCAAAATCGCCTGGAGCATTTCGCCCGTCGTCGCGCCTGACTTTCATTTTTAACGCCCCCGTCTGCCAGGCGGTTCAGGGCGGGAGCCTGCCATGAGTGTCGAAACTTTCGGTCAGCCATTGCTGACCTTTCCCGATGCGGAAAAAAGCCCGCTGAGCATTCGCGCCAAAGCGCTGGTCTTCGTCGATCCACGCTCGCGCCAACTGCGTGAAGAACTGGAGCAACTGGCGCCACGCGCGATCTCGATATTGATCCGTGGCGAGACTGGCACCGGTAAAGAGCTGCTTGCGCGGCATATCCATCGCGCCAGTGATCGCAGCGGGCTGTTCGTGTCGGTGAACTGCGGTGCGATCAGCCCGACGTACGCCGACGCCGAATTGTTCGGCTACGCAGCCGGCAGCTACAGCGGTTCGGCCAGCAGTCGCGCCGGCTGGTTCGGTTCGGCCAATGGCGGCACGTTGTACCTCGACGAAATCGGCGATTTGCCGCTGCCGATCCAGGTCAAATTGCTCGCCGCGCTGGAGAATCACGAAGTCACTCGCGTCGGCGCACATCAACCCAGCCCGGTCGACGTGCGGCTGGTGGCTGCGACCAGCATCGATCTGGCCCAAGCCGTCGATGCGGGGAAATTCCACGAGCGGCTCTATCATTATCTCAGCGAGGGCCAGCTCGAACTGCCGGCACTGCGGGCGCGAACCGGCGATATCCTGTCGCTGGCCGAGTATTTTCTCGGCATCTACAGCCAGCGTCTCGATCTTCCGGTGCCCTTGATCAGCGAAGCCGCCCAGCATGCGCTCGAACAGCACAGCTGGCCGGGTAACACTCGGGAGCTGGAAAATGTCATTCACTTCGCCCTGCTGGTCAGCACTGGCGAAGAGATTCTGCCGCAGCACCTGAACCTGCCCGAGGTGTCTGGGCCGCAGGTGCAGATCGAACGGCTGGTCGCGCAGATCAACATCGGCGGCAGCACGGCGGAACGTAAAGCCTTGAAAGATTTGCTGATTCGCTTGAGCGACGGGTTATAGCCATTTTCTTCAACATGAACAAAATGGAATATGAAGCTGAATAAACGTTATTGTCCGGGAATAAAAAATCCGGGTATTGTCCGCCTCACGCCAGCGATATCACTTCACTGGCACACGTATTAAATGCCGTCGTCGATGACGACCGTGATTTTCGATAAGGACACTGCATGAAAAAGGTTCTGTTGTTTACCGCATTGGCGGCTGCTTTGACTGCTTCTTTCGCCAACGCCGGTGAGAAACTGGTGGTTGCCGCGACCCCGGTGCCGCACGCGGAAATCCTCGAGCTGATCAAACCGACCCTGGCCAAAGAAGGCGTGGATCTGGAGATCAAGGTCTTCACCGACTACGTGCAGCCGAACGTACAGGTGGGCGAGAAGCGTCTGGACGCCAACTACTTCCAGACCCTGCCGTACCTGAACAGCTTCAACCAGGGCAAATACAAGGACGACAAGTCCAAGTACCTGGTAACCGTGCAAGGCGTGCACGTTGAACCGTTCGGTGGCTACTCGAGCAAGTACAAAACTCTGGCTGAACTGCCGGATGGCGCGACCATCGCCATCCCGAACGAAGGCAGCAACAGCGGCCGTGCGCTGATCCTGCTGCAGAAGGCTGGCCTGATCGAGCTGAAAGATCCGAAAAACGCTCTGGCAACGCCGAAAGACATCGCCAAGAACCCGCACAACTTCAAGTTCAAGGAACTGGAATCGGCCCTGCTGCCGCGCGTGCTGAAAGAAGTTGATCTGGACATGATCAACACCAACTACGCGCTGGAAGCCAAGCTGAACCCGCAAAAAGATGCACTGGTGATCGAAGGCGCTGACTCGCCTTACGTGAACTTCCTCGTTGCCCGTGAGGACAACAAGAACAGCGACGCCATCCAGAAACTGGCCAAGGCGCTGACCAGCCCGGAAGTCAAAGCATTCATCGAGAAGAAGTACAGCGGCGCGGTATTGCCGGCGTTCTGATTTGATGTTTGATTGAATTCGCTTCAGATAAGTAAACGCCGAGGGCCAGTGATGGTCCTCGGCGTTTTTTTGTGTGCCTAGAAAAGCCCCCTCACCCTAGCCCTCTCCCGGAGGGAGAGGGGACTAATTGGGGGATGCTTCAGTTCTGCGCAGATCTGAGTGACTTGCGTTGCAATCTGCAATCGACTCGATTCAACAGGTCGATGTAAAGCGCGAGACACCTCGGTCGGCTCCCTCTCCCTCCGGGAGAGGGCTGGGGTGAGGGGCTTTTGACTTACGCTGCGGTTTTCAACGCCCGGCGCAACGCCACCAGCAATTTCAAAATATCCTGCGGATCCAGTCGCTGCGGTGCTTTTACGTCCATGTCATCTTCCTTGTTGTGATTTGGCCGAGGGAGTCTGGCCAAAAGCTGTCCGTCCTTGGAGGCCTTTCTTGAAAAAAAGATCCTTCCTACAGCGCAAAGAAAAATAGCCTTCTTACTCCTTCCCGGCAAACCGGCAAGATAGTTTTTTGAGTGATATCTATATGCTTTAACGGTATTTAAATTCTGGTTTTTATACCTATAAAGTCAGTGCCTGCCGGACAGCCATCCGCTGTCCATGGATTGCTTCACCGTCGTTTACCGAGCGACGTCAGGACACGGCATGACTTTCGACTACGCATTTATCCTCAGCACCCTGCCGACGTTTCTCAAAGCCGTCGGCGTGACGCTCCAGGTCGGTTTGATCGCCATTGGCACCTCGCTGCTGGTGGCGCTGCTCAACGCGACGATCCTGGTTTTTCACACGCCGTACCTGCGCAAACTGGTCGGCCTGTACGTAGAGCTGGCGCGCAACACGCCGCTGCTGATTCAGTTGTTCTTCGTCTACTTCGCCTTGCCGGCACTGGGGATCAAAGTCTCCGGTTTCACCGCGGCGATCATCACCATGACCTTTCTCGGAGGTGCCTACCTCACCGAAGTGCTGCGTGCCGGCGTTGATGCCGTGCCGCAGGCGCAGCTGGAATCCGGGCGTTCGATCGGCCTGTCTGACGGCCAGTTGCTGCGCTACGTGATTCTGCCGCAGGCGGGCATTCTCAGCCTGCCGTCGCTGTTCGCCAATTTCATCTTCCTGCTCAAGGAAACCACCATCGTCTCGGCAGTGGCGGTGCCGGAAATCCTCTACACCACCAAGAGCTACATCGCGCTCTACTACAAAACCTACGAAATGCTCGCGGTGCTGACGCTGATCTGCGTGCTGCTGTTTTTGCCGCTGTCGTTGCTGCTCAGCCGTCTGGAAAGGAGGCTCCAGCATGGCCAGTTCGGGTCTTGAATTGCTTTGGGTGTCGTTGCCGCAATTGGCCAAGGGCGCCGGGCAAACGCTGTCGATCTCGTTTCTGAGCATCGCCATCAGCACGGTCGGCGGCGTGTTCTACGGGGTGCTGCGCACGCTCAACGTAGCGTGGCTCAACGCGATTTTGCGGGTGTATCTGGAGCTGTTCCGGGCGATTCCGGTGCTGGTCTGGCTGTACCTGCTGTTCTTCGGCCTGCCGATTTTCTTCGGTTTGAGCCTGCCGAGCTTCTGGTGCGCGGTGCTGGTGCTGTCGCTGTGGGGCGCCAGCGAGGTCGGCGAAGTGGCGCGCGGTGCGTTGCATTCGTTACCACGCGGCCAGCGTGAGGCAGGGCTGTCGATCGGTCTCAACGTTTCGCAACTGTACGGCTACGTGCTGCTGCCGCAAGCGCTCAAGCGCATGACACCGCCGACCATCAACGTCTACACGCGGATCATCAAAACCAGCTCGCTGGCAGTGCTGATCGGCGTCGTCGATGTGATCAAGGTCGGCCAGCAGATCATCGAGCGCACCTACGAATCGGTGCTGATCTATGGCGCGCTGTTTCTGTTTTTCTTTTTCATTTGCTACCCGTTGTCGGCCGCCTCGCGCGTGCTGGAGCGGCGCTGGACGCAAGCATGAGCGCACTGATCGAGTTTCATGGCTTCAACAAATTCTATGGCGAACAGCAGGTGCTCGATGGCATCGATCTGCGCGTGCAGAGCGGCGAAGTCATCGTCATCCTCGGCCCCAGCGGCTGCGGCAAAAGCACCTTGCTGCGCTGCCTCAACGGTCTGGAACAAGCCCACAGCGGCAGCCTAAAATTTGTCGGGCGCGAGCTGCTCGACAAGGCCACCGACTGGCGCGAAATCCGCCAGCAGATCGGCATGGTGTTTCAGAGTTATCACCTGTTTCCGCACATGAGCGTGCTCGACAACCTGCTGCTCGGCCCGCTCAAAGTGCAAAAACGTCAGCGCGGCGAAGCGCAGCAGCAGGCCGAAGCCTTGCTTGCGCGCGTAGGCCTGGCGGACAAGCGCGACGCCTTCGCGCGTCAGCTCTCCGGTGGACAGCAGCAACGCATCGCCATCGTCCGTTCGCTGTGCATGAACCCGCGGGTGATGCTATTCGATGAAGTCACCGCGGCGCTTGATCCGGAAATGGTCAAGGAGGTACTGCAAGTGATTCAGGGCCTGGCACGCGAAGGCATGACCCTGCTGATCGTCACCCATGAAATGGCCTTCGCCCGCGCGGTGGCCGACCGCATCGTGTTCATGGATGCCGGGCGCATCCTCGAACAGACCCCGCCCGAGATTTTCTTTACGAACCCGCAAACCGCACGCGCGCAGCAGTTTCTGGAGAAGTTCTCCTTCGTGGCAACACTGCCGAAAACGAACCCGACCAAGGAACTGGAACTGTTATGAAAACTGCCGTTTTGTTACTGCCCCTGTTGAGCCTGGCCTTGCTGGCCGGTTGCAGCAAAACCGAAGAACCGGCGAAACCGAAAGTCGCCAGCGAGAGTGCTGCGCCGGCCGGTTATCTGGAAAAGATCAAGGCCCGCGACAAGCTGATTGTTGGCGTGTTCACCGACAAACCGCCGTTCGGCTTTGTCGACGAGAGCGGCCGTTACGTCGGTTTCGATACCGACATCGGCCGGCGTTTTGCCAAGGATCTGCTCGGCGATGAAAACAAGGTCGAATTCGTCGCGGTGGAACCGGCCAGTCGTATTCCGTTTCTGCAAAGCGACAAGGTCGACCTGATTCTCGCCAACATGACTGTGACACCGGAGCGCAAGGAAGCGGTGGAATTCACTAACCCCAATCTCAAGGTTGCGGTACAGGCCTTGGTGCCGCAGGGCAGCTCGGTGAAAAAACTCGATGATCTGGCGACTCGTACCACCATCGTCACTACCGGTACGACCGCCGATATCTGGCTGACCAAGACTCATCCGGACTGGAAGTTGCTCAAGTTCGAGAAGAATTCCGAGTCGCTGCAAGCCTTGGCCAACGGTCGCGGCGATGCCTATGCACAGGACAATCTGGTGCTGTTCAGCTGGGCCAAGCAGAATCCGGGCTATCGCGTGCTGGAAGAAAAACTCGGGGCCGAAGCGCCAATTGCGCCGGCGGTGAAGAAGGGCAATACCGAGCTGCGCGACTGGGTGAACAGCGAGCTGGCGAAACTGGGCGAAGAGAAATATCTGCTCAAGCTGTATGACCAGTATGTGCGCAAGGAGCTGAGCGATGACACCCGGCCTGAGAGTGTGATTGTCGAGGGAGGCAAGTGGCAGGGGTGATTTCCTTTGGGATCGGCGGTGAGGCTTGCCCCTCATCGGAACGCCGCCCGCCCAGCCCTCTCCCCTGGGAGAGGGAGTCGACCGTGGTGACTGGCATCCTGCATCGACCTGAGCGTCCGAGTCGATTGTGGATTCGGTAAAGCCGTCTCAGGTCGACGCAATCCTTATAAACAACTCGGTCAGTCCCCTCTCCCTTTGGGAGAGGGCTAGGCGGGCGGCGTTCCGATGAGGGGCTTTTCGCTGGCACCGCTCAATCCGGCCAGTTCCACGCCGGCTCATCCAGCACCCGCTGGCCAACCAGTCCGGTCTGCCCGAGGGTTTTCTCCAGCACGAGGCAATTGCACTCGGGATCTTCCTGCAACGCCGAAATCAGCCGTCGTGCATGCGACACCACCCACACCTGACACTGCTCCGAGGCGCGAATGATCAGTCGTGCCAGTGCCGGCAGCAGATCCGGGTGCAGACTGGTTTCCGGCTCGTTGAGCACCATCAATGACGGCGGTCGCGGCGTCAGTAGCGCCGCGACCAGCAGCAGATAACGCAAGGTCCCGTCCGACAGCTCTGCCGCCGACAACGGCCGTAGCAAGCCTTCTTGATAAAACTCGATGGCGAAGCGCCCACCGGCCAGCGGTGCGATGTTCAGCCGCGCACCGGGGAAGGCATCACTGATCGCTGCGCGCAAGGCTTCGGGGTCGCCGATTTCGATGATGGTCTGCAAGGCTGCCGCGAGGTCGCGCCCGTCGTGGTGCAGCACTGGCGTGCGGGTGCCCAGTTGCGGCTGACGCACCGGCGCCTCGGCATCGCTGCGAAAATGATCATAGAAGCGCCAGCGGCGAATGAACTCGCGCATCTGAAACACTTCTGGCGAGCTGCGCAGGCTGCCGATCTGGTCAAACAGGCTGTCGAAGTTCGGCGTGTGCTGCGCCAGAACATCCCATTTGCGCTCGTTGCGCGCGCGGATCATCGGCCCATCGCGATCCACCAACAGGCTCGCCGGGCGATACAGCGGTCCGGCCCAGATGCATTCGCGCTTGATTTGCGGGTCGAGGCTGAAACGCGAGGGAATTGGTCGCGAATGTTCTGGCAGCATGAAATGGCCATTGGAATCAGGCAGACCAAGGCTGATCGAATAACTGAAATCCTCCCCGGCAAACCCCAGGCGCAATCGCTTCACGCCCTGACGCACCGTCGGTTCGATCGCCACTTCACCGTTGCGCATGCGTCGGCTGATGGTTTCCGGCCCGGCCCAGAAGGTCGAATCCAGCCCACCCTCGCGGGCCAAGGCATTGACCACGCCACCCTGCGCGGTTTCCGCCAGCAGGCGCAGTGCGCGGTAAAGGTTGGATTTGCCACTGCCGTTGGGCCCGGTGATCAGGTTCAGACGCCCGAGCGGGATCACCAGTTTGTTGATCGAGCGGTAGTTGGCCACCGCCAGGGTGTTGAGCATGAAATCCTTCTCCAGGTGACTGCGGAACGTTCGCAGCATACCCGCAATGAGATAAATCTGTGCTTGACCCCCGCAACCGTGGAACCCTGTTCTAAGCTCTGAAGTCGTATCGTCTCGACAGCAGCATTAAAGGCCAAGGAGTGTGCATGGCGGGTCCCGGATTGAAAGTGCTGATGGCGTTGAGCGCCATGGTCTTGCTCACCGCTTGCGGCGACAAGAAACCCGCTCAGGAATACTTGCCACGGGTCTTTGTGCAAGAGGTCAAGCCCCAGAATTATGCGGCAGCGGTGACCCTCACCGGTGACGTGCAGGCGCGCGTGCAGACGCAATTGTCATTTCGCGTGGGCGGCAAGATCATCCAGCGCATGGTCGACGTCGGTGACCGCGTCACTGCCAAACAGGTGCTGGCCAAGCTTGACCCCAAGGATCTGCAGACCAATGTCGATTCGGCTCAGGCTCAGGTCCTCGCCGAACAGGCCCGCGTGAAACAGGCCGCGGCGGCCTTCGTCCGCCAACAAAAACTGCTGCCCAAGGGCTACACCAGCCAGAGCGAATACGATTCCGCCCAGGCGGCGTTGCGCAGCAGCCAAAGCGCCCTCAGCGCCGCGCAGGCACAACTGGCCAACGCCAAGGATCAACTCAGCTATACCGCACTGATTGCCGATGCGCCCGGAGTGATCACCGAGCGTCAGGCCGAAGTCGGACAAGTGGTGCAGGCCACCGCACCGATCTTCAGCCTGGCCCGCGATGGCGACCGTGATGCGGTGTTCAACGTGTATGAATCGCTGCTGGCCGAGCGCCCTGCGGACAATTCGATCGTGGTCAGCCTGCTCGATAATCCCGAGATCAAAACCACCGGAACCGTGCGTGAAATCACCCCGGCGGTATCGGCGCAATCCGGCACTGTGCAGGTCAAGGTCAGCCTCGACAAACTGCCGCCGGGCATGCAGCTCGGCTCGGTCGTCAGTGCCACAGCGAAAGGTGCGGGCAAGTCGGCGGTGGAGCTGCCGTGGTCGGCGCTGACGAAAAACATCAGTGAGCCGGCGGTATGGTTGGTCGATGACAAGGGCGAGGCGCAGTTGCACACGGTCACGGTCGGTCGCTATCTGACCGGCAAGGTGATCATCAGCGAGGGCCTGAAGGGCGGCGAGAAAGTCATCGTCGCCGGCGGGCAGCTGTTGCACCCCGGGATGAAAGTCGAAATCGCTGAAAACACTTACAAAGACCTGCAACCGGGAGCGCAGCCATGAAGCGTCTCGGACTGTTTTGCCTGGCGCTGCTGCTGGGCGCCTGCTCGGAAAAGGAAACGCCGCCGGAACCAGTGCGTCCGGTTTTGTCGGTCAAGGTCGAAGCGTTGAGCGAGGAAAATCTCGGGCGTTTCGCCGGCAGCATACAGGCGCGTTACGAGAGCAATACCGGTTTCCGCGTTGGCGGGCGCATTGCCAGTCGTAATGTCGATGTCGGCGCCGAAGTACAGAAAGGCACGTTACTCGCCACCCTCGACCCGTCCGACCAGCAAAACCAGCTGCGTTCGGCCGAGGGTGATCTGGCCAGGGTTCAGGCGCAATTGATCAATGCGCAGGCCAACGCGCGCCGGCAGCAGGCGCTGTTCGATCGCGGCGTGGGTGCACAGGCGCAACTGGACGTTGCCACGACCGACCTGAAAACTACCCAGGCTTCGCTGGATCAGGCGCGCGCGGCGGTCAACCAGAGCCGGGATCAACTCGGCTACACCGAACTGCGCGCCGATCACAAAGCCGTGGTCACCGCGTGGAACGCCGAAGCCGGGCAGGTGGTGACCGCCGGCCAACAAGTCGTGACGCTGGCTCAGCCGGACATCAAGGAAGCGGTGATCGACCTGCCGGATACCTTGGTCGATCAGCTTCCGCCCGACGTGGTGTTTTCGGTGGCCGCGCAACTCGACCCGAGCATCAACACCACGGCGATCATCCGCGAAATCGAGCCCCAGGCGCAGAGCGCCACACGCACGCGCCGGGCGCGTTTGACCTTAACCGACACCCCGGACGGTTTTCGCCTCGGCACGGCGATCAGCGTGACCCTCAGTTCGGCGATCAAACCGCGCATCGAATTGCCCGCCACCGCGTTGCAGGAGGTCGAAGGCAAACCGCGGATCTGGGTGATCGACACGCAAAGCAAAACCGTCAGCCCCCGCGACGTCACGGTGATCAGCCGCACCGACAGCAGCGTGGTGCTGGCCGGCGGCGTGAAGAACGGCGAGCGCGTGGTCAGCGCCGGCGTCAACAGCCTCAAACCCGGGCAATCGGTAAAACTTGACGAGGACAGTCAATGAAAGGCTCTTTCAACCTCTCCGAATGGGCCCTCAAGCATCAGTCATTCGTCTGGTATCTGATGTTCGTCGGATTGCTCATGGGGGTGTTCTCCTATTTCAATCTGGGCCGTGAAGAAGACCCATCGTTTACCATCAAGACCATGGTCATCCAGACCAAATGGCCCGGCGCGACCCAGGACGAAACCCTCAAGCAGGTCACCGACCGCATCGAGAAAAAACTCGAGGAACTCGACTCGCTCGATTACGTGAAAAGCTACACGCGCCCCGGCGAATCGACGGTGTACGTGTACCTGCGCGACACCACCAGCGCCGAAGACATTCCGCAAATCTGGTACCAGGTGCGAAAGAAGATCGATGACATTCGCGGGCAGTTTCCCCAAGGGATTCAAGGGCCGGGTTTCAACGACGAGTTTGGCGATGTGTTCGGCTCGGTCTATGCGTTTACTGCCGACGGCCTGACCATGCGCCAGTTGCGCGATTACGTGGAGCAGGCCCGCGCCGAGATTCGCAGCGTGCCGGGGCTGGGCAAGATCGAAATGGTCGGCCAGCAGGACGAAACGATTTACCTGAACTTCTCCACGCGCAAACTCGCCGCGCTGGGCATCGATCAGCGTCAAGTGGTGCAAAGCCTGCAGTCGCAGAACGCGGTAACGCCGGCCGGGGTGATCGAGGCCGGGCCCGAGCGGATTTCCGTGCGCACGTCGGGGCAGTTCGCTTCGGAGAAGGATCTGGCCGAGGTCAATCTCAAGCTCAACGACCGTTTCTATCGTCTGGCCGATATCGCCGACATCCGTCGCGGCTACGTCGACCCGGCCACGCCTGAATTCCGCTTCGACGGCAAACCGGCCATCGGTCTGGCGATTGCGATGCAGAAGGGCGGCAACGTTCAGGAGTTCGGTAAAGCGCTGCACGAGCGCATCGACCAGCTCACCGCAGATTTGCCGGTGGGCGTCGGTGTGCACACGGTGTCCGATCAGGCGGTGGTGGTGGAAGAAGCCGTCGGCGGCTTCACCAGCGCCTTGTTCGAGGCGGTGATCATCGTGCTGGTGGTGAGCTTCATCAGCCTCGGCGTGCGCGCTGGGCTGGTGGTGGCGTGCTCGATTCCGCTGGTGCTGGCGATGGTATTTGTATTCATGGAGTACAGCGGCATCACCATGCAGCGGATTTCCCTCGGGGCGTTGATCATTGCCCTCGGCCTGCTGGTGGACGATGCGATGATCACCGTGGAAATGATGGTCACGCGTCTGGAAATGGGTGAAACCAAGGAGCAGGCGGCGACGTTCGCCTACACCTCGACGGCATTTCCAATGCTCACCGGTACGCTGGTGACGGTGGCCGGGTTCGTGCCGATCGGCCTCAACGCGAGCTCCGCCGGTGAATATACGTTCACGCTGTTTGCGGTGATTGCCGTGGCGATGATCGTCTCGTGGGTGGTGGCGGTGTTCTTTGCGCCGGTGATCGGCGTGCATATCCTCAGCGACAAGGTGAAGGCGCATGACGCCGAACCGGGTCGCATCGGTCGCGCCTTCAACGGCGGCCTGTTGTGGGCGATGCGCAACCGTTGGTGGGCGATCGGCGTCACCGTACTGTTGTTCGTGCTGGCGGTGTTCTGCATGCGCTTTGTGCAGAACCAGTTTTTCCCCGCTTCGGACCGTCCGGAAATTCTCGTCGACCTCAACCTGCCGCAAAACGCTTCGATCGATGAAACCCGCAAAGCGGTGGACAAGCTCGAGGCGACGCTCAAGGGCGACCCTGACATCGTGCGCTGGAGCACCTACATCGGTCAGGGCGCGATTCGTTTCTATCTGCCCCTCGACCAGCAATTGCAGAACCCGTATTACGCGCAACTGGTCATCGTCAGCAAGGATTTCGAGGCCCGCGAAGCGCTGAGCCAGCGCCTGCGCGAGCGCTTGCACAAGGACTTCGTCGGCATCGGCAGCTACGTGCAGGCGCTGGAGATGGGCCCACCAGTCGGGCGTCCGATCCAGTACCGGGTCAGTGGCAAGGACGTCGATCAGGTGCGCAAACATGCCATCGATCTGGCCACTGAACTGGACAAGAACCCGCATATCGGCGAGATCATCTACGACTGGAATGAGCCGGGTAAAGTCCTGCGCGTTGACATTGCTCAGGACAAGGCCCGCCAGCTCGGGCTGTCGTCGGAAGACGTGGCGAACCTGATGAACAGTATCGTCAGCGGCTCGCCATTGACCCAGGTCGATGATGATATCTACCTGATCAACGTGGTCGGCCGCGCGGTGGACTCCGAACGCGGTACGCCGGAGACCCTGCAGAACCTGCAGATCGTCACGCCAAGCGGCACCTCGATTCCGCTGCTGGCGTTCGCCACCGTGCGCTATGAACTGGAGCAGCCGCTGGTGTGGCGTCGCGACCGTTTGCCGACGATCACCATCAAGGCTTCGGTGCGCGATGAGATCCAGCCAACCGATCTGGTGAAACTGCTCAAGCCATCGATAGACGCTTTCGCGTCGAAACTGCCGGTCGGCTACAAGGTTGCCACCGGCGGTACCGTCGAGGAAAGCGGCAAGGCCCAGGGGCCGATTGCCAAGGTCTTGCCGTTGATGCTGTTCCTCATGGCGACTTTCCTGATGATCCAGTTGCACAGCGTGCAAAAGATGTTCCTGGTGGCCAGCGTCGCGCCGCTGGGGCTGATCGGCGTGGTGCTGGCGCTGGTGCCGACCGGCACGCCGATGGGCTTCGTGGCAATTCTGGGGATTCTTGCGCTGATCGGCATCATCATCCGCAACTCGGTGATTCTGGTGACGCAGATCGATGAGTTCGAGCAGAAAGGCTATGCGCCATGGGATGCGGTGGTGGAAGCGACCGAGCACCGGCGCCGGCCGATTCTGCTGACCGCCGCCGCGGCGAGCATGGGCATGATCCCGATCGCTCGCGAAGTGTTCTGGGGGCCGATGGCCTACGCGATGATCGGCGGGATCGTAGTGGCGACGTTGCTGACGCTGCTGTTTCTGCCGGCGCTGTATGTGGCCTGGTACAAGATTCGCGAGCCGAAAAAAGACACAGAGTAAAAGCGAGCGCTTCGCGCTCATCGCCAGCAGGCTGGCTCCCACAATTGCAATGCGCGCTCCTGTGGGAGCCAGCCTGCTGGCGATGGCGTCTTGATGGACTATGCAGATTTACGCCAGACACTCGCCAACCAAGGCTGTTGCTCGCGCGGCAGCCCCGCTGGCCGGTAGTAATGCTCCAGCTCGACAAACCCCGCCGCCGTCAGCAAACCTTGCCAGGCCTGGAGATCGTGATACGAGCCATAGCGCGGCCCGTTCCAGCCCTCCCGGTTATCCCCGCGTGGATTGGAGCTGAACAACACACCGCCCGCTTTCAACGCGCCGTGCAATTGCTTGAGCACTCGCGGTAATTCCTGCAACGGCACATGAAACAACACCGCGTTGGCGAAGATCCCGTCGAAGCGCTCCGCCGGCAGATCCAGGTTGAGGAAATCCTGCTGCAATACCTCGCAGCCGCTGTCCTCGCGGGCCATCCGCGCAAACTCCTCCGAACCGTCCAGCCCGACAGCGATGTGCCCCATATGCGTAAACGTCTGCAAATCCCGCCCCGGCCCGCAGCCGAAGTCCAGGATGGTAAACGGCGCCGAGCCTTGAATATGCCGCAGCAACGCATCGATATTCTGACTGACATCGTGATCGCGGGTGCCTTCACGGAAGTCCTCGGCCACCGAGTTGTAATGGCCGAGAGTGGTGGCGGTGATCTGTTCGAGGTCGCTGGGCGTTTGCTTCATCATCGATGCTGTTTTTGGCGGAGGGAGAAGCGGACTATAAGCTTTTTCGCTGGCAAAAAAACGCCGCCTGCGCTGCTGCCAGCGCAGGCGGTGATTGATGCCTGGAATTAGTGCTGCTTCGCGCCCAGGCAATCGATCGAGCGGTCCATCATCGCTTTGGCCATCTCCAGCAAATGCCAGACCGAGAACACCATGGCTCGATCCGCGCCCCCGAGCTGATCGCCGCATTGATGGACGGTCACCGAAGCGCAGCGCAGCAGGTCGGCGACATACAACTGGGCATCCTCCAGCGTCACGTCTTCGCTGATGCTGTAGACACGTTTCTGTCCCGCCACCGTGACCTGATTGCCGGCCAGATGAGAGTCAACGGCGCGGCAAAGTGCCGAGCGATCCTTGAGCAAATCCTCGGTGAACCGCTTGGTGGAGGTAAGGCTGAGTGGCGGATCGGCAAGATTTTTTTCCACGGGTAAACTCCTGACTTCAAGTGGGGAGCCAACCATTTCGCGACTAAACGAGCAGGGCGGCGGCTGCGCGCAGATCAGTCGCCGGCCGCCGGTTATCGGCGCACCCGAAAGTGCCCTGCGCACAGCCAACATCGGGCAGCTTGAAGCTCTGCCGAGGTCAGGCCTGACCGCACGCCCAGCGAATCCGGACAACTGAATCCGGTCACCGCCAAGCAGTGACGAGCGGAGATTAGCTACAGGATATTTCGGGTACAAGCGGGCAAAACATTCTAGGAAGCGTCCTGCAAACCCGCGTGGATCGGGCTGGCGAAACGATAAATTTCGCGTAGGAAGGGTCTGGTTTTTACGAAGGGCATTGCCCAAATACGTGGGATCACATGGATCTGATTGATGGCCACCTGCCGCTATGGAACATAGCGCTTATTCAGCCACCGCGCCAGCCCTGTCCATATACGATACGTGCGCGCACAAGCCGGAAAACCTGGCTGAAAGCAACTGGTAGTTCTTACAGTATCGGGCCAGAGAAAACAGGTTCAGTCTTGGTGCATGGGCGCCAGGGACTCGCGTAGCCGTGAACATTCACCATCACACCGCCACTCCGACCTTGTCGGTCCTTGACTCGCGCGCATTGGCGATTCGCGGCGTTGCCTACTACCGGCATCCGGAAAAACCGGACATCGAATCGCGCATCACTCGGCAGAGCTTCGATGAGGCGGGGCGGCAGGTGGCGTCGTGGGATCCACGTTTATATGGCGCTGCGCCGAAGCCGAATCTGGCCGCTGTCTACGCGTTGAGCGGGCAAGGGCTATTCACAGACAGTGTCGACGCCGGATGGCAGGCGTGCCTGTTGAACGAAGCGGGTTCGTTGTGTGCTGTCTGGGATGCGCGGGGCAGTCAGAGCCATCACCAATACGATGAGCTGCAACGGCCGGTCGCCCTCACTGAGCAAGCGCACGACGGGCCGTCTCGCGTAGTCGAGCGCTGGACCTATGGAGAAGCCACCGCTGATGCCGCCCTGCGCAATCAGTGCGGTCAACCGATTCGTCATGACGACCCGGCCGGCAATCGACACTTCGATGACTACGGCCTCGGCGGGTCAGCACTGGTGGAATCGCGACGCTTTCTGATTGAACTGGAAACACCGGACTGGCCCCTCGATCCGGACCGCCGAGATGAGTATCTCGAGGAGAACAACTACGTCACTCGACAGTCTTTCAGCCCCACAGGCGACCTGCAGCATCACACCGACGCTGTGGGTAATATCAGAACGCAGCATTACAACATGGCCGGGCAATCTGCCGCGATCTGGCTGTTACAGGCCGGCGAGGGCAGGCAGCCGCAGTGCCTGGTCAGCGCCATCCGTTATAACGCGCAGGGTCAGATCGAAAGCGAAACGGCCGGCAACGGCATCGTCGCCCGCGCCGAATACAGCCGCGATGATGGCCGGTTACTCAGATTGGTCGCCAGTGTCGGTGCGCAAGAGCCGTTGCAGGATCTGAATTACACCTATGACCCGGTGGGCAATGTCACCAGCCTGGAAGATAAAACCCAAGCTGTGTCTTACTTCAACAATCAGCGGATCGAGCCGGTCTGTCGATATCGCTACGACAGCCTTTATCAACTGGTCGAGGCCCGGAGTTGGGAAGTCAGTAATCCGAGCCACGGCCCGGCATTGCCGGATCTGTTACCTACACCGCTGGACCCCAATCAGCGGCGCAACTACACACAGACATTCGACTATGACGCGGCGGGTAATCTGATCACCCGTCATCACAGCGGTGCGCCTGGGTTTTCGATGTTTACTTCGGCGTACAACAACCGGAGTCTGGGCCAGCGCGATGACGGTAATTTGCCCGGGGAAGCGGATATAGCGTCGGGATTCGATGCGGCGGGTAATCAGCTCGAGTTGCAACGCGGTCAGGCGATGACGTGGAACGAGCGTAATGAGCTGAGCCAGGTAGTACTGGTTCAACGCGAGGCAAAAAACGGTGACGCCGAATGCTTCAGTTATGAGCGTCCCGGACATCGATCGCGCAAAGTATTCATCCGACAGACTACGGTCCGAATTTTGAATAGCGAGGTTCGTTATCTTTCCGGTCTTGAATTACACCGTAGTGCCGAAGGTGAAGAGCATCAAGTGATCGAAATCGGAGTCGGTCGATCTTCTGTGACACTGTTGCACTGGCCTGGCGGCAGACATCCAGACCAACTGCGCTTTGGCTATGACGATCTCGTCGGCTCCTGCACTCTGGAGCTTGATGCGCAAGGCTGTGTTCTGACACTGGAACAGTATTATCCGTTTGGAGGCACCGCCTGTTGGGCTGGAAAAAATGCGGCGGCGGCGGCATACAAGAGCACTCGATACTCTGGCAAGGAGCGAGACGCCACGGGGCTTTATTACTATGGCTACCGATATTACGCGCCCTGGCTGCAGCGATGGATCAGCGCGGATCCGGAGGAGGACGGATTGAATTTGTACGCAATGGTCACAAACAATCCGGCAACCGCTGTTGATCCCGACGGTCGCAAGCGAAGCGATGCGCAGGATCGTTGGCGCAGAGCTTATGCGGGAGTAGTGGCTTCAAGAGACGGTGTCTGGGTACGCACCGTGGCGAAGGGGATTATTGCAGTCGATATTGTCGGCGGTAATGAACTGTTCAAGCGGATGGGAATGAATTTGAATCGCCCTGTCATTGGCGATAGAACGCTTGCCTACCTGTCGCTTGATTCGACATTGCAAAGCAAAGTTGCGGGAGCAAAAACAGGATTTCGTCTGAATACTGCGCCGGGGCAGGACATCAAGGCGCAAGCAGCCATTCAGGATGCGGGTGTCGTTGCCTATGTAAATGGCGGCTTTTTCAATGTGGGTAACCAGGCTAGCAGGCACGTTTCCCCCTTTGCGCCAATTGGCCCAAGCAAGATTGGTGGTAAAAGCCGGATTTACGTCCCGGTGCCTTCAGACTATCGAGAGCATTTCGTGACGGTTCAAATGAGAGACGGATCGAGTATTGAATCCGGGCCCGTGGTCTCACGAGGCGGTACAGCTGTTTTCCCTGAAAGCCTGTTAGGTCTTACCAAGTTTCTCTTCAACCCGAAAAACAATCAGCCGGGGAAGTTGGGTCACGCAGGTTCACCCAACATTCGCTCCGGTATCAGTAGGCCCGGCGGATCAGAGCACGGGCAGCGTACGCGTTTGGCATGGGGCGGCAGCACCGGACGCAGCGAAGCAGCAACAGGCTATACCATGCCCGAATGGTCCAGGGTAATGGCCAGACTTGATGGGATGAGCGGGGCTAATGGATGGTCAGTGAACCTCGATGGCGGTTATTCGGCCGGAATCGGCGTGGTTGGAGCACAGGGCGAATTGCTTTACAGAAGACCACAGGAAGGATCGTCCGACAGATCCATCGCCAACTTCATCGCTTATTACGAAAAGCCCCCCAAGCAGAACTTTTTCAAAAAATGGTTCACCTGAATGGCGACGCCCGACCTGTGTAGGTACGCCGCCAAGGGCGGCCCATTTCCAAAAAGATAACTGACTTTGGTTAAAGGGCTGCGACCATTGATCTCGCCTCAACGCTTGTTCAACCCCCGAGCTAACCGATCCCCACCCAACTGAATCACCGCCACCAGTGCCACCAGCAACACAATCACAGTCAACATGATCTGGCTGTCAAAGCGCTGATAGCCGTAGCGATAAGCGATATCCCCCAAGCCCCCGGCGCCGATCGCCCCGGCCATCGCTGACGAGTTGATCATCGTCACCAGGGTAATGGTGAAGCCACCGACAATCCCCGGCAGCGCCTCGGGCAACAGCACATGCCAGACGATGTGCCAGCGCCGGCAACCCATCGCCTGCGCGGCTTCGATCAAGCCATGATCGACCTCGCGCAGACTGACCTCGGCAATACGCGCAAAGAACGGTGTTGCGGCGATCGTCAGCGGCACTACGGCGGCCCAGACTCCGTAGGTGGTGCCGACAATCAGCCGGGTGAACGGAATCAGCGCGACCATCAGAATCAGAAACGGGATCGAGCGGAACAGATTGACGAAGGCGCCCAATGCACGATTCAGCATCGGCGCCTGGTAGATGCCGCCCTTGTCACTGGTGACCAGAATCACCGCCATGGGAATTCCCACCAGCAATGCGATCAACGACGACACACCGACCATCAGGAACGTGTCGATAAAACCCTGCCACAAGCGCTCAACCCACATAACCCATTACCTCCACGCGTTGTGCCCATGGCGCGGCGCGTTCGCGCAATTGCTCGGCGCTGTACGAAGAACCGCTGACTGCCAATAACAGTTGCCCCAGCGCATGCCCCTGAATCCGTTCCACGCCGCCCTGCAACAGCTTGACCCGACCGCTCAATGCAGAGAACAAGGCCGCCAGATCCGGTTCGTCGCTGGCGCTGCCGGTGAACTGCAAGCGCAGCACTACAGCGTCGCTGGCGGAAGTCGATTGCGCGAGCAAACGGCTGTGCAATTCTTCCGGCAAGGCGTGTTGCAGCGGCGCAAGCAGGGTCTGGCTGACCTCGTGCTGCGGATTACCGAACACCTGCCAGACCGGGCCTTGCTCGACGATGCGGCCATGCTCAAGCACGACGACGCGGTCGCAGATCTCGCGAATCACCGCCATTTCATGAGTGATCAACACGATGGTCAGGCCGAGGCGTTTATTGATCTCGCGCAGCAGGGCGAGGATCGATTGCGTGGTCTCCGGATCGAGCGCCGAAGTCGCTTCGTCGCACAGCAGAATGTCCGGGTCGTGCACCAGCGCACGGGCGATACCGACGCGCTGTTTCTGTCCGCCGGAAAGTTGCGCCGGATACGCCTTGTGCTTGCTCTGCAGGCCGACCAACTCGAGCAGTTCGCGGACCTTTTCCTCGCGTTGCCGTTTCGGTACACCCGCGACTTTCAGCGGCAACTCGACGTTCTGCCAAACGGTCTTGGCCGACATCAGATTGAAGTGCTGGAAGATCATGCCGATGCGCCGGCGCAACGCGACGAGACGGTCTTCGTCGAATTCGCCGATGTCGACCTGATCGATCAGAACGCGCCCCGACGTTGGTTGCTCAAGGCGATTGATCGTGCGGATCAACGACGACTTGCCGGCGCCGCTACGGCCGATGATGCCGAACACTTCGCCGCGCTGAATCGCTAGGTCAATGCCCTGCAAGGCGGCGACCGGACCTTGACGACCGTTGTAGGTTTTGCCCAACCCGATGAAGCGCACATGGGCACGGTTCAGCTCGGGATGCAGCTCGGTTTGTTCAGCAGTGTGTGGCTCTGGAGTCTCCAGTCGCCGTTGGATCGCGGCGGTCATGCTCAGCTTTCCCAACCGGCTTGATAGAGCTTGCCGTGAGCTTTATCCAGCGCTGCGCGAACGGCCGGCGAATGCTGGTAGATGTCGACGAATTTGATCAGGCGCGGATCGGTTTTGCTCTTCGGCTGAATGACGAACTGAATCACGTATTCCTTGTGATCGAGGCCGTCGAACAGCAGCGCCGAACCGGCATCGAAGGTCTTCGCCAAACGAATGTAGGCCGGGTAGCCCTGGACCAGATCGGCGTCATCGTAGGCGCGCACCAGTTGCACGGCTTCGACCTGGAGAATCTTGATCTTCTTCGGATTGGCGACGATGTCATCCTCGGTGGCTTTGTAGCCGACGCCTGGTTTGAGCGTGATCAAACCGGCCTTGGCCAGCAATTGCAGACCGCGACCGCTGTTGATCGGATCGTTGGCGATGGCAACGCTGGCGCCCTCCGGTAACTCGGCGAAGCTTTTGTATTTTTTCGAGTACAGACCGACGTTATTGATGATCCCCGGCGCGAACGGCACCAGATCAAAACCCGACGCGGCTTTGGCGTTTTCCAGAAACGGAATGTGCTGAAAATAGTTCACGTCGATATCGCCGGCAGCGAGGCTGACGTTGGGCGCGATCCAGTCGGTGAACTCCACCAGCTCTACCTTCAGACCCTGTTTGGAGGCCTCTTCGACGGCCGCTTCCAGCGGAATGGCGAAGGCGGCGGTGGTGCCGATTTTCAACGGTGCATCGGCGGCGAACACCGCCGAGCTGAACAGGCCGAGGGCCAGGGCCAGTGCTTTGACTGGGTGGGAGAGCAGTTTCTTGGTCATGATGAGTTATCCAGTCCGTGCATGAATTTGTGGTGTATTGGATGGCCTCATCGCTGGCAAGCCAGCTCCCACAGGTTTTGTGAACGGCACAGACCCTTGTGGGAGCTGGCTTGCCAGCGATGCTTTTAGCGGCGAAACGCGGAGCCTGTGTGTCGCTCGGGCAACTGCGCCCCTTCGTGAAACAGCTTCTCGCGCAAGGTGCCGCTGTCATACGCGGTCTTGTACGAGCCGCGCCGCTGTAGTTCGGGAATCACCAGGTCGATGAAATCCACATAGCTTTCCGGCGTGACGATGCGGGTCAGGTTGAAGCCATCCAGCCCGGTTTCGGCGATCCACGACTCCAGCTCGTCGGCCGCTTGTTCAGGCGAGCCGACCACGGTGATGTAGCGGCCACCGAGGGCGTGCTGGTCGAGCAATTTGCGCCGGGTCCAGTCGTTGTTCTGCAGGGTTTTGGTGGCCGACTGGATCGCGTTGCTTTTCACGTACTGGATCGGTTCGTCGATTTCGTACCGGGAGAAGTCGATGCCGGTGGAGGCGGAAAAATGCGCCACGCCGGCCTCGGCGCTGGCGTAGCCGAGGTATTCGGCGTGCTTGGCCCAGGCCGCTTCTTCGCTGGCGCCGACAATCACATTAAGGCCCATGAACACCTTGATGTCTTCGGGGTTGCGTCCCGCAGCAACCGCACTGGCGCGGACCTTGTCCACTTGTGCCTTGGTCGACGATTTGTTCTGGCCGCTGATGAACACGCACTCGGCGTGGCGCCCGGCGAACTGCAAACCGCGCTCGGAACTGCCAGCTTGGAACAGCACCGGCGTACGCTGCGGCGACGGTTCGCACAAGTGATAACCGTCGACCTGGTAGAACTCGCCCTTGTGCTCGACCTTATGGACTTTGTCCGGCTGCGCGTAGATGCGCTGCGCGCGGTCGTTGAGCACCGCGTCATTTTCCCAGCTACCTTCCCAGAGTTTGTAGAGCACCTGTAAATACTCGTCGGCCTGGTCGTAACGGCGGTCATGTTCGACCTGCGCGCTCAGGCCCATGGCTTTGGCGGCGCTGTCGAGATAGCCGGTGACGATGTTCCAGCCCACCCGACCGCGGCTCAAGTGATCGAGCGTCGACAGACGCCTGGCGAACAAGTACGGCGCTTCGTAGGTGAGATTGGCGGTGAGGCCAAAGCCGAGATTTTTCGTCACAGCAGCCATTGCCGAGACCAGCAGCAAAGGGTCGTTGACCGGTAACTGGATCGCCTCTTTCAGCGTCACGTCGAGCGAGTTCTGGTAGACGTCATACACCCCGACGATGTCGGCGATGAACAAGCCGTCGAACAGGCCGCGTTCGAGCAATTGCGCCAGTTCGGTCCAGTATTCGATCGTGTTGTAACGGGTCGAGGTATCGCGCGGATGCGTCCACAAGCCGTGATTGATATGGCCGATGCAGTTCATGTTGAACGCGTTGAGCAGAATCTTCTTTTTCGCCGCGCTCATCAGATCGTCCCTCGCAGCGGAGGGTTTTCATCGTTGAGGTAGTAATTGCCAACGGCGTGATATTTCCAGCGCACCGGGTCGTGCAACGTGTGCACCCGGGCGTTGCGCCAGTGGCGGTCGAGGCCGTGCTCGGCGAGGGTGGCCTGGCTGCCGGCCAGTTCGAACAGCGTGCTGCCCGCCGCGAGAGAAATTTCCGTGCTGATCGCGCGTGCTTCGGCGACGGCGATTGAGGCCGCTGCAACGGTTTCGGCGTTGGTGTCAGCCTGTGCGGCATCAAGGAATTCGCCGGCACGTTCAAGCAGGGCTTCGCTGGCGTGCAGGCGGATACTCAGGTGACCGAAGCTCTTCAGGGTCAGCGGGTCCTCGGTGGCTTTGTCATTGCCGGAGTCGATCCACGGCCGCGTCTTGCTGCGCACGAAATGCAAGGCGTCCTCGTAAGCGGCGCGAGCGATACCGGTATCGATGGCGGCGTGAAGAATTTGTGCCAGCGGGCCGACCGTGGTCGGCCGTTCGAAAGCACTTTGAAACGGAAGCACGTCTTCAGCCGCGACGTATACATCTTCGAAGACTACCGAGCCGCTGCCAGTGGTGCGCTGGCCGAAACCACTCCAGTCGTCGATCACGCTCAGACCTTTGCTGTTACGTGGGACAAAGGCCAGTTGCTGCACGCCATTTTCGTCCACCACCGAGGTCGGAATGCGCTGCGCGTAAATCGCCCCGGTCGCGTAGAACTTGCGGCCGTTGATGCGATAACCATTGCCGTCGCGCTTGAGACTGGTTACGCGGTCGTGAGCGGTTTTAGTACCCAGTTCCGCCAAGGCATTGCCGAAACGCTGGCCGGCGAGAACCTCGGCGTACAGGCGCTGTTTTTGCTGCTCGCTGCCGTTGACCCGCAGCACTTCCAGTGCGTAGAAATGGTTTTGCGGAATCTGTCCGAGCGAACCGTCGGCCTGCGCAATCAGGGCGATGACTTTGGCCAGGGTCACGTTGGACACGCCAGCGCCGCCGTACGCCTTGGGCACGCTGATGCCCCACAGGCCGGAGCGGGAAAACACCTCCAGCTCGGGCAGCGGCAGGCGCCTTTCACGATCGCGCAGGGCGCTGTCGCGTTGGAAATCTTCGGCCAGGTCGCTGGCGACGATCAGGGCCTGCTCATCGCTGATGATGAGCGCGACGGGTTGGGAAAAAGTCATGTGCTTCTCCAGAGATCTGGTCAAAAGTGTTCTGGTCGTCAGATCCAGGAGTGACGAGCAGGCAGCGTGCCGTTGAGGCGATAGGCGCCGACCGCGTGGTATTTCCAGCGCACCGGGTCGTGCAGGGTGTGCACCCGGGCGTTGCGCCAGTGGCGGTCGAGGTTGAATTCGGCGAGGGTCGCGCGGCTGCCGGCCAGTTCGAAAAGCTTTTCGCTGGCAAGCAAGGAAATCTCGGTGGTCAGCACTTTCGCTTCGGCCACGGCGATCGACGCACGCGCGGCGGAGGCCGCGGTGATCGGTGCGGCGTGCACCTGATCGAGCACTTGGCCTGCCTTGCGCAGCAGCGCTTCGGCGGCATGCAATTCGATCTTCAGTTTGCCGATATCGGCGATCACGTAGAGGTCATCGCTGGCGCGATCGACCTTGGCGTCTATCCACGGCCGTGCACGGGTTTGGACGAATTCGATGGCATCGTCAATCGCGCCACGAGCGATGCCGGCATCGATGGCCGCCTGAATCAACTGCGACACGGCGCCCTGGGTGTTCGGCGTTTCGTTGATCTTCCAGTTGTCGATGACCAGGCTCGACTCGACGCGCACGTTGTTGAGCAAAATCGTGCCGCTGGCGGTGGTGCGCTGACCGAAGCCCGACCAGTCGTCGACGATGCGCAAACCCGGCGTGCCGCGCCGGACGAACGCCAGCACTTGCTTGCCTTCATCGTTCAGCGCTTTCACCGCCACCCAGTGCGCAAACAGCGCGCCGGTGGAGTAGAACTTCTGGCCGTTGATCAGATAGCCATCGCCATCGGCGCTGATCCGCGCTTTCAATTCCAGGGTATTTTTGCTGCCGCGTTCCGGGCCGGCATTACCGATGCGCCAGCCTTGCAGAACACTGTCGAACAACTGCTGTCTCTGCGCCGCGCTGGCGCAGCCGAGGACCAGATGAATGATGCCGAACTGGTTCTGCGGGATTTGCCCCAGCGCCGGGTCGGCGGCGGAGATGATGGCGAAGACTTCCGCCAGCGTGACGAACGAAACCTGCGGGCCACCGTACTCGCGCGGGATGGCAATGCTGCCCAGGCCGCTGCGGGTGAACTGCTCGATTTCCGACCACGGCAACTTGCGCTGACGATCGCGTTTCGCCGCCTGAACGCGGGCGACCTGCGCTAGCTCATGGGCAGCCTTGATGGCCTGGGCGTCGTTGCGCAAGACCTGCGCGGGCAACAACAGCGGGGCGATGTCCAGATCCGACTGGACGTTTGCATCGGCCAGACTGGACATCAGTGCCACTCCCTGGCTGCACGCAATGCCCTGGCGATCTGCACTGGGGTGATTGACTTCCGGACCATACGACCTACCTCACATCTCATTGAAAACGCCGCAAGGTGCGGCGAACGAAGGAATGTCCGGTGGTCCGGTGTATATACCCTAAGCGCGTATAAATATTAAATAAACTAACTTTTAGGAATATGTATAGAAGGAGGGGGCGAACCCTCGTCACCTCGCGACAGCATCAATGCTCACGTGCTTCGGCCGCTTCGAATTCCTGCTTCAACGGGACTTTCAGGTAGGGATTGACGCAGCCAATTTTCAGCGTGCGCGGCGGTGCCCAGCGGGAGTTGTTGCCGACCCGATCGAGGATGCAATAGGTCACGTCCAGTCGCAGATCTTCGCCCGCTTCGACAATCACCGCCGGCGGCACCCAGACCTGGATCGGCAAGCCGATGTCGGCTGCGGTGATCGGTGCCAGGTCCATCCGCACATCACCCCAGCGCAAGGTGATGGCGTCATCTTCGGCCATGTTCAGGTACGGCTCGATGCTCAGCGGCACGCCGCGTTTGATCTGGTTCGGGTTGACGCCCTGGCGGCGAATGACCTCGGGTATCGTCACCGGCGCCAATTGCTGGTTTTCGTCTGCGCTCAGGGCCGATGGCTGGCCGCCCGGGCAATCAAGTTTGACCTGCACTCGCGTTGTCGCCGATAACGCCGGCCCCTGGCCGACCTGCATCAGCCGGTAATGGATACGCGCAGTGCCGTTTTCGATGAAGCTTTCCGGCACCCGCAGGCTGACCGCCGTGCCGACATCCTCGGCAGTCAGAACCCTGGAGGCGACGTAACACTTGTTCCAGAACAATTCGATAAGGTCGCCGCTGTCCATGTCGGGGTAGGGCGCCACCTCGATCAACAGGTGAGCAGCGGCGGCCAGATTGATGCCGGTTTTCTGCGCGGGCGCCAGGCTCGGCGCTGCCAGTTCGGGGGTATGCGAAGTGCGGTTCATCTATTTCTCTCCTTGAAGCCTTGCAGCGAAGTCCGTTTCTGAAAGAACAAAAGGCGTGAATAAACCGGCAATAAAGCGTCAAACTTTTATTCAAGTTGAAGACGGCGTGACTGAACTGGGTGGAGCCGGTTGTCGACTAGATAAGAGTGTGCCGGGAGGAGTGTCAATAGACGAAATTAGTTAATCGGCGAATTACAAGTTAATCAGAAAGGTCCTACGGCGCGGACGCCGAAAGCCTAGGTGTCGAGGCGAATCGGGCCACGAGCTCCGCGGCTTCTGGTCCGTTTCTACTTGGGTTTATGGGGGCGTGATCAAATCGAAGGGCTCAGCTTACAAGCGCTATTCAACTGTTGCACAATGTTTGCAGATGCGCTCGTCCAAGTATTTTTGATATTGCTTTATATAGATCTTGATAAGGCATCTTCCATCCCTGGAAGTTGCCGATACGCACTTGAAAGAGACTCAGGCGTGATTCAGGAACTTGCTGAGAAACTGTTGTGTGCGCTGTTCTTTCGGATTGGCAAACAATGCCTTGGCTTCACCTTGTTCGACAATCACGCCCTTGTCGAAAAACACCACACGGTTGGCCACGTCGCGAGCAAAACCCATCTCGTGCGTGACGATGACCATGGTGCGTTTCTCTTCAGCGAGGCCGCGGATGGTCGCCAGCACCTCCCCGACCAGTTCCGGGTCGAGCGCCGAGGTCGGCTCATCGAACAGAATCACTTCCGGCTCCATCGCCAGGGCCCGGGCAATTGCGACGCGCTGCTGCTGACCACCGGAGAGACGACGCGGGTAAGCATCCTCTTTGCCGGCGAGTCCGACCTTGGCCAAGAGTTTTTTGCCGAGCGCAACAGCCTCGTCGCGCGGGATCTTCTTGACCACGATCGGGCCTTCGATGACATTTTCCAGCGCGGTGCGATGGGGGAACAGGTTGAAGTTCTGGAACACGAAACCCACGTGCTGGCGCAGATTGCGCACCAGGCTCTGTTGCTGGTTCAGCGGGCGGCTGGTATCAATTTCGATGTCGCCAACCTTGATCCGGCCGCTGGTGGGTTGTTCAAGGAAATTCAGGCAACGCAGGAACGTGGTTTTCCCCGAACCGCTGGGGCCGATGATCGCCACGACCTCACCTTCCTTGACCTCCAGATCGATGCCGTCAAGTACGACCTGACTCTTGAATTGCTTGGTCAGTTTTTCCACGACAATCATGGGCTCAGGACTCCTGGTCGTGCCGATTGACCCGCTCTTCCAACTTGTTCTGCAGGTGCGACAGCACCGTGGCCAGAATCCAGTAGATCAGCGCGGCGGCAAGATACATGGTGAAGACTTCAAAAGTCCGGGCGGTAATCAGTTGCGCCTGGCGGAACAGCTCCGGCACCTGAATGGTGGCGGCGAGCGCGGTGTCCTTGACCAGCGAAATGAAGCTGTTGCCCAGCGGCGGCAGCGCCGTGCGCATCGCTTGCGGCAGGATGGCCCGGCGCAAGGTCTGCGCGCGGGTCATGCCGATGCTCGCAGCCGCTTCCCACTGACCACGTTCGATCGAACCGATCGCGGCGCGGAGGATTTCACAGGCGTAGGCGGCCATGTTCAGCGAGAAACCGATCAGTGCCGCTGGCAGCGGATCAAGCTCGAGACCCAATTGCGGCAAGCCGTAATAGATCACGAACAGTTGCACCAGCAACGGCGTGCCGCGAAAGAACGACACGTAGATGCGTGCCAGCCAGCTGACCGATTTGAAGCGCGACAGGCGCATCAGCGCCAGACCGAAGCCCAGCAGCAGGCCGAAAAACATGCCGCCGAGGCTGAGGACTACCGTGTAATACGCGCCCTTGAGCAGGAAGGGCGCGGAATCCAGGGCGAGTTGGAAAGCTTCTTCCATTATTGAGTGACGTCAGCGTTGAAGTATTTCTTCGACAGCTTTTCCAGCGTGCCGTCGGCGCGCAGTTCGTCGAGGGCCTTGTTCACCGCAGCCAGCAGTTCCGGCTCGCCTTTGCGCAGGGCAATCCCGGATTCCTGACGCGAGAACGCTTCACCCGCGGCGACGGTTTTCGGGGCTTTCTTGGCATATTCCAGCGCGGCCAGACGGTCGATCAGGATCGCATCGGTGCGGCCGTTGTTGAGGTCGGCGAATTTGGTCGGATCATCATCGTAGGTGCGTACGTCAGCACCTGGCACGTTGGCGCGAACCCATTGTTCATAGTTGGTGCCCAGGCCGACACCGACTTTCTTGCCGGACAGGTCAGCAGCGGTCTTGATGTTCAGCGCTGCTTCCTTGTTCTTCAGCACCAGCGCCTGGATCCCGGAAACGGTATACGGTTTGGAGAAGTCATACTTCTTCTTGCGCTCGTCGGAGATGGTCACCTGATTGACTACGATGTCCAGACGCTTGGATTCCAGCGCGGCGAGGATGCCATCCCATTTGGTCGGCTGAACCTTGGCTTTGACACCCAGTTTTTGCGCCAGCGCTTCGGAGAGTTCGACTTCGAAACCGGACAGCTTGCCGCTCTCGTCGACGAAACTGAACGGTGGATAAGTGCCTTCCAGGCCGACGTTGAGTACGCCTTTGTCCTTGATCTGTTGCAGTTGCTCACCGGCCACGGCCTGGCCGATCAGACCGGCGCCCAGCGCAAGCCCCAGCGAACCGACCAGCAGAGTGCGACGTAGTGCGGAAAAATTCATGACAAGCCCCTGTGTTTTCTTATGGAAGACGCTTAAGGAATGTAGGCACATTCGGGAATTTGACGACAGCGCTATCCTGCCTCAAAGCAGCTTATGCGTCTCGCCCGAAATTCGCCCGCGGCGTGACTATAGGATGTCGGATATAGACTTGAAAATACTCAATATCTGACTGGTTATTCTTTTCCTGCATATAAGTCGTTCCCACGCTCGGCGTGGGAATGCCTCAAGGGGCGCTCCGCGCTCCAGCTCTGGAAAGAACGCAGAGCGCCCCGGGCTGTGTTTCCGTGCGGAGCGTGGGAACGATCAGTTACAGAAAATCCTTATAGGCAAACAACGCCGGCGCACCGCCGGTGTGGAGGAAAATGATCGGTCCGTCATCAAAGCGCTGGCGCCCGATGCCATCGAGCAACCCGGCCATGGCCTTGCCGGTATAGACCGGGTCAAGCAACAGACCTTCCTGACCCGCCAGCAGTTTCACCGCTGCCAGGGTTCCGGCGTTCGGCTCACCATAGCGCGGGCCGAAATACTCGTCCCACAGTTCGACTTTGAAACTGGTCGGCAACTCGACACCGAGCAGCTCCGCGGTGCGCTCGGCCAGGCTCTGGACCTTCGGCCGCTGATCTTCTTCGCTGCGCGACACGGTCACGCCAATCACTGGCAGTTGCGGCAACGCCTCGCTCAGCGCCAGGGCCAGGCCGCTATGCGTACCAGCGCTGCCCGATGCCAATATGACGGCAGCGAACTCAAGTCCGGTGTCTTTGATCTGTTCGGCCAGTTCCAGCCCGGCGCGCACGTAACCTAACGCACCCAGTGCATTGGAACCGCCGATCGGCACCAGATAGGGCTTTTTGCCGTTGCTGCGCAGACGCACGGCGAGGGCGGCCAGTTGTTCGTCAGCGTTGTCCAGATTGTCGACCAGCTCGACCTTGGCGTCGAACAGGTCCAGCAGCAGGCGGTTGCCATTGCCGATGTAATTGCTGTCCTCGGTACCCAGCGGATTTTCCAGCAGTGCCACACAGCCGAGGCCTAGACGGGCGGCCAGCGCAGCCGTCTGGCGAACGTGGTTCGATTGCAGCGCACCGGCGGTGATCAGCGTGTCGGCGCCTTGTGCCAGAGCATCCGAGCCGAGGTATTCGAGTTTGCGCAGCTTGTTGCCACCCATGGCCAGCGGCGTCAGGTCATCGCGTTTGATGTACACCTCGCGACCGAGCCATGTGGACAGACGCTCGAGTTTTTCCAGTGGCGTAGGATGGCCGAGCAGGTCGAGACGGTTAAAGCGTTCCAGCTGATTCTTGATCATGGGTCCGTACTGGCGGAGGAAGATGAAACGACTATAGGCACGCGCTTTTGCAGGGGCAACCGCCAATCGCTTATAGCCAACTGGACTTACGTCAGCACTATCGGTTCTTAATTTGCCCTCGCGGTCATGCCGTAAAGTGGGCGCCGTTGACGCGGCCAGACAGTCCGGCCGCCCGTGAGGAGTCTCTACCGTGAGCGAGCGTTCCAGTCATTGGCAATTGCACACCATCGTCGGCCGGTTGCGCAGCGCGCGCGATCAGTGGCGGGCACAGAATGGCCGGGCTTCCGGTGAGCAGGGTGGTCGCGAGTTGCCTTCGCGCGCAGCAATGGCGGAGATTCTTGAAGCTCTGTGCGGCGCGCTATTCCCGATGCGCCTGGGCCCGGTGGATCTGCGTGAAGAAAGTGAAGACTTTTATGTCGGCCACACTCTGGACGTCGCGCTGAATGCCTTGCTGACGCAGACCCGTCTGGAATTGCGTTACGTAGCGCGGCACAGTGCGCAGGACGACAGCGAGGTCGAAGCCCGCGCGATTCAGATCGTTCAGGATTTTGCCTTGGCTTTGCCTGGCTTGCGCACTTTGCTCGACACCGATGTGCTGGCGGCCTATCACGGTGATCCGGCCGCGCGCAGTGTCGACGAAGTGCTGATTTGCTATCCGGGGATTCTGGCGGTGATTCACCATCGCCTTGCGCATCATTTGTACCGCGCCGGTTTGCCGCTGCTGGCGCGGATCAGCGCGGAAATCGCCCACTCGGCGACCGGTATCGACATTCATCCGGGCGCGCAGATCGGCCGCAGTTTCTTTATCGATCATGGCACGGGTGTGGTGATTGGCGAGACGGCAATCATTGGCGAGCGGGTGCGGATTTATCAGGCCGTGACGTTGGGGGCAAAGCGCTTTCCGGCGGACGAGGACGGCCAGTTGCAGAAAGGCCATCCGCGCCATCCGATCGTTGAGGACGATGTGGTGATTTACGCCGGGGCGACGATTCTCGGACGGATCACCATCGGCAAGGGCTCGACCATCGGCGGCAATGTGTGGCTGACCCGCAGTGTGCCGGCGGGGGCGAATCTGACGCAGGCGAATCTGCAGCATGATGACGGGACGCAGAAATAAGGACGTGGAATCCTTTTCCCCTCACCCCAGCCCTCTCCCAAAGGGAGAGGGAGCCGACGGAGGTGTTTCGGTTATCCATCGACCTGAGAGACCGAGTTGATCATGGATTCGTCAAAGTCATTTCAGGTCGCCGTAAGTATCAAATACCCCCCCGATCAGTCCCCTCTCCCTCTGGGCGGTCCGACGTTTCGGGAGGGCTAGGGTGAGGGGCTTTTGATTCTGCAACCGGAGCAATGAACGAATCCCCCGAATCCCGCGTCATACCCCTCCTCGGGCCGCTATAGGAAAACTACCGCCCAGCCCTGCGATTAGTCCTTACCACCCTATCCATGTTTAACTTGAACGTTCATTCAAGTTAAACCGGTGGTTCGCTGCCCGCTCACAACAGGAGGCTTGCCTTTGCTGAGTCCGATCATTTCAGCCATGTTTCAATCCCTCGAGGTGCACGTTTCATGAGTGCATCGTCTACCCCCGCCAGCGGTCTGGTGCGGATGAATCCGCCGGTGTTCTACTTCGCCGCAACGGTCATTCTGTTGTTTGGCCTTGTCGTTATCGCCATGCCCGAGCAGGCTGGCGCCTGGCTGCTGCAAGCGCAGAACTGGGCGGCCAACACGGTCGGCTGGTATTACATGCTCGCGATGACGGTGTATCTGATCTTCGTTGTGGTCACCGCCTTATCCGGCTACGGCAAGATAAAACTCGGTGCCGACCACGACGAGCCCGAATTCAGTTATCTGTCCTGGGCCGGCATGCTGTTCGCCGCCGGGATCAGCATCACGCTGTTTTTCTTTTGCGTGTCCGAACCACTGACGCACATGATTCAGCCGCCGCAAGGCGAGGCGGGCACCGCGGATGCGGCGCGTCAGGCGATGCAGATTCTGTTTCTGCACTGGGGTCTGCATGGCTGGGGCGTGTTCGCCTTCGTCGGCATGGCGCTGGCCTATTTCGCTTACCGTCACAACCTGCCGCTGGCGCTACGCTCGGCGCTGTATCCGCTGATCGGCAAACGCATCAACGGGCCGATCGGTTACGCGGTCGATGGCTTCGGAATCATCGCCACGGTGTTCGGTCTGGGTGCCGACATGGGCTTTGGCGTGCTGCACCTCAACTCCGGTCTCGACTATCTCTTCGGCATCGCTCACACCCAGTGGATTCAGGTCGGCCTGATCACTTTGATGATGGGCGCAGCGATCATCGTTGCTGTTTCCGGTGTCGATAAAGGCGTGCGGGTGATGTCCGACATCAACATGCTGCTGGCCTGTGCGCTGCTGCTGTTCGTGTTGTTCGCCGGGCCGACCCAGCACTTGCTCAACACCCTGATCCAGAACCTTGGCGACTATCTCGGCGCCCTGCCGATGAAGAGCTTCGACCTCTACGCCTACGACAAACCGAGCGACTGGCTCGGCGGCTGGACGGTGTTCTACTGGGCCTGGTGGATTGCCTGGTCGCCTTTCGTGGGCCTGTTCATCGCACGGATTTCCCGTGGCCGCACCATCCGCGAATTCGTCTTCGGCGTGCTGTTGATTCCGCTCGGTTTCACCTTGGCGTGGATGTCGATTTTCGGTAACAGCGCGCTCGATCAAGTGCTCAACCATGGCATGAGCGCGCTGGGCATGTCGGCCATCGACAACCCGTCGATGAGCATTTATCTGTTGCTGGAAACCTATCCGTGGAGCAAAACCGTGATCGCGGTGACGGTGTTCATCAGCTTCGTGTTCTTCGTCACCTCGGCGGACTCCGGCACTGTCGTGCTTTCGACGCTGTCGGCCAAGGGCGGTAACCCGGACGAAGACGGACCGAAATGGCTGCGGGTGTTCTGGGGCGCGATGACTGCGCTGATCACCAGTGCGCTGTTGTTCTCCGGCAGCATCGATGCACTGAAGTCAGCGGTGGTACTCACGTCGTTGCCGTTCTCGCTGATTCTGCTGCTGATGATGTGGGGACTGCACAAGGCGTTCTATCTGGAGTCGCAGAAGCAGATTGCGCAGTTGCATTCGCTGGCGCCGGTTTCCGGTTCGCGGCGTGGCACCGGTGGCTGGCGCCAGCGCCTGAGCCAGGCAGTGCACTTCCCGTCGCGTGACGAGGTGTATCGCTTCATGGACACTACGGTGCGCCCGGCGATTGAAGAAGTCACGGCAGTGTTCGTCGAGAAAGGCCTGAACGTGGTCACCCAGCCAGACCCGGCGCATGACAGCGTCAGCCTGGAAATCGGCCATGGCGAGCAGCATCCGTTCATCTATCAAGTGCAGATGCGCGGTTACTTCACGCCGTCATTTGCGCGCGGTGGCATGGGCTCCAAACAGCTCAACAACCGCCGCTATTACCGCGCCGAAGTGCATTTGAGCGAGGGCAGTCAGGACTACGATCTGGTCGGCTACACCAAAGAGCAGATCATCAACGACATCCTCGACCAGTACGAACGGCACATGCAGTTCCTGCACCTGGTGCGTTGATCGGCGGCTGAGCGTCGGGTCTGTTCAGGACTCGGCGCTCAGCACCATGAACAACACCATCGCCGCCGTTGGCACGCCGAACACCGCACTGCCAACCGCTATTTCCGAACCCACGGACTGGCTGGCATGCACCACCCCCACCGCGCCATTGATCAACGTCAACGCCAGCCACAGCGCGGCGAAGACGTAGGCCATGGTCTGCCGACTGAAGCCGATGCGCTCACCGATGTAGAGCATCAGCGCGAGCAGGACCAGGCCGAAGAAAATCATGATGGCGGTGTGCATGGCGGGTTCTGTCTGGTGGAGATGTCGTGCCGGGAAGAGCGCCTTCGCGGTGTCACCTTGAGCATACTCAATCGCGCCCTCGCTATTGCGCATAAGGTTGTTCTAGCGACACATTTTGCGGCTCGTTTAAAAATGCCTGGCGGTTGACATGTTTTGCTTGCCGGCCCTTACCTACCGATGATCCACCCCATACCCACATGCCTGCACCGTAAGCTAATATTTGTCTGCGTGTGTATCGTGTGTATAAAAACCGCCTGGGCCACCTATTGTAAGAAGCTCTAGCTGTCGAACAGGGCGAAGGAAATGCGAAGTCGGGAAATGATCAGGAGGATCGAGAACGATGGTTGGTATCTGGTGGCGTTGAAAGGCAGCCATCATCAATACAAGCATCTGTTTAAGCCGGGGAGGGTGACGATCAAGCACCCTGACTCAGATCTTCCCAAGGGGACGATTAATAGCATATTGAAACAGGCGGGCTTGAAATGAGGCTCACCATTGAAAACGAAGGCCCTTTGATTGGCCTGTCAGAGGAAGGACTCATCCACATGAAATTCCCGGTCGTTCTGCACAAGGATGCCGACTCGGACTACGGAGTGATTATCCCGGATGTCCCCGGCTGCTTCTCCGCAGGCGCTACGGTTGCTGAGGCTTTTGAAAGTACTCGGGAGGCGTTGGCGCTTCACTATGAAGGTCTGGTTGCCGACGGAGCGCCGCTGCCGCAGGTACAAGACATTGATGCGCATCTTGATAATCCGGATTACGCAGGGGGGATCTGGGGCGTGGTCGATTTTGATATCACGCCGTATTTTGGCAAGTCAGTGCGGTTCAACGCCACACTGCCTGAGCAACTGTTGGAGCGTATCGATCAAACAGTCAGGCGTGATCAGCGCTACAACTCGCGTTCAGGGTTCCTGGCTGCGGCTGCCTTGCGCGAATTGTCGAGCTGAGCGAGAACTGCAGGACAGGTGCGTTTTCCCGCTCGATAACCTGGCAGTGCCTGGAGTTTTTTATCGTGGTCGGCCGACTGAAGCGAAAGCGCAGGAAAAGTGTGAAACGTTTCAGCAATTAGTCGAACCGGAGGTGGGCGTGGCCTTGCTTGGGCGTATGCTAGGCAACTTCGATTTGTCGAAGTTTGTGCCAAACCTGCCGGACGGGCTCGAAGACTTCGCCAACGCTGTGGTTCCGGAACTGCAATGGCGTGGACTGTTCAGAACGGAGTATGAGGGCCGGACGTTGCGCCAGAACCTGGGGCTGGCGCACCGGAAAACAGATTTGCGTGACCGCTTCGCGGTCAATCGCCAGCAGGCTGGCTCCCACACTGGATAGCAGCCTGCTCGAAGGGGTTGGTTTTCCAGCGGTAATGCGGTCCCCTGTGGGAGCCAGCCTGCTGGCGAAAAGGTCGGCACGACCTCGCAGAATTCAGACAAGACAGACAAGAGAGGATTCGATGACCTACACCGCTGCCGAAAACCGCTACGACTCCATCCCTTACCGCCGCGTCGGGCGCAGCGGTCTGGTACTGCCGGCGCTGTCGCTGGGCCTGTGGCACAACTTCGGCGACAGCACGCCGATAGACACCCAACGCGCCCTGCTGCGTACTGCGTTCGATCTGGGCATCAACCACTTCGATCTCGCCAACAACTACGGCCCGCCGTACGGCAGTGCCGAGATCAATTTCGGTCGTCTGCTGCGTGAAGACTTTCAGCAGTACCGCGACGAGTTGATTATTTCCAGCAAGGCCGGTTGGGACATGTGGCCCGGCCCGTATGGGCAGGGCGGCGGTTCGCGTAAATACGTGCTGGCCAGCCTCGATCAGAGCCTGCAGCGCCTCGGTCTGGATTATGTGGATATCTTCTATTCGCACCGCTTCGACCCGGACACCCCACTGGAAGAAACCGCCAGCGCTCTTGCCACGGCGGTGCAGCAGGGCAAGGCTTTGTACATCGGCATCTCGTCGTACTCCGGGGTGAAAACCCGCGAAATGGCCGCGCTGTTGAAGGAGTGGAAAGTGCCCCTGTTGATTCATCAACCAGCGTACAACCTGCTCAATCGCTGGGTGGAAAAGGATCTGCTCGACACCACCGACGAACTCGGCACCGGCGTGATTGCCTTCACCCCGCTGGCGCAAGGTCTGCTCACCGACAAATACCTCAACGGCGTACCGGCGGATGCGCGGGTCAATCGCCCGGGCGGCGGCTCGTTGCAGGCTTCGCACCTGTCCGAGGCCAACATTGCTCACGTACGGGCGTTGAACGAGATCGCCAAGCGTCGCGGTCAGAGTCTGGCGCAACTGGCGCTGGCGTGGACGCTACGTGATCCACGGGTGACCTCGGCACTGATCGGCGCGAGCCGGCCGGAGCAGATCATCGAAAACGTCGGCGCATTGAAGAATCTGAATTTCAGCGCTGAGGAACTGGCGGAGATTGACCGGTTCGCCCAGGAGGGCGGGATCAATCTGTGGGAGAAGCCTTCGACGGCGGAGTGATGAAGATTGGGTTGGGTCAGCAAGATCCAACCCCCTCACCCCAGCCCTCTCCCCCAGGGGGGCGAGGGGGAAAGGGAGCCGATCTTCATGGATTTCAACACTTGAATCCAACCCGACATTTCAGGCCGATGTAGCTCGTACAATCACCTCGGTCAGTCCCCTCTCCCCCAGGGGGGCGAGGGGGAAAGGGAGCCGATCTTCATGATTTTCAATACTTGAATTCAACCCGAGATTTCAGGCCGATTTAGCTCGTACAATCACCTCGGTCAGTCCCCTCTCCCCCAGGGGGGCGAGAGGGAAAGAGAGCCGATCTTCATGGATTTCAATACTTGAATCCAACCCGACATTTCAGGCCGATGTGGCTCGTACAAACATCTCGGTCAGTCCCCCTCTCCCCCAGGGGGGCGAGAGGGAAAGGGAGCCGATCTTCATGGATTTCAATACTTGAATCCAACCCGACATTTCAGGCCGATGTAGCTCGTACAATCACCTCGGTCAGTCCCCTCTCCCTTCGGGAGAGGGTTAGGGTGAGGGGCTTTTCTGCTGTTCAGGGCTCAACGAAAAAACGGCACATCCCCCAACACCGTCGCCCGCTGCATCACCCGCCGTGCCGGGCGGTAATCGTCCACCGCGTAATGCTGGGTCACGCGGTTGTCCCAGAACGCAATATCGTCTTTCTGCCAGCGCCAGCGAATGGTGAACTCCGGCCGCGTCACGTGGGCGAACAGAAACTTCAGAATCGCTTCGCTTTCGGTCTCCGCCAGTTCATTGATCTTCGAGGTGAAGCCCTCGTTGACGAACAGCGAGCGCCGGCCGCTGACCGGATGCGTACGAATCACCGGGTGCGACAGCGGTGGATTCTTGCGTCGCGCTTCTTCCCACTGTACCAGCGCCTCGGGCGTGTTGCCGTAGCGTTCCCGCGGAAACGAACGCGTGAAATCGTGAGTCGCGGTCAGCCCTTCGAGCAAGCCTTTCATTGGCGTCGACAACGCCTCATACGCAGCAATGCCGCTGGCCCACAAGGTGTCGCCACCAAACTCCGGCAGCAACTTGGCGCTGAGCACCGCGCCCATCGCCGGGGTCGGCAGGAACGTCACGTCGGTGTGCCAGATGGCGTTGTCGCGTACATCGGTGACGGCCGTATCCAGGATCAGAACTTCTGGCTGTTCGGGCACATTCGGGTAGATCGGATGAATGTGCAGGTCGCCGAAATACGCGGCGAAGCGTGCCTGTTGCGGCGGTTCGATTGGCTGGTTGCGGAAGAACAGCACTTGATACTTGAGCAGCGCCTGCTCAATCGCATCGCGATGTTCCAGGCTCAGTGGCTGGCTGATGTCGACGCCACTGATCTGCGCGCCGAGGGCCAAGCTTAACGGGGTGATGGTGAGGCTGCTCATGGTTGTTCTCATCAATTCGGGGTTCAAGCTTTTGCAGGCGAAGGCCTACGGAGAATTCGCAGGGAATTTGTCAGTGCGCCTGACCATGCCATGGCACCAGCTTGCGCTGCAGGGCGCGCAGGCCCATTTCCATGGCGAAGGCGATCAGGGCGATGACCAGAATCCCCAGCACCACCACATCGGTGACCAGAAACTGCGCGGCCGACTGCACCATGAAGCCCAGGCCACTGGTCGCCGCGATCAATTCAGCGGCGACCAGGGTCGACCAGCCGACACCCAAACCAATGCGCACCCCAGTGAGAATGTCCGGCAGGGCGCTGGGTAAAATCACATGGCGAATCAGTTGTGCACGGGTCGCCCCCAGCGACTGCGCGGCGCGCAATTTCGCCGGATCAACCGTGCGCACGCCGGTCGCGGTGGCGATGGCAATCGGCGCAAAAATCGCCAGGTAGATCAGCAGCACTTTCGACAACTCGCCGATGCCGCACCAGATCACGATCAGCGGCAGATAAGCCAGCGGCGGAATAGGGCGGTAGAACTCGATCAGCGGATCGAGCACGCCACGGGCGATGCGGTTGGCGCCGATGGCGATGCCCACCGGCACGGCGGTCAGAATGGCAAAGCCGAGGCCCAGACCGATGCGGTTCAGGCTCGCGCCCAAGTGTTGCCACAGGGTCGAATCCATGTAGCCAGTGGTCGCCAGCAACCAGCCTTTTTTCAACACCGCAGATGGTGGTGGCAGGAACAGCGGTTCGATCAATCCAGTGGCCGTCACCGCCCACCAGATCGCCAGCAACGCGAACAACGTCAGCAGGCTGATCCAGCGTGTACTCAGGCTGCGGCGCACCGGGGTGACCACCGAGGATGTTTTCACCGCCGCCGCGGAAACGTCGTAACTGCTCATGCGCGCTCCTGCCGTTGCTCGGCGCTGCGTTGCGAGAACACTTTGCTCAGCACGTGTTCGCGGGTTTCGATAAAGCGCGGATCGGATTTGATCGCGCGGGCCGACTCGCCAGCGGCATAACGCTGACCAAAATCCAGGTGCAGGCGCTCAACGATCTGCCCCGGATTCGGCGCCAGCAGAATCAGGTCAGTGGCGAGAAACACCGCTTCTTCAATGTCATGGGTAATCAGGAAAACCGGCTTGGCTGTGCGCTGCCAGACTTGCAGCAGCAGCTCTTGCATCTGCTCGCGAGTGAACGCGTCGAGAGCGCCGAAAGGCTCGTCCATCAGCAACACGCGAGGATCGGCGGCAAGAGCGCGGGCGAGGCCGACACGTTGTTTCTGGCCGCCGGAAAGTTGCCAGATACGGCGGTTTTCAAACCCCGAGAGATCCACCAGCGCGAGCATTTCACGGGCGATTTTTTCGCGTCTGTCCCTGGCGACACCGGCCAGTTCCAGACCGAATGCAACGTTGGCCAGCACGTCCTGCCATGGCAGCAAGGCGTCGTCCTGAAACACCACACCACGCTCGGCGCTCGGGCCTTTGACCGGCACGCCGTCAAGGGTGATGCGCCCGGCACTCGGTGCGACGAAACCGGCAATCAGGTTCAACAGCGAAGTCTTGCCACTGCCGGACGGGCCGAGGGCGACTAGCAACTGCCGGGGCCCCAGGGTCAAAGAAATATCCGCCAGCACCGGCTCAGGGCTGCCCGGGTACTGTGCGCTGATGCGCTCCAGCTGTAGCAAGGCCATCGCTGTCTACTCCCGATCAGTTGGTGATGTATTTGGCGCTGACGTACGGCGCGTAGTCCGGCAGCACAGCTTCGACCTTGCCTTGCTCCTTGAGGAACGCGGCGGTGTCGGTGATGGCTTTGGTGGTCGGCGCGCCGAGGTCGCTGACCTGATCCGCCGCCAGCGGGTAGACGTTGCCTTGCAGCAACAACGGAATGTCGCTGGCCTTGGCGCCCGACAGCTTGACCAGCTTGTCGACGTTGGACTGATTTGCCAGCCAGGCTTGCGGATCCTTGCGGTAATCGGCGTAGGCGTCGAGGGTGACCTTGGCGAACGCGGTGACGATTTCCGGATGCTTCTCGGCGAAGTCTTTGCGCACGATCCACGCATCGAAAGTCGGCGCGCCGAATTTGGCCAGCTCGCCGGAGGTGATCAGCACTTTGCCGTTCTCCTTGGCGACGCCGAGTGCCGGATCCCAGACGTAGGTGGCGTCGATGTCACCACGTTTCCAGGCGGCGATGATCGCGGGCGGGGCGAGGTTGAGCACGGTGACTTTCGACGGGTCGATGTTCCAGTGCTTCAGCGCGGCGAGCAGGCTGTAGTGCCCGGTGGAGACGAACGGCACGGCGATTTTCTTGCCGATCAGATCCTGCGGCGTCTTGATGCCGGAGCCATCGCGCGCAACCAGTGCTTCGGCGGCGCCGATCTGCGTGGCGATGAGGAATGTTTGCACCGGGACTTTGCGGGTGATCGCGGCGGTCAGCGGGCTCGAACCGAGGTAACCGATCTGCACGTCACCGGAGGCGATGGCGGCGATGATGTCGGCGCCGTTGTCGAACTTGCGCCAGGCGATATCGGCGTTGGTGGCTTTTTCGTAAGTGCCGTCGGCCTGGGCGACTTTCGCCGGGTCGACGGTGGTCTGGTAGGCAACGGTGAGGTCGGCAGCCTGCGCCAGAAAGCTTGCGGCAGCCAGAGTGGCAGCGGCGAGCAGGCGAAGCGGGACATTCAGTTTCATTGAAGAGCTCCATATCAGGCGACCGAGCGTCGGCGTGGATGGAGACTAAATGATCTAAGAATCTTGAAATAAATAACTTTTTAGAATGAGCTTATGAGCGGAAAAATCTAAGCGCGAGGAGGTTGTGGGCGGTTCGGATTTATTCGTTCGACGTTAGATCTTTGCCCCCTCACCCCAGCCCTCTCCCCCAGGGGGGCGAGGGGGAAAGGGAGCCGATCTTCAGGTTTTTCAAGTCTTGGGTTCGGCGCGGTATTGCAGGTTTACGTACGTCGCACCAACACCGCGGTCAGTCCCCTCTCCCCCAGGGGGCGAGGGGGAAAGGGAGCCGATCTTCATGTTTTTCAAGTCTTGAGTTCGGCGCGGTATCGCAGGTTTACGTACGTCGCACCAACACCGCGGTCAGTCCCCTCTCCCCCAGGGGGCGAGGGGGAAAGGGAGCCGATCTTCATGTTTTTCAAGTCTTGGGTTCGGCGCGGTATTGCAGGTTTACGTACGTCGCACCAACACCGCGGTCAGTCCCCTCTCCCCCAGGGGGCGAGGGGGAAAGGGAGCCGATCTTCATGTTTTTCAAGTCTT
>Ga0196970_1000319_pt1 | contig 64295 bp, 55 predicted proteins | sample S1v_513CmetaG_FD_148672 | JGI IMG/M metagenome (GOLD analysis project Ga0196970, IMG submission 148672) | Soil microbial communities from Anza Borrego desert, Southern California, United States - S1+v_5-13C | ecosystem: Environmental > Terrestrial > Soil > Desert | place: USA: California...
TCAGGTATTATGGCGCCCGCAACGCAACGGAGGTGTGGCCGAGTGGTTTAAGGCAACGGTCTTGAAAACCGTCGACTGTAACAGGTCCATGAGTTCGAATCCCATCGCCTCCGCCATATTCTGTACCAACAAAGCCCTGATTATTCAGGGCTTTGTTGTTTCTGGCCTCCTCGCAAATTTCCCTCCTAAGAGATGCGGTCCATAACTTAGGGACGCGCTCGATAATCATAATGATTGGTCTCCTTCTCCGGCGTCCCGCCCAACGAAATTCGCGTCCACCTCAAAACCTACTACCGTTACCCGGCAACCCTACCTCGCGCAACCAAGGAGATGGCGATGTCGAAATCAGGCGGCACCAAAAGTGGTTCAGTACCAGCAAGTAAATCGAGTGGTTCGAAAGCGCCGCCGGTAGCAAATCTGCCAAGCAAAACAGGGAAGCCCTCGGGAGACGGCCGCGGTAACGCACCACCTAAAGGCAAGTAAATACTTGCGATGGGGCTGGCTGCTCTCATAATGCTCGGCCCGCCTCATCCCTTTCGATCAGATATTTGCTTCGCCTGCTACTCTGGGTTCTTCCATGGAAGACTCCCAATGCATAATTCTGACCTGCTCCCTTCCCCGCTCTACAAGATCAACGAGAACCAACTCGCGCTCGAAGCTGCCATCATGGAGCGGTTCTGGAATTCTTGACCAGTAAAGTCGAGCTGGGTGCCCTGAGCGATCTGCGCGATGGGATCGCCCGGCGACTCGCGACTGATCTCAGGGTCATACTCGCCCGGCTAAGTCTTGCTGATGGTCACGGGCTGGCCGAACTCTGTGATCATCTCAAGAGCCATCACGGCCGTTTCGTCGTAGAAGGCCATGGTGGCTCCAGATGTGAAAAGCCCAGCGCGATGGCTGGGCTTCTTCAGATACCTCGGATCAACCGAAGGTTAATGTAACTTTCGCTTTGGATGGATGTAATGCATTCAGGATGTCCACGCCAACTTCCGGGAGCAACATCCATTGAGGTTTGCCAAAAGTCTGCGGATATCCCATCCCGCCCTCTTCAAACCAGCGGCACGCGACACTCAGATCGGATTGACCATTCCAAAATCCCGAAGCGATCGCAAACTCACCATTGTTGAAAATGATGCTCTGTACTTTAAATTTATTGGTGCTATTCAGCATACTAATAACCTCTGTCGTTATCTGATAATCCCAACCGTTTTCAGCCACCACGATTGCGGCTCTACTCACTTCGGGAAAAGCAAAGATCTCCTGACTCATTCAACGCGTCAAATGCTCACCACCACTACGCTGCATCAGTCGCCTCTCCAGTATCGGTGGAAGCCGCCGCGCCGGTTCAGTCTTGCTCGAAACCAGGGGCCACAATCGCGGCGCCGGTGAACCTGCAGGTCGAGGTGTTTGATCTGGAAGAGCTGATCAAAGCAGTTGCCTGCGGACAAGCGCCTATCTCTGTGCTGACCGTGGACTGGGAGAACCTCGACGCCCTGGTCGCAGATCAGGGCAGCAAATTCAGCATGGCCGGCGTAAGGCTGGTAAAGGTGGCGGCATGATCAGTCTCAACCTCAACGCAGTTCGGGCAAAACAAACTGAGTCGGAACAAATCACGGCGGTGATGGCTGACTTCTGGACGAGGCCCGGCGGCAGCTTTAAAGAGTTGCCACCGACTCGTACGAAGCCAAGGCCTGCGCGGCGCGACTGGGTAGACCCTGAAACGGTCCTCAAGCGGCGGCCGAAGCCGATATCGGCGGCCGAACGCAAAGCGCTGCGCAAAATGGCGGACTCGCTATGAAGTCGAAAAGCAAACCCAACAATGGCTTCGCCCGGGCTGAACGCAGCTGCCGGGCGCTGCTGCGCACCAACTACGTCGCAGTCGTGAACATCGACCCCAGCGGCAGCCAGATAATGGCGAACTGGAAGAGCTGCCGGTAGATCCGCAGTTTGGCGATCGCCAATGCGATATTCGGTTTCTCCTACCGCTGGACGATTTACCTCGCCGCCATGTGTCGAGACGAGCGCGGCGCCGAGTACATCAAGTCGGTGGAGATCTCGCCCGAGGGCATCTACAAGGTCGAGCGCCTGACCGATGCGATCGAGCATTACTACCTGGAGCTGCGCAACAGTGCGAACCCGAACCATCTGGTCGCGTCAGGCTGGATTGCGATTCCCGACGAGATATCGATGGACGAAGCACAAGCCGCGAAGTTGTTTTACGCCGCCGGCGCCTGGCATCAGGTGAAGGTAGCTGCGTGAGACGTTCCAGGCCCCAACAACGCAAACGACAGACCTGGCTGGACTTGCCGGCCAGCGGAATTGAAGAGGTAGGCCATGGCCGAGGAAAAGGAACTGACGGAGGAAGCCAAGAAGCAGCGCAGGAAGCGCGAGAAGGCAGCAGCAAAGGACGCTGCATTGGGCGTCGAGAAATTTACGGTTGAGGTGGCCGGCGTGTTCAAGCCTGACCTGAAGGCAGTCATGAAGGCCCACGGCATCAACAACCAGCAGGAGGTTTACCAGCTGCTGCTGATGAACCTGATCGCCGCCGACTTCGATACACAGGCCGCGATGCTGCGCTGTGTCACGACACCTTTTGTTGTGACTGAAAAGGTGTCGCAACTGATCGAGGCGGCTGGGATGAAGTCGCTGGCAGACGATCCGCCAGAGCTTGATGACGAATTGGTTCTGCCGATCAGCCGGGAATCTTACTGCTGAAACTTTGGAGTTCCCGCATGTGCTCACACATTGCGCTCGCCAACTTTTCCTTTTGCATCAGCACCGCCTTCCACTCTATTTTGAGGCGCTCTCCAGCGTGAAAAAGTGATTGAGGTCTTGGGATAAGGCTTTCTGCCTCGTCCTGAAAATCATTAATTAGCCTGGTCGTGGAAGTAAATTTTTCCTTGACGCTTTCATTTGCGAACAGATCAATCGCGGCGTTCATCGCCGAAAGTTCGCTGTGTATCTCACGACCAAACTCGTCTGCTCTGAGGAAATTCTCAAGCGCAGTCATCACGGAAAGGTAGTGACCTTCTACAAGTTTACGAGCCTCTGCCTGTTCAGCTCGTTTAGCGGCCTCAGTTGTTGTAATGCTGTTGAGCAGCCAGGTCAGTGATGACCCAGCCAACACGGACACGGCAGATATTATGCCGACGGTAACCATTGCCAATTCCTGAGCCATCTTTTCCCTCGATCCGACTCCATGCCGGGCCGAACACAAATACCCCACTTCTACGAATCACGCCAGCCGGCGAGGCAATCGGCTGTCTGGAGCAGTTATGAATCCCTATCTGATCACGGGCCCGGCCCAGATCGGCATCAGCGGTGGTCGCACAAGCGGGCACATGGTTTACAAGATCCTCGAAGCACACAGCGGCACCCTCCCGCCTGATGTGCACCTGCTCTTCCAGAACACCGGCAAAGAGCGCGCGGAAACGCGGATCTTCATCGACCAGATCGCCAAGCGCTGGAATGTGAACATCGTCTGGATGGAGTGGTGCCGGGTTTATGGCCAGCCGGACGACGCGCCTTGGTACAAGCTGGTGAACTTCGAAACAGCCAGCCGTAACGGCGAGCCGTTTACCCTGATGCTTGAGTATTACGCTGCTTATCGGAAGGCAGAAGAAGGCCTCCAACCGGTCCTGCCAAACTTCTCCAACAACATGTGCACTGCCTATTTGAAGATCAAAGTCGGCGAGAAACACATGCGCTCGCTGGGTTACGACGAATGGGACTGCGTTATCGGAATCCGGAAGGACGAACCCGGCCGCTATCAACGGATGATGGCCGCTAACGCAAAGGGCGGAACCCGCTGGGACAACGTCTGCCCTTCCTATACCGCAGGCATCACAAAGGAGGATGTCGCCGAATTCTGGCAGAAACAAGAGTTTGATCTGGGCATGGATTCTGACCTCGGCAACTGCGACCTGTGCTGGAAGAAAGGTGAGGACAAGTTGTTCAAGGCAATCCAGGCTGAGCCAGATCGCGTCATCTTTTGGTCTGGCGCTGAGGAACGCTTCAACCAGGTATTCCGAATGGACCGCCCCAAGTATGCCCACCTGGCCTGGTACGCGGAAAACTACAAGGGCCAGATGGATGCGTTTGGCTATTCCGAAGACATCGACTGCTTTTGCGGCGACTGAGCAACCTACCGATGGGAAATTCTGGCGCAGATAGCCTCATAGGCCGTATTGAAATCGTAGCCCGGGAGCCCGGGAGTCTCCCTGTAGTCAGCAATTCTTTCGGACTCAACTTCGAAGGTGGCTAAAAACTCATCTTGCTCAGAAAAAAGAATTTCAGGCTGGTTGTAATCTTCAAACTGACTGCCTGTGATATCGATGAGTTGTCCATCAAGTTTTAGCCAGACGTGCGTATTCAACTCTCCATCCCTACCACCCGATTCCCCATGAACTCTAATCGCACCAGGGAAACCCTGATCAGTTAAGTAAGCGGCCAATAATAGCGATGAGTCATCGCACGCCGCATGCGGAAAGTCTCTACCGATGCTGATATTGAAGTGGAAACCACCAGCGGCCAAATCTCGTAGAGCATGTCGAAATTCAGTCACGAGATCTTTCAGATTTCTTTGTTTCACGCCCTACTCCTTTTCATTTGCCCTAAATGTAGCGCAGAGGTATCTCCATGCCCACAGCAATCGATTTATTCGCCGGCCTCGGCGGATGGTCCACCGGCGCCCGCAATGCCGGCATCGAAGTAATCTGGGCGGCCAACCACTGGCCGGTCGCCGTCGAATGGCACAGCGCCAACCACCCGCAAGCCATCCACATCTGCCAAGACCTTCATCAAGCGGATTGGTCGAAGGTGCCCGCTCACGACATCATGCTCGCGTCACCCTGCTGCCAGGGGCATTCGAAAGCCCGGGGCAAGAAGTCAGGTAATGCACAGCACGACGCATCCCGCTCGACAGCATGGGCGGTTGTGTCCGCCGCCGAGTACCACAAGCCGGAAGTGGTGCTGGTCGAGAACGTCGAAGAGTGCACGGACTGGGCACTGTATCCAGCCTGATCGCAGGCCATGGCGGCGCTGGGCTACATGATCGCGCCGCACGTGGTCGATTGTGCTGACCTTGGCGTCCCACAGCACCGCGTGCGCCTGTTCCTAGTCTGTACCCGCAGCAAGACGCCGCTGATGCTCGAGTTGCACCGGCGCCAGCACGTGCCGGCCGCCAGCTTCCTTCAGTTCGACGTTGGCCGCTGGTCACCAGTCGAGAAGCCAGGGCGCGCGTAGGCCACTCTCGACCGAGTGCGCAACGGCCGAGAGCGATTCGGCGATCAGTTCATCATGCCCTACTACGGCAAAGGCTCCGGGCTGACCGGGCGCGATATCAATCGCCCGATAGGCACCATCACCACGCTGGACCGCTGGGCCCTGGTGCGCGGCAACGAGATGCGCATGCTCTCGGCAAATGAGGCGCTTGCCGCCATGTCGTTCCCCTCCGACACCCTACGTCCCGACAACCACCGGCTGACCCTGCACATGGCAGGCAACGCTGTTCCGCCGCTCGCGGGTCAGCGGATCATCGAGGCGCTGAAGGCTGCTGCTTAAATCAGCGACGCGGCCCGATCCGCATTGATGAGTGGAATTTCGCCTGTACCCAGATGCATGGCAAGCCAGCGACGGGCCAGGTCGACATCGAGCTTGTAGTTGTTGTTTTTCATCGTCTGAATTGCAGTGTCGCTGATTTTGTATTCACCGCATTCCGGGCAAGCCAACCGCGTGTAATCGCCGGAAGACGGAACCTCGGATGATTCTGTACCGCAAATAAAGCACTCCATACCCACCTCCATTGGCTGATCGCTGAACTGTAGCTGATCCCTCACCACCCTTCACAGCCCGGGCATGTCCCGGTGGGTGGCACCCGAAAAACATTCGGTATGGAGTTGAAAAATTAAAACAATCAACTAGAAGCCCGGTAAGGAATTTTTGACATTACGACATCAATTTCGGGAATGGGAGCATCACCATCGGCAGGATAGCTGTGATTAATCATTGAAACTAACGCTTTAATGGATGTGAACGCGAGTTCCTGATCTCGCATTGGCCCTACATGAATAGCCTTGATCGCTTCGAGTGGAAATTTTGAAGTCACATAAGGAATAAGCAATTCGCCCTTGCTTCGAAATTTCAGCTCAGGTGTCGGCAACGCAACATCAATTGCGCAGCGAACTTCTCGCTCCTCATAAAAGCTTTCATGCTTAAAAATCGATGCTGTTCTAACTAGCAATGACGAATAATTCATAAAATCCGAACCGAAAACACCATTATTATTCGTCAAGTCTGCTGCCAAGCCATGGATTGCATCATATACCATTTTGGACGCATATTCTTTTTTCTCGGCGTCGTCATAAAGGCATTGAAATAGGTCGAGCGCGCCCTCCATTACCGCCCTATCAAACTCAATCGCGTAGCCACCATATGCCCGCCACTGACTTAGCTGATTACCAGCCTCGCTGAAAGAACACACAAACGTTGGCTCGTCATCCATATACTTTGAGACATGGTCATCAAATGTTTCCATCAAAAACTCTGTCGCAGCCGCTGTAGACTTTTCATCAAGCTGAAAATCCGGAATGTCAGCGCGCAATACATCCACAACGTATTTAACACCGTCATTCATCTCTTGGGAGTCATTCAAAAACCGAATATCACTCAACCATAGCTCTCTGTTTTCAAGTATCGCTTTAACAGCCATTGCATCCGTGTAATGAAAAAGATTCCCAGCCACGCGCCCCTCTCCCCAAAAATCTTAACGCCAATTTGACGCAAATATATCGCGAAGGTATGCCCGTGCCCATAGAAAACAAATTACTCAAGCCGCCGAAGGTTGAGCGCTCGACAGTCACGAAGCTGGTGATCACCGGCGCGGCAAGCCTCGATCTGATCACTGTGTTCCTTGAGGACTTGGCACCGAAGCGCGGCAAGATCACCGTCAGCTGCTGGGGGAAGAGCTGGACCGCTTACTGGGGCGGAATGTGGGATGGTCACACCACCGCGAAGTTCTTCTGCGAGTTGAACACCAGCTACATCATCGGCTACTTCGATCAGACCATTAGGTCGCGCCAGTTCAGCGGTGATGCTCTCGCAAATGAGGCGCAGCGCTTGGTGCTGAAAGAGCGCCGGCGATTCGGCTACACACCGGACGAAGCGCGCGAAATGTTCGACGCGGCAGAGGATCTGCGCGAGTCGCCGTCGATTGATCATCTCCACGGCGCCCACAGCGAGCTGATGACAAAGCTGTTCGGGGACGAGTGGTGGCACATGACGAGCGATGCAACTGAGCCCAATCCCGATTACGCGTACCTCGAGCGAATCATCCTCGCCGTGCAGCAGGCGCTGCGCCAAGAACAGCAGCAGGAGGCAGCATGATCAATCTCATCTGGCGCCTGGTCGCCAAGGTGCTCGCGCGCCCGGTCATCGCCGAATGGCTCATCGCACGCGCCAAGCTCACCCCGTACCAGCACATCATGTCCGCCGACGGCGCCGAGATGTACATGGGCCGCTGGTGGTTGTTCAACCCGTACAGCCGGCAGACGCACAAGCCGGCGCTGTGGTGGTTCCAATGGTCGTTCCGCATCTACCACATCATGCGGCCGGATGAAGACCGCGACCTGCATGACCATCCCTGGAACGCCCGCACCATCATCTTGCGTGGCTGGTACACGGAGCAGCGACTGCTTGATCACGACGATCCGGCACTTTGTGGCTTGAACGTCCCCGCCAGCGCACTGGCTACCGAGTACCTCGATCGGCGACCGGGCGACACTGCCGAACTGTCGCACGGCGAATACCACCGCATCGACCAGGTATCACCCGGCGGCGCCATCACCCTCTTCATCACCAGCAAGTGGGGCGGGGACTGGGGGTAAAGGTGCCTTGGCGCACCTACACCGGGGCTGAGGAATATCTAGAACTAAGTCGCTAGTTTCTTCATCAACATTCTGCTTTCTGCTTCTAATTCGACGTAAGTAGCCTCAATCTTACTGGCGTACTTATTGAACAGAGGCCTCAATGAAAGTAGTCTTTTTATTTGCTCTTCGCCTCCTTGGCGCCCACCATCAAAAGCCAAATGACTTAACGCTCCTACGGCTTCTTTCAAAACGTTTTCTATTTGCTTTTGATTACTGCTGAAGATAGAAACTTCCTCCTCTGAAAGTACAACCTCCATCATATCCCATGACTTCCCAAAGTCGGCGGAGTGCGAAAACCACTCCCTCTGAAATTCCGATGGAAAGTTTTGGGACAACGCTCTATCGTCGCCGGATCTCACGTAGTCTTCTAGATAAGTGGTATAGCTTTCGAGAAAAATTAATGGGTGAGTTGCGTTGTGCAGAAATGTCCGCAACTCAATTACAGCATCGTATTTCTTCTGAAGCAGGAACTGCGCCTTCCACAAAGTTAATGCAATCACGGCAGTAATTGCCGCAGCAACCGTCGCAAGACTAGCAAGAGCGCTTAGGAATGACACAAAACTAATCTTGCCTTCCGTGGTGAAAATGCACCCAAACACTCCACCTGCACAAAATAACAAAGCGCAATAGATAAACCATAGCCAGCTATTACCCAATTTTGTCATTGAAAGCCCTCCCCTGATTTGTGATGGAGAATACGGCGCCGATGGTGCGCGCCATTCTGGATGGCCGGAAGACGGTCACGCGGCGGCCTCTGAATGCACAAGCGCTGAAGAACATCGGCTACGGCGTTCAGCTCGGTGAATGCCACGAGCTGCCAAGCGAAGGCCCGCTGCACCCGAACAGCGTCGGTTACTACAACGACTTTTGCCCGTTTGGCCAGATCGGCGACCGGCTGTACGTGCGCGAGACTTGCTTCATCAACGATTACCGCGAAGCAGCGGTTCCGGAGGGAGAGCGAGCAGATTGCGAAATTCACTACCGGGCCGACGGTGTACCGGACTTCGAGGGTGAAGAGGAACTGATTCGTTGGCGCCCGTCCATCCACATGCCTCGGCGGGGCCAGTCGCATCCTGCTGGAGATCACCGACGTGCGCGTCGAGCGGTTGCAGGAAATCACGTACGAACAGGCCGCAGCCGAGGGGGTGCATCGCGGGCCGCTCCGCGAATGGTGCGCGAGCGACGAAGGCGGCGCTTGCCACAAATACCCGATGCCAGCATTCCGCGACCTTTGGCAATCCACCGGCGGCGACTGGGACGCCAACCCGTGGGTCTGGGTCGTTGAGTTCAAGCGGGTGACGCCATGATCGCCCTCGCCTGGTTCGCCTACGTGTACTGCTACAACGGGCCGTGGCAATGATGTCAGGTTCTTTTTCTTGCAGCCAAGCCGGTGACCATCAGCATAAGCCCCGGAATCCAAAGACCCGGAGCAGTAATCGCGAAGCCGCAGATTGCCAGTGGCAGCCCGGTTAGGAGCAACGGGTTTCGAAATGCCTTTTTCATAGATGCCTCTCCAATACTCATTTCATTTAACCACAAAGCCTGCCGGTTACGGCGGGCGAGGACAGCGCGTGAATATTTACCGACACACATTCGCAGCCGTCTGCCCCGCCGACGGCGAGACGATCATCTACCGGTTTGAATTGCGATCAACCTCGATGATCCACGTCGAACAAATCAAAACCGCCACCGCGCTGATCAAGCATGGCTGGCAGGAACAAATCGCTGACAGACTTTCCGAAACGCTCGGCGGTGACCAAACCATCATCGCCACGCATCAGGGCGTAGAAATCGAAACGATGAGGCTCAACGGATGATTCATTACCACGGCACGCCCGTGGGCGGTAAGCGCGAGGACGCCGCTAAATTCTTGGCCGGCCGGCATGCGCTGGTGCCGTACCCACGCAAGGACGATCTCGGAATTGTCGCCGACGTATGCAAATCGTTTGTTTTCGATAACGGCGCATTCACCGTGTGGAAGAAAGGCGGACAGGTAGACGTCGAAGGCTACACGCGCTGGGTCGAAGACTGGCACCGACACCCCGGATTCACTTGGGCGCTCATTCCGGACGTCATTGATGGTGACGAAGAGGCGAACGACGACCTTGTAAGGCAGTGGCCAGAGGAGTTGCGCGGCGTGCCTGTCTGGCACCTGCACGAATCGCTCGAGAGGTTGCAGCGGCTGGCGAGATGCTGGCGAACTATCGCCCTCGGCAGTTCTGGGCAATGGGCTGCGCCGGGCACAGGAGCATGGTGGAAGCGGATGGCCGCCGCGATGGATGCTATCTGTGACGACCAGGGTCGACCGTTGTGCCGACTACACGGGCTGCGGATGCTCGACCCCGCAATTTTCCAGCATTTGCCTTTCGCGTCGGCCGACTCTACGAACGCCGCAGTGAACGGCGGAAGCATCAGCCGCTTCGGGATGTACGCCCCACCCACCGCCGGCCAGCGCGCCAACGTCATCGCCGATCAAATCGAAGCACATAACAGTTCCCCGATCTGGCAGCGCGAAGCCCAGGTCGAACTCGCTCTATAACCCCTCCCCCAACTCAACAGCCTGCCGGTGTACGGCGGGCGAGGAATTCTTATGCCCGAATTAACGTACGACCAGAAGCTGGTGGATTACGCGACGGCGCCGAAAGCATCGGCCGGCACCATCTGCCAGATCGAGAACGGCGACTTCGTGAAGCACTGGTGCGGCAAGCTGCGCGGCAAGTACATCCAGGTCGGCCCCACCTGGAAAGCAGCCACCAAACACCAAGCAATCGAAAAAGCTCGGGAGTTTCGCGAGCAGTGCCGGGCAGAAGCAAAAGCGAAAGGCTTGCTGCCTGCATAACCCATCACCAACTTCTGCCGCCGCGCGCGGCATGGAGCATCACTATGGAAACTGAAATTCTCTCCGACGAGGAGTTGGCCGAACTCACTGGCTACAAGGCCAGGGCCTACCAGCGCCGCTGGCTGATTGATCGCCAGTGGGTCTTCGTCGAAAGCCGCGGCAAACGTCCGCTGGTAGGTCGGATGTATGCCCGCATGAAGCTGGGCATGATCAGCCCTACGATTGCCGATCCTAACCCGCCGCCGGCCGCGCCGGCATGGACGCCAGACTATTCGCGAGTGAACTGATATGCGCCCCCGCAAGACCGAGCACCAGCACCTTCCCCCTCGGATGTACAAGCGCTCACGGAAGCGCAAAAACGGCAGCATCTGGGTCGCGTATTACTACCGCGACTTGCTCGGCAATGACCTGCCTCTAGGCAAGGATCTCGACAAGGCTCGACTAAAGTGGGCCGAGCTCGAAGCCAAGGAACAGCCGCTCGACCTGCGCACCATGAAGGGAATCTTCGACCGGTACATTCGTGATGTGGTGCCAAAGAAAGCACCGTGCACGGAAAAGGACAACCTGGCGGAAATCAAGCAGCTTCGGCCGATGTTCGACAGCGCTCTGATCGACTCGATCTCGCCAGCAACGATTGCTGGCTACCGAGACGCACGATCGGCGAAGGTCTGTGTGAATCGTGAGATAGCTACCCTCTCCCACATTTTCAACATTGCCCGGGAATGGGGCTGACGACTAAAGAAAACCCCAGCCAAGGGGTGCGCAAAAACAAGGAGACGCCGAGGGATCACTACGCGAATGACGTGGATCGGGAGGCGGTTCACAAGAAGGAAGCTCAGTAGCTGAAAGAGGCGATGGACTTGGCCTATCTGACCGGACAAAGGCCGGCAGATGTGCTGGTCCTGCGGAAGGATGATATGAAGGCGGATTTCTGACTGTTCAGCAGAACAAGACACACAAGAAGCTGCGTATCCAAATGACGGCCGCCGGGAAAACCAACAGCCTGGGCAAGATAACTGCGGCAATCACCGAGCGAAACGCTGCGCACGTTTCGAGTACCTGATCATCAACCGTAGCGGCAAGCGGATGACCGCTACGATGCTGAGGAAACGATGGGACACTTTGCGGGAGAAGGCAAAACAGGAGGCAATTGAGCAAGAAGACAAGCTGCTGGCGAAAAGGACTGGTGAATTCCAGTTTCGCGACATCCGCCCGTAAGTTGCTTCGTAGATCAGTGGCGCCGGTGACGCCGGTGACGCCGGTGACGCCGGTGACGCCGGTGACGCCGGTGACGCCGGTGACGCCAGCCTGCTTCTCGGGCACACAAAGCGCAACATCCGCAAACGGGTTTATCGCCGCGTCGATGCCATCGCAAAGCCCTCAAAATAAGCGAAAAAGAGTTCCAAAACTCGAAAGGCGGCCCTTCTAGAATGCGGCCTGCAGAGGTACAGCAAAACAAAAATAATGGAACGGAAAATCATCTTAGGCCGCAGATTTAGCGGCCTTCTAGAACGATCTTGAAAAACCGTCGACTGTAACAGGTCCATGAGTTTAAATCCAATCGCCTCCGCCATCTTGATCAGGCTCAAACAAGAAACCGACACCCCCCTAAAAAACTGGACTGCCATCAGCGTTTAACGGCGTAATACCCGCGCTGTAAATCCGCGACTTCCCTTGTTGCCGTTGGCGCCTCGCCGGACTTTTGCCGTCCGCGTACGGGCCTCTTCAAACGGACAATCGGACATCGCCAGGCCGCGCAACGTTGCGCTCATGTTGGAGAGCAGGGAATGGAACATGTCGATCATGTGTTGATCGTGGATGATGATCGCGAGATCAGGGAACTGGTCGGCAATTACCTCAACAAGAATGGTCTGCGCACCACTGTGGTTGCGGATGGCCGTCAGATGCGGGCGTTTCTGGAAACCAACAAGGTGGATCTGATCGTACTCGACATCATGATGCCGGGCGACGATGGGCTGCTGCTGTGCCGTGAACTTCGCGTCGGAAAGCACAAGGCAACGCCGGTGCTGATGCTGACCGCGCGCAGCGACGAGACCGATCGCATCATTGGTCTGGAAATGGGCGCTGACGATTACCTGGCCAAACCTTTCGCTGCGCGCGAACTGCTCGCCCGCATCAATGCGGTTCTGCGTCGTACGCGCATGCTGCCGCCCAACTTTGTGGTCAGTGAAAGTGGCCGAAAGCTTAAATTCGGGCGCTGGCGCCTCGACACCACCGCTCGCCATCTGCTCGATGAAGACGACACGCTGGTCTCGCTGAGCGGCGCCGAGTACAGGCTGCTGCGGGTGTTTCTCGATCATCCGCAGCGGGTACTGAGTCGTGACCAATTGCTCAACCTGACCCAGGGCCGTGACGCGGACATGTTCGACCGTTCGATCGATTTGCTGGTCAGCCGCGTGCGTCAGCGGTTGCTCGATGACGCTCGCGAACCGCTCTACTTGAAGACCGTGCGCAATGAAGGCTACGTCTTTACCTATGCGGTCGAAGTGCTCGAGGAGCAAGCATGAAACTCGCCTTGCAATGGCCTCGCACGCTGGCATCGCGGCTGTGGCTGGTGTTCCTTGTCGGCCTGATACTCGCGCAGTCCCTGATGTTCGCCGCCCAGTATTACGAACGCTACGAAAGCACCAAGACGGCCATGCTGGGCAATTTCGAACACGACACCGCGACCTCCATCGCCATCCTCGACCGTCTGCCTGCCGCTGAGCGCCCGGCGTGGACCCAGCGCCTGCAGCGTCGCAACTACGACTATCTGCTGCGCGAGCATGATGCAGGAAGTCCGCTGACCTCGAATGATCTCGCCGGGACTGCGGCGCAATCACTGCAAGTCGCCCTGGGCCGTGACTATGCGCTGACCTTTGTGGAAATCCCGGACTCACGCCCGCATTTTCAGGCGCAGTTGCGACTGTCTGACGGTAGCCCGGTCACCATCGACGTGCGCCCTTCTGTCAGGCCGTTGTCACCCTGGCTGCCTTTCGCCCTGTTCGCTCAGTTGGTGTTGATGATCGGCTGTACCTGGCTCGCGGTGCGGATCGCGATACGCCCGCTAAGCCGCCTGGCCGAGGCAGTTGAAAACCTTGATCCGAACGCACATCCGATGCACCTGGATGAAAGCGGCCCGCGCGAGGTGGCCTATGCCGCCCGTGCCTTTAACAGCATGCAGGCGCGGATTGCCGCTTATCTCAAAGAGCGCATGCAACTGCTGGCGGCGATTTCACATGACCTGCAAACGCCCATCACGCGCATGAAACTGCGCGCCGAGTTCATGGAGGATTCAGCCGAGAAAGACAAACTGGGCAACGACCTCAACGAAATCGAGCATCTGGTCCGCGAGGGTGTCGCCTATGCTCGCAGCGTTCATGGCGCGACCGAGGCCAGTTGCCGCATCAGTCTGGACGCCTTTCTCGACAGTCTGGTCTGCGATTACCAGGACACCGGTCGAGACGTCAGCCTGAGCGGCAAGAACGGCGCGGTCATCGAAACCAGGCCGCATGCCCTGCGCCGTATTCTGGTGAATCTGGTGGACAATGCGCTGAAGTACGCTGGCACCGCCGAAGTGCAAGTCAGTGCTATCGCAGGCAGCGGCGTTTCGATCAGTGTGCTCGACCGCGGCCAAGGCATTCCCGAAGAGGTGCTGGCAGACGTGGTCAAGCCGTTCTATCGGGTGGAAAACTCACGCAGCCGCAGCACAGGTGGCACCGGGCTGGGCCTGGCCATCGCTCAGCAGTTGGCCATCGCAATTGGTGGTTCACTGACGTTGCGCAACCGCGACGGTGGCGGTCTCTGCGTCACCCTCGACATCGGCGTCCAGCCCTAGCCCGCGTGGGCTGCACATCAACGTGCGGCCGCTATCGGCTGGATACAGTGGCACGCATTTGTAAGCCACTGTATCCAGCGCCTTTACAGACTCAAAACAACGCATAACCGCCGGTTGTCGAACACAGCCGGTATACATGCCCCTGCAAGAATTCCCTCCATCGACTCGCCACCGGATCCCCGAATGGCGAGCCCTGACCATGCATTTTTCAGCGGCAGTCATTCCGATTGCCAGAAAACCATGTGTTCTCCAGCCGTCTCCAACCAATGAAAAAAGGAATGATCATGCGCAATATCAAATCGCTTTTGGCTGTCACCATCACCGCTGCATTGGCACTGACCTCTGCGTATAGCACGGCTGCCGTTGAACCCGGCGCCGCCAAGCCGACCGTCGTTCTGGTTCATGGTGCATTCGCCGAATCGTCCAGCTGGAATGGGGTTGCCGCTCAGTTGCTGAAACAGGGATATCCCGTCGTTGCCGCAGCCAACCCATTGCGTGGCGTCAAGCAGGACTCGGATTATGTCGCCGATATCGTCGAGCATACGGCCGGTCCGGTAATCCTCGTTGGCCATTCGTACGGTGGCTCGGTGATCACCAACGCGGTTCACGACAATCCGAAAGTCAAAGCGCTTGTTTATGTCGCAGCCTTTGCGCCGGACAAAGGCGAAACCGCCATTGAACTGTCCGGTCGTTATCCGGGAGGCACCCTGGGTCCGACCCTCGCCGCCCCGGTGCTGCTGAAGGACGGCAATAAGGATCTCTATATTCAACAGGACAAATTCGGCCAGCAATTTGCCGCCGATGTACCCGCCGCAGAGTCGGCATTGATGGCCGCCACGCAACGGCCGATCAGCGAGGCTGCGTTGAAGGAAGGGTCTGGCGAACCGGCCTGGAAAAAATTGCCGTCATGGTTCATCTACGGTTCGGCGGACAAGAACATTCCCGAGGCGGCGCTGAAGTTCATGGCCGATCGCGCGGGTTCGAAAAAGACCGTTACCGTCCAGGGTGCATCCCATGTGGTGATGACGTCCAACCCGCAGAAAGTCACCGCGCTGATCATTGAAGCGGCCCAGGCCAGCGCCACCGGACAATCGCGCTAAACGATACGGTCGCCCGTACGCCGGGCTTGCACACACGTTTGTTGCTTCGACAAGAACCAGATCCGGCGCCGCGCGTCGGGTCTGTCTTGCTTAATGCGCACCGGAACTTCCAGCGCTACTTTTCCCTCAACCGCAATGGCCTCCAGATGGAAATGACGTTAGCATTTCATTCATCCGGCTTAACAAGCCTGTTTCTTCAGATCAGGGTCGCATTGTGGAAAAGCTAAAACGCCTTCAGAGCGGAATCGAAGGGCTCGACGCGCTGCTTCAGGGAGGCCTGGTCGCGGGCGCTTCATATATCATTCAGGGGCGTCCGGGTTCGGGCAAAACCATCCTTGCCAATCAGCTGGGGTTCCACCATGCCCGCAACGGCGGTCGCGTTCTGGTCGCTACGTTGCTGGCCGAGTCGCACGACCGGTTGTTCCAGTTTCTGTCGACGATGAGTTTTTTCGACGCTTCTCGAGTGGGTGCAGAAATACAATTCGTCAGCGCATTCGATACCCTGGAAAACGAGGGCCTCGACCAGGTCGTGAAACTGCTCAGGCGCGAAATCAGTCGGCAGAAAGCCACGGTCATGGTCGTCGACGGTTTGCTCAATGCGCGCTCCAAAGCCGACTCACCCATCGACACGAAAAAATTCATCTCCGAACTGCAAGGCCACGCGGCGTTCGCCGGTTGCACCGTGCTGTTTCTCACGAGTTCGCGCCTTGACGACGGCAGCCCCGAACACACGATGGTCGACGGCGTCATCGAAATGGGCGAAGAGCTTTTCGGCACCCGCTCGGTGCGACGCATTCACTTGCGCAAGACCCGCGGCAGCGGCGCGTTGACGGGTCTCCACGAATGTGAAATCACCGATGACGGCCTCGTCGTCTATCCACGCCTTGAAACTCTGTACAAACGCCCTTCCGCCCCGGACAGCGCCGACATGACGCGCATTCCCAGCGGCATCGCGTCACTGGATGAGATCCTCGGCGGCGGACTGTATAGCTCCAGCGTATCGCTGGTCATGGGCCCTTCCGGGATCGGAAAAACCACCCTGGGCCTGAAATTTCTGGCGCAGTCGACGCCCGAAGCGCCGGGCCTGCATTTCGGTTTCTATGAAAGCCCGCAGCGCCTGCGCCTGAAAGGCCAATCGCTCGGCATCAACGTTGAAGACATGGAGCGCAGCGGTGCGCTGAGCATTGCCTGGCAACCGACCACCGAGGGTTTGCTGGACGGCCTCGGCGCGCGATTGCTGAGCATCGTCGATGAAAAAGGCATCAAGCGCTTGTTCATCGATAGCCTGAGCGGCATGACCAGGGTTTCCACCACCCCGGAACGCATCACCGACTTCTACAGCGCGCTGATGAACGAGCTGCGATCCAGAGGCGTGACGGTGTTCGCCTCGTGGGAGATGCGCGATTTGTTCGGCTCCGAGGTGAGCTCACCGAACTCTGACCTGTCCAGTATTGTCGACAACCTGATTCTCATGCGTTTCTTTGAGCATCACGCTGAACTTCGCAGGACGCTTTCCATTCTTAAGGTACGCGATAGCGCCTATAACCCATCGCGGTTCGAGGTGCTTATCCGTGATCAAGATGTGTTCCTGGAAAAGGCTTTGAGAAATGAACCTTCAGCCTCAGCTGAGTCATTGCCTGGTTCAATATCGTAAGTCTTCGAGCGGGTTGAAATAACATGACCACCATCCTGGTAGTCGACGACGAGTATCTGATTGCTGACATCCTTGGCTTTGCGCTTGAGGATGAAGGCTTCATGACGGTGACCGCGAGCAATGGCAAGAAAGCGCTCGACGTGCTGGAGAGAGAACGGCCAGCGCTGGTCATCACTGATTTCATGATGCCGGTCATGGACGGCCTGGAGTTCGCCGAAGCCGTGCGGGCGCAGCCCTCGGTCAAACATTTGCCGATCATTCTGATGAGTGGCGCGCAGGCGCATATCGGCATGGAGCGCTCGGACTTGTTCGATGTGGTAGTTGCCAAGCCTTTTGACATTGCCGAGATTGTGGCGCAGGTAAAGAAGCTGTTGGCGAGGGACTAGCCGAGCGCGGATGGCGAGCGGCGGCGCGATTTCGGCCAGCGGTCATTGGCCGAAAGCCGCCGATCCAGTCCCGCAATAAAGCCCGCAAAGCGGGCTTTTTCATGCGCGCAGCGAAAGTGCTGGTTACTTGCTCCTCAACAGTACATCCCCGGATGCAGGAGCAGGTTCAGTTGCTCTAGATATCTTCAAAGCGTCCACCGCAATCGAAACAGAGTTCGACCCGATAAGTGCTTTTGAGTTTTTCTCTCCGCGCCCTTCCATGGAGCTCTTGCGGATAGCTGTTACTACCACTTGATTTGGTCAATCTCCTTCTGGCTCATCGCGCGCCAATCATCCTCCTCAATCCCGTAATCATTTCGAGCCGCCTCGATGGCCTCCTCCAGAGACAACATCAGATGATCGCCCTCAACCTGCTGGCAACTGTAGTCAATGAAGCGAATTTCCAGGTAAACCGGCGGCTCGTCTTTTCCCTCTACGCTGAGGCCGAACAGCACGATAGCGCTCACGGATGGGCGGTATTCGCAAGGCTGTCGTACGTACGCAAAGAGGTGTTTGGGGGCATGATGCATTGGCTTGCCTGTCCTTTAGTGGCTTTAACCGAAATTGCAAATCATATAGGCCGCTTTCGCCCCGTAACGCTGCGTCCACGGTTTTACTCCATCCCAGTGTGTCGCCAATGCGCGACGCCTCAGGGTGAAAGAGCAACTGACGATCCTGATCGGCGATAAAAGCAAAGGTACCTTCGTGATGAAAGTGACGACTGATCAAGGTGTGCAGCGCGTTGTCCTCGCGAAGATAAACCGAGCCCCCGATGATGCCCATGTAACGCTTGGCAGCGTCGTAAAAGGGTTCGGAAATGAACACGACAAGATTGCCCGCCGACGATGTGTAAGCCGAGCGCTGTAGAGCGATGATGCAGCGGTTTTGCACTCAAGCCATCGTCGTTTTCGCTAACTTGAGATGCTCGCGCGGGCATGCTCAAATACGCGATGGCTTTTTGCTACGGTGACCTCGTTTGAAGCATTATCATGGATTGATTATCATTTTTTCGGCAACGACGCTGCTCTTCATCCTCGCCCAGGTGTGGCACGCACAACCCGCTCCGGAAGAAAAAAGGCAGGAGCAGGAACGCCAGCTCAAAGGTCTCGCGCTCATCCTGAATGTCCAGGCCGAAAAAATGCCTGATCAATCAACTCATATCGATTCTGTGACCTATGCCGATGAGGTCATGCGTATCTCACACACGCTCAAAAAAGTTACAAAAGACGAAGTCGACACCGACGAGTTCATAAAGAAAGCAAAAGCGCTCGCAGCCCCTGCGTTCTGTAATGTTTCCCCACCAACTTTGAAGATCTTTAAATGATAAAAACTATTCCGACGTGGCAAATGATGATGCTCACCAGAGGCAAGATCGTGGGATTGGTAATCCTGGGGTTCTTACCTGCTTTTATCATCGGCGGTGCGTGGATTTTCCTCGAAGGATTGCAAAGCGGGCAAACCCGCAAGGCTGCGATGGGGCTTATCTGTATGATTTTTTTTGGCATGGGCATTCTGCTTCTCGCGCCCTCCAAACAATATGTTCCAGGCAAGACATTTCAGGCGTACAGGAATAAAAAGCTCCATACACAGAAAGCCGTAAAATATGGGTACGCCATCCTTGTTCTTTTTTTCGCAATTTTCGCGATTCTTGATCCGGAACACCTACTCAAGGCACTTGGCTATGTAGTAGTGGGCATTTTCGGCATTTACACTTATTCGAAAAGCCTGAAATTTCACGCCGATATCGATTATTCAACCAATGAGTATCTGACAACCTCTCTGGGATTCGCCCCAGGAGAAAAAATCCTTGTCAGCTATCAGAATTTTGAGGCGGGCGAGGTTTACGCAGGTAGCAATGCATTTGCCGCAACAGCGACCAAGTTGATCGCAGCGTCGTTCGATGGGGATCAATGGATCAAGCTGTCACGGGATATGAACCAGATTTCGCGCATTGGTATTATTGGCGATGAAAACCAAAATTATTTCGTTAAATTGCAATTCAATGATGGCGCCGATGCATTGTTGTGCGTTGGTCTATTCGAAAAACTCACTTCAAGTCCAGCCCTGATCATAAAAAAGCTCCTTGAAGCGATTGATACGAGTCTCCTGGGTGCTGGTGGCGCTTCGAAAACAGCACAAAGACGCCGGGTGGTTGTCAACTCTGATACTGCGGCCTCGCCTTCCGAAAACGTTGTTCATCAAGCTCCGCCAGCATCGAGTGCACCTACACGTAACATTGAAGTCCCCTCCAGTGTATTGGACGCCACCAAGGGCGCCGAAGATGCTTCTCCCGGCCGCAGACTGGAGCTTTAACAATGTCGCACTGTACAAAGTTTGAGTTTTCCTACGTTAACGAAGAGGCCATCGCAAAAGCTTTCGGCAAGATGGGGCTCAAACCAACGACAGGCCTGGTGTCCGTATTTTCCAGCGACTTCAGTAAAAAAGTGCTGAGCAAAATAGGCTATCTGGGTAATCAGCAGTTTAGAGCCATCTATAGCCAAACCGCCGGCGGATTCAGTCTGTTTGTTTGCCAGATCGAGGAAGGCTCATACAAACTGCTTATCGAACGGGAAACCATTTCGGCCGGCGATGAAGCGGTCATGAGTGATCTGGCGTTGCGCTTCCAAAAGGCGTACATCAGCGTTGCCATCGATGAAACCATCAAGCGCATAGGTGCATCTGGCGTTCCAGCAAGGGTGAATGAAGCGCTGCAAGGGTTCGAAATTGAATTCGGACCTCACTACGAATACAGCATTCATGTCACGTTCAGCGGCGATGAAATTACCGAGGAAGTACACGGCGTCAAAGGCGACATTTGCACAAAACTTACAGAAGAACTCGAAGCTCTGCTTTCCAGCCCTGCTGCAGAGCTTGTGACCGAATGGAAGCCGGCATATACCGTCGTCCATGAAGAACAGACGCTTCAAATACTCAGCGCGAACTTCTGATGGAAATCAATGTTCACCATATGGAGTTGAGTAGCGTCAACGGCCCCGGGTTACGCTTGACCCTGTGGGTGCAGGGTTGTGCGCTGAATTGCAAGGGATGTTTCAACCAGGCGACCCACGCGCCCGGTCCGATCACGTTGATGCCTGTTCATGAACTGGCACAGAAAATCAATGCACTGGACATTGACGGGGTCACCCTCACCGGGGGAGAACCGCTCGACCAGGCGCCAGCGTTGTTGCAGTTGATACATGCCGTCAATGGCGAGAAAAACTGGATACTTTACACAGGCTACTCGCCAAAAGAGATATTCCAGAATGAAGCCATGATTCGAGTTGTCAAAGCCGTGGACTTGACGCTGGCCGGTCGCTATCGACATAACGCTAAACACCCCTACCAACACAAGCAATTGATCAAAACCAGCGACAGAGTCGACATCGACTTTTTCCGTAACAGCAGACCCGTAGAGTTCATCATTTCAAGTTCCGGCGTTACCAAAACCGGTTTACCGATGCATGTATAACGCAGTTAAAGCGCAGGGATAACAGGCATGAGCCGTACCAAGCAGATCACAGATCACCTTAAAGCGCGTTATGCGATTCTGGTCATTGAGACTTATGAGGAAGAGCGCGCACTCAATGAAATTTCTGAAATCGCCAAGACGCTTGGCCATCGCTTGTTCATTTGGAACTCGACCTCAGGAGTTCAGACGAATGGTGTCATTGCTGGCGATAAAACTTTTGACTTGAAAATAGCTCTGGACTTTTGCGAAGAAAGAGCCAAAGAAGAAAACAGCAAGAATATCTTCGTTTTCTGTGATGCTCACAACTACCTCACCCCAAGTTCGAATCCTGTCTATCGCCGCCGCCTGCGAGATCTTGCCATCAATATTCGCTCTCGTGGATATCGAAGCAATTGTATTGTCGTAGCGCCCAGCTTTGAAATTGCCAATGATCTTCAGAAGGAAATAACGTTCATTGACTTTCCTTTGCCATCAAGGGATGAAGTCAAGGCTCAGGTTAATAACTTTGTTCGTTCCTGGCAGGGCAACAGCAGCGTCAAGATTGATCTATCCAGCGCAACCCAAGACAAGCTCATTGATGCCGCTCTTGGTCTCACGGGATTGGAAATCGACAATAGTCTCTCTCGTTCATTGGTCGCCAGCCTGAGCTTGAATGAAGAGACGGTAAAAGACCTGCTTTCCGAAAAGAAACAAATCATCCGCAAAACAGGCATTTTGGAATATATCGACTCGAAAGTGAGCCTGGAGGATGTCGGAGGTCTGGCCACGCTCAAGAAATGGCTGCATTTACGTAGTCAGTGTTTCGGGCAACTCGCTCAGGAGTTCGGTGTTGGCACTCCGAAAGGTTTGCTGCTGACGGGAGTGCCCGGTTGCGGCAAGTCGCTAACGGCCAAATGCGTGGCGTCATCCTGGAACATGCCCTTGTTGCGGTTGGACATGGGAAAAATCTTCCAGGGGGTTGTGGGTTCCTCGGAATCCAATATTCGTTCTGCATTGCGTACTGCCGAAGCTGTTTCACCGTGCATTTTATGGATCGATGAAATTGAAAAAGGGCTTTCCGGCTCCTCCGGTGGAGCATCTGATGGTGGAACGGCCACGCGTGTATTCGGCACGCTGTTGACCTGGATGCAAGAAAAAACCGCACCCGTATTTGTCTTTGCGACCGCCAACAACATCAACAGCTTGCCTCCGGAGTTGCTGAGAAAGGGTCGATTCGACGAGATATTTTTCGTTGATTTCCCGTCGACAGCAGAAAGAAAAAAGATTCTTGAAATTCATCTGAAAAAATCCAGGCGTGACCCGGCAAAATTTGACCTGGATCGATTGTCCGCGCTCGGAGGCGAGTCGAATTTCGGTAAAGACATTGTGCTTTCCGGTGCCGAAATCGAAGCGTGGGTCGGGGACTCGCTGATCGAAGCGTTTTCACGACGGATGAATGACTCCGGTAATGACAGTGACCTGACCATGGCGGATTTTGAAACGACCATTTCGCGTTTGGTACCCATGAGCAAAATGCGTAAAGACGAGTTCACAAGACTTCGCGATTGGGCCAATCAAAACGCAATCAGCGCTTCGGCCATGATTGCCGGCCAGAACGAAACGGACGCGCAAATCGGCGGCAGGCAAATTGATTTTTGATTAGGGTCGTGAAGCAAATGCCAAGGCCTGCACGCGCATGGCGGCGCGGAAAGTCCTGAAGAATCAAACGGAAAATTCGCGCCTCGATGATCCCGAATCTGGGCATTTGCTGCCGATCAAGGCGTAGTACGAATCAAGACTATGTTCGGTGCTTCAATGCGCGGTGCCAAAGCTAACGTGGCAACAAACGCATTGGACATCGAACAGACCCCAAGATGAGACTTTCAACGTTTTTGAACCAGCGTCGGGCATCATACGATCACTTCAACGTCCGATAGCAAGCGCACTAAATTGTACGCGACCGGAAAAATCCACTCGAAGCGTAATCCCCGGATGACCCGGTTTTCCTGTACAGCTTCTGACTCGCAGCTAAATCCAAGGAATTAATCCCTTCGAATGAAGTCGGGCGCCCAACTCTATCGTTCATCGACGCGATTTGATATCGAGTAGCCATTAGTTACCTTCCGATGCCAATTCCGGATAACTCTAAGTTTGCCTTGGACGCGTTATCCGAAACATTTTGTTGCATCGGGAAACCACTTGGATCCAAGGTTCCGACAAGCGGCAATGATGACCTTATTGCTTTTTTATCAATCGGTTAGAAGTATCTGTTTTCATTGTATGAATTGTCTGTCAGATAACAGACACCCCCAACTCCCCCTCCCAATCTATGGTTCTCCCTATAGCCGTGGCCATACGCCGATGCACTAACAGGGAGTAGTAATGGACAACATCGTTATCGCCGACAAAGCCAGTTCTCAACTCACCGCACAGAACTGGGGTAACGTTCAGCTCAATCAGCCTTCCGTTGTACAAATTCCGGCCCGGCCCGAGCAACTCGCGTCGACCAGTCGCAGCGGTCAGGATTTGATCCTGAATCTGAAGTCTGGTGAGCAGATCAAAATTACCAATTTCTTTGTTACCAGTCCCGACGGCGTACCCAATGACATTGTGTTCCAGGGAGATGACGCCACGCTGTGGCAGGCGCGCTATAACGCAGAACCCTTCAATGGTTTTACCTTCGATGAAATCGGCTCTCTCGACGAGTTGATTGCCGGTGTCGGCGTGGTTGATGGCGCCACACCCGCGTGGGCGATCGCCGGGCTCGGCCTGCTGGGCGCGGGCGGCGCGGCGGCGGCTGCGGGCGGTGGTGGTGACGGAGGCGGTGGTGGCGGCAATGGCGACGCGACGCCGCCCGCCCCGGCCACCGGTCTGAGCTTGTCAGCCGATGGCCGCGTGTTGAGTGGATTCGGCGAAGCCGGCAGTGTGGTTCAAATACGCGATGCGGCCGGCAATCTGCTGGGTTCCGGCACCGTCGGTGCTGACGGACGATTCCAGGTTGACCTGAACACCCCGCAAACCAACGGCCAACCCCTCGATGTGACGCTGACTGACGGTGCGGGCAACGTGTCCACACCGGGCACGGTGACCGCGCCGGACACTACTGCGCCCACCGCGCCCGCCAATCTCAGCGTGAGCGCCAATGGCACGCAACTCAGCGGCAGCGGTGAAGCCGGCGCGTCCATTCAGGTGCGCGCAGCCGATGGCACCCTGCTGGGCAGCGCCGTGGTGGCGGCGGATGGTACCTTCAGCGTGACGCTCAGCCCGGCACAAACCGGCGGACAGCCGTTGACCGTCAATGCCATCGATGCGGCCGGGAATATCTCCACGGGCGCGACAGTCAGCGCACCGGAAATTGTCGAACCGCAAACGCCCGCCAATCTCGGTCTGAGCAGTGACGGCAGCCAGCTCAGCGGTACCGCCAGGGCCGGCACCACGGTCGAAGTGCGGGCCGCCAATGGTGATGTGCTCGGGCGTGCCACGGTCGGCGCTGACGGTACCTTCACGGTGACCCTCAGCCCAGCGCAAGCCAACGGTGAAGTGATCAGCGTTGTCGCGCTCAATAGTGTCGGTGCGCAATCGCCTGCGGTGACATTCAACGCACCGGACATCACCGGCCCCGCTGCCGCCACGGATGTGTCCGTCGGCAGCGATGGCCTCACGGTCACCGGCCGCGGCGAGCCCGGCAGTACGGTCAGTGTCACCAATGCTCAAGGCACCGTGCTCGGCACGGCGCTGGTCGCGGCGGACGGCTCGTTTACGGTGCAACTCAACGCGGCGCAAATCGACGGTGAAGCACTCAGCGTGCAACTCACCGACGCTGCGGCCAATCCTTCGCCCGCGGTGACCGTCATCGCAGTCGACCTCGACGGCCTGACGCAGCCCAGCGACATCGATCTGAGCGTGGATGGCGCGCAAATGAAAGGCCGCGGCCAGGTCGGTTCCACCGTGACCGTGCGGGATGCCAACGGCACCGTGCTCGGCTCCGCTGTGGTCGGCGCCGACGGCAACTTCACCGTGCAATTAAGCCCGCCACAGAACAATGGCGAAACCCTGCAGATCAGCGCCAGCGACAGCGCGGGCAATACTTCCGCCCCGCTGAGCTTTGTAACGCCTGACACCCAAGGTCCGGCGCCACTGACGGGCGTCACCCTGGATAACCAGGGGCAGACGCTGACCGGTCAGGGTGAGGCCGGCGCCGCCGTCACCGTGCGCGATCCGGCAGGCAATATCATCGGCACCGGCACGGTCGGCAGCGACGGCAATTTCTCCGTCAACCTCTCGACACCGCAGACCGATGCACAACAACTGCAAGTGATTCAGACTGACGCCGACGGCAACCCATCGGCGCCGGTCAACGTCACGGCGCCTGATCTGACGGTACCGGTTGCAGTCTCCGATGTGGACATTTCCGCGAACGGCGCTGTGGTTACCGGTAACGGTCAGCCCGGCGCCACCGTGACCGTCACCGACGCCGGCGGCGTGGTCTTGGGAACCGTTGTAGTCGGCAGCGATGGCCGCTTTGAAATCAATCTCTCCTCGCCGCAAACCAACGGCCAGAATTTGAACGTCGTGCAGACTGACGCCTCGACGTCGGCTTCGCCGGCGGTGCCGGTTCAGGCGCCCGATATTCAGGCGCCGACTGCGCCTGCGGATCTGGCACTGGATCCGACGGGCAGCACACTCACCGGTACCGGCGAGCCCGGTGCCACGGTGTCGGTCAAGGACCTGGCCGGCAACACGCTGGGCACCGCGATCGTTGACGGCAACGGTGCATTTACGGTCTCGTTGAACAGTCCGCAGACCAACGGTCAACCGCTGCAAGTCAGCCAATCGGATGGTGTCAACGTTTCTCCCAGTACCCCGCTAACGGCGGCAGACATTACCGCTCCTTTGGCACCCGATAATCTCGTCTTGAACAGCAATGGCGTAACACTGACCGGTACCGGGCAGGCCGGAAGCACCGTCACCGTCACCACGCCGGATGGCACGGTGCTCGGCACCACGCTGGTGGCCAGCAACGGCAGCTTTACCGTCAACCTCAGCCCGGCGCAACTTGACGGCCAAGTGCTCAGCGTCATTCAGACCGATGCGAGCACCCTGCCCTCGCCGGCCACGCCGGTCACCGCACCGGACGTCACCGCCCCACCAGTGCCGACCGGGTTGATCATCGACCCGGCGGGTGCCACGGTCAGCGGCACCACACAGCCGAACAATACCGTCCAGGTGCTCGACGCCGACGGCAACGTCATCGGCACCGCGACCGCTGACGGCACGGGCGCTTTCACGGTCAACCTCGATACCGCGCAGACCAACGGCGAGGCCCTGCAAGTCGTGGTATCGGACGGCACCAACGCATCACTGCCGGGCACTGTCAACGCGCCGGATAACACCCCGCCGGCGCCGGTCAGCGATCTGGCGCTCAACCCGGCAGGCGATCAGGTTTCCGGCCTCGCCGAGCCCGGCACGCTGGTCACCGTCAGCATTGCCGGCGGTGGCACTGTGTTGGGCACCGCGACGGCGGGTGCGGATGGCCGCTTCGTGGTGACCCTGAGTCCACCGGCCGAGCCTGGCGGTAATCTGGAAGTGATCAGCACTGACGGCGGCGGCAACGTTTCGCCGGCCGTCCCGCTGGCAGGTCTTGACGGTTCTCAAGTCGCGACCCCGAATGATCTCGCCTTGAGCGTCGACGGTTTCACCCTCACCGGCGCAGGAACGCCCGGTTGCACGGTGACCGTGACCAACAGTAACGGCGATGTACTCGGGTCAGGCCTGATCAATGAATTCGGCCGCTTCACCTTGTTGCTCAATGCCAAACAGATAAACGCGCAAGTGCTGCAAGTCACCGCCACCAGCCCTGACGGTGATGTCTCCGTACCGGGCACGGTAACGGCCGCCGATGGCACGCCACCCGAGGCGGTGAGCAATCTGGTATTGAATGCCACCGGCAGTGCACTGACCGGCCGTGGCGAAGCCGGCGCGACCGTCACCGTCACTGACAGCAACGGCACGGTGGTGGGCACCGCACTGGTGGCCAGCAATGGCGGCTTCAGCCTGACGCTGACACCGGCGCAACTCAATGGCCAGCCGCTCACCGTGATCCAGAGCGACGCCGCCGGCAACCCTTCGCAGCCTGCCAGCCTCATCGCCACCGATCTGCAGCCGCCCGCCGCCGCAACCGGCGTCACCATCAACGATGTCGGCACCGTGGTCAAAGGCCAGGGCGAAGCCGGCAGCACCGTGACCGTGCGTGATGCCGTCGGCAATGTATTGGCCACCGGTCTGGTCGATCAGAGCGGCAACTTCCAGGTCACCCTGCCCAACGCGCAGACCACCGGCGAGACCCTGCAAGTCACCCTGGCCGATGCCAACGGCAACACTTCCACCGCTGTCGGCGTGCTCACTATTGACGGCACCCCGCCCGCCGCCGTGCAGAACCCACTGATCAGCGCCGACGGCACTACGCTCAGCGGCACCGGCGAAGTCGGTGCGACGGTCAACGTCACCAACGCCAGCGGCACGGTGTTGGGCAGCGCTGTGGTCGGCGCCGACGGTTCGTTCAGCGTGACGCTGGCGCCCGCGCCCACCAACGGTGAAGCGTTGGCAATCAGCCAGACCGATGCGGCCGGCAATGTCTCGCCATCGACCAGCCTCAACGCGCCTGACATCAGCCCTCCGGCTGCCCTGACACAGGTCGTGGTGAATGCCGATGGCGTGACCGTGACCGGCCATGGCGAGCCTGGCGCCACCGTGTCCGTGCGTAGCGCCGACGGCACGGTACTCGGTACCGCGCAGGTCGGCAGCGGCGGCGCGTTCAGCGTCACCCTGAGCACGCCACAGCTGAATGCCGAGGTGTTGACGGTTACTCAGGAAGACCCGCCGGGCAACGTCTCCACGGCCGTTGAAGTGATCGCGGTCGATCTGACCCCGCCGGCCATTCCAAGCGGGCTGACCTTGAACGCCGCCGGCGTGCAACTGGCCGGTAACGCCGAGGCCGGTAGCACGGTGACCGTGCGTGACAGCCAGGGCAACCTCCTTGGCACCACAACGGCCGCCGCCAATGGCACGTTCCAGCTGACGCTCAATAGCGCGCAAGCCAACGGCCAGTCGCTGAACGTGACGGCCACGGACGCGGCGGGCAATCCGTCCGCCCCGGCCATCGTCAACGCCGCCGACACCACGGCGCCCGTGGCGGCGAACGATCTGGCGGTGAGCGCCAACGGTGCGACGTTGACCGGTAACGGCGAAGTCGGCGCCAGCGTCGAAGTGCGTGACGCTGGCGGTGCGCTGTTGGGCACTGCCACTGTCGGCAACAACGGCAATTTCAGCATCACTTTGTCGCCCGCGGCGGTAGCCGGTTCGACGCTTTCCGTGGTGCAGATCGATGCCGCCGGCAACAGCGGCCCGGCGACTCCGGTGACTGCGCCAGGCAATCTGGCGGAAAGTGCGCCGACCAATCTGGCCCTCAGCGCCGACGGCCTGACCCTGACCGGCTCAGCCACCGCTGGCAGCACCGTAAGCATTCGCAATGCCTCGGGTGTGTTGCTCGGCAGTGCGCCGGTCGCAGCGAATGGCACTTTCAGCGTGACTCTGAATGCGGCGCAACTCAACGGCGAGCAATTGTCTGCGGTGGCGACATCGACGACGGGCATCAACTCGTCCCCTACCGACTACACCGCGGCCGACATCGCCGCACCAACGCCACTCAGCGAACTCAGCCTCGCGCCGAACGGCGTCGCCCTCACCGGACGCGGTGAAGCCGGCGCCACGGTGACCGTGCTTGGCACCGGCGGAGCCGTCCTCGGCAGCGCAGTGGTGGCGGCCAACGGCACCTTCAGCGTGACCCTCAACCCGGCGCAAACCTCCGGGCAAACCCTGAGCCTGAGCCAGGCCGATGCCGCTGGTAACGAATCCAACAGCGTCAACCTGATCGCCCCGGACCTGATCGCCCCCACCCCCCCCGCCGCACTGGCGGTCAGCAATGACGGCAGCGTATTGACCGGCACCGGCGAAGCGGGGACCACGGTCAACGTGTTCAACGCCGCGGGAGCGCTGATCGGTACCGGCACTGTCAGCATCGGCGGCACCTTTGCGATCACCCTGACCACGCCGCAAGCCAACGGCCAGGCACTGACCGTGTCGCTGACCGACGCAGCAGGCAACACCTCGGCGGCGACACCGTTCACTTCGGTCGACAGCACGCCGCCAGCGGCCGTGGCGCAACTGGGCATCAGCGGCGACGGCGCGACCTTGACCGGGCGCGGCGAACCGGGCGCGCAGGTGCGGGTCATCGACAGCGACGGCAATGTCCTTGGGACTGCGCTGGTCAGCCCGACCGGCACCTTCGCCCTGACGCTGACCCCGGCGCTGAGCAATGCCGAAGTGATCAGCGTGGTGCAGGCCGACGTGGCGGGCAACGACTCCCCGGCGGTGAGCCTGACCACCCCCGACTTCACGCCGCCCGACCCGCTGGCCAACGTCGACATCAACAGCTCGGGCGCACTGGTCACCGGCACCGGCGAACCCGGCGCGACCGTGACCGTGCGCGATGCCAACGGCACCCTGCTCGGCACCAGCGTGGTGCTGGCTGACGGCTCGTTCAGCGTGACGTTGAACCCGCCGCAGATCAACGAACAGATCCTCAACGTGCAGCAGGCCGATCCACCCGGCAACGTCAGCGCCCCGGTGCCGGTCACCGCACCGGACCTGACCCCGCCCGCCACGCCTGTGGATCTGCAGATCAACGTGGCCGGCGACGTGCTCACCGGCCGTGGCGAAGTCGGCGCCGAGGTCAGCGTGACCTTGGCCGATGGCACAGTCCTGGGCACCGGCACGGTCGGCAGTGACGGGCTATTCCAGATCACTCTGCAACCGGCGCAAACCAATGGCGAAGCGATCTTCGTCGAGCTCGCAGACGCTGCCGGCAACACCTCGCCTGCTGGCACGCTGGTGGCTGCCGACAGCACCCCGCCAGCGGCACTGACGGATGTGGCGATCGATGCCAGTGGCAGCCTGATCACCGGCTCCGGCGCGGCGGGTTCGCAAGTGGTGGTTACCAACGCGGTCGGCACCATCGTCGGCACCGGCACGGTCGCGGCGGACGGCAGTTTCAGCGTGACCCTCAATCAGCCGCTACTCAACGGTGAAGCCCTGTCGGTCATCCAGCGCGATGCAGCGGGCAACCCTTCGCCCGTAGCGCCGGTTACCGCGCCGGACGTTACCGCGCCGGCGGCGCCTACCGGGCTGCAACTTACGGCTGATGGATTGACGCTGACCGGCAGCGGTGAAGCCGGCGCCACGGTGCGCGTGCTCAGCGCGACCGGCACCGTGCTGGGCTCCGCAACCGTGACCGCCAACGGCTCGTTCAGCGTGACCCTCAACCCCGCGCAGGTGAACGGTGAGCAGCTGAGCGTCAATCAGACGGATCTGGCCTCCAACACTTCACCGACCGCACCGTTGCAAGCAGGCGATACCACCGTTCCACTGGAGGTCGCCGACCTCAATGTCAGCCAGGACGGCCTGACCGTGACCGGCACCGGCGAGCCCGGCGCGATCGTCACCGTGCGCGACGGCGCGGTGGTGCTCGGCACGGCAACGGTAGCCGCCGACGGTAATTTCAGCGTCACGTTGTCCGCGGCGCAACTTGATGGCCGCACGCTGTCCGTAGTTCAGGCCGACGCGAACAACAACCTGTCCGAACCCGCTCTGGTCGATGCGCCGGACAGCACTGCGCCGCTCGCGCCGACCGTCACATCGTTGACCGCGGACGGCGTTTCGCTCACAGGGACTGCCGAAGCCGGCAGCACCGTGACGGTGTTGTCGGCCACTGGCACCGTGCTGGGCACTGCTGTGGCGTTGGGCAACGGCACTTACACGGTCACGCTCAACCCGGCCCAGACCAACGGCCAGGTGTTGTCGGTGATCGCGACCGATGAGGCGCTGAACGTATCGCCAGCGCTGTCCTTCCCGGTGCCGGATATCACGGATCCGGATGCCGTCACCGGCCTGACCATCAGCGGTGATCTGACCCAGCTCGCCGGGCGTGGTGAGGCTGGTGCCAGCGTCGAGGTGACCGACGCGCTCGGCACTGTCGTCGGCACTGCCACGGTCGCGGCCAATGGTACGTTCCTGGTCACACTGACGCCGGGCATCACGGCCGGCCAGGTGTTGACCGTCATTCAGACGGACGCAGCCAATAACGTTTCCGCTGATGCCATCCTGAACGTACCGGCGGTTCCGGCGCCGGACGCACCGGCCAATCTGCTCTTGTCGGGCGATGGCGCGACGCTGACCGGCACCGCAGCAATCGGCACCACCATCAACGTCTTCGGCGCTGACAACAGCCTGATCGGCACCGGAGTCACCGGTCCGGATGGCACGTTCAATATCGTGCTGACGCCTGCGCAAACCAATGGTGAGAGCCTTGAGGTCACCGCCAATACGCCGCTGGGCGGCGCTTCGCTGCCCACCGAAATCACCGCCGACGACACCTCGGCACCCGCGCCACTCAGCGATCTGGCGGTGAATGCCAGCGGCACACTCGTCACCGGTCGCGGTGAAGTGGGCGCAACGGTGCGGATCACCGGCGCGGGCGGCGTGTTGCTGGGTGAAACGGTGGTGGCGGCGAATGGCACGTTCAGCGCGCAACTGAATACGCCGCAGGTCAACGGCCAGCTACTCAACGCCACTCAAACCGATGTAGCCCTCAACACGTCGCCCGGTCTCAACGTCACCGCACCCGACATCACGCCTCCCGCAGCACCGAGCGCGCTGCTGCTCAGCGGCGGCGGGCTGGTGCTGGGCGGGCTCGGTGAAGCCGGTGCCCTCGTCACCGTGCACGGTGCCGGGGGCGCGGTGCTGGGCACGGCAACCGTGGCGGGCAATGGCACCTTCTCGGTGACCTTGTCCTCGGCGCAGCTCAACGGTCAGCAATTGAGCGTCAGCCAGAGCGATGCGGCGGGCAACGTTTCGCCATCGACCAGTCTCAGCGTCGCCGACACCACAGCACCGGCAGCGTTGAGCAATGTGACCCTGAACGGCACCGGGCTGGCGGTCAGCGGCACGGGTGAAGCCGGCGCCACGGTCAGCGTGACCAATGCCGCCGGTACGGTGCTCGGCACCGCGGTGGTCAATGCCGGCGGTACCTTCACCGTGCAACTGTCCAGCGCCCAGCTCAACGGTCAACAGCTCAACGTGCAACAGGCAGACCCGACGGGCAATCTGTCGCCGGTGTTCAACCTGACCGCCAATGACACCCAGGCACCGGTCGCGGCGACCGGTCTGGCGCTGGCCGCCAATGGCCTGACCGTGAGCGGCACTGGCGAAGCCGGCGCGACGGTGAATGTTTACGGCCCGGGCGGCGCGCTGCTCGGCACCAGCACAGTAAGCAGTGGCGGCACCTTCAGCTTCAACTTGAACACCGCGCAACTGGACGGCCAGCTCCTGACCGTGCGCCTGGTCGATCCGGCCGGCAACCTGTCGCCGAACGCCAGCCTGACGGCGCCGGACGTCACCGCGCCCGGTGCGCCGACCGGCGTCAGCGTCAATGGCAGTGGCACCGTGCTCACCGGTATCGGTGTGCCCGGCTCGACCATCAGTGTGCGTGGTGCCGGCGGTGTGGTGCTCGGCACGGCCACCGTCGCGGCCAACGGCAGCTTCTCGGTGGTGCTGGCCTCGGCGCAGATCAACAGCCAGGTGCTCAGCGTCACCCAGGCCGACCCGAGCGGCAACGTGTCGGCAGCGGCGAGCGCCACCGCGCCCGACCTGACGCCGCCCGCTGCCGCCACGGCGCTGCTGGTCGGCGCCGACGGTCTGACCGTCACCGGTACCGGTGAGGCAGGCGCAACCGTCACTATCAAATCGGCCAGCGGCACCGTGCTCGGCACCGGCACGGTCAACAACCTCGGGGTGTTCAGCATTGCCCTGAACAGCGCGCAGATCAACGGCGAAAAACTCACCGTCAACCTCAGCGATGTGCGCGGTAACGTCTCGATTGCCGCGAATGTCACGGCGCCGGATATCGACGTCAACGCACCGGTGGTGGCCAGCGATAACCTTGCCGTCGGCACCGTCACCCTCGCCCCGGCGACAGCGTCGCAGACCTTCAATGATTCGTTCACCACGCTGTTGTCCGGCTTCTCGAAAACCTTCACCTTCAGTGTCGCCAGTGGTTCGCGGCTTGATCCAACCTTGACGCTGACCACCAGCAGCCTGATCTCGTTGCTCGACGGCGTGGTCTATACCCTTCAGGTCAAGGATGCCAGCGGCAACTGGATCACCCTGGACGTCAACGGCAGCAGCGGTCTGCTCGACCTGATAGCGCTGACCGGGCAAGGCGTGCGGGTCGACATCGGTAGCCTGTTGTCAGGCGACTACCGGTTGACGGTATCGAGCACCGGCATCGGCGTGCTGACCACGGTCAACACGCAGCTGCAACTGGACGTCAGCAGCCTGACCCAGTTCAACGGCGTCGCCGGGCCAGCAGTGACCGGCAACGTCATCACCAATGTTGGCGTCGATGGCACCGCCGACCAGACCGGCCCGGACAACGGCGCGCAATTGCAGATCTTCAAGAACGGCGCCTGGGTCAGCGCCGGGGCCGGCACCACAGTGCAAGGGCTGTACGGCACGCTGACCATCGACGCCAACGGCAACTACACCTACAAGCCCAACGGCAGCGTCAGCAGTGTCGGCAAAGTCGACGTGTTCAACTATCAGCTGGTACACCCGAACGGTTTGAGCGACACCGCCAACCTGTACGTGCGCATCGACAGCCCGCAGGCCACCGAAGTGTGGAACGACGCCAACCTCGGCAGTCCCGCACTGGTGGTGGATGCCACGGCGGACATCGCCTCGACTGACGTCACGCTGGTCAACCGCGAAGTCACCAGCAACTCCGCGCTTGGCACGTTCAACGTGCTGCTGGGCGGCGGCAGCGGCAACTACAACACGGTGGTTGCGGCAGACACCGTCAGCGACCTGACCGTGGTGGTCAACTCGAGCAACCTGCTGGCCTTGCTCGGTTCGATGACGGTGGGCCTGTACAAACTCAACACCGCGACCAACCAGTACGTGCTGGTCAAGAGCTACGGCGGCAACGCGCTGCTCAATCTCGGCGGTGGCAACTACGGGATCAAGTTCGACGACCAGACCGCCGGCACTTATCAGGTGCGGGTGGCGGTCGGCGGCCTCGGCCTGCTCACCAGCGTCAATACCAGCCTGATCAACGTCGCGACCTACACCAACCAGTTTGTGGTCGGCAGCTACACGCCGGTGTCCGGCAACCTGCTCACCGACACCGCGGGCGGCGGCGCCGATGTGCTGGGCTCGGTCTACACCCTGCTCAGCGTGCTGGTCGCCGGCAGTTACGTGGCGCCGGGTTACAACGGCGTCTCGCTGGTCGGCAACTACGGCACGCTTTTGGTCCAGGCCAACGGCAATTACACCTACACGCTCAAGACCGGGCTGACCGATGCAGTGATCGGTCAGGAAGACACCTTCACTTATCAGCTCACTCACCCCAACGGCACGGTCGACACCGCCACGCTGACCATCGACCTGAACAAGGCCGGCGCCTTCGCCAGCACCGCGTTCTCGGCGCTGGCCAGCGATGACCTCGGTCTCGCTCGCGCGACTACCGGTAGCGAGCTGATCCAGGGCACCGATGGCAACGACACCCTCGACGGTTCGCACGGTGGCGCCATCACCCTGCAAGGCGGGGCCGGCGATGACACGCTGGTCATCGCCGACCAGCAATTCACCTCGGTCGATGGCGGCAGCGGCACCGACACCCTGCTCTGGGCCGGTGGCGACGTGGCGATCAACCTCGGCGATCTGCAGAGCAAGGTCCATAACGTCGAAATCCTCGACCTCAACCATTCCAGTGCGGTGTCACTCACGTTGAACCTCAGCGACCTGCTGGCGATCACTTCCTCTGACAACAACACCCTGCTGATCAAGGGTGATGACAAGGACAGCGTGCACATGACCGATGGCTGGGTCGCCGATGGCTCGCAGCAGGCCGACGGCGTCGACTATGTTCAATACACGGCACAGGAGGATCCGAGTCACCACTTGTGGGTGCAAAACGGCATTCAAGTGGTTTGAAACCAGGCATCAGCAACGTCCGTCTCTCAACAGTAAGGGAAGTCTGTGGAGTCAGTTTTTCGCCAGAAATGGCCGGTGGTCCTGTTGACCATCGTCCTCTACCCCGCTTTCACCGTCGGCGTTCGCGCCGACGACAATCTCGACAGCAGTTTGCGCAGCATCAGCCCGGCGCAACTGCAACAACCGGCAGGCAATGACAGCCGTCAGCGCCCTGCCCCCACTTCGAAGGCGTCCGCCGCTACGGACGCTTTGGGCCTGGAACAAGCCGTGCGCCTTGCCGTGGACTGGCATCCACGCATAGGCGAAGCCATCGGCACGCTGTTCCAGCAAGGCGAAGGCGTCAATGTCGCCGAATCCGGTTATTACCCGCAGGTCACCGGCGGCATCAAGGGCGGTTACACCAGCGGTTACGGCAGCGATGCCGGCAGCCAGTCGGTGAACATTTCCCTCAAGCAGATGCTCTACGATTTCGGCAAAGTGTCCAGCTCGGTCGACGCGGCCCGCGCTCGCGTGGCGCGTAGTCAGGCTGGAATTCTGCTGGCGATCGACGACGTGGCCCGCGACACCGCCAAGGCCTACATCGAAGTGCAGCGCTATCAGCGTCTGCTCAACGTTGCCCGCGAACAGATCCAAGGCATCGGCGGCATTGTCGACCTCGCCAAACAACGCAACGACATGGGCGCCAGCACCCGTTCCGATGTGGTCCAGGCGCAATCCCGTGCCGAGGGCGCGACCGCCACGTTGCAGGAATTCAAGGCGCAATACGCACGCTGGCAAGCGACCCTGACCAGTTTGCTCGGTCGCCGCACGCCGCCAGCGGTCAGCGACGCCGCCGCGCCAACGCTGACTCAGGCCTGCGACGCTTCGCAGATCTCCGATGCCCTGCCCGCCGTCCTGCAAGCCGCCGCGCAACGCACCCAGGCCCAGGCCGAACTGGCGCAGGCCAAGGCCGAAGCCTACCCGACCCTGTCGCTGCAACCGTCGGTCAATCAATACCTCGACGATCATTACGACGATCAGAATTCGCGCGCCGATCGCACCCAGGTCGGGATCTTCCTCAACCTCGAAGTGCCGATCTATCAGGGCGGCGCCATCAGCGCCCGCAGCCGCGCCGCCGGGCATGCCTTGAGCGCCGCAGACTCGGCCGAAGACTTCGCCCGACTGCAAGCCCGCCAAGGTCTGGCTGAAGCCCAGGCGCAAACCTCGGGTCTGAACCGTCGGCTGCGCTCGCTGGAATTTCGCCAGACCAGCATCACCGAGGCGCGCATGTTGTACGGCCGCCAGTACCTGGAACTGGGCACGCGGCCGCTGCTGGACTTGCTCAACGCCGAGCAGGAAATCCACCAGTCGCGCTTCGATCTGGTCAACACCCAGGCCGATCTGCAACGCCTGCAGATCGATTGCTTCTACAACAGCGGGGCGATTCGCCGGGTCTTCGGCATCGACCACAGCGCCATCCAGAATGTCGAGATCCTGCCATGACCGACGCCAGCATCACTATCTCCGAACCCGTGGCTGCCGAGGCGCGGGAAGATTATTCGCCGTGGCTGGAAGCGGTGCTCAAGGTCGCCCGCCACTATCGACTCGACGTCTCCCCCGAAAGCGTGCGCCTGGCTTCGGTGCACAGCGAAGGCCGCGTCGAAGAAGTGGTCCGGCACATGGCCCGTCAGGCCGGTTTGAGCGTCAAGTTCGCGGTGTTCGACAACAAGAGCCTGAGCCGTTGGCGCACGCCGCTGGTGGTGCAGTTGCGTGACGGTCAGGTCGGCGTGCTGGAAAGCATCGGCGAAAACGGCGAACTGGGCATCTGCTTCAGTGGCGATCAAGGCTTGCAGAGCCGGATGGACGCGGCAGTACTCGCCGAGCAAGCGCTGCGTACGGTGATTTTGCGCCCGACCCAACCGGTCTCCGACGTGCGCACCAACGACTACATCAAACCTTACGACGAGCACTGGTTCCGCCGCATCGTCCTCACCGACTTGCGGCCGTACACCCAGGTGATGATCGCCTCGCTGGTGGCCAACTTGCTGGGCATGGCCGGGGTGCTGTTTTCCATGCAGGTGTACGACCGGGTGATTCCAGCCGAATCCTTGCCAACCCTGTACGTGTTGTTCGGTGGCGTGATGCTGGCGCTGCTGTTCGATTTCGTCATGCGCATTCTGCGGCTGCGCATCACCGATGTGCTGGGCAAGCGCGCTGATTTGCGCGTGTCCGATCTGGTGTTCGGCCACGCCTTGCGCCTGCGCAATTCCGCCCGGCCGAAGTCCACCGGCTCGTTCATTTCGCAACTGCGCGAGCTGGAGCAGATCCGCGACCTGATCACCTCGAGCACCGCCACGGCACTGGCCGACATGCCGTTTTTCCTGCTGTTCCTGCTGGTGTTCTATTTGATCGGCGGGCCGCTGGTGCTGATTCCGCTGGTAGCGCTGGTGTTCATGCTGTTGCCGGGAATCATCGCGCAACCGCGTCTGGCAAAACTGGCCAATGCCTCGATGCGCGAAGCCGCGCTGCGCAACGCCATGTTGGTGGAAAGCATCCAGGGCCTCGACGACATCAAGGCACTGCAGGCCGAGCAGCGTTTCCAGCAACAATGGAATCAGTACAACGCCGCCTCGGCGGACAGCAGCCTGCGTTTGCGCACCCTGACCAACAGCCTCGTGGCGTGGACGCAGAACGTGCAAGGCGCGGTCTTCGCCGTGGTGATCGTATTCGGCGCGCCGATGGTGATTGCCGGCGACCTGACCACCGGCAGCCTCGTCGCGGCGTCGATTCTGTCCTCACGGATGATGGGGCCGATGGCGCAACTGACCCACGTGCTCACCCGTTGGCAGCAAGCCAAGGTTGCGCTGGAAGGCTTGAACCGGATCATGCAGATGCCGGTCGATCATCTCGAAGGCAGCCAGCGTGTGCACCTGCCGGCGATTCGCGGCGACTACCGGATGCGCCAGGCGAGTTTCCGCTACAGCGAAGAATCGGCCCCGGCGCTCAACGCCATCGACCTGACCATCCGCCCCGGCGAGCGCATCGCCCTGCTCGGCCGCAACGGCGCCGGCAAATCGACGTTGCTCCAGGCCTTGGGCGGTGCGATGGATCTTAGCAGCGGTGAAACCACACTGGACGGCATCGCCCTGGCGCATCTCGATCCGGCCGACCTGCGCCGTGACGTCGGCCTGCTGTCGCAACAGGCGCGGCTGTTTCACGGCACCCTGCGCGACAACATCACCCTGGGCGTCGGTCAGGCCAGCGATCAGGAAATCATCGCGGCGCTGAACGTTACCGGCGCGCTCGAATTCGTTCGTCAGTTGCCCAAAGGCATGGATCATCTGGTGCTTGAAGGCGGCCTCGGCCTGTCCGGCGGTCAGCGCCAGAGCCTGCTGCTGTCACGCTTGTTGCTGCGCCAGCCGCAGGTGCTGTTGCTGGACGAACCGACGGCGGCGCTGGATGACGTCACCGAGCGTTTGCTGCTGGAAAAACTCGCGACCTGGACCCAGGGCCGCACGCTGGTGGTCGCCACGCATCGGGTCAGTGTGCTGCAACTGGTCGAGCGGATCATCGTCCTCGATAACGGGCGCATCGTCATCGATGACCATCGCGACGCCGCGCTGGCGCGGTTGCGCGCACCCGGCAAAGGAGTGGCGGTATGAAACCGATGATGACTGACGTGCCGGACCCAATGTCCTACCTCGACGGCCGCGACGAGCGCGCCATCGCCGGAGGGGCGAAGGTGATTTGGGGCTGCGCATTGATGCTCGCATGCTTCATCGCTTGGGCGGCGTGGTTTGAAGTGGTCGAAGTCTCGACCGGCACCGGCAAGGTCGTGCCGAGTTCTCGTGAACAGGTGATCCAGTCGATGGAGGGCGGCATTCTCGAGCAGCTCAATGTCAGCGAAGGCGCCTTGGTCGAGCGCGGGCAGATTCTCGCCCAGCTCGACCCGGTGAGGAACCAATCCAACGTCGGCGAAAGTGCGGCCAAGTACCGCGCGGCGCTGGCCAGCGTCAATCGCTTGCAGGCCGAAGTCAGTGAAAAACCACTTACGTTCGATCCCTCGCTGCAGGACTTTCCCGAGCTGATCCGCGCCGAAACCGAGCTGTTCCAGACCCGCCGCAAAGGCCTAGCGGAAACCCTCGACGGCATTCAGAGTTCGTTGAAACTGGTGCGCAGCGAACTGGCGATCACCGAAAACCTGGCGAAGATCGGCGCCTCGAGCCGGGTCGAAGTCTTGCGCCTGACCCGCCAGCGCTCCGAGCTGGAGTTGAAGGCCACCGAAGCGCGTTCCGATTACATGGTGCGCGCCCGCGAAGACCTGGCCAAAGCCAACGCCGAGGCGCAGATGCTCGAAGCGGTGATCCGTGGGCGCACCGACTCGCTGTCACGCCTGACCCTGCGTTCGCCAGTGCGCGGGATCGTCAAGGACATCGAAGTCAGCACCATCGGCGGCGTCATCGCGCCCAATGGTCAGGTCATGCAGATCGTGCCGCTCGATGAACAACTGCTGATCGAGACGCGCATCTCACCGCGCGACATTGCCTTCATTCATCCGGGCCAGGCGGCCAAGGTCAAAATCACCGCTTACGACTACTCGATCTACGGCAGCCTCGACGGCGAAGTGGTGACGATCTCCCCAGACACGATTCAGGACGAAGCCAAGCCGGAGATTTTCTACTACCGCGTGTTCATCCGCACCGCGTCGGATGAACTGCGCAACAAGGCCGGCAAACGCTTTGCCATCGTCCCCGGGATGATCGCCACGGTGGACATTCGCACCGGCGAAAAAACCGTGCTCGACTACCTGATCAAACCGCTCAACCGCGCCCGCGAAGCGTTGCGCGAACGCTGATCAGCGGCTGGCGAACTTGGTCGCCGGCGGCACGATCGGCGCGAGGCTGGCTTGATAGCGCGTCCACTCGCGATTGATTTCCGCGTACGGCAGGAAAATGCTCACGCGCGGTTGATCAAGCAAGTCTTTACGCTTGAGCCGGCTGACGTCGTCACGGGTCAGAAACGCCACGTTGATGCCGACCACCTTGCCATCGGCGGAAAACACTGGCCCGCCGGACATGCCTTTGGCCAGCGCGCCATTATGAGTGCCGTAAAGCACGTTGCCCTCTTTGACGTCGAGGCGAACCATGGCCGGCAACGCCTGGCCGGTGCCCTTGACCGACATGTACAGCGAATTGAAGCCCACCGACGTCAGCTCCTCACCCGGCTTGTAGCCGCGCCACGCCGGCACGCTGCCGGCCTTGTGCCGGAAGAACTGCACGTCGGCCTGTCCCTGGAAAACCGCGCCCGACAGGTAAGGAATGTGCTTCACCGTCACGGCAAATTCTTCATTCCACTGCACAGCCGACCCCATCAGCACGTAAGGCAAAGGCGCGCCGGAGTGAACGACAAAGGCTTGGTCTAAAACAGGATCCTGAACAAAAGCGACTGGCATTCCATTGCACCCGCTGAGCAGCATCGACGCTGCAACAAGTGACTTGAGGGGGCGCATTTTCGGCACATCATGTAGTGAGGGAAGGTGCTGCAATATGTCATTGCGCCATCATTTTAAGCAATAGGCTGAGCCTACCGCTTGTCTGCTAGCGATATAGTGAGTCAATGATTGGATCCAAGGATTAACAGCGAAACGACTAATTGCGTCGAACTTCTTCGAAAATCGCAAATACGGGTGTGCCACAGATGGGCACGCCCGCACTCTCGAATCCCCTACGCCGTATTCGACCTCTTCGCTTGGCCCTCCTTCTCCGCCCGTATCCTGAACCAGATCGCATACATCGCCGGCAAGAACACCAACGTGATTATCGTCCCGACAAACGTGCCGCCAATCAGCGTATACGCCAGCGTGCCCCAGAACACCGAGTGCGTCAGCGGAATGAACGCCAGAATGGCCGCCAGTGCGGTCAACAGCACTGGCCTTGCCCGTTGCACGGTGGCTTCGACCACGGCGTCGAAAGGCGCGAGGCCTTCTTGCTCGTTGTGATGAATCTGCCCGATCAGGATCAGCGTGTTGCGCATGAGAATTCCCGACAGCGCAATCAACCCGACCAGCGCGTTGATGCCGAACGGCTGATTGAAGATCAGCAGCGTCGGCACCACGCCGATCAAGCCGAGTGGCGAGGTGAGGAAGACCATGATCATCGCCGAGATCGAGCGCACCTGGACGATGATGATCAGCAGCGTCATGGCGATCATGATCGGCAGCAGCGGCAAGATCGCTTTGCCGGCCTTGCCGGATTCCTCGATGGCGCCGGCCTGTTCGATCCGGTAACCGGAAGGCAGTTGCGCAATGATCGGCTGCAATTGCTCGATGATCACGCCGGAGACGTCCGGTGGCTGCAAGCCTTCGGCGATGTCGCCGCGCACGGTGATGGTCGGGGTGCGATCGCGGCGGCGCAGGATCGGATCTTCCATGCGCACTTCGACCTTGCCGATCTGCGACAGCGGAATGCGTTGCCCGGCCGCACCGACCAGGGTGAAGCCTTCGATCTGCGCCGGGTCCAGGCGGATGTTGCCTGCGGCACGGCCAACCACCTGCACGGAACGGATATCCTCACGCACCGCCGTGATCGGCACGCCGCTGAGCAAGAACTGCAACTGCTGGGCCACGGCGCTGGAGGTCAGCCCTACCGCCTGCAAGCGATCCTGATTGAGGTTGAAATGCAGCGTCGGCGTCAGCGGCCCCCAGTCGGTGTTGACGGTGCGCATCATCGGGCTGTCCTGCATCACGCTGCGGACCTGCTCGGCGATGTCGCGCAATTTGGCCGGATCGGGGCCCATTACTCGGTACGCCACCGGGAACGGCGAATACGGGCCGAAGACGATCTGTGTGGCACGCACGCGCGCTTCCGGGGCCAGGCCTTGAGCAACCGCTTCGCGCAAACGCAACTTGAGGGTTTCGCGGGCGTCCTGGTTGTCCGTCAGCACGACGATCTTGGCGAATGACGGGTCCGGCAACTCGGGCGCCATGGCCAGGAAAAATCGTGGCGCACCCTGGCCGATATAGGCCGTGACGATTTTTGCCTGAGCCTGTTTTTGCAGCCACGCCTCGACTTTGGCCGTGGCGGCGCTGGTCTGCTCGATCGCGGTGCCGTAGGGCATTTGCACTTCAATCATCACTTCAGGACGGTCAGAGGTCGGGAAGAACTGTTTTTTCACCAGCCCCATGCCCGGGATCGCGACGACAAACAGCGCGACAACCGTGCCCGCCACCAGCCATTTACGGGTGATCACCCATGCCAGAATCCGTCGGAAACGGTTATAGCGCGGCGTGTCGTAGATCGCCGCGTGCCCGCCTTCGACTTGCTTGATGTCCGGCAACAGCTTCACTCCCAGATACGGCGTGAAAGCCACCGCAACGACCCACGAAGCGATCAAGGCGATGCCGACAATCCAGAACATGTTGCTGGTGTATTCGCCCGCCGTGGACTGGGCGAAACCGTTCGGCAAAAAGCCTATCGCCGTCACCAGCGTACCGGCCAGCATTGGCGCTGCGGTATGGCTCCAGGCATAGGCCGAGGCCTTGATGCGGTCATAGCCCTCCTCCATTTTCACCACCATCATTTCAATGGCGATGATCGCGTCGTCGACCAGCAAGCCCAGCGCGAGAATCAACGAGCCGAGGGTAATCCGGTCAAAGTTTTTGCCAGTGGCGGCCATCACCACAAAGACGATCGCCAGGGTCAACGGCACCGCCGCGGCGACCACCACGCCGACACGCCAGCCCATGCTGAGAAAGCACACCAGCATCACCACCAGCAGCGCGACGAAGAACTTGACCATGAACTCGCCGACCGCCGAGTCGATATTCACCGCCTGATCGGTGACTTTCGACAGGGTCATGCCCAGCGGCATTTCTGCATTGATTTTGAGCGTTTCGGCATCCAGCGCCTTGCCCAGATCCAGACCGTTCCAGCCCTCGCGCATGATCACGCCGAGCAGCAGCGCTTCCTCGCCGTTGTTACGCACGAGAAACGTCGCCGGGTCTTCGTAGCCGCGCTCGACCGTGGCCACGTCGGAAAGCATGAGGGTGCGGCCCTGCGCGACAACCGGCGTGTCACGGATTTTCTGCAAGGTGTCGAACGCGCCATCGACCCGGACAAAGATTTCCGGCCCCTTGGTTTCGACCGATCCGGCGGGGGTCAGCACGTTCTGACTGTTCAGGGCGGCGAAGATGTCCTGCGGCGATAAGCCCAGCGTCGCCAGGCGATCATGGGAAAACGAAACGAAAATGCGTTCGGCCTGCTCACCGATGATGTTGACCTTTTTCACCCCCGGCACATGCAACAGGCGCTGGCGCAAAGACTCCGCATCGCGAACCAGCAAGCGCTGCGGCTCGCCCTTGGCCTTCAGCGCGAACAAGGCAAACGTCACGTCGGAAAACTCGTCATTGACCATCGGCCCGATGACCCCGGCCGGCAGTTTGATCGCTTCGTCGTCGAGCTTCTTGCGCGCCTGATAGAACTCTTCCTGCACCTGCGACGGTGGCGTGCTGTCGAGCAACGACACCATGGTGAATGCCAGCCCTGGGCGGGTGTAGGTTTCCGTGCGGTCGTACCACTTCAGTTCCTGCAAACGCTTTTCCAGCGGTTCGGCGACCTGGTCTTGCATCTCCTGCGCGGTCGCGCCCGGCCATGCGGTGATGACGGTTAATTGCTTGACGGTGAACGGCGGATCTTCGGCCCGGCCCAACTTGAAGAACGCCAGGGTGCCGGCGACGGCAATCAGAAAAATCAGAAATACCGTGATCGCGCGTTGGCGAACGGCAATGGCGGAAAGGTTGAATCGACCCTCGCTCATGGACGACTCCCGGCAACCTGGGCGTCATCGCGGGCCAGCAAGCGCACGTCCTCGCCTTCGTGCAGCAGGTGCGCGCCGAGCGCAACGATCGGCTCACCGACGCTGAGTTCGCCAGCGATGCGTGCCGAATCGTCACTCAACCCCAACACCTCGACGGCGCGCCAGGTCACTTTCGCCGGTGTACCGGCAATGGCCCAGACGCCGGGGCCTTTGCCTGCGTTGTACAGCGCCGCGATCGGCACTTTCAGCGCCTGTTTTTGTGCGGAACCCTGAGAGATATCAACGGTGACGGTCGAACCGATCGGCGCATTGGCGAGCTTGCCTTCAAGCACATAGCGCGCCTCGAACGTGCGAGTGGTGGCGTCGGCGGAATCGGACAGCAGGCGCAGTTTTGCCGATACCGCAGCCGCCGGATCGCCATACAGCTTGGCCTGAGCGGTGGAGCCTGCGACCGGACGCAGAGTCTCCGGCAGATGAACAATTGCTTCCCGCTGACCGGCGCGCGCCAGTCGCACCACCGGTTGCCCGGGGCTGACCACCTGCCCCGGTTCCACGAGGGTGTCCACCACCACGCCGTCGGCGTCCGCCACCAGCACCGCATAACCCGAGGCGTTGCGCGCCACGTCCGCTTGGGCGACAGCGGCGCTGAGTTGTGCTCTGGCGCTGTCGGCGGCGGCTTTGATCTGATCGTAGGCCGAGGCCGAGATCGCGCCGGCGGCGACCAGTTCGCGATTGCGTGCTTCGTCATCGGCGGTCTGTTTGGCCCGGGCGCGGGCGGCGGTGACCGCTTCTTGTTGCGCTCGCGCTTGCAGGCCAAGGTCGACCGGGTCGAGGCGCATCAGCGGCTGCCCGCGCTTGACCGTCTGACCGGTGTCGACCAAACGCTCAAGGACCTTGCCCGAAACGCGAAAGCCCAGGTCACCCTGAACCCGCGCCGCCACCACACCGGTGAATGACCGCGAGCCATCCTCGGCAAGCTGCACGACCGCCGACCTCACCAGCGGCGCAAGGGTGCGCGGGTCTTTCGTCGTAGAAGCATCACCGCACGCCGTCAGGACGAGGGGCAGCACACAGGCTGCGAAGGGAAAAGGGCTGAGCCGGCGCATGGAATTCCTTTACTAAAATAGGATGATCATCATATTCTCAGCCTTGTGACCAATATCGTCAACAGTCACCAACTGCAAGATTTTCGCTTCGCTCGTTGAGCGTTGCCAAGCCCACACAGGAATTTCCATGCACCTCCTCCGCCCCATCACTCTTTTGGTCAGCGTCGGTTTGGTCGCGGGTTGCACGGTCGGCCCCGACTACCAGCGCCCCGCCGCCCCACTGCCGGAGCATTACCAGCGCCAGCCTGCCATGGCCGGGTCTGCAGCCAGCCTTGTTACTGGGTGGGAAAGCTTTAATGACCCGCTGCTGAACGCCTTGATCACTCAGGCACTGGCGCAGAACCTGGACCTGGCGCAGGCCGCCGCGCGAGTCACCCAGGCACGCGCCGGGCTGGGCTCTGCGAATGCCGCGCTGCTGCCTTCGGCGAGTGTCAACGGACAGGCCGCGCGCGCTTACCAATCGGTGGAAACGCCACTCGGCCAAGTGTTGAATTCGTCTCCCGGGTATGACCGTTACGGCAGTTCTTATGAGGTCAATCTCGAGGCTGGCTGGGAGCTGGATGTGTTTGGCGGACTGCGCCGGGAGCGCGAGGCTGCGCTCGCCGAGTACCAGGCATCCGCAGCAGGACTCAGCGCGACACGCCTGGCGATCGCGGCGCAAACGGCGGATACCTACGTCACCCTGCGCGGCTTGCAGGCACGCCTGGACATCGCCAGGCAACAAGCCAAAACCCAGCGCGAGCTGCTGGAAAAAGTCCAATTGCTCTACAGCAAGGGCTTGGCGGCGAGCTATCAGGTGCGGCAAATCGAAGGCGAACTGGCGCAGGTCGAGGCGAGCGTGCCGCTGCTGCAAACCGGCGTGGACGCGGCAATCAATGCCATGGATGTGCTGCTCGGTACGCCGCCGGGTACGCATCGAACGGAACTGGCCCAGGCAGGCAGCATTCCCGCTGCGCCGCCCTCGCAGGCATTGGCCACACCTGCCGACTTGCTGCGCCGTCGGCCGGACCTGATCGTCGCCGAGCGTCGTTTGGCGGCTTCCAACGCGCGCATCGGTGCTGCCATCGCCGAGTACTACCCGAAGTTTTCCCTCGGTGCGTTGCTCGGCAGTGCGACGGCGGTTTCGGCTGGCAACCTGTTTTCCAGCGGCGCGAGCCAGTCCGCCGGCGTGCTCGGCTTGCGCTGGCGGCTGTTCGATTTTGCGCGGATCAATGCGCAGATCGATCAGGCCAAAGGTCAGCAAGCCGAGGCGTTGGCCGCTTACCGCCAATCGGTACTGCGCGCCACGGAAGACGTCGAAAACGCGCTGTCCGCACAGGTCAATCGGCAAGCCCAGGCCAGCACCCTTGGTGCCGGCGAAGCGGCGTTGACCGAGGCTCGGCAATCGTCGTTCAGTGCTTATGAGAAAGGCTCAGCGAGCCTGATCGATGTACTGCGCGCGGACCAGACGTTACTGCAAACCGCCGATGCTCGGGCGCAAGCACAAACCGAATCAACCCGCGCGGCGGTGGCGTTGCTCAAGTCCTTGGGCGGTGGCTGGCAACCCGCCGAGCCCGCGCCTGTCGCGGCGCGCTGAGTCGCTGTGACAGGCGAAATCGAGCGGGCCTTACATCAGGCCCGCCCTGCACCGCAGCGCTGGATCAGAAGCGGTAGCTGAAAGACGTGCCGAGCCCACTGGCGCTGTTGCGATATTTGGCGCTATACGCACCTTTGCCGGCTGCGGTGTGATTGATCTCGACGCTCTCCTCCTGCAGGTAGGAATAGGCCACGTCAATGGTCACATTCTCCGCTGGCGTCCACCCGGCACCGAGGCTGAACACCTTGCGATCACCGGTGGGAATGCGCGGGCCGCGGTTGGTGTTGTTGGCCGGCGACTGATCAACCGAGAACCCGGCACGCAGCACCCATTGGTTGTTTAGCTGATACGCCGCGCCGATCGCATGGGCCCACGTGTCGTGCCAGTTCTGTTCTTCGCTGATGGTGCCCAACTGGCCGCTGAGCGACGGCGGCAATCCGCTGTTTTCGATGGTCAGCTCCTTGAAGCGACTCCAGCGCGTCCAGGTGCTGCCGGCATACAGCGTCCAGTCTTGATTGAGTTGATGGGTCACCGAGAAGTCCACCGATTCGGGGGTGTCGACGTCCAGCGAGGCGTCGTAGCTGCGGCCACTGACGCCGAGCAGGTTGAAGATGCCATCGCTGACTTTGGTTTTCGCATCGAGGTGGTAACTGACCTTGGAATGGTAGGTCAGGCCCAGGCGCGTCTGCTCGGTCGCCTGCACCATGACGCCTGCGTTGAAGCCCAGCGCGGTGTCGTCGCCAGTACTTTTGACTTTGCCGTCATTGCGCCCGGGGCTCAGCGGGTTGGCGACCATCCCTGACAGCTCGCCGCTGATGCGGTTGATGGTCGGGCCGAAACCGATCGAGACCTTGTCGTTGAAGGCGTAGCTGAGGGTGGGCTGGAACGTCAGCGTTGTGACTTCGCTTTTATTGGCGTAATAGCGGCCGGCAAAGCCGCGGTCGTAGTCGGTAATCAAACCAAACGGTACATAAAACCCGACACCGAAGGCCCAGTGCTCGTCGATCGGTTTGACGTAATAACCCATCGGCACCGTGGTGGTCGGTACCATGTCGCCGTCTTCCTTACCGCCGAACGTACTGCGGGTGTGGCTGATATCGGATTTGGCGAACAGCGTCGCCTGCCCCACGCTCACCTGCTCTCTTTTCAGCCGCGCCATGCCCGCCGGATTGCCGAACACCGTAGTGGCGTCTTCGGCGGACGACGAGCGACCGGCAAACCCCGAGCCCATCCCGCTGACGCTTTGCTCATTGAGCGCGAAACCGCCCGCCAGCACATTGGAAGACGCGAGCACGACAGCCAGCCCGAGGGGATGCTTGAGCATTGTTTTTTTCATTATCAGGACTCTATGGGTGTTTCTGAAATGGAACATGAAGAACTGCAGCGGCCCATATTATCCATGTGACCATATCCGTCAATAGTCACTTTTTAAATGTGTTGGATATGTTCTCGATGCGAGTTCGCGTCGAGAACATAAATTGCTGGGAAGAGGATCAGCGCAGCATCAAGGCATCAGGCTGCGCAGGATCAGATTCGAGGTCAGCGTCGGCGCCACCTCAATGAAATCCAGGTTGTGTTGAAGCATCAGCGGATTGACGAAGGGCCGCAGCGTCAGATGGATCGAGTCGACGGTTTCGTCCAGCGGCGTCTTGCGTTCGAACTCACCGGCCGTGCGTCCGTCACGCACGATGTCAGTGATAAAGCCTTTGATCCGGGCGTCGTAACGCTGGGCGCTGGGCCAGTTTTCGCCGGCGGCGAAGGCCGCGATGTCGTAGAGCTTGCGGTCGGTGAAGAACAGCTCGACACCAGTGGCAATCACGGTTTTGACCAACTGGCGGAAACGCTCGGTCGGTGACAGCCCCTCTGCGTTGATCGCCAGTTCCACCGCCGCCACGATTTGCCCCAGGCAATTGCCGCAGATGGCCTCGCCGATCGCCTGCTTGGAATCGAAGAACTTGTAGATGTACGCCTTGGAAAAACCGATGGCCTTGGCCAGGTCAGACACGGTGGTTTTGCCGTAGCCATACTGGCTGAAATGCTCGTTGGCCGCCGCGACGATCTGGTCACGAATTTCGTGATCGACCGGTCCACGCGGACCGGGGAAGGATGAGGAAGCTGAGGTCTGGTTCATCCCGGCAGCTTACTCACCTGATCGGAGGCTTACAACAGAGCCTCCGTGCCCTCACCGCGAATGCCCATCACCACGCCGCCTGATAAATCGCCAGCGCGTCGGCTTCGCTGACCTCTCGCGGGTTATTCACCAGCAAGCGTTGCTGCTGCATCGCGTCACGCGCCAGTTGTGCGAGGCAATCTTGGGACACGTCGACATCGCGCAGGCGATGGGGCAGTCCGCAGCGCGGCGCCAACTCGGCCAGTTCGGTAATCAACTGCTCGGCCTGGCTGCGCCGATCGCCAATACGCAGCCGCTCGCCGAGCAACGGCACGGCCAGCTCAGCGTAATCCGCCTCGGCCACTGGCAGGTTGAAGCGCAGCACATGCGGCAGCACCAGCGAGTTGGATAAGCCGTGGGGAATGTGAAAGTGCCCGCCCAACGGATAGGCCAAGGCATGCACCGCCGCCACTGGCGCATTGGCGAACGCCTGCCCGGCAAGACAGGCGCCGAGCAGCATGGCTTGCCGCGCGTCGAGGTTGCCACCGTTGTGCACCGCTTGGTCCAGATGGGTCGCCAGCAGGCGCAACGCCTCGCGGGCGAGCAGACTGGACAGCGGGTTGCGCTTGAGTTTGCTGGTGTAGGCCTCGATCGCGTGGACCATCGCATCGATACCGGTGGCTGCCGTGACCTGCGGCGGCAGGCCCAGCGTGCACACCGCGTCGAGCACGGCGAGATCCGGAAGTAATAACGGCGAGACGATCCCCATTTTGCTGGTTTCGCCGGTGGTGACGATGGCGATAGGCGTGACCTCCGAACCGGTGCCCGCGGTGGTCGGCACCTGGATCAGCGCCAGCCGTGGGCCCTTGGCCTGATCGACACCGTACAACTGCGTGAGCGTTTGGCTGTTGCCGGGATGGGCCAATAACGCAACCAGTTTGGCGACGTCCATCGAGCTGCCGCCGCCGAACCCGACGATCAGGTCGGCGCCGATGTGCCGGGCGCGATCGACCGCCGCCATTACGCAGTGTTCATGGGGATCGGCACTCACGTCACTGAAAATCGCCACCGCCACTTTCGCCGCGCTGAACCCCGGCAGCACGTCATCGAGCAAACCGAGCCGGGCGATCCCCGGATCGGTGACGATCAACACCCGCCGTGCGCCGCGCTCGCGGCACAGGCTGGCCAGTCGCTGTGCGGCGCCGGCTTCGCAGAGGATCTGCGCGGTGGTGGCAAAGCTGAAGGATTGCATCGGCACGACTCCTTAGGGTTATCCGGTCTGGGGTTCAGAAACTGAAGTCGCTGGCCGCCATTGCCATCAGGCAGTTCGCCCCGCCGAGCACGGCGTCGCGATGGGCGCCGGCGCGCGGCAACAGGCGCCGCCAGTAAAAATCGGCGGTGTGCAACTTGGCTTGATAAAAGCCACTGTCAGCAGCGCCTTGGGCCAGCGCCTGTTGCGCGCGCGTCGCCGCTTGCAGCCAGAAACCGGCGAGCAGGACGTAGGCTGAATAAGCGAGGAAATCCACCGACACCGCACCGATTTCCTGCGGATCACGCTGGCAGGCGCTGATGACTGAGCGGCCAAGCTCGCGCCATTCGTTAAGGCGCTGGCTGACCGCCTGGGCCATTTCCCACAGCGGTTCATGCGCCTGGGCGGCTTCGGCCAGTTGCGCGAATTCGTCGATCAGCGCATTGAGCTCAGTGCCGCCGTCGCCGAGCAGTTTGCGGCGGATCAAGTCCAGCGCCTGAATGCCGTTTGTGCCCTCATAGAGCTGAGTGATGCGGCTGTCGCGCATCAACTGTTCCATGCCCCATTCGCGGATATAGCCATGGCCGCCGTACAGCGCCACGCCGAGGCTGGCGACTTCCTGGCCGACATCGGTGAAGAACGCCTTGATGATCGGAATCAACAGCGCCGCCCGACGCTTCGCCGCTTGATGTTCCTGGCCCAGGGCTTGTTCAAGATCGAGTTGCCGCGCGGTATACGTGGCGAGCATCCGGCAACCTTCGGTGAGCGCTTTCTGGGTCAGCAACATGCGCCGCACGTCGGGGTGGACGATGATCGGGTCGGCGGCCTGCTCCGGCGCAACAGCACCGGCGAGCGAACGCGACTGCAAGCGTTCCCGCGCATAGCGCAGGCCACCCTGAAACGCCGCTTCGGCAATGCCCAGGCCCTGCAGACCGACCTGAAAACGTGCGTCGTTCATCATGGTGAACATGCACGCCAGACCCTGATTCGCTTCGCCCACCAGCCAGCCTTGCGCGCCATCGAAATTCATCACGCAGGTCGACGTGCCCTTGATGCCCATCTTGTGTTCCAGCGCCCCGCAGCTCAGCGTGTTGCGCTGACCATCGGGCAGGACTTTCGGCACCAGCAACAGGCTGATGCCCTTCACGCCCGGCGGTGCGTCCGGCAGGCGCGCGAGCACCAGATGAATGATGTTGTCGGTCAGATCCTGCTCGCCGCCGCTGATGAAAATCTTGTTGCCGGTAACGCGGTAACTGCCGTCGGCCTCAGGCTGGGCGCGGGTGCGCAGCAGCGCTAGATCGGTGCCGGCCTGTGGCTCGGTCAGGCACATGGTGCCGGTCCATTCGCCGCTGATCAGGTTCGCCAGATACGCCTGCTTGAGTTCGGGGTTACCGTGACGATACAGCGCCAGCACAGCACTTTCGGTAAGCCCGGAATAAACCCGAAAGGCCAGCGACGCCGACATCAGCATTTCATGAAAGCACGCGGAGACCATCTGCGGCACGCCCTGGCCGCCGAACGCCTGTGGCCCGGTCATGCTCGCCCAACCGTTGTCGACGTATTGTCGATAGGCCTGACGAAAACCGTCTGGTGTGGTCACGTCGCTACCGTGCAACTGGCAGCCCTGCTCGTCACTGTTGCGATTGAGCGGTGCGATGACTTCGCCGGTGAACCGCGCGCCCTCCTCGAGAATGCCGTCGAGGACGTCGCGGTCGAGTTCGACCTGCAATTGTCGGCAGTGCTCGCTGACGTCGAACAACTCGTGCAAGACGAAACGCATGTCGCGCAGAGGCGCCTGGTAGTTCGAAGACGTAGTCACGCGCAGCGCTCCAATCAATAAAGGACAAGCGCCACCCTAAGCAGCGTTCAGATATTTTTGAAATTTAGAATTCCCATGGCATATATTCCGCGCATGAATATTTCCAACTTCGATCTGAATCTGCTGCGCGTGCTCGACATGCTTCTGCGTGAACAGAACGTTTCGCGCGCGGCCGAGCGGCTGGCACTGACGCAACCGACGGTGAGCAACGCCCTGGCGCGGTTGCGCGACCTGCTCGACGATCCGCTGCTGGTGCGGGTCGGCCGACGCATGTGCCCGACGCCGCGTGCGCTGGCGCTGGAAGGGCCGATTCGCGCGGCACTGCGGCAGATCGAGCAAACCCTGGGCAGTGGCGAAGCCTTCGAGCCGCAACACAGCCGTCGGCAACTGCGTATCGCCCTGACCGACTTCGTCGAACAACTGTGCATGCCGGCCTTGCTCGCGCGCCTGCAAAGCGTGGCGCCGCAGCTGCGCATCGACGTCGCCCACCTGACGCCGAACCTGCCGGTCGAGGCGCTCGACCGCGGCGATCTCGACATGGTGCTCGGCCGTTTCAACGAGGTGCCGGCCCGTTTCACTCGGCAACTGTGGCGCCGGGAAACCTTGCGCATCGCCGTGCGCCGCGAGCATCCGCAGATCAGCGGCGCGCTCGACCTGCAAACCTTTCTGCAACTGCGCCACCTCTGGGTCCACGGCGGGCAGACACGCGGCATGGTCGATCAGTGGCTGGCCGAGCAGAACCTCGAACGGCAAATCGTCTACACCACGCCGAACTACCTGCAAGCCGCGCACCTGGCCGCCGCCACCGACCTGTGCGTGGTGCTGCCGACGCAACTGGCGCAGCAGTTCGCCGAATTGCTGCCGCTGGACCTGCATGAATTGCCGTTCGCGCTGGAACCGTTCGAGCTCGATCTGGTGTATCTGAGCCATCGCCAGCACGACCCGGCGCTGGCGTGGCTGGCGGAGCAGATTCTGGCGATTGCGGCGCCCTGATCGGTCGAGTCATACGATCTCCAACCCGAAACGTAACCATCAGAAAATCGCCAATGGCGGCCAAGGAACGAGCTTCTTTGGTCTAAGGCACCCTTGCCCACCCCTGCCCGATACGGTACAAACAGCGCAGTTGTACGACAACATAATAAAAATCCCACGCCATCCCGAATGGCCACTTTTCGAGAACTGTCATGTCCCGCTCTACCATCGCACCTACCGTACCGCCCCCCTTCCCTCGCCACCTCGCCGTGCTCATTCTGTTGTGCATGGGCTGTGCCTTCGCCGGCAACCATGTCGCCGCACGGGTGGCCTTTGATGATGGTGCGGGGGTGTTGCTGGCCATTCTGATGCGTTCCGGCGGAACGCTGCTAGTGCTGGCGATGCTGGTGTTGTGGCAAAAACAGAGCCTGCGTCTGCCGCCCGGGGCCTGGCGTTGGCAATTGTTGTTGGGGCTGCTGATCACGGCGCAGAGTTTGTGTCTGTATTCGGCCGTGGCGCGGGTGCCGGTGGCGCTGGCGCTGCTGGTGGCTAACGTGTTTCCGATTCTGCTGGCATTGCTCACCTGGGCAATGGGCGGGCCGAGACCGAGCGCGCGCACCGCGATGTTGATGGGGTTGATTCTGGTGGGTCTGGTGTTTGTGCTGGACGTGCCCGGGCGCCTGGCGAACGCCGGCAGCGTCGGCCCGGATTGGTGGATGGGCGTCATGCTCGCCTTCTGCGCGGCGAGTGTGTTCGCCTGTGCGCTGTGGATCACCGACCACAAATTGTCTCAGGTGCGCGGTTCGGCGCGCAGTCTGTTGACCATTTTCATCGTGTTCAGCAGCGTCAATCTGGCGGGCCTCACCGGTGCCCTGCCCGGCGGCCTGAACCTGCCGGCGACCTCGACCGGCTGGCTGGCCCTGGCCACGCTGGTGGTGTTGTACGGCACCGGTTTCATCGTGCTGTTCATTTCCGTGCCACGCCTGGACATGCCGCGCAACGCGCCGGTGATGAACATCGAGCCGCTGGCGACATTGCTGATGGGCTGGATCGTGCTCGACCAGATGCTCAGCAAGGGCCAGGTGCTCGGCGGAGTGATTGTGGTCACCGGCATTGTGTTGCTCACGTATCGCAAAAACGCGGTCAAGGCTGAGGCGAAAGCGTCGGCCTGACACTGGGGTTCGCTAACGCGCCCCTTGCTGATATTCGCGCGGCGTACAACCCAACTCACGGCGAAACACCGTGTGCAGGTATTGCGCCGACTTGAAGCCACAGGCCCGGGCCACGTCGACGATTGCGGCGTCGCGGTTTTCCAGGCCACTGGTGGCCGCCGCCAGTTTGAAGCGCAGGATTTCGTCGTGGACGCTGCAGCCGCGTTCATGACGGAAATGCGCTTCCAGCGAGGAACGCGAGATGCCGACGTAGGCCGCGACCTGCGCGGTCTTGATGCCCTGGCAGGCATATTGGCGGATGAACAGCAGCGCTTGCATCACGTAGGGATTGCCCAACGGCTGGTGCAAGCTCGACACCTGCACATTGACCGCATCCGGCGGCACCAGAATCTGCGTGCCGCTGGCAGGCATGCCGTGGAGCATCTGGTGCAGCAGTTGCGCGGCGGTGCGGCCCATGGTTTCGGTGCCCTGGATCACCGAGCTCAACGGTACTCGCGTCAGGCTGCGCGTGAGCGGGTCGTTGTCGATGCCGATCAACGCCACCTGCTCAGGCACGGCAATGCCGGCGGTCAGGCACGCTTGCAGCAACTGGCGGGCCCGGGCGTCGCTGACGGCGATGATGCCGATCGGTTTGGGCAAGGCTTGCAGCCAGGCGATCAGTTGTTCGACGGCGCTGTCCCAAAGCGGCGCGCTGGTGCCCATGCCGCGATAGATCTCGGCTCGCAGGCCGTCACGCTGCATCAACCGGCGAAAGGCTTTTTCCCGCTCCTGCGCCCAGCGATTGGCCTGCGCCTCAGGCAGGCTGAAGCAGGCAAAGCGCTGCAGCCCCGCTTCGATCAGGTGGTTATAGGCCAAAGAGATCAGGGCGTTGTTGTCGGTGGCGACATACGGGATCGCTTTCGGGTACGCCCGCGCATCTTCATAGGAGCCGCCCACCGCCACCACCGGCAACTGGATGTCGGCCAGAGCCTCGCCGATCAGCGGGTCATCGAAGTCGGCAATGATCCCGTCGCCCTGCCAGCGTTCGATGCCTTTCAAGCGGCAGAGAAAGTCCTCTTCCAGAAACAGATCCCACGAGGCGCGGGTGCTACTGAGGTAGTTGCCGATGCCGGCGATGATGCCGCGGTCATAGATTTTGCTGCCGTTGAACAACAGGGCGATGCGGTGAACAGGCGGTAGTGTTTTCATTGTTTTCGGCGCGTTCAAAGCCTCTTTTCCTGGAGGCGGTCGGCACAGACTAGGCGCGAGCGCAGCGAATCTCAATACGCAAAATCGCACTGTGTGTTGGTGATTTTCATAATCTTCGCCCCCGGGGCCGTTGCTAGTATCGAGACACCGCCAAGAACAACAAGGACACCGTCCATGCCGTACTTCCCCGATGTCGCCCCGATTCGCTACGAAGGTCCAGACAGCGATTCGCCCCTCGCCTTCCGCCATTACGACGCCGATAAACTGATCCTCGGCAAACCCATGCGCGAACACCTGCGCATGGCCGCCTGTTACTGGCACACCTTTGTCTGGCCGGGTTCCGACGTATTCGGCGCGGGGACGTTCAAGCGCCCCTGGCACCACGCCGGCGACCCGATGGAAGTGGCCATCGGCAAAGCCTCGGCGGCCTTCGAGTTCTTCAGCAAACTGGGTATCGATTACTACTGCTTTCATGACACGGATGTCGCCCCTGAAGGCCAGTCGCTGAAGGAATACCGCAACAACTTTGCGCAAATGGTCGACCACCTCGAGCAACACCAGGAACAAAGCGGCATCAGGTTGCTGTGGGGCACCGCCAACTGCTTCAGCAACCCACGCTTTGCCGCCGGCGCCGCGAGCAATCCGGACCCGGAAATCTTCGCCTGCGCTGCCGCTCAGGTGTTCAGCGCGATGAACGCGACGCAACGCCTGAAAGGCGCCAACTATGTGTTGTGGGGCGGTCGTGAAGGCTACGAAACCCTGCTCAACACCGACCTCAAACGTGAGCGCGAACAACTTGGGCGCTTCATGCGCATGGTGGTCGAGCACAAGCACAAGATCGGCTTTACGGGCGATCTGCTGATCGAACCCAAGCCGCAAGAGCCGACCAAACACCAATACGATTACGACAGCGCCACGGTGTTCGGCTTTTTGCAGCAGTTCGGTCTGGAAAAGGAAATCAAGGTCAACATCGAGGCCAACCACGCGACGCTGGCCGGCCACAGTTTCCATCACGAAATCGCCACCGCCGCCTCGCTGGGAATTTTCGGCAGCATCGACGCCAACCGCGGTGATCCGCAAAACGGCTGGGACACCGATCAATTCCCCAACAGCGTCGAAGAAATGACCCTCGCCACCTATGAAATCCTCAAGGCTGGCGGCTTCAAGAATGGCGGTTTCAACTTCGATTCCAAGGTGCGCCGGCAGAGCCTCGACGAGGTCGATCTGTTTCATGGTCACGTCGGCGCCATGGACGTGCTCGCCCAGTCGCTGGAGCGCGCCGCAGCGATGATCGAGAACGATCAGTTGCAAGCGCTCAAGGATCAACGCTACGCCGGCTGGCAGCAGCCTTTTGGTCAAGCGGTCATGGCAGGCGACTTCAACCTTGAGTCACTGGCCGAGCACGCCTTCACCAACGAACTCAACCCGCAAGCCGTCAGCGGCCGCCAGGAAATGCTCGAAAACATCGTCAACCGCTTTATCTATCGCTGATCCGGAGGGAGCTTGCCGGCGCCACCGCGCTGTGACAATTGCACGACAATTCTGTGCGTGCGGCGCCGGCAAATTCTCTACAGTTCTACCAGCCCGATACTCATCGTCAGGCCGTGTCTTTCAAACAAAAATAAAAGGACGCACCACCATGAAGAACCTCAAACGTACGCTCCTGGCCAGTGCTCTGGCGCTGCTGTCGCTACCGGTACTGGCTGACGCTGCCCACCCGAAAATCGGCTTCTCCATCGATGACCTGCGTCTGGAACGCTGGTCCCGCGATCGCGATTACTTCGTCGCGGCGGCGGAAAAAATGGACGCCAAGGTGTTCGTGCAGTCGGCCGATGCCAACGAGCAGAAGCAGATTTCGCAGATCGAAAACCTGATCTCCCGTGGCGTCGATGTGATCGTCATCGTGCCGTTCAACGCCACCGTGCTGACCAATGCCGTGGCCGAAGCGAAGAAGGCCGGAATCAAGGTCGTGTCCTATGACCGCCTGATTCTCAACGCCGATGTCGACGCCTACATTTCCTTCGATAACGAAAAGGTCGGCGAGATGCAGGCCGGCGGCGTGCTGAAGGCCGCGCCGAAGGGCAATTACTTCCTGCTCGGTGGCGCGCCCACTGACAACAACGCCAAGATCCTTCGTGAAGGCCAGATGAAGGTGCTGCAACCGGCCATCGACAAGGGCGACATCAAGATCGTTGGCCAGCAGTGGGTCAAGGAGTGGAACCCGACCGAAGCGCTGAGCATTGTGGAAAACGCCCTGACCCGCAACGACAACAAAATCGCCGGCATCGTCGCCTCCAACGACGCCACTGCCGGCGGTGCGATCCAGGCCCTGGCCGCGCAGCAACTGGCCGGCAAGGTGCCGATTTCCGGGCAGGACGCCGACCTCGCCGCCGTCAAGCGGGTGATCGCCGGCACGCAAACCATGACCGTGTACAAGCCGCTGAAACTCATCGCCTCCGAAGCGGCCAAGCTCTCGGTGCAACTGGCGCGCAACGAAAAACCCGCCTACACCTCGCAGTACGACAACGGCAGCAAAAAAGTCGACACCATCCTGCTCACGCCCACCCCGCTGACCAAGGACAATATCGACTTGCTCGAACAGGACGGGTTCTACACCAAGGCACAGATTGCCGGGCAGTGATCAGGACGGTTAGTCCGAAACCCTGGTAGGAGCGAGCCTGCTCGCGAAGGCGGCAGGTCAGCCAGCCGAGCAGTGTCTGAACTGACGCTATCGCGAGCAGGCTCACTCCTACAGGTCTGGTGTTTGAGTCCTTGGTATACGAGCCTTTCCATGTCCGACTATCTGCTGCAAATGAACGGCATCGTCAAATCCTTCAACGGTGTCAAAGCGCTGAACGGCATCGACATCAAGGTCCGACCCGGTGAGTGCGTCGGCCTGTGCGGCGAGAACGGTGCCGGCAAATCGACGCTGATGAAAATCCTCTCGGCGGTTTATCCGCATGGCACCTGGGACGGTGAAATCCTCTGGGACGGGCAACCGCTGCGGGCGCAATCGATCAGCGAAACCGAAGCCGCCGGCATCGTCATCATCCATCAGGAACTGACCCTGGTGCCGGACCTTTCGGTCGCCGAAAACATCTTCATGGGCCACGAACTGACACTACCCGGCGGGCGCATGAACTACCCGGCGATGATCCACCGCGCCGAAGCGCTGATGCGCGAACTGAAAGTTCCGGACATGAACGTCTCGCTGCCGGTATCGCAGTACGGCGGCGGTTATCAGCAACTGGTGGAAATCGCCAAGGCGCTGAACAAACAGGCGCGCCTGCTGATTCTCGACGAGCCCTCATCGGCGCTGAGCCGTTCGGAAATCGAGGTGTTGCTCGACATCATCCGCGACCTCAAGACCAAGGGCGTCGCTTGCGTGTACATCTCGCACAAGCTCGATGAAGTGGCCGCCGTATGCGACACCATTGCGGTGATCCGCGACGGCAAACACATCGCCACCACGGCCATGGCCGACATGGACATTGCGCAGATCATCACGCAGATGGTCGGCCGGGAAATGAGCAACCTCTACCCGTCAGAACCCCACGAGATTGGCGAGGTGATTTTCGAAGCGCGGCATATCACCTGCTACGACGTCGACAACCCCAAGCGCAAACGGGTCGACGATGTGTCGTTCGTGCTCAAGCGCGGCGAGATCCTCGGTATCGCCGGGCTGGTCGGTGCCGGCCGCACCGAACTGGTCACGGCTTTGTACGGCGCATATCCCGGCCGCCATGAAGGCGAAGTCTGGCTCGACGGCCAGCCTGTCGACACCGCCACGCCGCTGAAATCGATCCGCGCCGGCCTGTGCCTGGTGCCTGAAGACCGCAAGCGCCAGGGCATCATTCCAGACCTCGGCGTCGGCCAGAACATCACCCTCGCCGTGCTCGACAGTTATTCGAAACTCAGCCGCATCGATGCCGAGGCTGAGCTGGGCAGCATCGACCGGGAAATCTCCCGACTGCACCTGAAGACCGCCAGCCCGTTTCTGCCGATCACCAGCCTGTCCGGCGGCAACCAGCAGAAAGCCGTGCTGGCGAAAATGCTGCTGGCCAAGCCGCGGGTGCTGATTCTCGATGAGCCGACCCGCGGCGTCGACGTTGGCGCCAAATACGAGATCTACAAATTGATGGGCGCGCTGGCGGCCGCCGGCGTGTCGATCATCATGGTCTCCTCGGAACTGGCCGAAGTGCTCGGCGTGTCCGACCGCGTACTGGTGATCGGCGAAGGCCAGTTGCGCGGCGACTTCGTCAATCAGGATCTGACCCAGGAACAGGTGCTCGCCGCCGCGCTCAGCCAGCCCGGCAGCCATAACAATAATGATCGGAAATCCGCGTAAATGAATCAGGTCAAACAGCTGTTCACCCGCTACAAAATGCTCGCGCTGGTGTTCGCCGTGGTGCTGATCTGGCTGTTCTTCAGCTGGCAGACCGAGGGCGGCTTTCTTACCCCGCGCAACCTTTCCAACTTGCTGCGGCAAATGTCGATCACCGGAATTCTCGCCTGCGGCATGGTGCTGGTGATCATCAGTGGCGAGATCGATCTGTCGGTCGGCTCATTGCTCGGCCTGCTCGGCGGCCTCGCGGCGATTCTCGACGTGGTCTATCACATCCCGCTGCTGGCCAACCTGAGTCTGGTGGCCCTGTGCGGGCTGATGATCGGCCTCGGCAACGGCTACATGACCGCGTACCTGCGCATCCCGTCATTCATCGTCGGGCTGGGCGGCATGCTGGCGTTTCGCGGGATCTTGCTGGGGATTACCGGCGGCACCACCATTGCCCCGGTATCGCCGGAACTGGTCTACATCGGTCAGGGTTACCTGCCCCACGCCATGGGCACCGGGCTGGGCATCGTGCTGTTCGCGCTGACCGTATTCCTCACCTGGAGACAACGCCGCAACCGCGCCCTGCACGGCCTCGCCGCGCATTCACTGGCGCGTGACGTGATCCGCGTGTTGGTCATCGGCGCGGTGCTGGCCGGCTTCGTGCAGACGCTCAACAGCTACGATGGCATTCCCGTGCCGGTTCTGCTGCTGCTGGCCCTGCTCGGTGTGTTCAGCTACGTCACCAGCCAGACCGTGTTCGGCCGTCGCGTGTATGCGGTGGGCAGCAACATGGAAGCGACGCGCCTGTCGGGTATCAACGTACAAGCGGTCAAGCTGTGGATTTTCGGGATCATGGGCGTGATGTGCGCCCTCGCCGGCCTGGTCAACACCGCGCGCCTCGCCGCCGGTTCACCCTCGGCCGGCAGCATGGGCGAACTCGACGCCATCGCCGCCTGCTTCATCGGCGGCACCTCCATGCGCGGCGGTTCGGGCACTGTCTACGGCGCGCTGCTCGGCGCGCTGGTGATCACCAGCCTGGACAACGGCATGTCGATGCTCGACGTCGACAGTTACTGGCAGATGATCGTCAAGGGCAGCATTCTGGTGCTGGCGGTGTGGGTGGATGTCAGTACGCGGACGGGGCGGCGTTGAGGTTTGGATCTCGTTGATACTGACAGGGAAGCCCCTCACCCTAGCCCTCTCCCGAGGGAGAGGGAACTGATTCGGGGATATTGGGGATCTGCGCCGACGTGAGCGTTCTGCGGTGAATCTGCAATCGATCGGGAGTCGCGGCGGTTAGCAATGGCGATTGCAACCCTCACAAATGCCGCAACCGATCCCCCTGCCCCGGCGATCTCGCCGCCGCGTCTGCCCCGCTGTGCATTGCCCGTTCCAGCTCACGCGCATCATGGCTGCAATAGATCTTCACCGCCGCCCGCGCATCGGCGGCCAGTTCGCGCAGGCGTCGCTGGTTGTGCAGCCGCGCCTGGCGGTCACTGTCCATCATGAATTGGTACAGGCGCATGCCCGGCGGGCAGCGGCGTTTCGGCAGATGGATTTCGTCGTGATGGAAATACGCATCGCCGGCGTGCAGCTGCCAACCGTCGGCGGTGCGCAGGGCAATGCCGGCGTGGCCGAGGGTGTGGCCGCTAAGCGGCACCAGCAGGATGTCTTCTTCCTCGGCGCCGAGCACGGCGCGTACCGAATCGAATCCGAACCAGGTGTCGCCCTGCGGCGCGTACAGCTCCCAGCCCTCGACGTCGCGCCATTGCGCCGGGACAAAGCGCCGCCGTTCGATCCAGTCATTCGCCGTACGGGCATGCTGCAGTTCCTGCTGCATGACGTGCACCCGTGCTCGCGGAAAGTCCTGCAAGGCGCCGGCGTGGTCGAAGTCCAGGTGGGTCAGGAGGATATGGCGCACGTCGTTGGCGTCGAAGCCCAACCGGCGGATCTGCTCCAGCGCAGTGAAGCGGTGTTCGAGACGGATATTGTTCAGCGTGCGGAAAAAGCGGCTCAGGCGCTGCGGATGCTGGACGTCCTGCTGGCCGAAACCGGTGTCGACCAGAATCAGGCCGTTGCTCGCGGTTTCGATCAGCAGGCAGTGACACACCACCGACGCCGTCAGGCCGCGACTGTAGCCATCGAACAACGCGCCGCCCAACGGGCACATACAGCCGCAATTCAAATGATGCACACGCATGTTTTACCTCCCTCGCGCCGGGCGCGCTGCCGAACCGTTATGCGCGGTTGACCCGGTCTGAGCGGCCACTGCTCGAATGAATCGACGTATGGCACGGCGAGCGTTGCGCTTGGGCAATTGGAGGGAACAACCGCCGGTCTTCAGCGTCATCACTGAAAGCGCCGGGCGTTTATCCGCCGCGTCAGCACCACTCAAACAGTCACCCAGCCCCGCATTGAAAGGATGGCCACCATGTTCGATAAACCCCGCTACATCGTCAGTTTCATCCTCGACAATCAGCCGCAGAGCCGAACCCTGGAGCAGGACCTCGACGGCCTCGATCCGCAGCAGGCGGAAGCCGTGCTCAGGCAGGCTTTTCCCGAACTCAAGGACGCCCGCCTGAGTGACGTGCAGGTGCAAAAAAGGACCAAGCCTGACGAAGGCGATAACGTTCCCGGGCACTACCAGCAGCCCTGAATCCGCGCGCTATAGCCGCCAGTAACGCATCACAGCAAATTCAAGGAGAGGACCATGTCCGCTACGCAGAATTTGACATGGTGGAAAAACGTCGCGATTTATCAGGTCTACCCGCGCTCGTTTGCCGACGGCAACGGTGACGGCATCGGCGATCTGCCGGGGCTGATCGCGCGGCTCGATTACCTCAAGGCGCTCGGCGTTGGCGCGTTGTGGTTATCACCGGTGTACCCGTCGCCGATGTGCGACGCCGGGTACGACATTTGCGACTACACCGACATCGACCCGCTGTTCGGGCGCCTGGCCGATCTCGATCAGCTGATTTCCGAGGCGCACAAGCGTGGCCTCAAACTGCTCATGGATTTTGTGCCCAACCACACCTCGGACCAGCATCCGTGGTTCATCGACTCGCGCGCCAGCCGCGACAGCCCCAAGCGTGACTGGTACCTCTGGCGCGACCAGCCGAACAACTGGCGCGCGTCGATCGACGGCGGCAGCGCCTGGACCTGGGATGAAGGCAGTCAGCAATACTATCTGCACTTCTTCCTGCCGCAGCAGCCCGACCTCAACTGGCACAACCCGCAAGTCGTCGAGGCGATGCACAACGTGCTGAAGTTCTGGCTCGACCGCGGCGTGGATGGCTTCCGCATCGATGTGGTGCATTGCGTCGGCAAGGATCCGACCTTCGCCGATGACCCGCGCTGCATGGCCGGCGAAACCATGGTGCAGATCAACGACCAGCCCTACAGCCACGAAGTGCTGCGCGGCTTGCGTCGGTTGGTAGACCATTACCCCGGCGACCGCGTGTTGATCGGCGAAGTGAATATCCGCTCGACCGCGCGGGTGGCGGCGTATTACGGCGCCAGTGATGAATTGCACATGTCGTTCAACTTCCCGCCACTCGACGCGCCGTGGGACCCGGTGGTGTTTCGCCTGTGCATCCGTGAAGTCGAACGTTGCCTCGGCGAGCAATCGGCGTGGCCGACCTGGGCCTTGTCCAACCACGACAACAGCCGCATTCGCAGCCGTTACGGCGGCTCGCTGGCACGCGCAAACGCAGCGGCGGTGATGCTGCTGAGTCTGCGCGGCACGCCGTTCATTTTTCAGGGCGACGAACTGGCGCTGGAAGACACCCAGGTCAACACGCAAACCCGCGTCGACCCCGGCGGACGCGACGGCAGCCGGGCGCCGTTACCGTGGCGGGCGCAGGCGCCGCACGGCTGGTCGGGCAAAGCGCCATGGCTGCCCTTCCCGCCTGAAGCCGAAGCGCTGGCGGTGGAAACTCAGGAAGCGGCCTGCGACTCCACGCTCAATCTGTACCGGCGCCTGCTGCATTGCCGCCGCGAGAGCGCAGCCTTGCGCCTCGGCGACTGGCAGGAATTGCCCTCGCACCCACAGCTATTGGCTTATCGGCGCCATTGCGAGGATGACGAACGCATCGTCTGCGTCAACTTCGACGCGGCCGAGCATGCCTTTGTGTTGACCGGCGAGTGGATTGTTGAAGTGGCCAGTGATCGCCACGGCGAAGACCAACCGTTCGCCGGCCTCATCGCCGCACAACAAGCGCTGATCCTGCGTCAGAAAGGAACTGCCCATGAGTGCTGAATGGCCGCACACCACCGTGATCTATCAAGTCGACCCGTCGCAGTTTTTCGACCGCAACGACGATGGCTGCGGCGACCTTGCCGGCATCGTTGAACGCCTTGATCACCTGTGCTCGTTAGGCATCGGTGCGCTGTGGCTGCTGCCGATATTCGGCTCGCCGTTTCGCGATTGCGGCTATGACATTAGCGATCATCAGGCCGTGGAACCGCGCTTCGGCAGCGAAGCGGATTTTCGCCGGCTGATCGACGCGGCCAACCAGCGCGGCATGCGCGTGATCATGGAACTGGTGCTGCAACACACCAGCGACCGACACCCGTGGTTTCAGCAGGCACGCCGGGATCGCCACAGCCGCTATCGCGACTATTACATCTGGTCGGACCGGCC
>Ga0196970_1000320_pt1 | contig 64207 bp, 94 predicted proteins | sample S1v_513CmetaG_FD_148672 | JGI IMG/M metagenome (GOLD analysis project Ga0196970, IMG submission 148672) | Soil microbial communities from Anza Borrego desert, Southern California, United States - S1+v_5-13C | ecosystem: Environmental > Terrestrial > Soil > Desert | place: USA: California...
GGTATCGCGCGAACCCCGGTCTTCCTCGCTGCAAGAATGAAAAAATGAACTTGTTTCCACATATGAGGCTCTGAAAACCGAATAATCTGAGGCTATGGACACCCGAAACAGCCCATAAAATCGGGATTCGCGGGCCAGATTGATCGCTCAGGAGAGGGCTTGAGCGGATAGCAAAAATGATCATCGGACTTTGCGGCCTAGCCGGCTCGGGCAAGAGCACCGTCGCTGGGACGCTGACGGGGTCGTTCGACTACAACCGGCTCGCCTTCGCCGACCCCCTGAAGGGGATGCTCACCTCGGTCGGTTTCACCCGCGAACAGCTATACGGGGCCGAAAAAGAGGCCCTGATCCCCGACCTTGGCGTCACCCCGCGCCAGGCGATGCAGACCCTCGGCACCGATTGGGGCCGGAAGACGATCAGCCCCGACATCTGGGTCAACCTCTGGACCCGCAAGGCGCGCGATCTCCTGGCGGCCGGCGCATCCGTGGTCGCCGACGATGTCCGATTCCCGAACGAAGTGGCCGCGATCAAGGCCCTGGGCGGTCAAATCTGGCGCGTCGAACGCCCCGGCACGGTCCAGATGACCCACGAGAGCGAAAAACACGACCTCGTGGCTGACCTGACGATCCGCAACGACGGCTCGATGGCCGACCTGTCCTGGGTCGTGGCCGGATTGGCGCGCGCATGAGGGTCAACCGCACCGAGTTGGCCGAGGTTCTCGGCGTCTCCATGCCGACGATCACCGCCTGGATGGGTGAGGAGCCTCCGCTCCCCTATGTCGAGGGCGGCGGGAAGGGGAAGCCCTACATTTTCGAGACCACCGAGTGCATCGAGTGGTGGGCGGAGAACAAGCGCCGCCGCGCCAGGCCCGCCATCCCGAACGCCGACCCCTTTGCCGACCCCGCCGACATGCCGGAGTCGTTCGACGAGGCTGAGCGCCGAAAGATGGTGGCTAACGCTGACAAGGCCGAACTCGAACTGGCCAAGGCGGCCGGCCTTGTCGTCGAGATCACCGACGTCGCGGCGGCCATCGCCGAGATGCACGTCCGCGTGCGGACTCGGCTCCTCGGCATCGGCAACAAGGTCCGCGTCGCGGCCACGGCCTACTTCGGCGGCGACAAGGCGGCCGAGGAAAAGATCGTCGCCGCCGTCGAGGAGGTGATCGCCGACGCCATGGTCGAAATCCGCGACAACCCATTCGAGGATGACGAGGCCGTCGAACCGGATGAGTGAGGCGCGGCCCATCGCTGTTCTGAAGCGAATCCGCGACGCCCAGGTCAACGCCCTGCACCTGGCGCTTCGCGGATCGTTCGCGCGCGCCTACGCCCCGCCGCCGAAGATGCCGCTGTCGGATTGGGCCGACAAGTACCGCGTCCTGTCGCCGGAGGCCGCTGCGCTCCCCGGCCGCTGGAAAACGTCGAACGAACCGATGGCCAAGGGCGTCATGGACGCCGTCACGAGCCCGCTCGTCGAGAAGGTGACGGTCATGGCCGCCGCCCAGGTGCTCAAGACCGAGTTCGTGCTGAACGCGATCGGCTACTACGCCCACGGCGAACCCGGCCCGATGCTCGTGGTCTACCCGACCGTCGAGGCGGCCGAGATGTTCTCGAAGGAGCGTCTCGCGCCGATGATCCGCGACACGCCGGTCTTGCGGAAGGTGTTCTCCGAGCGTGCCCGAGAACAGGGCGACAAAATCCTGCAGAAGGCCTTCCCCGGCGGCCGTCTGAGCATGGTCGGCGCGAACGCCCCGGCCGGCCTAGCCTCGCGCCCGATCCGGTTCGTGCTGTGCGACGAGGTGGACCGCTACCCGGCCAGTGCCGGCGGCGGGGGCAAGAAGGGGGAGGGCGACCCGGTCGGCCTGGCCGAGGAGCGGACGTCGACGTTCGCCAACCGGAAGATCGTGCTCGTCTCGACGCCTACGACCAAGGGCTATTCGAGGATCGAGGCGTCGTTCGAGGAGGGCGATCAGCGCCGATTCCATGTCCCCTGTCCGCATTGCGGCGTCCGCCAGGTGATCACCTGGGCCGGCGTGAAGTGGGACAAGAACGAGGATGGCGAACACGATCCCGCGACCGCGCGGTTCGTCTGCCAAGCCCCTCACGACCCTGAGACGGGCGAGGTGTGCGGCAAGGCGTGGACCGAGGCCCAGCGCCTCGACGCGCTGGCGGATGGCGAGTGGATCGCGACGAAGCCCTTCAAGGGTCACGCCAGCTTCCACGCCTCGCAGCTTTCGTCGAAGCGCGTCCCGCTCTCCCAAATCGTCAAGAAGTTCCTCGACGCGAAGGGGTTCGTCGAGAAGCTGAAGAAGTGGACCAACCTATCTCTCGCCGAGACCTGGGAGGAGGGCGGCGAGCGTGCCGACCCCGAGACTCTGTTCGGCCGGCGTGAGGATTACGGCTTCGCTCCGCTCCCCGCAAAGGTCGCGCTCCTGACGTCGGGCGTCGACATTCAGGCAAACCGCTGGGAGGCGGAGATCGTCGGCTGGGGCGAGGGCGAGGAGTCGTGGTCGATTCAATACAAGGTCCACTACGGCGACCCGACCTCTCCGAGCTTCTGGGAGGCCCTCGACGACTTCCTCTTGCAAACCTTCGAGCATCCGCTCCTCCCCGCCGGCCAGGCGCTCAAAATCGACACGGCGTGCGTGGACTCGGGCTTCGAGACGTCGCGGGTCTACGACTTCTGCCGCCCTCGCTTCAGTCGCCGGGTGTTCGCGATCAAGGGGCCGTCGTCCAGTATCGGCCGCCCTATCTGGCCCCAGAAGGCGACGCGCAATGCAGCCAAGGCCGTCGACGTGTTTTTGATCGGCCTGGATGACGCCAAGACGGCGATGCAACGCCGGCTCCTCCTGACTGAGCCGGGCGCGGGCTATTGCCATTTTCCGAAGCGTGTCGAATACAGCGAACAGTATTTCGAGCAACTGACGGTCGAGAAGCGGATCATCAAATATAAGTTCGGCCGCCCCTATAACGAGTGGCACACGCCTGACGGCGCTCGAAACGAGCCCTGGGACTGTCGCATCTACGCTTTCGCCGCTCGTCGATCATCTCCCGTAGATGTGTCTCGCCGCCTTGCTGAATGGCGTGGCAACATGAACACTAGGACGGCCGCGCTCGAACCAACGAGGCCAGCGGTCGCGCCATCAGGAGGGAGGCGAGTCAGGAGCGCCGGCGTTAGCGCTTGACCCATCGAAAGAAGCCACCTATGACTTCTTTCCTAACGGAGAACATGATGACGAATGCACTTACCCCGCTCGATGTCGCACAGGTCAGGAACGACCTCGGCCATCTGTGGGGCCTCGACCGTACCCTGAGCCGCGCCGAACTGGCCCGTGCCCTGGACCTGTCGCCCCGCTACGGCGGCTCGCACATATCGAAACTCGAGGCGGGGAAGACGACTCTCTCGGGTCCGATTGAGGTCGCGTTAAGGATGATGTTGGCCGGTTGTCGACCGCACACCATGGACGACGTTATCAAGCCGGGTTACCCGAGAGGAGCGTTGACGTGAGAAAGATCATCTACGGCGCGGGTGTCGTCTCCGCCGCCTTCATCGCCCTGGTCGCGTGCATCGAAGGAAGCGCGCCCGTTCAGACCGCCGAGGCCGCCCCGGTCGCGACCGTCTCGCGCACCGCGCCGCCGGCGCTGACGGTCTGTCGGGCCATGCACGAGCGCCTCCTGAACGGCCACAACGCCGCCAACGCGGCCGACCTCGAGCGCGAATGCCTCGCGGTGATTAACGAGGTCGACGGCGCGTGCCGCACCTACGCCAAGGCGGCCTCTCGGCTGGGCTTCAAGGCCCAGCGGATACGGGGCGACTCCCCGATCGCGCTCGAGGGCTACCGCCTGGCGCGCGAAGACAGCGCCGCCGCGTGGGAGCGATGCGCGGCCTGAAGGCGACCCGACCCGCCCCGTAGCGTTGCCGAGCCCGCCGTAATGTGCGGGCATGGCAACCCCGGTCATCGGATCATCGACCTACTACCGCGACTCGCTCGCCGAGGTGAACGCGGCCATCACGGCCGTCACCACCCGAGGTCAGCGCTACAAGATCGGCGACCGCGAAGTCTGGCGCGGCGATCTCGAATGGCTGTTCTCTGAGCGCAAGCGCCTCGAGCCCCTGGCCAACGCCGAGGGCCGTGGTGGGGGCCTCCGCATCCGCCGGGTGATCCCGCTGTGAAGTTGCCGCCTCCGAATCTCTGGGAGCGCGGCCTCGCGGCCGTCGCGCCCAAGCGCGCCATGGCGTCCTATCAGGCCCGCGTCGCCTTCTACGGCGCGGGGCAATACTCCGGCGCGTCCTCGACCAAGACGTCGATGCGGAACTTCAATCCGCGCCCTGGCTCCGCCGACAGCGACACGATCGGCGATCTCGAGACTCTCCGCGCCCGATCGCGCGACCTGAGCCGCAACGCCGGCCTGGCGCGCGGCGCGCGGAACACCCAGAAGGTCAACGTCGTCGGCACCGGCCTCCGGCTCCGCGCCATGCTTCAGCGCGAGGTGCTCGGCCTGTCCAACGACGCGGCCGAGGCGTGGGAGGATGAGGTCGAGGTGCTGTTCCACCTCTGGGCCAACTCCAAATTCTGCGACGTCACCCGCACCCAGAACTTCTACGAGCTTCAGGCGCTCGCCTTCCTCGGCGCGTTCGACAGCGGAGACGTGTTCGCCCTTCGCCGCTACAAGGAGGGTGCGTCCTTCCTGGCGCTGTGCCTTCAACTGATCGAGGCCGACCGGGTCGCGACGCCTGACAATCTGTCGGCCGACCCGGCGAAGGACATTCGCGACGGAGTCGAGGTCGACGGCGACGGCGAGGCGATCGCCTATCACGTCCGCAACACGCACCCCGGCGACGACGGCACCCGCACGACCTTCGATCCGGGGGCGCAAGACTTCGTCCGCATCCCGGCTCGCGGCGCGAGCGGCGACCCGCTGATGGTCCACCTGTTCGATCGGGACCGGATCGGCCTGTCGCGCGGCGTGCCGGCGCTGGCCGCCGTGATCGAGCCGCTGAAGCAACTCGACCGTTACAGCGAGGCCGAGTTGATGGCCGCCGTGGTGTCGGCCTTCTTCACCGTCTTCATCAAGAACGACAACGGCACCTCGGACATCGCCACCCAGGGCGAGGAGATCGGCGGCGGCGCGTTCGGAGGCGACGGAATCCCGACGCCCTCGAACCAAGTCGCGCTCGGTTCCGGCTCGGTCGTCGAACTCGGCGCGGGCGAGAGCATCGAGACAGCCAACCCCTCGCGGCCGAACGCCAACTTCGACGCCTTCTGGCTGTCGATGGTGCGTCAAATCGGCATCACGCTCGGCATCCCCTACGAGGTGCTGATCATGCACTTCTCGTCGAGCTACACGGCCTCGAAGGCCGCGCTCGAGGTCGCATGGCAGTTCTTCATGGAACGCCGCACCTGGCTCGCCCGCAACTTCTGCCAGCCGGTCTATGAGTGGTTCCTGACCGAGTGCATCGCGCGCGGGATCATCAAGGCCCCCGGCTTCCTCGACGACCCGATCAAGCGTGCCGCATGGTGCGGTTCGGAGTGGATCGGGCCGGTGCAAATCAGCCTCGACCCCGTCAAGGAAGCGAAGGCGGCCGAGGCGTGGATCGACCTGGGCGTCGAGACCCTCGAATCCGTGACGATCAAGACCAACGGCGGCGATATGTGGCGCAATCAGGAACAGCGGGGCCGCGAGGTCAAGCTGCGCGAGAGCATGAAGCTCCACGAGAGCCCGGCCCGCCCGCAACCGCCCAAGCCCGAACCGACTACGCCCCCAGGAGGCACGCCCAATGCGGGTTCTTGACACCGCCCTAACGACCGTCTGGGCCATGGAGGAGGCCGCCCTCGAGCGGCTCCTCGACATCGCCGCTCGCCAGAACGAGACGACGCCGGAGGCCCTCGAAGCCTACCGGGCGAAGTCGATGGACCGCGCCGAGAAGGCGAAGGTGCGTGAAGGCGTCGCGATCATTGAGGCGATCGGCCCGATGTTCCAGCGCGCGAACCTGATGACCGCCATGTCGGGCGCGACGTCCTACGACACGCTTCGCCGCGATTTCCAGACCGCGATCGACGACCCGAAGATCAAGGGCGTCGTCCTGAACGTCGACACGCCCGGCGGCGCAGCCCTGGGCGTCAACGAACTGGCCGAGGCGGTCTATCAGGCGCGCGGCGTGAAGCCGATCGTCGCCTATGTGGGCGGCATGGGCTGCTCGGCCGGCTACTGGCTCGCCAGCGCCGCCGACAAGGTCGTCGTCGACCCGATGGCCGTGCTGGGTTCCATCGGTGCGCAGATCGCGACCTCCGACTCCACCGCCGCCGACGAGAAGAAGGGCGTGAAGCGCTTCCGCTTCGTCTCGTCGGTCTCGCCGAACAAGAACGCGGAGCCGGGCACCGAGGAAGGCTCGGCCGAGCTTCAGAAGACCGTCGACGCCATGGGCCAGGTCTTCGTTGATGTCGTCGCGCGCAATCGCGGCGTGGATACCGAAACCGTCCTGAAAGACTTCGGGAAGGGTGGCACTTTTGTCGGCAAGGATGCGGTGAAAGCCGGCCTGGCCGACGCGGTCGGCGACTTCGAGGCGGTCCTGGCGGAACTCTCCGCCGGCTCCAAGAAGTCGTCGTCCACCGGATCAACTCGTAAGGGAACCGCGATGAGCGACCAAACGGCCGAAACGGCCAACGAACCGAAGGCGGAGACGGTGGACGTCAACGCCGCCGTTGCTTCGGCCCTGGCGGCCGAGCGCACCCGCATGGCCGGCATCGACCGTATCGCCGCCGCGCACGCCGTCGAGGCCTCGATCGTGGCCAAGGCCAAGGAAGACGGTTCGACCGTCGAAGCCTTCGCCCTGGCCGTCGCCGACGCCGCTTCCGCCGCCCAGGCCAAGGCCGCCGAGAAGAAGCTCGAGGCCCTGAAGGACGACGAGGCCGAAGCCGGCCAAGCCGCTCCCTCGACCGGCGCGGAGAAGACCGGCGAGAAGACCGCCGCCGACATTGCCGCCGAAATCATCGCGGCCTAACCGGGAAGCCCAGAGACCATGAGCACCAACTATTCCCCGTCTCACGCCCAGGGCTTCACGAGCGAAGGCTCGGTCACCCAGGACAAGCTGTTCGACCGCGAGACCATCACCCGCAAGGTGACCCTCGACGCCGGCAACCTTCAGCGCGGCGCGCTTCTCGGCAAGATCACCGCGAGCGGCAAGTATGTCCTGTCGCTGGCCGCCGCGACGGATGGCTCGGAAGTGCCCGACGCGATCCTGCTGCACGCCGCCGACGCCTCGGCCGCCGATCAGGAAGTGATCGTCGCCATCAAGGGCCGCTTCAACGGCGGCGCGCTGATCTACGGCACCGGCCACACGGCCGCCAGTGTCGACGGCGCACTCCGCGACAAGAACATCTACCTCGAAACCATCATCGGCGCGTAAGGCCGTAGGAGATCAATAGACCCATGGTCGACGTCCACTCCACCCAGGTCTTGAACCGCGTCATCGACGAGATGCCGGATCGGACCACCTTCCTCGTCGATATGTTCTTCCCCGGCGTCGACGTGTCGGATGAAGAAACCATCCTGTTCGACAGCACCAACGGCCGCAAGCTGATTGCGCCGTTCGTGTCGCCGCTGGCCGAGGGCCGCATCGTGGCCGACCTGGGCTATGAGACGGATTCGTTCCGCCCGGCCTACGTCAAGGACAAGCGCTTCTTCGACCCGAAGAAGGGCTCGACCCGCCTGCCCGGCGAGAAGATCGGCGGCACGCTGACTCCGGCCGCACGCATCAATCGCGCGATCAAGGCCAACCTCCAAGAGCAACTCGACATGCTGTCGGGCCGCTTCGAGGTCATGGCCGGCGAAATCCTCCGCACCGGCAAGGTGGTCATCAAGGGTGAGCGCTACCCCGAACGCCTGGTCGACTTCAAGCGCCGCGCCGAGAACACCGTGATCCTGACCGGCGGTGACCGCTGGGGCGAGGTCGGTGTCAATCCGTGGGATGAACTGGACGCCGAGGCCCAGGAGCTTTCGGACGCCACCGGCTACGGCGCGACCGACGTCATCTTCGGCCTGGAAGCCTGGAAGCTGTTCAAGCCGTCCATCCCCAAGGACGCGCTGGACAAGACCCTCGAGAACGGGTCGATGACCGAGGTGCTGATGGGCTACGTCCGTCAGCCGCGCGACGGCGTCGCCTATCGCGGCCGGTCGGGCTATCTGCGCTTCTGGACCTACACCGGCACCTACACGGACCCGGAAGACGGCGTCACCAAGAAGACCCTGGGCGACCACGACGTCATCATCGGCGGCGCGTCGATCGACGGCGTCCGCCACTTCGGGGCGATCCAAGACTTCGCCGCCGGCCTGCAGGCGCGTCAGTATTTCGTGAAGTCGAAGGAGCACTTCGACCCCTCGCGGATGGAATACCTGATGCAGTCCGCGCCGCTGCTTGTTCCGTATCGCCGGAACAACGTCAAGCGCCTGACGGTGCGCTAAGATGAGGGTCCGTGGGAGAGGCACGGTTCTGAAGTGCGGGGGCGTTAAGTCGCCTCCCGCGCCCTTCATCGAACTGGAAGACGGCGAGGCCCTGGCCCTGATCGGGCTGGGTGTCGCTGAACGGGTCGAAGGCGAACTGCCGGCGGCCGAAAATCATCCCGAGGCCCCGGCCCCCGAGCCGGAGCCGGAGACAGACCCGGCGGCGAGCGCGGAAGACGCGGAGGAGGCTCCGGCCGAGCCGCCCGCGCCGCCCGCCGGGAACTCCGACGAGGAGCCGGCAAACCTGGCGCACGATCAAGAGCCGACTGAGCGCGAACAGACCATCACGGACGCCTTCGAGCTTCTGGCCGGGGACGACCTCGTGAAGACCGGCGAACGCGCCGGCCGTCCGAAGGTCTCCGCGATCGAGGACGCCACGGGCTTCAAGGACGTGACGGCCGACGAAGTGGATGCGCTGTGGGCCAACCGCGAGGGCGCGGAGTGATCCGCGCCAATACCACGGTCATCGAGGGCGACAGCGGCCTCGATTAAGGAGCCGGCCCATGGCCATCGAGACGGACGAAGACCGGCTCATATTTTTCGACGCGGATGATTTCGGGGTGGTGGCGATCATCACCCCGGCTTCCGGCGAGCCCCGCACGGTCGAGGGCATCTACGACGCCCCGGCAGTGACGCGCGGAGTCCGCCAGGACAACGGCTATTCCCGCCAGGCCGAGATCAACATGAACTCGCCGACCTTTCGTGGCCGCACCTCCGACCTGGCCGGCATCAAGTCGGGCCGCGCCTCGGCCGAGATCAACGGCGAGATGTTCGCCGTCCACGACGTCAAGCACGACGGCACCGGCCTGACGATCCTCGAACTCAAGAAGGGCGCTTGATGCACCCGCGCAAGGTCATCCGCGACGCGGTGAAAGCGCGCCTTATCGGGGCGGCACCGGACTTCGCCACGCCGGCCCAGGAGCGCGTCTATTCCAGCATGACGCCGATCGCCAACCTCGAGGCCGTGCTGGCCGACGAGGGGCCGCTGATCGCGCTCTACCTCCGTCAGGAGGACAAGATCGAATATCCGACCATGGGCGCGGACGCCGCGCTCTGGCGGACGGCCGAACTCGTCGTCGAATACCTGAGCGTCTCGGGCATCGCCGCCGGCGGGCAATATGACATCGACGACCGGCTCGATGACGCGGCCGAGACGATCGAGGGGCTGATCGAGACCCTCGAGATTCCGAACATGCTCGGCACCGAGATCAGGCTCAAGGAGAGCACGATCGACGTGACCGACGCCGGCGAGCGCATCCTAGGCGGCATCTTCCTCGTCTGGGATGTCAAATATTGGACGCACTACCGGCCCGACACCTCGACGCCTCCGCCGCTACCGACTGAGGTGGTGACCGTCCCCGATGTGACGACGGACGTGCCGCCGGAGGAGCCCAGCGGACCCGCCGGCCCGCACATACCTGGGCCTGGCCAGGGCACCGACGAGAGCTTCAACGAGGCCGCCTTCCTGCATGGGGCCGAGGTGCGCCGTGTTTAACGTCGCGCGCGATCCCGCGCTGACCGGCGGCGTCGGCTCGCCGGAGGTGACCGACCTCGAGCGACGCGCGGCCGACACGGTGAAGACCGGCCGGGTGATCGAGACCGACTACGCCAAGGCGCGCGTGCGCGTCGGCATCGGCGACCCCGACGACGCCGAGGGCTACATCAAGACGGGCTGGCTCCCCATGGCGGCCGGCCGCTCCGACGAGTGGAACCCGCTTCAGTTCGGCGAGGCCGTCGTCGTGCTCTCGGAGAGCGGCGAGCTTCAGAACGGCGTCGTCATCCCAGCGGCGATCAACAGCACCGACAACCCGGCCGTGGGCGATCGCGGCGACCTGTGGCGGAAGGACTTCCGCGACGGCTCGTCGATCCAATACGATCTGGCGTCGAAGACGATGCTGACGACCGTGGGCGGAGCGACCACAACGCTGACGGAGGACCGGATTGTCCACAAGATCGGCGACGCGACGATCACGATGGTCGACGGGAGCATCACCCTGGCCGCCGGCGGGGAGACTTTCGTAGTCGGCCGCGACGGCGCGGCGTCCAGTGGCCGGATCAGGGGCCACAACGGCCTTGAGATCACCGGCGAGCCATTCACGCACAACGGCAAGGATGTTGGGGCGCAACATCGCCACGAGAACTCCGGCGGGCCGGCTGTCGGCGGCGTCCCCGTCTAAGGCGACCGGACCCGCCCCGATTGCGGGTCGCGCGCGCGATACCTTGGCGGCATGACCGACACCTTGCCGATCTCCGTCCGCCTTCAAGACCTGGCCGAGGCCCCCGCTCTGTCGCTGAACGACAAGCTCCCCGTGGGGCAGGGCGAAAGCCGCCTACGCGGCGCGTCCCTCAACACGCTCGTCACCTTCCTTCGCGAGCATCTGTCCGACATCTTCGCGGATGGTGCGGACGGCCGCTCGGCCGAGATGCGCGTCTCTGGCGGCAAGGTGCAATGGCGTCAGGTCGGCACGGTGACGTGGATTGACCTGTTCTCCTTCACGGACGTTCAGGGGCCGAAGGGCGACAAGGGCGACGCTTTCCAAGTCAACGCCATCGGCGTCATCTCCGAGCGCGGCCAATACAACGATCAGCCCGAGAACTTCTCCTTCTTCGCCACCGACGAGGGCCTTCTCTACTTCCGAGAGGGCATCTCTGGGTGGTCGACCGGCATCCCCTTCGGTAAGGGCGACCCTGGCGCGCAGGGGGCTCCCGGTGTTGACGGTGACGACGGCCGCGAGGTCCAGCTTCAGAAGACGGCGACGCACATCCAATGGCGGCTCGGCAATACAGGGTCGTTCACGAACCTCGTCGCTCTGGCGGACCTGAAGGGCTCGGATGCTTCTGTCACCCAGGCCAACGTCACGGCCGCCCTGACGGACAAGGCCGCCTTCCTCACAGCCCTGGGTCTCGGCAACGCCGCAACTCGAAGCGTCGGCACCACGGCCGGGACGGTCGCGGCGGGCGATGACGGGCGCATTACGGGGGCGGTCCAGAAGTCAGCCAACCTTGGCGATCTGGCCGACCGGGTCGCGGCGCGAGCGAACCTCGGCCTGGGCTCGGCGGCGACCTTGAGCGTCGGGACGGCGGTTGGCACCGTTATGGCGGCTGATGATGAGAGGGCCATCGGCGTTTCGGACTTGGAAGCCCTGCGCGCCCTGTCCCCCGGCGCGTCGGTCGCTATCGACAGGGCGTTTGTTTCATGCCGGTCCAGCGCCGGAGACGGCTACGACGGAACTTTCATCTGGGTTTCGGGAGATCAATCCGCCAATGTGTCGGCCGATCCGCTGCGCGGGGTGTGGGTGCCGCCGTCCGCGCAGCCAACCGGCGCGTCTGGCGCGTGGCGTAGGCTCTACGATTTCCGACTTCGGGTCGAGTGGTTTGGCGCGCGCCCGTATTCGGAGAGCGCCTGGAAGGCCGCCAGCGGGGCCGTGATCGACAGTTCTTCCGCCTTTCAGGCGGCGCTCAACTTTGCGGGCCATGGTGGCGGCGGAGAGGTTCTCGCCCTCGGCCAGTTCTACTTGATCAACAATCTAGGGCTTCGCACTCCTCCCGGCGTCTTTTTGATCGGTTCCGGCCATGGAATGTGGTCGCCGTCGTTCCTGACCGAGCCGAAAACTTGGGACGGAACCAACCTCGTGTTCGGAGGGGCGGACAGCAACCCGATCCAGATTCCCGGCGTCACGTCCATGAAGACCGCCGGTGGTTGGAGGACCGACCCCGACAATCCCGCGCGCGTCTTCAAACTCAACTCTCTGATGAACGCCAACGCCGCCGGCTCGGCTCCGGCCACGCCAAAGGCTCTGCGCGTCGCGATCGCGAATCGTGACCCCCAAGAGCCCTGTGGCGTCCGCGATATGCGAGTCGTTCCCTGGATCGGCGCGGACGGCATTTCCGACTACGAAAGTCACGACACCGCCAGCACAGACCTGGGCGACGCTTGGGATGTCGGCGTCCTCCTGAACGATGCGGAGCAGGGACTTTACGAGAACCTCCAAATACGGGGTTACTGGCGAGAATATGGCCTCCTTGAGGTTTCGGCCGGCCAGGCCCGGTGGGGGCGCTCTGAAGGAAATGTGATCCGCAGGGTTTCGGCTCAGGGTTTTTGCGGCTTCGGTGTGCGCTCGGGTGATGTGTCGAAGGTATTGTCGACCACGACGAATAGCGTGACTATCCGGTGGTCGGATGAGAGTTACTGGCCCTCCTCTGGGCGTCTCGAACTGCTCGGGCTTGGGTTTACGACTTATAGCGGCGTGTCGCGCGCCGGCGATGAGCTTACGCTCACCGGCATTCCGATTGACCCCACCGGCGCGACGCAAGTCCGTAATGGCTATCGCGGGACAGGCTTTTCGACGGGCCTGCTGGATAGCGTTGAGGGGTGGGCGCTCTGGCACCACTCTGGAAAGAAAGCCGAAGAACTCGGCCTCGGCATCGCTAAGGGGGCGGAGTTCAGCGGCTTCCCGCTTCGCGGTCTGCATGGCCTGAACTGCTCGTTCTTCGGCGAGGACGGTGACAGCATCAACACTTTCTTCCACGACTGCGACGACATGGTGCTGGTCGGTGGGAAGTTCGAGATTGGCCACATGGTCGCATCGCCCAATGCGGCCATCGCCCTGGGCGGCAACTCACTGGCGGTCGCCGCCCAGGGCGAGACCTTGAATCTTCGACTAGGCTCCTATGTCTCGTCAAGCACTCGCCGCGATCTCTTTACCCCCCGCTCCGGCCAGTTTGATCAGATTCAGTTCAACCCCCCCGACCGGCTAAACTCGAACTTCTTGTTCGAGGCAATGTCGTGGCAGGACATTATCCATCGCCTTGCGTCGGGCAAGCTGCATCAGATTATGAGGAGCGACGGCGTGACGCCGGTCGCTATTTTCCGCGACACGGGCAATGTCGACCTGCGCGGTCAAGTTAACTTTGGTCCCATTGGCGGCAACGCCTTCATTAACTGGCAGTCAGGGTCGGGCGTGTTCTTCCGAGAGGGGCTGACCGCGCGGCTTGAGATTCAATCGACAGGGCACATTCTCCCCGGAGCGGATGCGACTCAGAATTTCGGTAGTCCCTCCAAGCGTGTGAAGGAGTATTTCGGAAGCCTTGGGGCTATCAACACGTCGGACGCGCGCGAGAAGACGCCAGTTCGCCCCTTGTCAGGGGGTGAAATAGCCGCCGCTCAGACACTCGCCAGCGAAATCGGAGCCTACCGATTCCTCAACGCCGTGGCCGAGAAGGGCGAGGATGCGCGCGAACACGTCGGGATGACCGTGCAGCGAGCAATAGAGATCATGGAGATGCACGGCCTTGATCCGTTCGCCTACGGCTTCATCTGCTACGACACCTGGCCCGAGTCCAGCGAGCCTGCGGAGTTCGACGAAGATGGGGCCGAAGTCCGACCGGAGGTCGTTCAACCGGCCGGTGATCGCTACTCCTTCCGTCACGATCAACTGTGCCTGTTTATCGCTCGGGGACAGGAGGAGCGCGTTCGCGCCGCCGAGGCGCGGATGGCGGCGGCGGGTATCTAATGCCCGGCGTAAACCGCTTCACCGGCAAGCCGCTGCTAGACGGCTGGACGCACACCGTCCAGTCGCTCGGCGTGCTGTTCACGACTCCGAAGGTGTCGCGCGTCATGCGCCGGCACCTCGGGACGAACATGCCACGCCTGGTCGACGCTCCGATCTCTCCGGTGACCCTGATCGACTTCTACGCGGCGATCGCCGAGGCGGCCAAGTACGAGCCGCGCTATCGCGTGTCGCGCATGGCGGTTGAGGGCGCGACGTCTGGCGGTCACCTCACCATCGCTATCCAAGGCGTCTACTACCCGAGGGGTCATCTAGGCGACTTTAGCGTCTCCGAACCGAAGACCGTGAAGGTGCCGCTGTGATCGACAATCTCGAAGCGTCGATCCTCATGACGCGGCTCGCGCCGCACAAGCGCGAGCGCCTGATCGCCGAGGCCGGCGGCAAGGTGATCGACCTCCGCGCCGTCTTCGCGCGCGAGCAAGCCCAGAACCGGAGGCGCGCATGACGACTCGATTCGTCGCCGACAATCTCGACCTGTCGCGCCTTCCCGCACCCGAGGTTGTGCGCGGCGTGAACTACGAGACGATTCTGGCCGAGCGCCTGGCCCGCCTCAAGGAACTCTGGCCCGACTTCGACATGGAGGGCCTCGAGACCGACCCTTCCGTCGTCCTCGAGCAAGTCGCCGCTTATCGCGAGATGCTGGGCTACGCCGCGATCAACGACGCGGCTCGCGCGCTCATGCTCGCGTTCAGCGAGGGGTCGGACCTCGACCACCTGGCGGCCTTCTACAGCGTCCAGCGCCACCTCCTGCAGGCCGCGACACCGACGACTCCGGCCGTCTACGAGAGCGACGACGACCTCCGCCGCCGCGTCCAGCTTGCGCCCGAGGCGCTCCCCTACGCCGGCATGACCGGCGGCGGCTACCGCTCACTCGCGCTGAAGACCGCGCCGAGCGTCAAGGACGTCTCCACGGTAAAGCGCCCCGGCGGCCGGGTCGACGTGGTGCTCCTGGGCCGAGCGGGCGACGGCACGGTTCCGGCCGAGGTCGTCAGCACCGTCTACTCCGCCTTCAAGGACGACGAGGCGACGCAACTCACCGACATCGTGTCGGTGCGCGCGGCCGAGATCGTGCCCTACGCCATCGACCTGAAGCTCCGTCTCCGCCGAGGCCCTGATCCAGCGCTCGTCAAGGCGACGGCGCTGAAGGCCGTCGAGGCCTATGTCGCCAGCCGCCACCGCGTCGGCCTGCCCGTCTATGTCCAGATGATCGAAGCGGCGGCCAGCGTCGGCGGCGTCGAACGCGCCGACGAGATCGGCGGCCTGGCCGATGTCGTGCCCGAGCCGTTCCAAGCGGCCTATTGCACGGCCATCACCATCACCCACGAGGTCTCTGAATGACCGACGTGACGCTTCTCCCGCCGAATCGCACGGCCTGGGAGACGGCGATCGCCACCGTTGAGGCGGAGCGCCCGATCCCGGCGCACCTCGTCAAGTCGGTGATGAACCCGTCGACGTGCCCCGAGCACCTCCTGGGCTACCTGGCGGCGGCTCTGTCGGTCGACGTCTGGGATGAGAACTGGCCCGAGGTCAAGAAGCGCGAGGTCTGCCGCGATGCCTTCCGCCTGCACCGGCTGAAGACGACCCCGGCCGGCATCAAGGCCCACGTCGCCCTCACCGGCGCGGAGGTGAAGCGCATCATCCGGCCGCCGGCCATGGGCTTCCGCTACGCGGCCATGACCGAGGAGGCGCGTGCGGCGTGGATGGAGCGCTTGCCCCAGGTCCGCGTCTACCCGCTCTATCGCCGCTCCACGGCGAAGAATCGCGGCTTCTTCAAGGGGCCCGGCGCGCCGCATCAGTTCCGGGGCGTCGGATGGCGTCGCCCAACGCGCGGCCGGTCGCTCTACGCCAAGCGCGCGACCTTCTACGATCAGGGCGTCGAGACCGAGGTCCAGTATTCGGCCTTCGACGGCGGCCTCGTCGAGCAAATCTACATTGGCGGCACCCGCCGGCGCGACTGGCGCGGCGCGGGTCACTACGGGCGCGGCTACGCCACGGCCACCGACGCCGCCGACAACGTCGTCACAATCCGCACCGATGAGAGCCTGGGCCTGACGGCCATCGGGCGCGGGGTGACGCCGATCGACGTGCGGCCCCAGCGTGTCGCCCAGGGCCGGATAGCCCCGGCGACGCGGTCGTTCTTCGGCCGCTTCCGCGCCTACGGCACCGGAGAGGAGGCCGGCTATCTAGACACGGGCAACGACGAGGTGCTGGCCGACGTCACCCTGGGGCGCGGCCGGAGCAAGCGCTTCCGCCTGGCGTCGCACGCGGCGCTGATGATCTACGACAAGATCAGCCTGCACGATCCCGACCGCATCGGTGCGCGCCGCCGCGTGAGGAGCTTCTATGGCTACGGCCGCCATGGCATCGCCGACTTCACGGCCGAACTCCGCATCAGCGTTCCGATGAAGCGCGGCGTGCGCCGCTCGGGGCGCTGGCACGGTGTCGGCTACCGCAAGGCGGCGGACATGGCTCCGCTGCGAAAGGCTATTGAAGCCGTCCGCGTGAGCAAGGCCTTCCGCGATACGGTGCTGATTGACACGGCCACTCACGGCCAAGTGCGGTTCTCGGGCGGACTGACGTTCGGCGAGTTCACGTTCGGCGAAATCAAAGAGGTCCGATAGATGGAAAGTCGCTTTATCTCCCAAGACGGGATGGATAACGACGCCCAAGACCTGAACGTCATCCAAGATCACGTTCAGAGCGCGATGGAGCACGTCGTCGGCGACGGCATCACGGATGACCGCAAGTTCGCCGGCTTCGCCTCGGTCGCCACCGGCACCGCCGAGGTGACTGTCGCCGCCGGCCGCCTGTATTCGAGCGGCAGGGTATACAATCGCGACGCCGATTTCGTGAAGGATTTCACCACGTCGCTTCCCGTTGCGACGAAGAAGATCGTGCTCGTCGTGGTCTGGGGCTCCGAGGTCGAGACCAACAGCGTTCCGCGCGAGTTCCTGATCAACGAGGAGACCGGCGCGAGCGAGCCGCGCGTTGTCGCGACCGAACTGGCGCGCGTCGCCAACATCAACGTCGCCTCCGGCACCGAGTCGCCCGACCCCGTCGACCCGATCGTCGATGCCGGCGTGCTTCCCGTCGCGCGCATCATCCTGACCCCGACCGGCGTCCAGTCGGTCGAACTGATCGCCGAGAACAAGCTCGATAGCGTGAAGTCGGTCGCCGCGCGCACCAAGTCCCTCGAGGGCTTCCGCGACGTCGCCGCCCCGCAAATCGTCTCCCTGGCGTCGGACCTGGCCACCCTGAAGGTCGCCTCGCAAGGCAATGTCAATCAGGCGGTCTACGGTCGAATGCTGGCCCGCCTAGCCGTGATCGAGGAGCAGGCCGGCATTCCGTCCAACGCCGCCGACTCCGATTGCGACTTCTTCCTCGACACCGAGGAATCGGACCTGACGCACGTCAACTTCCTGGCCAAGGTCGAGGAGGGCATTCGCTTCGCCGACGAGAACGCGAACGAAAGCGTCCTGGCGATCTTCGACGGCCTGAACCCGCGCGCCAAGATCACCGGCGGCGTCATGCTTCCCGCCTACTCCCGCTCGCGCCGCCTCGCTGTCGGCCCGCGTCAGGGCGAGGTTCAGGTTTCGGCCTACTCGTATCAGACGAACCAAATGGTTCAGAAGACCATGGCCCGCCAGCGTGTCCGCTACGGCGAGGAGTTCACCGTCTGCACGAACAGCGCGTGGTGGCAGACCGGCCAATACGACTACCTGACGTCCACGTTCGCCCGCGCCGGCGAGACCTTCGAGGTCTCCTTCACCGGCACGAGCTACGGCCGTGGCCACGAGATCATGCGCGCCCGCCGCTATTGGGTCGATGTGGTTCAGGAGACCTATTGGGACAGCGTCACGATCAACCACGCCGTGCCTGGCGCTCAGGTCGCCGAGACCTTCCTGAACTCCAACGATATGTGGCTGGACGCGGTCGGCCTGACCTTCACGCGCCTGGCCGCCTCGGGCGGCATCACCCTGGCCATCGTCGAGGTCGAGAACGGCGCGCCGAAGCTGGACGCGGCCATCTGCGTCACCTCGGTCGACCGCGCGAGCCTGGTGCTGAACTCCGAGACCGTCATTTCGATCCAGCCGACCTTCCTCGAAGGCGGCAAGCGCTACGCCATCGTCGTCATCTCGGCCGCCGATCACTGGCTGGCCACGACCCAGGGCACCAACTTCCCGCAAGGCACCTTCTTCTACGTGCTGGACGGTGCCTATCAGCAAGGCGACGGCACCCGCGACCTGTGCTTCAATCTCTATGCCGCGAAGTTCACCTCGTCGCGCGCCGTGATTGAGATGTCGCCGCTGTCGCTGTCGGGCGGCATCACGAGCCTGGACATCCTGGCCGACGCCGTCGTGCCCGACTCGACCCAGATGACCTACGAGATTCAGGTCGGGTCGGTCTGGCACCCGGTCGCCGCCGTCACCGAGTCCGTCCTGGGCGCGGGTGGAAACATCCCGCCCCTGGTCCCGCTCCGCATCGTCTTCACCGGCACGCCCGACGTGATGCCGGCCGTGAAGCTGACGGGCTCGCGCGTTCGCGTGTCGCGCCCCCGCACTTCGCTGGTCCACATCACCAAGGAGCGCACGCTCCCGGCCCCGTCGACGCAAATCCGCGTCATCGGCCGCCTGGAATACTTCGATGCGGTCCACCACACCGCGACCGCGAAGCTCCGCACGGGTGCCGGGTTCGACACGATCGTCAACGCCTCGTCGTTCTCGGACGTCACGGCCGATGATGGTTCGATCGAGCGGACATGGCTGTTCAACCTGGGCGCGGCTGTCAGCGCCTACAAGATTCAATGCGAAGCCACCACGGACTCCGCCCTGCGGACCTTCCACTACGGCTGGCGCAAGGACTACGCGCTCTAAGGAGAGAGAACGATGGCCGAGGCCACCTACAAGAAGTCCAAGAGCGGCTACTACAAGGTCGCGATTAACCGGGTCTGGGAGCACGAGGGCTTTCTCTACAAGCCCTCGGCCGGCCTAACGGTCAATGAGGACATCCTCAAGGCCATGATCGCGGACGGCGTCGCCGAAAACATCCTGCCCGCCGACTAAGGCCGCATCGCATGGCGCTTCCCGCCGAACTGGACTTCACCGCGAATCCCGCTGCGACCCCTGCGCGCATGGATCGGGCGATGGAATACATCGTCGCCCGCTTCCGCGCCGTGGAGGCGGTGCAGCCTGACTTCCTGGCCGCGATCGAGACGCTGAAGGCGGTCGGCCTTGACCGCCTGGCCGAGGCCCTGATCCCGGTCTTCGATCAGGCCAACGGCATCGCCGCCACGCTCGAGGCTCTGAAGACGGAGTGGGAGGCGGACCTCACTCGCGAACAGGTCCGCGACGACGTGACCGAGCGCGTAGTCGAGGAGTTCGCCGACTACCGCCACCGCTATCTCGGGGCCAAGTCGGAAGCGCCGACCGAGCGCGAAGACGGCTCGGCTGTCGCCGTGGGCGATATGTATTTCGACCTGGGCCTGGACGCGATGCGCGTGCTGGGTGCGAGCGGCTGGAAGAACGCCGGATCGTCGGTCGCCGGCATCATGGAGCAGTTCGCGCTCACCGCGACTGCTGGCCAGACGTCGTTCGCGATCCCCGAGGGCTACGAGCCGGGGTACTTGATCGTCTACGTCAATGGCATCGCGCTCGAGACGGGCGACTACACCGCCACGAACGGAACGACGGTCGTCTTCGCCGAGGGCCTGTCGGCCGGCGACAGCGTGTCGGGTGTGAAGTTCGGCTCGGTCAACCTAGCGACCGTCTACAACAAGACCCAATCGGACTCGCGCTACGCACCGGCCGGCCAGTCCTATACCAAGACCGAGTCCGATGCGCGTTACTCGAACGGTATCACACAGTCGGCCGCCGATAACCGCTACGCCAAGAACGACCTGTCAAACCTGCCGAACGCTTCGGCGGCGCGCCAGAACCTCGGCCTGGGTTCGGCGGCGGCCCGCAACGACGCCTTCTTCCTGAAGACCGGCGCGGGCGTCACCGGCACGGTCTCCGCCGGTACCGCCGCGCCCTCGGGTGGTTCGGACGGCGACGTCTACTTCCGCTACACCTGATGACGCTGCACCTCAGAGTCGGCGGCGCGCAAAAGGAGTGCCATCCGCATGTGCGGGTCGGCGGCTCCTGGCGCACGGTTCAGGAGGCCTTCGTCAGGGTTGGCGGCGGCTGGCGGCGGTTCTATGTGGCCCTGACCGCGTCCGCGACGCCCAACTCCGCCAGTGGATCGCGGACAGGGCTCGGCTACGTGACGACAAACTCGGTGACCGTCTCCGTTTCCGGCGGTTCGGGCTCCTATTCCTATGCTTGGTCCACTCCTGGGTTCGAGGTTGTCTCGTCAGGATCACCGACGACCGCATTCCGGTTTTTCGCGGATGCCGTTCCAACGAGCCAGAACGCCTCGGCGACATGCACCGTCACGGACACCGTCTCCGGCGCGACCGCGACGGTTTCCGTTCCGTGCTCCTTCACCGCTACTCCATAGAACGGGGGTCACCGCTCACACCGCATGGCTAACTCGCGCGCGTGGCAACGCGCTAAGGCGGTCCTCGCGACTGCAGAGGATTTGACGACTACGGCCGTCATCTCCGCACCCACTGGCCAGGTCGGCCACACCTACGCCAGCGCCGCACCGGCGGGATGGGTCTTCGCGGCCGGTCGGACGATCGGTAGCGCTGCCTCCGGCGCGACTGAGCGGGCCAACGCCGACACGGCGGCCCTGTTCGCGCTGCTGTGGGCGCTCGACGCGACCCTGTTCCCGGTCACGACATCGACGGGCGGAGCTTCGACGCGGGGCGCTTCGGCCGCCGCCGACTTCGCGGCGAACAAGCGAATCCAGCTTCCCGACCATCGTGGGCGGGTCACGGCCGGCGTCGACAATGTTGGCGGGGCCGCGAACCGGCTGACGTCGGCCGCCGGCGGCGTGGACGCCACCAAGCTCGGATCGGCCGGCGGAGCGGCGACGCACACTCTGACGACCGCTCAGATGCCGGCTCACGCCCACGGCGTCACCGATCCGGGGCACAACCACTCTATTAACGATCCGGGTCACGCGCACACCGCGTCCGATTCCGGCCACGGCCACGGCTCGCGCTGGCAACCGACCGGCGGAAACTACGGCGTCGTCGCGAGCGGAGGCTCCTACGTCGGTCGTGTCGCGATCACGGACGACACGAACCTCGATCGAGATACGTCGGTAAACACCGCCAACATCACCGTCGCCGCCGCTGGAACTGGCATTTGGAACTCCGGCAACACGACGAGCATCTCGATCCAGAACAACGGCTCCGGTCAGGCACACCCGAACACCCAGCCCACCGTCTGCGCGAACCCGATCATCAGGCTCTAGGGCTACCGAAACCGCCGCGAACCGTGCGGCACCCCGGCCTATTGTGGGCTCAACCTTTTCTAGGAGGCTTCCGCCAGATGGCGACCGATTTCCTTCACGGCGTTGAGGTCGTGACCGTCGACGGCGGTCCTCGCCCGATCCAGACCATTCGCTCGGCCGTTATCGGCCTGATCGGCACCGCGCCCGACGCCGACGCCCAGAAGTTCCCGCTGGACACCCCGGTCCTCGTCAACTCGCGCGGCGGTTACGCCGGCATCGGCGCGGGCGGCACCCTGGCCCCCGCCCTGTCGGGCATCTTCGAGCAGTTCTCCCCGTTCGTCGTGGTGATCCGCGTCGAGGAGGGCGAGAACGCGGGCGAGACCGTCGCCAACGTCATCGGCGGTGTGGACGTGAACACCGGCGAACTGACCGGCGTTCAGGCCTTCCGCAAGTCCGAGACCGAGACCGGCCTGATGCCGATGTTGCTGGTCGCCCCGAGCTTCACGAGCAATCGCCCGAGCGGCGTGACGGCCGTGGCTGTCGCCACCCAGGGCGTCGGTTACGACACGGCCCCGACCGTGACCTTCGCCGGCGGCGGCACCGACACGAACAAGATTCTGCCGACCGCTCACGCGGTGCTCGGCACCGGCACCGACGCCGGCAAGGTCGTGTCCATCGTGATCGACAATCCCGGTTACGCCCTGACCGAGGCCCCGACCGTTTCGCTGACGGGTGGCTCGGCCGAGACGCCGGCGACCCTGGGCGCTGTGACCTACGCCGCCGGGCCGAACCCGGTCGTGACCGCGCTCCTGCCCGTCGCCAATCAGTTCCGCGCCACCATCCTCGCCGAGGGTCCGTCGACGACCGACGCCGCCGCCATCGCCTATCGCGGCGATTGGGGCTCGCGCCGGGTCTACATCGTCGATCCGAAGGTCAAGGTCTATGACGCCGACCCCGAGGTCGCCGCCTATGTGTCGCAGCCAAACTCGGCCCGCGTCGCCGGCCTGATCGCCCGAATCGACCACGAGATCGGCTTCTGGAAGTCGCCCTCGAACGAGGTCGTCAACGGCGTCGGCGGCCTGGACCGCGCGATTGATTGGGCGCTGGGCGACCCGAACACGCGCGCCAACCTCCTGAACGAGAACGAGGTCGCGACCTTCATCCGCGACGACGGCTGGCGTCTGTGGGGCAACCGCACCGCCTCCGACGATCCGAAGTATGCCTTCCTGAGCGTGGCCCGCACCGCCGACATGATCGACCTGTCGATCCAGAAGGCGCACCGCTGGGCCGTCGATCGGGTCATCAACAAGGCCTATTTCGAGGACGTCACCGCCTCGGTGAACGGTTACCTCCGCACCCTGGAAGCGCGCGGCGCGATCCTGGGCGGCAAGTGCTGGGTCGACCCCGACTTCAACACGTCGGCCGACATCACCTCGGGCAAGGCGACCTTCAGCTACGACTTCACTCCGCCGTACCCGGCCGAGCGCGTCACCTTCCGTTCGTCGATCACCGACGAATACATCACCTCGATCTTCGCTTAAGGGGCCGCTCCACGATGATCCCTCACGTTCTCAAGAACTGGAACTGCTTCATCAACGGGGTTGGCTACGCCGGCCTCTGCGATGAGGCGGAGCTTCCCGAGATCGCCCTCAAGATGGAGGAGCACCGCGCCGGCGGCATGGATGGTGCCTTCGAGATCGACATGGGCCAGGAGGTCATGTCCTCGAAGCTGACCTTCGCCACCTACCCGCCCGAGGTTCTGGCGGCCCTGGCGCGCGGCGTCCGCATCCAACTGCGCGGCGTGCTGAAGCGCGACACCGACAACTCGGTCATCCCGGTCATCGTCGAGATCGGCGGGCGGCCGAAGAAGTGGACCCCCGGCTCGTGGAAGGCCGGCGACAAGGCGACCTCGGAGCACGAGATCGCGGTCGACTACTTCCGTTGGAACCAAGCCGGTGTCGACCTCATGGAGGTCGACGTCGTCAACATGAAGCGCGTGATCGGCGGAGTCGACCAACTCGCCGACGAGCGCGCGATCCTTTCCATCTAACCGACCATCCCCAGGAGAGAACTACGATGGCCGACCTGAGCGCTACAGCGACGATCAAGCTGGACTTCCCCTTTGATGCGGATGGCCAGGCCTTCACCGAACTGACGATGCGTCGTCCGAAGATGAAGGACAATCACGCCATTCAGAAGATGAAGGGAAGCGACTTCGAGCGCGGTGTGTCCATGCTGGCGCGCCTGTGCGACGTGGCCCCCGAGGTGATCCACGAACTCGACGAATTGGACGCCAACAAGCTGCAGGAACAACTGAACTCCTTTCGTGGAGACAGCGGGTCCGACGCCTGAAGGCGAGGAGCTATGGATCGCCGCCCTGGGGCTGATGAAATGCAGCAAGGGCGGCCTCACCTGGCCCGTCATCCTCGAGATGGACGTCGAGGACTTTAACGCCGCGCTCGACGCCGCCGAGGAACTGGAAAAGCGCATCGCCAAGGCGATGAAGGGATAAGATGGCTCGCGGCTTATCGGTCTTCGTTAACATTGGCGCAAGGGTCGGCTCCTCGGTGGGGTCGGCCGCCGCCGCGACCGAGCGCCGCTTCGGCCAGATGAATCGTCGGCTCCGCGTCATGGCGGCCGAGACCTCCGCACACATGCGCGCCACCGAGCGCCAGTGGGGCTCGATCCGCCGCAACGCCAGCGACTTCGCGATGGGCGTCAGCGCGCCCATGGGCGTCCTGGCGGGCCTGGGGGCGAAGACCGCCTACGAGTGGGCTCAGGTCGGGAACAACCTTCAGGCCGTCACTCAGATGACGCACGAGCAGCGTAAGGCCGTCGAAGCCGCCGCTCGCTCGCAGATCGGCAACCCCGTCAACAACCTCCGCGCCGGCCTGGACCTGGGTCGCACCGGCCTGGCCCCGGATGAGATCGCGGCCGGCCTTCCGATCGCCGTGCGACTGGCCCGCTCCGACCCGGAGAGCGTTGATCAGGCCCAGGCGGCCGACATCGTCACGAACATCCTCAAGGGGATGCGGATGCCGATTGGCGAACTCGGCCGGGCGGCCGACGTGATCGCCTACGCCGCCGCGCAATCGTCGTCCGACGTCCGCCTGATGGGCGAGAGCTTCAAGTATGCGGGGCCGCTGGCCGCCCGCGCCGGCACTTCGATCGAGGAGGCCGCCGCCGCCTTCATGACGATGGCCGACGCGGGCATCAAGGGCTCCGAGTCGGGAGTGGCCTTCCGGTCCATGCTGGTCCGCATGATCAAGCTGCCGAAGCCCGCCGCCGCCGTGCTCGCGCGCTACAACATGCAGATCAGCGACTACGTCAAGTTGTCGAACGCACCTTCCGGCCAGGGCATCATCAACAGCCTGAAGGCCTCGGGTATCGCGGCCGGCGGCGCGGCCTCCGAGCTTGATCGCATCCTTGGGTCCAATCTTGCCGGGGCCGACCTCGTCGAGGCGCTGACGAGCGCGGTTTCGCGCGGGATCGAGGGCGGCGCGGACGCCGTCGATCGCGAGATGTTGTCGACGGTGATCAGCGACGCGCTGATCGGGAGCGCCGACAAGATCAACTGGCGCAAGTTCATCGCCGACGCGCGCGCGAAGGGATGGACGACCGGCGACATCGTCAACTTCTTCGACACGCGCCAAGGCGCGCGCCTGGCCACCCTGTTCGGCGACGACCTCGAGAACACTCTGTCCAAGATGAAGGGACAGGGCGGCTCTAGCGGCTGGCTCGACAAGATGTTCGCCCTTCAGAATCAGGGCGTCGTCGGGTCGATGCAACGCCTGGCGCAGTCGATGGGGAAACTCATCATCACGATCTCCGAGGCGGGCGTGATCGACACGGCCGCCAACGCGATCGACAAGCTGGCCAACGGCATCTCGGCGCTCGGCAAGTCGAACCCCGCGCTCCTGAAGTTCGGCACCTACGCCGTGCTGGCGCTGGCCGTGCTCGGCCCTCTGGGCTGGCTCATGGGCGGCGTCGTCGCCGGTTTCCGTCTGCTCGGCGGCGCGGTGATGTTCCTTGGCCGCATGGCGGCGGGACCGCTCGGACGCTTCGCCGGCATGGTGACTCGTCTGTGGCGGCTTGGCGGCTTGGTCGCGGCCATCGGCGGGCGCGCCGCGCTCATCCCCCTGCTGGCCCCCCTGGGCCTCCTCGGCGTCGCCCTTGGGGCTGTCGCCCTCGCCGTCGCGTGGATCGTCGCCAAATGGAGCGGCATCAAGGCCTTCTTCTCCGGCATGAAGGAGGGCTTTGTCGAGGCGGTCGGACCCGAGGGCATGGCGTCCATCCAGAAGTTCGGCGAGGCGCTGCGCTGGGTTGCCGACGTTCTGTTCACGCCGTGGAAGATGCTGGCCGGTGCGATCGGTGCAGTGTTCAACTGGATCGGCCAGTTGTTCGCGCCAGCGGAGACCGAGAAGTGGCGATCCGGGGGCGAGAGCTTCGGCCGCGTGATCGGCGGGATGGTCAAGGGCCTCACCGGGTTCATCGACCTGATCACGACCGGCATCAACAAGATTCGCGAGTTCTTCGGGGCAAGCAACGCCGGCGGAGCGGCCGGGGCGGCCATTGGCGCTCAGATGGGCGCGGCCACGACCCGCCAGCGCGGCGGCGGCCTCGGGCGCGGCTCCCTGGCGCTCGTCGGCGAGCGCGGGCCGGAACTGTTCGCCTCCGGCCGCTCGGGTACGGTGATCCCGGCGCGGGCGACGGCGGCGCTGATCGCGGCCATGTCTGGCGGCATCCCGGTCCAGAGCCAGGCCGCGCCGATCCAGACGGGCGACATCCATATCCACGGGGCGACCGATCCGGCCGCGACGGCCCAGGCTGTTCGTGCTGAACTGAAGCGTCTTCAGCGCGAACAGCGCGCAGGGTTGCACGACTGATGGCCAGCGATTCGCGGGTGATGATGGCGCTAGGGGAATATCGCTTCTCCCTGCCCACCGCCGCCTACCAAGACCTCGAGCGCACGAACGAATGGCGGTGGGCCTCGGTCGACCGCATCGGTGCGCGCCCGGCGCTTCAGTTCGTCGGCGAGGGCACCGAGACGATCAACATGCGCGGGGTCATCTACCCGCACTTCGTCGCCCAGAACGCCGGGCTCGAGCAACTGTCGCGGATGCGCGCCGAGGCCGCCAAGGGCGAGGCGCTCCTGATGGTCGACGGTGCCGGCCGGGTCTGGGGCGAGTTCGTGATCACGACTATTCGCGAGGGCCAGCGGCATTTCTGGTCTGACGGCCGGCCGCGCTCGATCGACTTCGACATCTCCCTGGTGGCCTATGGCGGATAGCGTCGTCTACGAGACCGTCATCACGGACGAGGGCGACACCGTCGACCTGATCGCCTTCCGGCGCTTCGGCGTCCACGGAGCCGAGCCCGACATCCTCGCGGCCAACGCCGGCCTGGCCGCGCGCGACGCCGTGCTTCCCGCCGGGCTGGCCATCCGCATCCCGATCCCGGTCCAGAAGGACCGCCGCCAGAGCACGAGGTTGTGGTCGTGAAGCCCGTCGCGCTTCTCACGATCAACGGCCGCGACGTCTCGAGCGCCATCTTCGGCGAGGGCGGCATTCTGATCAGCCTGACGATCACCGATCAGGCCGGCACCAAGTCCGACACCCTTGAGCTTGAGATCGACGATCGGGAGGGCTTCACGGCCCCGCCGAAGGGGGCGGAGGTTCAGGCCTGGCTCGGCTACGAGCCGACGCCCGTCTACATGGGCCGTTTCACGGTCGACGAGTGGACGAAGGCCGGGCCGGTGCGGACGCTCCGCGTCAGCGCCAAGGCGGCCGAGATGACATCGACGATCCGCGCGGCCAAGACGAAGTCGTGGGACGGCAAGACGGTCGGCGACATCGCGCGGGAGATCGCCGGCGAGCATGGGCTGCAGGCTGTCGTCGCCGAATCGGTCGCGGGCCTGTCCATCGCGCACATCGACCAACAGAACGAATCGGACCTGGGCTTCCTCTCGCGCCTGGCCCGCCGCGCGGGCGCGACCTTCAAGCTGGGCGACGGCCAGGTCGTGCTCTCCGAGCGCGGGGCGATGAGCACGCTCCCGAGCGGCAAGGAGAAGCCGACGATCAGGCTGACGCCCGACATGGTCGGCGAGTGGAGCGCCACGACGGCCGAGCGCGGCGACTACAAGGCCGTGGTCTGCACCTATATGGATCACGCGGCTGGCCGGCGCGTCAGCGTCACGGAAGGCGAGGGGACGCCGAAGCACCGCGACCGGCGGCTCTACGCCAGCGAGGCCGAGGCCAAGGCGGCGGCTCGCGCCCAACTCGGCGACCTGACGCGCGGGAAGATCACCTTCGAGACGAGCGGGACAGGGCTCCCCGACGTGTTCGCCGAGGCCAAGATCGACGCCCAGGACTTCGACCCCGACGTCGACGGCGAGTTCCTGATCAAGTCGGTGACGCACAGCTTCACGAGCGGCGGCTACACGACTTCGATCAGCATGGAAACTGGCGGAGAGGGCGACGAGGAGGGCGAGGGCGACTAGACCCGTCCCGCGTGCGCGAAACCCCTCGGGCAAGGTGGTCTCATAGGAGATCGCCCCATGGCCGAACCGAACTGGATGGCATACGCCCGCACGCTGATCGGCCTGCGCGAGGTGCCCGGCGCGAAGCACAACCCGACGATCCTGGGCTGGGCCAAGAAGCTCGGCGCAAAGGTTCTCGGCATCAACGTCACCGACGACGAGACGCCGTGGTGCGGCCTGTTCGTCGCGCACGTCATGGCGCAGTTCGGTCTTGGCGCGCCGCCGATCGCCGTCCGCGCGAAGGCCTGGCGCGGCTACGGCCGCACCCTGATCGGCCCGCGCCCCGGCTGCATCCTCGTATTCGAGCGTGAGGGCGGCGGTCACGTCGGCTTCTACGTCGGCGAGGACGACACGCACCTTCACGTCCTGGGCGGCAATCAGGGCAACGCGGTCAGCATCACCCGTATCTCGAAGGGCCGCCTGTCGGCGATGGTCTGGCCGAATGGCGCGGCCCTCCCGGCGATCAAGGTTGTCCGCCTAAAGCCTGACGGCGCGCCGGTGTCGAGGACCGAGGCGTGAAGCTCTCCGACGCCCTCAAGGCGCTCCCTCTCATTCGATTCGTGCTGATGCTCGGCGGTGGCGTGGCCGGCACAGTGGTCGCGGTGATCGGCGGCGTATGGCTGGCCTTGGGCCAGGACTTCCCGCACGCCGAAAACGTATGGCTGGCCCGTATCCAGTGGGTCGGCGCTCTCGGAATGCTGTTTGCCGCCTTTGGCATCGTGGCCATGATCACGCTGGCCTGGGGCAAGGTCACGGGCCTGAAGGTCGGCAACGGCGCGGCCTCTGTTGAACTTGATTTCGACGAAGACGCCAAGACGACCGTCACGACCACGACGGAGGTTCAGTAATGGCCAACCTCCTCTCCTTCGGCGGCTTCCTCCTCCGGCACTGGAAATGGATCGCGCTCGGCCTATCGGTGGTCGCGGTGTGGGGGCTGTGCGTCACCATCTCCTTTCTGCGAGGCCAGGTGGACGCGGCTAACGCGGCGCGCGACGGGGCGGTAGCCCGCGCCGAGCAAGCCGAGGCGAACTCCGCCGAGTGGCAGAAGGCGAACGCCGACATGCGCCGTCTGGCGATCGAGGACGCCAAGGCCCGCGCGGCCGAAACCAAGGTCATCACCATCATTCGAGAACAGGCGTCCCAGGCACGCCAGGAGATTCAAGATGCGCCGGGCTCTGATGCTGGCTTCCGTTATTCCGACCCTGCTTATGGCTTCATGCGCCGGGAACCGGGTTCAGCCCAACGTGACACCGCCCCGACCCCTGCCGGCGTGGGTCGCTGACGACTTCGTTTGCGGAGCCGAACCCGCCGTGCCGCCCCAGGAAACCACCAAGGCCGCCGCCGAGACCTATCAGGTCGACACCCTCGAGTGGGGGCGCGTGTGTGCCGAGAAACTGACGCGCCGAGGTGATGACGCCCGCCGCTATGACCTGATCGACGAGGCCCCGAAGTGAGTGAGTTTAGTTGGATGTTTTCGGCGGGGATGCTCGTGCTGACGGCACTCGGCATCTACGGCGGCTGGGCTGTCGGCCGCTACAAGGGCGAGAGCGCGCACGCGATGGCCAAGGCCGCCCAGGAGCGGGCCGACGCCGCGCACGCTGAACTGGCCAGCTACAAGACCGAGGTCGTCGCCAAGTTCGCCACGATCGAGATGCTTCAGAAATCCGAGGACCGCGTCGCCGACGCCCTCAATCGGCTCGCCGACCGGCTCGACCGGCTCGTCGAGATGCGCCCAGCGCCTCGCACGCGCGCCACCCGCACGAAATAACCTTGAGCACCATCGACGAGAAGCTGAAGGACTACGCGACGCCGCGTCAGTCCGAGATCATCGACGCCCTTAACGCGGCGGCCGGCAACGAGAGCGCGGCGGCCCGCGCCCTGAGCGTGGCCCGCCAGACGGTGCAGAGCGCCGTGCGAGAGGTGAAGAAGAAGGCGGCACGGGCTGGCTATGCCCCCGGCCACTTCAAGGACGGCGTCGCCCCCGGTTACCTGATGGGGAAGGTGACGGTCCACCGCGACGCGGCTGGCCAGGTCGTCCAGACCTGGGAGCGCCAGTCGCCGGAGGAGGCCGATCGTCTCGCCGCCGTCCTCGAGGCGGTTCGCGAAGCGGCCGAAGACCTCCCCCGCCTCGCACCGCTGGCCGCGCCGGCGAGCACGCTGAAGCACCTCCTGAACCTCTACGTCTTCACGGACTACCACCTCGGCATGAGGGCCTGGGCGGAGGAGGGCGGCGCGGACTGGAACCTCGAGATCGCCGAGCGGATGGTCGTCGAAGCGTTCGAGCACATGATCGCCTCGGCCCCGGCCGCTCGGGTCGGCTTCATCGGCCAGCTTGGCGACTTCCTGCACTTCGATTCGCTCCTGGCGGTGACGCCGACGAGCCGGCACGTCCTTGACGCCTCGTCGCACTACAAGGAGGTCGTCCGCGCCGCCATCCGCATCATGCGGCGGCTGATCGACTTTGCGCTCCACCGGCACGAGGAGGTCGTCGTCCTGGCGGCCGAGGGGAATCACGACCTGATCGGCGGCGGTGTCTGGCTCCCCGAGCTTGTCCGCGCGCTCTACGAGAACGAGCCCCGCGTCACGATCGTCGACAGCGCCACGCCCTACTACGCCTATGAGTGGGGCTCGACGATGCTGGCCTTCCATCACGGCCACATGAAGAAGCTCGAGACCCTCCCGCTCGTCTTCGCCGAGCGCTACGCCGAGATGTGGGGCCGCACCAAGAAGCGCTACGCCCACGCCGGCCACTACCACCACGAGGTCGAGAAGAAGGACGTCGGAGGGATGCGGGTCACCCAGCACCCGACCCTGGCCCCGAACGACAGCCACTCGGCGCGCGGCGGCTATGCGGCGAATCAACAGACCTCGGTCATCACCTATCACGAGCGCTTCGGGAAGGTGGCTGAGAACGTGGTGACGCCCGAGATGCTGACGGGCTTCGACGAGCCGGTGGGCGCGGGACGGCTGGGGCTGCGGTGATGATCAAGCTGGCCATCTCCTTCGCCCTGGCCGTCGCAACGGCCGCTCCCGTGACCCAATACGTCTCGCTCCCGCCGTCCGAGTTTCAGGGCGGCGCTCCCATCGCAGTCAGGCTGATCACCGGCCCGCGCGCCGACATCGACCCCGCGTGCAAGTTCCTGGGCGGCCAGGTCGGGCCGGGCATGGTCATCGCGGCCTGTTACAAGAACGGCGTCATCGTCGCGCCCGATCCGTGCGACCCGTTCTTCGCCGGCGAGAAGTTCGCGGACCTGATGTGCCACGAGATCGGGCACGCGCGGGGTTGGAGCCACGAGGTCGAGTAGCGACCCAACCCGCCCCGCGCTTCGGGCGGGCCGCGCTATCGTTCTCTCGTCACCCCGGCCACGCGGACAGCCCTCGACCTCTCCTGCGATTGTGGCTCTCGTCCCGCTGAATGTCGGGGTGACACCCCCCAAGAAAATAGTCCTTGACGCGGGAATGTGACCCGTTATGGTGTTGCTTGTTCGGGTCTGGACACGGGTGCGAATCCCGTCACCTCCACCACGAACGCACAGACGGGGGATCGCTCCCCGTCGCCAGAGAGCGAAGCTGGCGGCATCTGAACCGGACTGTGCGTTCTTGATGGGGGTGATTAGTTTCGACAGGCCCAGGGCGCGGTAGCCAATCCGCACACATTGAACTGTGAACGACAACTACGACCTGTCTCAGGCCATCGCGGCCTAAGCGGAGCCCGCCGAGGGCTTGGCAACAGAACCTCGGCACCTCATTCGGGCCTCGGCCCGCATCGCGCAGACCCCGCGTCGTAGGGTCGACGGCCGAGAGAGAACGGCAAGCGCCGAGGGTCTACTCCCCCTCGATTGACGGGCTCGCAGGCCCCGGAGAGCGCGATGTCTGCGGATTATTCGCCCGAGAGGGCGTCCGATGAGTGGAGAGCGACCACTCCTTCCCGAGCCCAGGGAGTAGCACGCTCAGAGGGTGACCCGAGAGGGAGCGCCGGCTAGGAGCTTGCCGGTAGAGGGGTGGATTAGCTGGGATTCAAAACCCTGGCTTCGTCCACCCCTCGATCCAGTTGCCCCTTGGGCGAGGCCGCCAGCCGGAGGCGGGTTAGAAGTGGATGGACGTGGGGCCTTAGGGCCTTGGTGAGATGTCGTGAAAGGGCGGCGGTCGGTCCTGGGTTCGATTCCCAGTGCGGAGGCAACTCCGCGTAGCTCAGCCTGGTAGAGCAACCGCGACAGCCGCGCGACAAGGCCGGGCATCACCCGGCGGGCGTTACAGTAAGCGGCCCGCAAGGCCCCGGTCTTCGGATCGGGGCCTTCTCCTTATATATGAGAGCCTCGCTTTAGACAGGCGCGGCGTCTGGCCATCGTGACACAATAGGCGCTCAAGCCGTCCGTCCCTCGCGATGATCCCAGGTCGCCGACAGGATCGCCCAACTAGGCCGTGGGGTGCGGGAGCTTTCAAACGTGGCGCTGCGGCGATCGAGCGGCGACCCCATCCCGAGGGCGGAAAACCGGGCGCTGGCTCCCAGCGAAAGTCGACGGCCCATTTGGCGGCCATGCCGGCAACAAGCACGAGGGGCGGCCCGCACCTGGCGGGGAATGCTTCGGCCACGGCCCGACACGGGAGTCGCCCCTCGACCTTCTTGGCCCAACCGAACCACCGGATTAATCCAGAACGTCAGCCTAGCGCGCGGACCCGTTCTGTTTTACAGTGCTCTATCGGCTCCTAGTGCGGGCAGGAGCCGGGTTTTACACCTAAGTCGTTGAGAAACCACGTATGTTATCAGCTTCCCAAGCTGAATGTCGTGGGTTCGATTCCCATCGCCCGCTCCAAAATCCCTAGACATTAGAACGACATAGCTCGGTGGTCATTTCGGCCAACGCCCGAGTTTTACACCGATTTTACAGGTCTATGATTTGTTCTGTTCGCGGTTCGATCTCCGTTGACGACGGAATAAAACGGTGTATGCAATGACACATCGTTTCATTCCCAACGGATTTTCAGATGACCGAGAGACTTCAGTCCGGCGACGCCCGAGTCGGGGACGTCGTCACGCCACTTAGCTCAATCTCGCAGCATGAAGCGGAGCCCCGATTCAGGGCCGGCGAGCGGCTCACGGTGACAGCCGCGTCCGCACGTTCCGCACTCCTGACGGTGATGGACGATGGCGGAAAGAGCGGAACTTGGTCCTGCTCATGCTTTCGGTTCGTCGAGCCGAGGTCGGCCGAGCAGCTTCTCCACCGCGCACTCGGAGATGTCATTGAGGCGCTCGCGCCCCTGACGGTGGTGGGCCGCCCCGTCGTCTCGCTGGATACGGCGCTGACCTCGGCAGTCGCAAAAGCCAACACCCTCCTCGAACAAGGGCCGGGCAGCGAGGTCGCGGATTTGCGCGCGGCGCTGCAAGCTGAATGGGCCTGGCACGAACTGCGCTGGGATTTGGCTCTCGACGAAGCCCGTGAATGCTCTCATCGCGAGGAGAAGGGCGCGGCGGCCTCGGCGGCGCGGTCGGCGAACAAGCACCGGGAGCGCATGGACGCGATCGAGGCCGTGTTGCCGCGCCAGGCTCGGCAGGCGGAGGCGGCGTGATGCTGGTCGAGGAACTCCGCAAGGCGCTCGCCAAAATGCCCGGCGAGATGAACGTCTATCTCACCGGCGGCAACGGCATCGCCTCCGCCAAGCACCTGTTCAAACTCAACCTCGTCGGCGTTGAACAGTCGTGCGAACTTCGGACCTATTTCGAGGACCACACGCCCGACATGCAGGACTCGTTGATCGAGAGGCACACTGGATTCAACACCCGCGAGGAGTTGATCGACGCCTACAAGAAGCTTGTCGAGGCGCAGACGAAATCGGCAGAGCCCGCCCGATGACCGACCGCTACCTCCTGATGAAGCGCGGCCTCTACTATCGGCCCGACGCCATGGGCTACACCGGAATCAGGGACAACGCCGGCCGCTATCCGAAGGCCGAGGCGGAGACCCACGTCCACCCCGAGTCGGGCGTGACGATGATCCCCGAGGGCCGCGCGGACGAGTTTTCGCCGGCGTGCTGCGACGACCTGGCGCGCGATCACCTGAAGAAACAACGGGACGACTTGCGGGCGGCGCTGGACCTGGCGCTGATCCGCCTCGGCGCGCTCGAGCCGGGTGACAGCCGGGCGGTCAGCGACGAGTTCGTCGCCATGGCCGCCGCTGGCACGCCGCACCACAACGACGAGGGGCGCGAGATCATCCGGCGCGCGATCGAGAGGGAGTCCGCCCGATGAGAGCCGTCCTCACCAACGCGATCGAGAAGGAGGACGGCCCGTCCCCCGCCGACATCCGGCTCCGCGATGAGTTCGCCATGGCGGCGCTGACCGGGTTTCTCGCCAACCCGAATCTGACAAGTGCTGGCGACCTTCAATCGGCGGAGTCCGCCTATATCTGGGCCGACGCCATGATGAAGGCGCGGGAGCCCGATCCACTCGGCCGCGACGCCAGCGGTGTCACGCCTGGGATGCGCGACTACCTGGCCAAGGGGCGGGAGGGGGTGCGGTCGTGAGTAACCGCCGCAAGGCCGAGCGTCGAGTCGAGATCGCGCGACTGCGCGAGGAGGGTGCCGAGGCGGCACGCGCTGGCCGGCACGTTCAAACCTGTCCCCAGCGTTACATGCGGACGGAAAACCGGGCGCATTGGGAGCGAGGATATTGGGAAGCGGTTGAGCGAGAGGGGCTCCCGCACTTCCCCACCTAACCCGCCGCCGCCCGCCCCAGCTTCTCGATCTTCGCGCGGAGACGCTTGGCCCGGTTGACGTAGCGGTCGATGATCCCCTCGACCTTCTCCTTCTTCCACCCGAGCATCTCCGCGATGTCCTCGGTGGTGAGGCCGGCCAGATAGAACTTGGTGGCGGCGGTGCCGCGCGCGTCGTGGAAATGGAGCGTCCAGCCCGCCTCCTCGAGGCCGACCCCCTCCGGTACGTCGTCGCCGAGCGCCGCCCAGCACGCCTTATTCCACGATGAGCCGAACCCGCCGGCCCAGGGCGTCCCGTCCGTCGACGTCAGGACGTGGGTCGAGCGCTTGGGGATTTCGGCCAGGAGCGCGCGAAGCTCGTCGTAGAGCGGCACGACGTATTCCAGCTTGCCGCGCGACTTGCCGGTCGGCATGACGATGGCCAGGTCGCCGATGTGGCCCCATTGCAGCTTGAGGAGGTCGCCTTGCCGGAGGCCAGTCAGGCACGCCAGCCGGAGCGCCCACATGATCTCGGGGCTAGCCGTCTTAGCGAACGACGTCAGGTCTTCGGGCGTCCAGATGTGGTCGGCCCGGTCAGCGCTGTAGAGGTTCGCGATCCCGAAGCACGGGTTCGACTTGAGGCGGCCCTCCTCGACGGCGTAGGACAGCACGGCGGAGAGCACCTGTTTCCCCATGTCGGCCGCGCGCGGGTTGTCCTTCCACTTCGAGCGCCACTTCTTGATGACCTGGCGCACCTCGGGCTTGTCGAAGGTCTTCACCGACAGCTTGCCGAGGCCCTCGTTGACCCGGTCGAGCCACGGACCCCAGTTCTTTTTCGTGCTGGCGGCCAGGCCCGCGTAGGCGTCGCTCTCCTTATAGTCGGCGATCAGGCCCGACAGCTTCGAGGCGTCGTCGGGGCCGGCCGTGAGCGCGTGCCAGGCGGCGACGAACTCCTTCGAGCCCGGCTGGCCGGGGAGGCGCGGGCCGCCGCGCCAGGCGTAATAGTATGTCCGCCCCTTAGCGTTTACGCGGTGAAGGCCCTTGAGGTCGATCGTCGCCATTCTCGGTCATCCAGTTCGCGATCTCGTCGGCGGGCTCCGGTTCGGCCGTCTCCCCGCCTTCATATAAGGAAATAAGCCCGGTATGGCGGTTGACGTCAATGCGACGGACGGTGAAGCCGGCGGCCTTCGCCCCGGCGACCGCCTTGGCCACGTCCTTCTCGGTGAAGGCGGGTGCGCTCATTCTGGAAACACCTTCCTGACTTCGACGCCGGCGGCTCGGGCCTTCGCGACCATATCGGCCGTCCCGCGCCCGCCGGGGAAGGCCACTACGATGTCGGGCCGCCCCTTCTTCAGCATCTCGGAGTTGCGGATCGGCCCGGCGCGCCGGCCGTGCTTCGCCCAATCGGCGCGGTATTCCTCGAACTTCGTCCAGTTCACGACCGCCCACTGATCGGCCAGGCTGTCCGCGCCAGGCGCGCCGCCGTGGATGATCACGGTGCCTCGGCGCGGGAGCATGTCGCCCTCGTCGATCGTCATGGCGTCGAGGGTCTTGGCCAGGAGCCGGTAGTCGGCAAAATCCCGGCCGCCGCAAACGAGGATGCGAAGGGGGCGGGTCATCCCGCCAACCTCCGGCCCGCCTCGGTGAGCGAGAACTGAACGAACCCGCCGCCGAAGTTGATCTTCGAGGCCAGGCCGCGCTTCACGAGGTCGACGAAGATCAGGGCGGCGCATATCGCCTCCTCGGTCTCGAGCGGGTTGGGGAGCGTGTGCGGCCCCTCATCTCTGAGGAACCGCACGGCCATGAGGTCGGCTTCGGCGCGGGTGATGCTCATTTGCGCCCATACCCCATGTCCTTGAGCATCTCCGCGACCATGTTCCAGACATGGAGGTCGAGGCGAGGCCAGTTCTCCAACCGGCCGGTCTTTGATACCCGGCCCTTGTCCAGAGCCGCCGAGTCACGGCCAACGAAGGTCTGGCCGTCGTAGGTTCCGCGCCGCCAGTTCTCGACGCTGGCTTGACCGTCGTTGCAAATGTGCATCCGCGCCAACTCCGTCTTAGAGCCGTTGACAGCGGACCAAAGCTCAACCCGAACGACGATCACGCCGCCGCCCTCACGTCCGTCAGCATCACAGGCTTCGCGATGCCGGTGTCGTCCAGCGCGATCGGGATGATGACGCGGAGGTTCGGGATCAGCGCCGCGTCGACCATGGCCTCGGCGGTGGTCGTGACGACGATCTCCTCGTCTTCGACCGTGCGGACGGCCCCGATCACGTCATCGAAGGCGGCGAAGAAGTGAACCTCGAAGTCGGGGCCGGAGAGGATGGCGACAGGTCGCCAGGCCTCGCCGGGGAGGACGACGCCCGTCTCCTCCCCGAACTCGCGGACCATCGCGGCAAGCGCGGTCTCCCCTGGCTCGATCTTCCCGCCGATGGCGTTCAGCTTGCCCGCCTGCCAGGCGGGGCGGTTTTTGCGGACGAGGGCGACGCGGTCGGCGTCGGCGTCGAACAGAAGGCCGGCGACGTAGCGCATCATTGGGCGACCCCCGACTTCAAGGCCTCGACATCGCCGCGTGTGAGCCCGGTCTTCTCCTCGATCAAAGCGAACACCCCCGCCTCCATCTCGGCGGCCGTTTCCGCTTCGGCGACGATGGCGGGGATCGTCTCGGCGTTGCGGGTGCTGTCGAAAGCCCAGGGCGTCGGAAAGATGATCGAGTGCCGGTCGAACCAACCCTTCAGGACGGCGTCGAGCTTGGCCTCGACCTCTTTCGTGTCCGTGGTGATTTCGCAGTAGTCTTCGCCGAACGCGCCGTTGTCGTCCGCGCGCTCGCACATCTGTTCGATGATGTCGCCGGCGGACGGAAGATATTGCTCCATCGAGCCCTTGGCCGCCTCGATGATATAGAAGGCATCCTCGCCGTAGTTCTCGCGGCCGGCCTCGATGATCGCCTCGCGGCTGTCTTCCGGCCCCACGGGATAACTCTCACCGTCCCCGCCGGCGTACCATTGCCAGACGGGCTCGGGCTTCTTGTAGCAATCCGGCCGCGTCGCCAGCCCCAGCTTCACATAGGCGTCGTGAACGGCGATGGCCTGGTTCTTGGAGTCGACGAGCGCGTCGTGATGCACGCCGGCGTCGCGGTTCGGGGCCACGCCGGCCAGGTCGTAGATTGTGCGGCACGAGCGCGGCGCGCGGTGCGACCACGGATGTTTCAGGCCGACAGCGGCGAAGGCGGCGACGAGATGAGTCTCGTCGAAGTTCGGATCGTTCGCCCAGAAGAACTCGCCGCCCTGGGTCGTCCACCACAAGGTGAACTCGCCGAGCGCCTGGACAAGCGACACCTGATCGGTCTCGAGGCGGGCGCGCGCCTCCGGCGACTGATCCGCCCACCACGCCTCGGTTTCCGGGTTCACCGTCAGGCCGGCGGCCTCGCACGACTCCCGCGTGATGTTGCGGTAGAAGGTCTCGCCCAGCGCGCCGGAGATTGGGTCGAAGACGACCGCGCCGATGGAGCGGATGACGGACCCTGGCGTCAGCCCCAGGGTCTCGAGGTCGGTCATGATGTGGCTCATTCGGCCAGTTCCTTCAGTCGTTGTTTGGTGAGATGCCAGCCCTTGCAAAACTGGCAGTCGTATGCTCGGAGAAAGCCGGCCTCCTCGGCCCGTAGCTTGCGGACCTGATTGGCGTGGCTCTCATCCCTGTAGCGTTTCTTGGAGCCGCACTGGCTGTAGACGGCGGCGCGTCGAGGCTGGCGGCGCGGTCTCATGCGGCGGCCCTCAACTCCTCCGAGGTCGCCGGCCCGGCGGGCGTGGCCCAGGCGAAGCGCATGAGGAGCGCTTGCACGGCGACGGCCTCCTCGGGGTCGCTCTGAATGCGCTCCTCGGTCATCTGGCAGGCGTGCATGACCGTCGTGTGGTCTCGCCCGCCGAAGCGCTCGCCGATGTAGGGGTACGAGCGTCCGGTCAGCTTCTTCGCGACGTACATGGCCCGCTGACGCGGCCGGGCGATCTTGCGCGTGCGGCGCTCGCCGAGGAGATCGGCGCGGCTGATCTCATAGACCTCGCACGCCTGCACGATGACGTCGTTGATGAGGACTCGGTTGATCATGCGGCGACCTTCTCGGTTGCGGGCCGGCCGCGCTTCTTCGCCGGCGGGCGGCCCATGCGCTTCGCGGGGAGCTTCGCGAAATCGGCGATCATGTCGGCGAGAGTCTCGTAGCCCCGGCGGCCGTGCGGCGTGCGGTTCTTGGCGATCATCTCGAGACGGCCGACTCCCTGGCCGCCCAGGATGGCGACGACGCGGTTGGTGATCTCCGGCGTCGGCTCGAGCGGCATGGCGATGTCGAGCGCCTTCAGGAGGCCCGACGACACCGGCGCGGCGCGAGCGGCGACGCCGATCTTCAGGAGCGCCGTGAGCCGGGCCTGACCGCGCGACCTGGCGATCGAGAGCATGGTCCCGATGGCCATGGTGTCGCCGACCATGAAGGTGCCCTTGGGCGGCGGGAGGGCCAGGAGCGACACCTTCGCGTCGGACATGGCGCACTCGACGGCGATGGCGTCATCGTCCTGGGCGGCGACTTGGGCGGCGTAGATCGCGGCCGGGGTGAGGGCGATCCGGTTCTGATTGATGCCGAGGAAGCCCGAGGCCTTCTGGGCCAGGGTCTCCGCGTCCATGATCAGGCACGGGAGGAAGGGGATGTTGCCGTTCGACGCGGCGGCGATGGCGGTGTGCTGGCCGTCGACGACCTCGAAGACGTTCGGGTCGTCGGTGCGGGCGACGCTCGGGGCCTTGAAGCTGGCCCAATCCCAACCGGCGGCCATCTTCCGAATCTGGCGGATCGACGCCTTAGAGAGGTCGCGCTGATAGTCCTCGTTGACGACGAGTTGGCGCGGCTCGAGGAACTGAATCTCCGGCGCGGGGCCGGGCTCGTTGCCGGCGATCTTCTCGTCGAGTGCGACGATGGGGCGGTAACCGTTCATGTCTGTCTCTAGGCTGCGAAGTAGATGTCGAGGGCGTCGCGGGCGCGGCTGACGCGGCTTTTCACCGTGCCGACCTCGCACCCGAGTTCCTGGGCGGCGGTGTCGTAGTCTTCGCCCTCGGCGATCAGCAGGAGGGCCTCGGATTGCTCCGGCGGGAGGATGGACAGGGCCTTGAGCGTGTCCTCGAGGTCGAGGCCGTGGAATGGGTTGTCGGCCGCCATGACCGCCTCGGCCTGCCCCTCGGCCATCTGGACGCTTCGCCAGGCCCGGCGGCGGTCGCTGTAGAACTGATTGCGGAGGATGAAGGCGAGCCAGCCGCGCATGTTCGTCCCCATCTGAAACGAGTCGCGCGCCCGAAGCGCCCTCTCCATCGTGTCCTGCACGAGGTCTTCCGCCGCCGTCGCGTCGAAGGTCAGCTTCGTCGCGAACCGCCTCAGATACGGCATGTGCGAGACAAGCTCGTCGGCGAACGCATCCATCACGCCGCCACCTCGAATAGCTGGGCCTGATCGGGGTGGACGCGCTGGCGCTTCGGCCGCCGCGTCGGCGTGATGGTGGCGACGACCGGACCCTCGGTGCGGGTCAGGATCGGCGCGGTGCAGACGGTCGCGAGAAGCTCGTGGAGAACGGCGTTCTCGTCGCGCCACTCAGAGGCCAGAGCCCGAACCCCCTCGCGCACGTTCTCCGGCACATGGTCGATGCGCGGGACCGGCACGAGCGCCCAGCCGAGCACGCCCAGGCACGCCTCGATCGTGGCGAGGCCGGGGGTGTTGTTTGTGCGCCAGGCCTTCGTCGTCGAGCGGAGCACGCCGGAGGCGTATTCCATCTCGTCATAGGTTATGCCCTGGCGCTGCATCTCGGCGAAGATGACTTTCGCGAGCGGGTGCGCGTGCTTCGGAACCGTGACACGGCTCGGGCGTTTCGGAGGCTCGGGCTTGCGGGCCATGGGCTATTCTCCCCAATACTCGCGGTCGATCTCGATGACCTCGGCCGGTGTGGGCCAGCGGCCCTCGAAGTCTTCGAGGACGGAGTCGTCTTCGAGGTAGGTCGTCAGGACGGCGGCGTAGTCCCACGACTCGAGCCAACCGAAGGCGGGCACGGCGTGGATGAGCTTGAGGCGGACAGCGGCCTCGAGACGCCAGAAGAACAGGCGGATGAAGGTGAGGGCGGTTTTCAGGTCCATCCCCGTCACCCCGCCATGATCGAGTTGGAGCGAAGGGCTGCGATGCCCGCCGCGTATTCCGGCGCGCCGCCCGTGACGATGACGTGGTTCAGCCGCGACCCGTGCTGACGAATCTCGATGTCGTCGTCGGGAGCGCCGGCCAGGATGGACATGAGGTAGCTCGGGGCGAACGCGGCGAACGTGAACTCGCCTTCGATCTCCGCCTCGATCTCGTCGCGGACCTCGTTGCCGTCGACGTTCGCGCCCTTCACCTCGAGCGCGCCGTCGCGCGGGATCAGGATGACGCACGCCCACTGGCCTTCCTTCGCCGAGCCGAGCACGGCGCGATCGACGGCCTCGGCTAGGTCGGGGCGGTTGACGCGCGCGGTCGCCGCCGTCTCGCCCTGCAGAACGACTTCGACGTTCGCCGGGAAGGTGCCGTCGATCAGCTTCGAGCCCAGGCGGTGCGCGTAGTTCGAGAAGGCGACCGTGTTCTCGCCGGCGTGGATCGTGACCTCATCCTCGCCCTTGAAGATGCGGAGAGCGGCGTCGATCGCCTCGTTCGGCAGGATCATCGCCGGCATCCCCTCGGCGTCCACCTCGGCAAAGGTGCGGCCGACGACCTTGGTGTTCGTGGCGGCCAGCTTCAGGCGGCCGTCCTCGAAGGTCGCCGACACGCCCTGAAGCTGGGGATAGATGGGGCCGGTCGGCTCCGTCATCGGGCGGACGCGGCCGAAGTGCGTGGCGAAGTCCTGGCCCTTCATCGTGAAGGTGACCGCGCCGGAGGCGTCGACCCAGGCGGGGAACTGATCGGCCGCTAGGGTCGGGAGCTTGGAGTTCGACCGCCCGCACTTCACGGCGAGGTGGCGGGTCTGGGGGCCGGTCTCGATGATCTCGAGCAAGATGTCCTTGTCGCGCGGGAGGCGGTTGATCAGGGCGGTGAAGGCGGCGGCGTTGACGCACACCGCGCCCTCTCCCTCGACCTTGGCCAGCGCCGTCGACTCGGCGAAACGGTCGAGGTCCGACGAGGCGACCTTCAGGAAGTCGCCCTCGGCGACGAGGCGGAGGTGCGTCAGGATCGGCGCGGGGCTGATCTTCGGCGCGACGGCCCCGCCCTTGGCCAGGGCGGCCGAGAGATTCGGCTGGGTGATGAGGAGCTTCATCAGGCGGCGACCTTGGTGCGGAAGACGCGGAGCCCCTTCGTCGCGTGGGAGGTGGCCTCGAGGCCGGCGGGGATGGCGTCGCCGTTCGGCATGACCGTCAGGTCACGGGCGCGCCAGTTCGGTTGACCGTGCGGCTTCTTGAAGGGGCGGACGGACGACATCAGCTTGCCCGGCCCCTGAACGATGGTCGGTCGGCCGGTCAGCTTCTCTCGGGCGGAGCGGCGTTCGCGCATGGCGGCCAGTTCGGCGGCGGCGGCCTTCTTGTTGACGTCCTTGAGAAGGCGCTGCGCGCCCTTCATCACAGCGCGGCGGCGCTGTTGGCGGGAAATGCTCATCATTCTCTCCTGAGATGGGCGTGGATTTAGAAGGAAGGGTCGCCGGGCGTGGTGCGCGGGGCGAAGCCGCCGTTTCGCGGGAACAGGGCGACGCCGAGCGCGCAGAGAGCGCCCTGGTAGTCCCCGGCCTCAATGGCGTGGCGGATGGTGTTGTCGGAACGCCAGGTGCGGACCTCATCGCGAGCTTCGGCGAAGTGGTTGGCGCGGAGGAGGTCGTAGACCTCGGAGCCCGTGGCGCGTCGGGCGGGTGGATAGGCCGTCAGGCGGTCCCTATCAAGAAGATCAAGCTGCATGAAAAAGCCCCGGCTGCGACTATGCAACCGAGGCTAAACGGATGATTCCGGCAAGTCAACGGATAAATCGGGCGGCGGTTCCGTTACGAAGAAGCTGACCCGACGATTTTGTGGACGTAGGCGACGCGGGTGCGGGGGATGGCGTAGACGTGTCCGTCGTCCTCAATCTCGACATCCTCGCTTGTCGACCTGGCGTATTCAGGGCGCGGCGAGAGGATGCGGAAGCGGCAACGATCGTCGTGGGACGGATCAAGCCGGGCGATGCAAACGGTGCCGTCCGTGAGGCCGAACAGGACGAAATCACCGGCCCGTGCGGGGATGCCGGGATGGACGTGAACGATCTCTCCGACGAAGTAGCGGGGCTCCATAGCGTCGCTGAAAATCGCGAAAGCATAGGCGGCCTGAACGTGTGTCAAAGATGGCGGCGCGGCCACCATGTCTATAGGTTCTGTGAACATCACCCCCATCGGCCCTCCATCCCGCGACCTTGCCGACAGGAGGTTAAGCATCCGTGGAGTTACGGGGTAAGATTCGCCCGGTGCAAACGACCGAATCTCAGCCAGCCGCCTAGGTGCTGGCGTCGCCCCTATCAAATAGTCGAGATCGCACTCGAGCACGCGAGCCAGCTTTATGAGCCGGGGCATGGCCGGCTCTTTGCTCCGTCCGTGGATCACGTCGCCGACGTAGGAAAGGCCGAATCCAGCACGACGGCTGGCCTCTCGCTCTGAGATGCCAAGCTCGTCGAGCCGCGCCTTTATGCGTTCGCCCAGGCCGCGCATGGGGCTGGGGACAGTTTTCTGCTCGTCCGTTGACAGCACCGGATTAGTCCGTTACTCGGTTGGAAAGGCCGCAACGCCCAACGGAAACATTGGTTCCGCGCACGTTGCAGCCTTTCTGGTTTCATATGCGGAATAAAACCTAGCATGGTACTCGGGATGACGCAAGCCCCAGATGAGAACGACTCTCTGCGGGCCGAGATTGAGCGCCTTCGCGCCGTCCTGGCCGATACGCAAGCGAGCGTCCCCGCTGGGTGGCGGTTAACTGCGACGGAGGACAAGGTGTTCCGTGTTCTCCTGGCGGTCGATTGCGCGACCCGAGCGGCCATCGCCCAGGGCGCGGGACTCACTGAAAACCGTTCGATCGACGTCCACCTTACCCGCATCCGCAAGAAACTCACGCCCTTCGGTGTGGAAATCGAAACGGTGCGCTCTCGCGGCTGGCGGCTGGTCGGCCGGGCCGGTTGGTGCGGCGCATTGAACTCCCAAGCCGCCTAACGTCCCGTCAACAGGAGAGCCTAAAACATGAGCATCTCGCTCAAATCCCTCAAGAAAACTGCGCCCAAAGCCAACCCGTTCGGCCTGATTTATGGTGTGGAAAAGGTCGGCAAGACCGCCCTGGCGTGCGAGGCCCCGGCCCCCGTCATGGTCCAGACCCCCGGCGAGAACCCTCCGGCTGGCATCGAGGTCGACACCTTCGGCGAGATCAAGACGCTCGACGAGTTCTTCGACGCCGTGGGCGCGCTGATCAGCGACGACCACGAGTTCAAGACCTTCATCATCGACGCCGCTGACGGCCTCGAGCGCCTGGTCTACGACGCGGCTTGCAAGCGCAACAACTGGCAGTCGATCGAAGACCCCGGCTTCGGCAAGGGCTACGTCGAGGCCCTGAACATCTGGACGAACGAAGTCCTCGCCGCGCTGTCGGACCTCCGCGAAGCGCGCGGCATGAACGTCCTGATGATCGCCCACGCGGAAATCTTCAAGTTCGACAGCCCGACGTCGGACTCCTACAGCCGCTATCGCCCAAACCTCCGCAAGGGCGTCGTCGATGCCATTCAGGCCGGTGCGGACTTCATCGCCTTCGTCAATCACCGCGTCTCGATCAAGAAGGAAGACGCCGGCTTCAACAAGACGACGAACCGGGGTGAGGGCGCGGGCCTCCGCGTGATCTATCTCGACGAGCGGCCGGGCTTCATCGCCGGCAACCGCTACGACATGCCGAGCGAGATCAACTTCAAGAAGGGCGAGGGCTGGGCCGCGCTGGCCAAGCATCTGCCGGGAGCGCCGGCATGATCGACGCCCTCCTGTTCACCTCCTCGGCCATCCTCCTCTTGCTGGCCTGGATGCTGGCGCTCTCGACGGCCAACCGCTTCGGCGCGGGCGATCGTGACGGCGGCGTCGTCGGGGTGGTCTTCACCTCGCTCGTGGTCTTCTGCGTCGTTGTCGCCGGCTACGCGGGGTGCGTCGCATGATGGACCCGGCCGAAGACTTCGTCCCCGCTGAACTGTCGCTCCGCCGCAAGGTGGCGCTGATCGGAATGCTTGGGGTGATCGCGTGGTTCGCCGTCATCGGCGTGGTCGCGACCATCTCCTTCATCTTCAACCTCGTCTGAAAGGAACAGACAACCCATGGCCAGTCTCGGTCAATCTTTCGATCCCAACTCCGTCGCGCCTGATACGGGTGCCGGCGGCGGCCTCCACCCGGCCGGCGTCTTCGAGGTGGAAATCACCGAGTCGGACGTCAAGCCGACGTCGAACGGCAAGGGCATGATCCTGAAGTTCGTCGCCGAGGGCACCGGCAACCCGAACGCGCCCGAGGACAACAAGGGCAAGAAAATCTACGGCAACATCAACGTCCAGCACGAGTCGGCCCAGGCTCAGGCCATCGGCCAGGGCCAGCTTTCGGCGCTGTGCGCGGCGGTCGGCTTCACCTCGGCGCTCGAGGACTCCGAACAGCTTCACTATCAACCGTTCTGGGTCGAGGTGAAGCACGAGCAGCGCATGGGTAAGGACGCGGCCGGCAAGTATACCGTGCCTCAGTTCTTCGACGACGGCTCCCCGAAGATGAACGCCGAGATCAAGCGCTACATCTTCGGCGACGAGGCCGGCCAGCCCCAGCCTCCGGCCCAGAAGGCCGCGCCGCAAGCGGCCCCGGCTCCGGCCCAAACCGCCCAGGCCGCTCCCGCCGCCGGCGGACGCACCTGGCAGCGCCGCCCGGCCGCCTAACACACCCTTCCTCCCGCCTGGGCGGGGCTTCGGCCCCGCCACTTTTTCCCGCGCCCTCGGGCGTGAACGGAGAACCTTTGTCTTGGCCCCGCTCCCGCAACCTCGCTCGAGCATTCCCGACCTGATCTATGCCGCCTATGAAGCGTCGGCGTCGGATTGGGACGGCCTAGGCTTCTCGCCGTCCATGCTGGGGACCGAGTGCGACCGCGCGCTTTGGTATCTGTTCCGCTGGGCGTGCGCGAAGGAGAAGTTCAGCGGCCGGATGCTCCGGCTGTTCCAGACGGGCCACATCGAAGAAGACCGGATCATCGACGACCTGAAGCGCATCGGGCTCGAGGTCCACGAGGTCGATCCGTCGACCGGCAAGCAATGGCTGGCCCGCGCGATCGGCGGGCACCTTCGCGGCAAACTCGACGGCATCATCACGGCCGGCGTCCCCGAGGCCCCAGCAAAAACTCACGTCGTCGAGTGCAAGTCGCACTCCGAGAAGTCGTTCGGCAAGGTCAAGATGCACGGCGTGCTCAAGGGCAAGTTCGAGCATTGGGTCCAGTGCCAGGTCTACATGCACGTTCGCGGCATCGACCGCGCCCTCTACGCCGCCGTCAACAAGAACACCGACGAAGTCTATTACGAGCGCGTCCGCTACGATCATGAGTTCTGTTCGCTCCTGTTCGCGCGGCTGCAGCGCGTCATCCTGACCGATCAGCCGCCGGCCCCGATCAGCGAGAAGCGCTCCGCGCCCGACTGCCGCTTTTGCAAGTCGAAGCCGCTGTGCGTCGGCGAGAGCTTCGCGCGCCTCAACTGCCGCACCTGTCTCCATTCCACTCCGCTCCTCGACGGCGACGCCGCGTGGACGTGCGCCCGCTGGGCCAAGCCGCTCCTGGCGGATGAACAGCGCGCCGCGTGCCCCTCGCACCTGTTCATCCCCGGCCTCGTGCCGGGCGAGCAAATCGACGTCGACGAGCAAGCCGAGACCGTCACCTACCGCCTGGCCAACGGCGACCTCTGGGTCGACGGCCAGGACGCCTCTCATGAACCCATCGCCAATCCCGAGTCCGAAGATGCTGAGTAACGCCATCGCCATGTCGCCAGCCGCCCCGATCGGCTGGACGCCCGCCCGCGTCGCCGAGATGGAGCGGCTGTGGCGCGAGAACCATTCGTTCAGCGAGATCGCACGCACCCTCGGCGGCGGCCTGACCCGCAACGCCGTGATCGGCAAGGCGCACCGCATGGGGCTGACCCGGCCGCCCGAGATGGCGCGGGCCATGGCGGAGATTCAGCCGAAGTCGCGCAAGCGCCAAGAGGTCACCGCCTCCGCCCGCTGGAAGGACGACGCCGGCGAGAAGAAAGGGCTTCCGGTCGAGAAGGTCGAGACCGCCAAGCCCCTCATGTCGCGCGTGTTCGGCCGCGAGTGCGCCTGGCCCGTCGACGAGGGCATGGCGTGCTGCGCGCCGGTGGTCGAGAGCGGCCAGTATTGCGCCGCGCACAAGGCCCGTGCCTACACGGGGCCGGGCAAGCCCTTCCGTGGCCTCGCCGAGTTCGGCCAGCAATCCGGCGATCCCGAACGGTGGTTCGGCGAGGGGTCGTGCTGATGGAGGTCGTGACGATCGGCGGCGCGACGCTCTACCGGGGCGACTGCCGCGAAATCCTCCCGACCCTGTCGGGCGTGAAGGCGCTCGTGACTGATCCTCCATATCGCGTCACCTCGGGCGGCTTCGGCGATCTCGAGGGCGGCTTCAGCGGGTGGATCAAGGACGCCTACGACAACAGCGGCGAGATCGTCGCGTGCGACATCGAGTGGAACGAATGGCTCGACCTCGTGCCGGCCGTCCTGGCGGATGACGCCCAGGTCTACGTCTTCTCGAACGACCGCAACCTTCAGATCGCGCGCCAGGCGGCCGAGGCGGCCGGGCTGAAGTTCCATCGCCTCCTCGTGTGGGACAAGCGCGCCGCGCTCCCGAACCGCTGGTATCAGCAGACGTGCGAGTTCGTCTTGTTCATGCGGAAGGGCAAGGCGTACATGATCAACAACCCTTCCTCGAAGGCGCTCGTGTCGCTGTTTCAGCGCGACGAGTCCAAGCACCCGACCGAGAAGCCGGTCGAGTTGTGCCGCCTCTACATCGAGAACAGCACCGCGCCAGGCGATCTCGTACTCGACCCCTTCATGGGCTCCGGCACGACCGGCGTTGCGGCCGTTCAGGCCGGCCGGCGCTTCGTCGGCATCGAACTGACCCAGGAATGGTTCGACGTGGCCTGCGCCCGCATCGAGAACGCCTTCGCCGGCGAGACGAGCCGCAAGCGCGCCGTCGCCGCGCTCAACACCGACAACGACCAACCGCTCGGGGGACTTTTCGCATGAGCCTAGACCGCCACGACCTCGCGCTGAACGTCATTCAGGCCAACGCCGGCAAGCGCGCCGAGGAGATCATCAACGCGCTCTATCGCCAGGGCCTCGCCATTGTCCCTCTCGCCGCCCCGCCCGGCACGGACGGCACGCGCGTCCTGAACCTGTCGAAGACGCCCGGCGAAATCTGGACGGCCCAGGTCGAGCACGCGCGGGTGCGCGCCTGATGTGGACGCCGCGACCCTATCAGGCCGAGGCAATCGACGCCGCGCTTGACGCGCTGGCGGGCGGCGAGGACGCGCTTCTTGTCGTCCCCACGGGCGGCGGCAAGTCGGGCATCATCGGCACGATCACCAAGGCGCTCTACCACGACTTCAGCCTCCGCATCGTCAACTGCGCGCACGTCGCCGAACTCGTCGGCCAGGCCTACGACGAACTGATCGGCATGTGGGAGTGGGCTCCGGCCGGCATCTACTCGGCAGGCCTGAACCGTCGTGAGATGCACTCGCAAATCCTGTTCGCCGGCATCGCCTCAATCTTCAAGAAGGCGCACCTCCTGGGCCAGGTCGACGTGCTGATGGTCGACGAGGCGCACATGATCCCGCGCGAGGGCAACGGGCAATATCGGCGCTTCATCTCCGACCTTCGCGAGATGAACCCCGACATGCGCCTCCTGGGCCTGACGGCGACGCCCTACCGCCTGGGCTCCGGCCGCCTCGACGAGGACCGCGTCACCAAGAGCGGCGCGGTTGAGCCGGCGCTGTTCCCCAGCGTGACCTACGAGGTGTCGATCCGCCACCTGATCGACGAAGGCTGGCTCGCGCCGCTGACGACGAAGGACACCGGCGACCTGGCGATCGACACCTCGGGCGTCGGCTCGAGCGGCGGCGACTTCAAGATCGGCGAGCTTTCGGGCGCGGTCGACAAGCCCGAACTCATCCGCGACATCTGCGCGGACGTCATCGCCAAGGGCAAGGATCGCCGCTCGTGGCTGATCTTCACGCCCGGCGTCTCGGACGCCGAGCACTTCCACGAGGAGATGACCCGCCGGGGTTTTCGCGGCGGCGTTATCACCGGCGAGACGCCGACCGGCGAGCGCAAGCGGCTGATCGAGGACTTCAAGAACTACCGCATCCGCTACCTCGTGAACTGCGGCGTGCTCACCACGGGCTTCGACCACAAGGGCGTCGACCTCCTGGCGATGGTGCGGCCGACGAAGTCGACGGCGCTCTACGTCCAGATATGCGGACGCGGCACGCGCCCGCTCTACGAGCCCGGTTTCAATCCGAACACGGCGACGGCCGAGGAGCGCAAGGCGTCGATCGCGCGCGGGCCGAAGCCCAACTGCCTCGTGCTCGATTACGCCAAGAACATCAACTATCACGGCCCCGTCGACATGGTGCAGCCGCGCAAGCCCGGCTCCGGCAAGGGCGAGGCCCCGGTGAAGACCTGTCCGCCGCATCTGGGCGGGTGCTCGTCGGTGGTTCACGCCTCCGTCATGGAGTGCCCTGACTGCGGCTTTCTGTGGGAGCGCCAGGTCTCCGAGAAGATCACCCGGCGCGCGGCCGAGGTGCCGATCCTGTCGAAGTCCGAGCCGCTGTGGATCAAGGTCCAGCAACGCACGTTCCGGCGTCACGAGAAACTCGGAAAGCCGCCGAGCGTCAAGGTCGAATACCGCTCCGGCATCACGATCTATCCCGAGTGGATCGCGGTCGAGAACGAACGCGCGCGCGGCCTGGTCTCGGCGTGGTGGAAGCGCGCCGGTGGGGCTGAACCGGCCCCGACGTCGGTGACCGAGATGCTAGACCGCGTCGGCGAGCTTCGGCCCATCGACGAGATCAGGGTCGAGGCCGAGGGCAAATACTGGCGCGTCACCGGCTGGCGGCACGCCCAGGGCCAGGCTCCCGAGGGCGAGGCGGACAAGTCGGCCTCGTGGGCTCCCCAGCGCTACGACCTGAAGCGCGACACATACGCTGACCTAGACGCGGATATTCCCTTCTGATGACTGCCATGAAACCTCTCAATGTCCTCGTCGGATGTGAATATAGCGGCACCGTCCGAGACGCCTTCAGGGCGCGCGGCCATAACGCCATGTCGTGCGACCTTCTGCCAACCGACGCCCCCGGCCCGCACTATCAGGGCAGTGTCTTCGACGTCCTCGACTACCCATGGGACCTGGCGATCTTCCATCCGCCATGCACCCACCTCGCGGTCAGCGGCTCGCGCCACTTTGAGCCCAAGCGCCTCGACGGCCGGCAGCAGTCGGCGGTGTCGTTTTTCATGCGGCTGGCCAAGGTCGACATCCCGCGCATCGCGATCGAGAACCCCGTCTGCATCATGTCGTCGGTCTGGCGAAAGCCTGATCAGACGATTCAGCCATGGCAGTTCGGCCATGGCGAGACGAAGGCGACGTGCCTCTGGCTTAAAGGCCTCCCACGCCTGCAGCCCACGGACGTCGTCGAGGGCCGCGAGGCCCGAGTTCACCGGATGCCGCCCAGCGAGGACCGCTGGAAACTGCGGAGCACGACCTATGCCGGGATCGCCGAGGCGATGGCCGAGCAGTGGGGGGATTGGATCGCCGGCGGGTGCATGGGCGAGCAAACGAGGATGTTCGCATGACCGACAAGCCCATCCGCCACACCTTCGAGGCGAAGTCCATGGACGACGCCATGCACCTCCTCCGCGCCGCCCAGGGAGCCTATTGCTTCGTCTGTCGGCGCTCCGCCTGGCCCAAGGGCCTCATCTACAAGAACCTGGCTGTGTGCGCCCCGTGCGCGCCGTTCGCCCTAGCGAGAGAACTCATGAACGACGTCGACGAGACCGAAGCCGCCGCCCTCCGCGTTGGGATAGACCGCGCTGGCGAATATCTCGCATCCATCGAGAAGTTCGACTTGCGCGATCTCTCAGACGCCGAACTCGACGCCTTCTCTGCACATATGCTGTGCGGATACTCTGAAGCCATGAGCGAAGCCGCGAAAAAATCCCCGCCCATGTAGGGCCATCGCGCCCGACTCGCCTCACTGTCACGCCTCGCTCTAGGGTTTCTGAATGTCGTCTCCTTTCGCCATCGCTGGGCCTGGCCTGCGCGACAACGGGATTTCCGTCTTGCCGATCATGCCGGGTGCGAAAGCGCCGGGCACGATCACGGGCGGCACCTGGCGGCTCGAGCACGGCTGGTCCCGCTTCTGTGACCGCCTCCCGACCAAGTTCGAGATGGGCGCGTGGGTGAAGTGGCCCGACGCCGGCGTCGGCGTGGCGCTCGGCACGGCCAGCGGACGCGACGGCCAGATTCTCGTCTGTCTGGACTTCGACACCGACGACGCGCGGCTGATCGGGTGCATTCACGAGATCGTCGATCCGAGCCCCGTCCGCAAGAAGGGCCGCAAGGGCTGGGGCGGCTTCTACCGGGCGAACCCGGCCGTCGAGAATCGCTCCTACAACATCAACGGCGAGCGGGTGCTCGACCTCCTGGCCCACGGCCGCCAGACGGTGCTTCCGCCGACCATCCACCCGAGCGGCGGGGAATACGTCTGGCTCGGCAAGGACACCCTCGAGAACCTCGACTTCGACGACCTTCCCGAACTGCCCGACGACATCGGCGACCGCCTGGCGGAAGTTCTCGCCCCGTTCGGCTACAGCGCCCCAATAGAGCGCGGCCCCGCGCAGGACGTCACGCTCGCCGGGGAGAGCATTCACCGGGAACTGAACGACGCGGCCCTTCTCAACCTCGACGCCTGGGTGCCGGCGCTCCAACTCTACGGCTGCACGCGATCGGGCGGGCACTATCGCGCCGTCGCGCACTGGCGGTCGTCCGCCTCCGGCCGGCCGCTGGCCAAGCGCTCGACCAATCTCTCGATCGCCCCCGAGGGCATCAAGGACTTCGGCGACGCCGACAAGGGCTATACGCCGCTCGACCTCGTCATGGCCGCGTGTGGTGCCGATCTCGACACGGCGTTCCGTTGGCTGCAGGATCACGTCGCCCCCCAAAAACCCGTTGTGCTCGCGGCGAAACCCGTCGCGTCCGATACCGTTCCCGCACCGCAAAAAAAACACGGAAATCTGGCGGGCCTGATCGACCCGAACGCGGAGCCGATCGCCGAGGAGGAGACGTCGGAGGAACAGGTCGAGGAGGCGGCCGTCGAGATCGTCGCCGCCGGCGCGGGCCAGGTCATCCCCGATGCGGTGTGCTTCCCGCCCGGCATCCTGGGCGAGACCGTGGAATGGATCGTCGACAGCGCGGACACGCCATCGCCGCAACTGTCGCTCGGCGCGGCGATCAGCCTCCTGGGCGGCCTGATGGGCCGGCGCTTCGAGGGGCCGACGCGGGCGCGCACGAACTTCTATGGCGTCGGCGTAGCGCCGACCGGCTTCGGCAAGGATCACCCGATGAAGGCGTGCGTGACGCTGGCCTACGCGGCCGGGCTGCACAAGTTCATCGGCCCCGAGGACGTGAAGTCCGACTCCGCGATCCGCAAACTCCTCGAGGCGCGGCCGTCCGTGTCGCTGTTCATCGACGAGTTCGGCGGCTACCTGAAGAAGATTCTCGACCGGCGCGCGGCGGCGCACGACAAGCGCTCGCGCGACATGCTCCTGACCCTGTTCTCGCGCGCCAACGGCATCTATGGCGGCTCGGAGGGCGCGACTGAGAAGGCCGTGCCGATCATGAACCCGAACCTGGGCGTCTACGGCGTGTCGACGCCCTCGGACCTCTGGGGCGCGTTCTCGAGCGCCAGCGCCGAGGACGGCCTTCTCCCGCGCTTCATCGTCTATTCGGTGCCCGAGGGCCGGCCGGAGATTGTCGAGGCGTCAGCGGACCCGAGCGAGCCGCCCATGGCCCTGATCCAGCGCCTCCGCGCCATGATGGACGTGCGGCCGAAGGGCAACCTCAACGGCGTCGGCGGCAACGTCAACAAGCCGATCCGCGCCGAGTGGGGGGAGGGGGCCGCCGAGTGGTTCTCCGTCTACCGGAACATGAAGCGCGAGGAGGCGATAGTCTCTGGCGGAATGCGCGAGATCGTGGCCAGCCGCCAGGCGGAGCACGTCATCAAGCTCGCCCTCGTCTACGCGGTCGGGTGCGCTCCCGAGGCCCCCGTGATCACCGTCGCCTCGCTGGAATGGGCGCGGATCGTGGCGGAGTGCTCGGGGGCGGCCTTGCTGGGCGCGCTGGAATCGCGGGTCGCCGACAGCGACAAGCAGGCGGAATATCTGTGGGTGCTCCGCACGGTGCGCGAGGCCGGCGCGGACGGACTCAAGATGGCCGACCTCGTGCGCGCGGTGCGCGGCAAGTTCGACAAGCGCCGGTTCGACGACATCCTCGGCCAGCTTGAAGCCGCCGAGGAGGTCGAGAAGGGCATCAGGTCAACGGCGAAGGGCGGCAAGCCGACGATGCGTGTGTGGGCTCGCGGGGCGATGGCGGAGGCGGCTTAGGTCTCTGCCTTATAGTCGGTGTCGATCCGGCGGCGGTTGTGGCGGTTGTCTCGTGTGGCGAAGACGACGCCTGGACGCGACATAGCCGCCGCAATCTCGGCGTCGTTGGCCGTAACCGATCCGAACTCGCGAAGCGTTCGCGCCGCGATCCCGAGTGCTCTTGCGGCGACTGCCTGGGATGGTGCGGCGACAACGCGCCGTCCAGCCTCGGGCGTGCCGATGCCGTAGACCTTTAGGCGGACCTCGCGACGGGCAGAGCGGTCGGTCACGACCGGCGATCCCGGTTGTTCGCGACCTCGTAGCGAGCCAACTCGAGCGCATCCGGGGAGTCCATGACAGCCAGGCGCGCGGCGTCGGCCTCGGCGTCCAGCGCGGCGAGGAAGGCGAGGGCAGACCCGCGACCCGCCACGCCCTCCGCGACCTTTCGCACGAGCGCCAGCATCTCGCCGACCTTGCCCTTCACGATGTGGTCGGCCGCCGCTTGGGCGCTGGCGCGGTGGTGCGCCGCGATCCGCTCCTCATAGGCGGCCTTGCGGGCATCGACCTCGACTTGGGTTGGGACCAGGCCGCGCGACAGGGCAACGGCGATGATCTCGAGGAAGTGCTCTTGCTTCTCGGCCGCCGCGCCTTGGTGGCTGTCGTAGGTGGAGAGCTTGACGCCCTCGTCTCCCAGGTCGCGCAGATTGTAGCCGCGAGAGAAACCCGAGGGGCGGAAGGTCGCGCGGTGCTCGCCGTCGATGATGACCTTGCGGTCGTAGCCGATCGACGACGGATAGGGCTTGTCGCCCCTCACGATCTCGATGGCGTGCTCGGCGAAGATCGCCTGAACGGCGGCCAGGTGGCGGTCGACCGCTTCCTTGGCGGCGGCCTGGGCGGCTTCGCGGGTGGGAAGATCGCGGGCGGAGGGGCAGAACTTCACGTCGTAACCCCAGGTCTTCGGCTGATTGCTGTAGCCGCCGAACGACTGGACACACGGCGCGGCCAGGGTGAGGGCGGGGTTCCACGCGGTTTTCATCAGGGTCTCTCCCGTTGCTGATATGCGTTTTTATTCCATGCGTCGGAGGGGCTGTCAACGGATAAATCCGCCGAGCACGAAAAAAGCCCCGGTGGTGTGCCGGGGCTTTCGTTCCTAGTGGGCGGGGCTTAGGGCTTCTCGGTCGATCCGATCTGGCGCAGGGCTGAGGCGGCGCGGTCTAGGCGTTCAATCTCGGCAACGATCAGAGCACCGGCCTTCACCAGATCGCGGCGTCGATCTCCCGTTGGCTTCCACCAGCGAGGGTCCCAAGATGCGGGCCAAGGGGTCGGCACGCGCTTTTTCCTCGTCCCCCACACTGGCGTTTCACCCCGGCCGCCCGAAACATCGTCTGTGTAGGTGACGACCTTGCTTCCGCAATCGACCCCGCCTGCGTAGGAAGCGGCGGCCAAGCCCAGCGAGTAATCGTCGTGCTCGTCGTCGTGTTGGGGCGTCCAGCCTTCGCCTTCGACTTGCCGCCGCCGCTCTTCAATGATCGCCTCCACCGCCACGGACAGCCGGGGGTCGGGCGTAGGCGGGTGGGCGAAGAGCGGCACATTGATCCGGCTGTTCGGCTCACCCCACATGCTTGCTGCCTCACGAGGATTGGCCTTCAACCGATCCATCTGAAACGGCAGCGTCCACGCCACCGCCTCCCCATCGCGGGGCTCCGGCTTGTAGGCATCCGGGGCGGCGGGGCGGTCCTCTTTTTCGACACCTCTAGGTGTTCCACAGTAACAGTGAGCCATTTCGTCCGAGAACGAAGTGCGGCCCCAACATTTCGGGCCATGTCTCCCCTCCCCCGCATCGGTGGCGCGGGGCTCCGCTCCTGCCGTGAGGGCGGCGATGTAGTCCTTGACCGGATCGGGGCACCAATCAGCGATGTAGCGCTCAACATCCGCTTTGGTCCAACCTTCCGACAGCGCCACAGGGGCAGGCGCGGCGGGGGTGGCGCGACCACTGGCATCGCTCGTCTCGCGCCAACGCCGGCTGGCATCGGCGGACTTGGCGCTGCTGTAGGGCTGGGGCCAAGGCCTTGCGTCATTCGTCATTGCTCAAGCCCTCCCCAGCACCGCCTCGACGCGGTCAGCGGCGACCGTCGCCTGGCCGCCGAACACGCGGGCCGTCTCCGCGACGCCGGGCGGGATGGCGGAGCCGAGGCCCTGAAGCTCATCAGCCAGCGCGGACGCCCGGCGGGCGATGTCGGCGAGGTCATGAGCCACCTGACGGCCAGCGGCGCGGGCCTCCTCCATCAGGGCGGCGATCTCTTGGGAACGGGTCATGCAATCTCTCCTCTGCAATGACGGAATGAAACCGCACATGAGGAATAAAGTCAAGCGTTATCGCGGTCGATCAGCGCGAGAACTTCGTCGCCGAGTTTCGTCCGCGTCCAGCCTAGGCGGCCCAGGCTCACGAGGCCCTCGAGCGCGGGGCGCGTCAGGTCGTGGCGTGCGGCTGTCTCCGGCGAGCGAAGGGCCGCGATCGCCTCGGGAATGCGCGGCACAACGTTCCGCCGGAGGATGTCGTCGCGACAGGCCGCCTTGTGCTGGGCCAGGCGCTCCGCATCCTCCGGCGAGATCGTACCGGCCAGCTTCGTCCGCTCGAGCGGCCAGGCCTCGGTGAGGTCCAGCCGTCGAGGGTCGAAGCGGAAGCGGTCGGCGTCCGAGGTCACAGGATTTCGAGCACCGGAGCGCCGTCGTCACCCCAGAAGACGCGCCACTGGCCAGGCACCGCATAGCGCTGGAACCGGCCAGCGCGGAGGCCGGCTAGGGCCTCCGCTTGGGTCAGGGTCTTCACGAGACGCGGCCTAGGTCGTCGAGCGCGATGGTGTAGAAGTTGCCGGAGAACTCGACGGCCGCGATGCCCTGGGCGATGTGGCGGATTTCGCCGACGTCGTCGCTGTAGGGGCCGACCACGCTATCGCCAACGGAGAGCGGCCCCGCCGGGGCCGGCTCGTGGCCCGCGAAGCTCTCAGCTTTGGGCCACTCCGTCACGCGCTCGATGCGGAGCGGCTTGTGCGCGTCGCGGTGATCGACCTCGCACACCTTGACCCGCACGAGCACCGTGTCGCCCGGCTTCACGTCCTCCACGCGCACCGGCCGGAGGTCGCGGGCGACGTCGGCGATGGTGCGGATGGGCTCGTCGTGAGGCCGGATTTCGTTGACGTCGTAGGTGTACTCGCCTCGACCCTGACCGTCCCAATCCACACGCCAGGTTCCCGGTTGCACGACTTCAGCGATCGTGCCGGGGATGCTGCTGGCGAAGTCGCGGCCCCTCGGCCAGTAAACGACCCGGTCGCCGACCTTGAATGCGGCCTCCTCGGAGCCGGAGGCGACGGGAGCGGCGGCGGGCTCATCCTTCGCGATGCGGAAGGCGACGATGTCGCCGGGGTGAGGGGCCGCGTCGTGCGTCCAGTCTTCAGCGGCGCAAGACTCGCCCGCAATCTGAGCGAAGGCCTCATCGCCGTCACGATGGCGGACGTCGACCCGGACACCCGGCACCGGGTTTTCGCCGCCGGCCCAGGTGATCCACCCATCGGCGTCAGGACGTCCGATGAAGGTGACGTGACAAAGGCTGAAGGCACCCGACATGCCGTTGACGCGAACAGCGATCGAATCGAGTCGGCCGTCGTAGGTGTCTTCGACCACGGCGACACCGCTCCACAACTTACGCGCCGTTTCGTTGCCGCAGTCGTAGTCGATCACCACCACGTCACCCACCTTCAGGGGGCGGGCCGTCGCGCTGTTCAGGCGCTCGCCCTGGGGCGGGGCGGCGGGAGCCTCAACCGACGTGGCCGGGCGATGCACGAGGCGGAAGGTTCCGCCCGGCCAATGACAGACATAGCCCGCGTCGCAAGCCTCGATCATGCAGCCGTCGCTATAGGCGATGGACAGCCCCTTGACCGTGTAGCGCCTGCCCTGGGTTAGGCGACGGCCGATTTGCCCGGTGGAATAATCCTCGAGCGCCTCCACCACGTCGCCCGGCTGCAGCTTCACGACCTCGCCGGCGCGGGCGATGAGGGTGAAGTTCTTCAGGAGCCATCCGCCGAGCGTGGCCCACTCCCCGCCGACCCTCAACTCCACGTCGCCGCTAGACGTGGGCGATGGTTTTGCTTCAAACACGTCGCCAATCTCAACCGGCCGGGGGGTGCAGAGGATAGGGCTAAGCAACCTCACCACGTCACCCACGCGCGGCTCCTCGCCGCTCTTGTAGGCAGTTCCCATCTAAGCTCTCTCCTGCAATGATTTGGGAATAAAAACTTATGTAGTCGTGACCCGCTTCTAGGGGCGTGTCAACCGATTTTTCCGTTGGCCCGAGCCTCGCGGCGGGCCAGCACACGGCGCGCGGCCTCGGCGGCCTGGCCTTCGCCCGACGCGGTGCGGGCCAGGGCTTCCGACGACGTCGGCTCGCGCACCTCGCCTCGCGCGATCAGGGCCGCCCATTCGACGCGCAAGGCGGCCCGGCGGGCTTCTAGCTCGGCGTCGGCCGCGACCATGCGCTTGACGGCTCGGCGGTGCGCGGCGTCGCTCATGTGGCCGCGCGCGTGCAAGCCCGGCTCGCCGAACAGGTGACGGCCCGCGCCGCGCGATGTGGCGAACGCCTCGAAGGTCTGGACGATCACGCGGGGCGTTCCAACTGGCCGACGCACTCGCCGGCATCCCAGAGCGCGCCGTAGCGGACGCGATGCGCCTGAAGGTTGATGTTGTTGTGAAACGGATTCACCTCGGCGGGCTTGGCGAGGCGGAGGAGGCCCGCATAGCCGCCCGCATAACCAAGGTGCAGTTCGTCGCGCGAGCGCGTCCCGTATTTGTCGCGGCGGACATACTTGAACATCTGGCCAGGTTCGCGCCCCTCGTCGTGGTGAGGCCCGCTCGCCCAGGTCACTTCGGCCCAGGCGTCGCCGAACCACGAATGAAGCTGGATCAGGTCGCCGACCTCAATGCACGGGGTCGGCCCATCTGTGCGGGTGTCGTGCATCACGCCGCGCCCTCGAACACCACCGCACCGAAGCCCAGGCCGGTCAGGTGCTCGGCAATCGCGGCGTTGGCGCAGTTCATGGCGGAGGAGGCCCGCCCACCTTCCACCGTCACGGTGTGGTACGGCGTCAGTTCGATGCGAGCGGCCCAGGTGCGGCCCTCGCGGGCAATCGTGCCGATCATCGCGCCAACGTGGCAGGGAGCGCCGCCGATGGCCGCCAGGACCGCGCGTGGGGCATACAGCCGCCAGATGGGACGGCCGCGCATGTCCTCGCACCTCCACTCGAGCGAGACAGCCTCGCCAGCGGGAGCCGGGCCAGCAATGGGGCGGAGGCGTTCGGCGGCCGAGATCGGGTCCAGCGTCACGCCGTCCAGTGTCACGGCCTCGATGATGCAGCGACCCTCGCTGAAGTCATAGGCGCACTCGATCGAGTGGCCCAAGGCCTTCGCGACGTTGACGAGGCGGGTAAGTTCGGCGTTCGAGATCATGGCGTGTGCTCCGTGTTGATAGGTGGTTTTATTCCACACATGGCGGAGCGCGTCAACGGATAAATCCGGCGTCTCGCAACATTTTCTCAGTCGCTCGAGGCACGCCGCGCCAGGGCGTGACCTGGCCACGGTAGAAGATCGCGCACTCGGCATGTTGCAAGCGCCAGTGCTTGCCGGGGCGAGGGTCTTTCGTGCGCTCGAAGTGGCCGGCCCCCGCGTCGACCGTCTCGCGGCATCGGTAGCAGGGGCCGGGGTGGCGGTTACGCATGGGGCGGAATCTCGGGGCGTTCGGGCCAGGTGAAGGCGAGGCCGATCCGGCGCGCGCAATCGAGACCCACCGGCCCGATCACGACCGGCGCGGAGTGGGTGCGCCGCGCCCTGATCTCGACCACCGCCCCGGCGAAATCCTCGGGATGGATCACGTCGTGCGTGTCCAGTTCATAGGCGATCCACCGGCGCGGCTGGCCCGGCGCTAGGTCGCGCTGGCACCGCTCGCAGTAGTCGGCCGTCTTCGGGTCGCGCCGATAGTCGGGGTCGAGGTTGGCGACGCGGTAGGGTCGGGGGTTACGCATCCTTGACGCTCGCGCGGCCCGCATCGAATGCCAGGGCGAGGAGGGCGTAAAGCTGCGCCTCACTGAGCACGCGGGTTGTGCATGGCCCGCCGCCGTGGCCCTTGCGGCCGGATAGCAGGCGGGCGGCGTTGTGAGAGGCCCAGCGGTCGGCCTCGGGACTGACCTTGGCGGGCTTTGAGGTGGCGTCGCTCATTCCGGCAGTTCCTTAATCGTCGCCTTGATCGAGCCATCACACCGCGTCGCGGCGGTCTTGCGCCTTGCGAGCATCTTGCGGGCCAGGTTCTCGGCGAGCTTCTCGTGATCGACGGACACGACGAGTTCAAAGCGGGAGCCGTCGCGGCGCTTGAAGGTGTGGCGGGTCATTGATCCATGAACCTGAACAAGCGCCCCTCGTCGGAGGCCGCGCAGTTGATGACCACCGACTCGCAAGGCGAGACGATGCGGAGGCCGGAAGGGCTGGGCTCGATCAGGCAAGCGCCGCCGGGGAACTTGCGGTCGTATTCACGGGTCAACTCGCCGACGCGGCTCGTCGTGCTTTGGCCCGTGACGTGGCGGGCGACGGCGTTTGCGAGGATGCGGGCGGGGCGGGTCATGGCTCAGGATTCCAGCCGCTCGAAGCGATAGCCGCTCGCGTGGAACTCCGAGGGCGACGCGGTGGTCATGTAGCGGTCGTTCCAGTCGGCGGAACCGGCGCGGGCCAGGTCGACGGGGCCGTCGATCCGAACCGACATGCGACCGGCGGCCGATCGGGCGGCGCTGTCGCTGGCGTAGCGGGCGAACTCGACAGCCTCCGGCCCCATGCCGTCCGCGCCGAAGCTCTTGAACTCGTATTGCTGGGTCATGGCTCAGCCCTCAAAGTTCGCGCGGATGAGGGTCGCCAGCATGGTGCGGGCGCGGTCGGCGATAGCTTCCTCGAGGTGAGGCTTGAAGGTCGCCGAGGCGATGCCGCGATTGCTGCAGGCGTCCAGCGCAGCCCCGGCGGCGGACACGGCGTCACGCACAGCGTATTCCATGCCGTCCAGCATGGCGGCGATGGCCAGGGCGTCGCCCTCATCCTTCGCGCGGATCATGCCGACCTGGGAGGCGTGGCCCGATCCGACGTTGTAGACTCCGAGGTGGCCCATAGCCGAGTTGACGGTGACGACCGTCTCGCCGCGCGCCCAGATGCCGGGCGAGTGCTCGGCGAAGCCCGCGAAGGTCAGGACGTCGGCGGCGGTGGTGGTCTTGCTGGCCATCTGTGGCTCTCCCTTGATGATATGAGGAATAAAGCAGCATATGAGGGAGGCGTCAACGGATATTTCCGGCGAACAGCGTTATTTTATTGTTCGCGGTGGTTTGGCAGGGTATCGGAAACCCAGACCCCAAACCTCCTCCAAAAATCTTCAATAATATCATATATATAGTATATATATTGAGGGGGTTTATATAGGTATTGAAGGTTTAAGGGGGGGGAGGGTATTTCATACAAGGTTTTATTCCTGAGTTATGGGAGTCTCTATAGCGCAAACCTCGGAAACCCGCTTTACCCTCGAAACCCCGGCCACGAAAAAGGCCGCCCGAAGGCGGCCCCGCTCGGTGTCCTGGCGGCTCTCACTTCGCCGCGCGCACCTCCTCCCAATCGTCGCGGCATTGCTCGCCGTAGACCGCCCGGCCCGCCTCGCGCCACCACGCCCGGCCCGCCTCGACTTGGCCCGCCGCGCCGCTCGCCTGGGCGCGCTCGATGCACTGGCGGGTCTCCTCCGCCGGGGAGCCGTCGCCGGGCGCAATCGGCTCAATGCGCTTGCATGTCGGAAACTCATCCTCGGCGGCGCGATAGAGCGGGCCGGTTGCGCCCTCGCACCCATAGCCAACGAGGCGGGTCGGGTCGGCCGGCCGGCTGGGCTGGGCCGTGGCCACGATCCAGAAGGGCGCGACGGCGAGGGCGACAGCGGCGGCGGAAAGCATGAAGCGCATGGGGCGAACCTTTCAGGCCAGGTGAATGCGGAAGACGTCGGCGGCGGGCGTGACGCGATAGGCGCGCTTGCCGCTGTTGATCACGAGCGAGACCACGTCGCGGGCCTCGAGCGACACGGCCCAGACGAAAGCGCCGTAGCTGTTCGAGGAGATCACGAACACGTCGCGGCCGTGCTCCTGGGCGGAGCGAGCGGCGGAGCGAACCGCGCCCGAGAGATCGGCGGCGCTGTAGCGCTTGCGCCAGGTCTTAGGCTTCTCGCCCTTCAGCGTGGCGGTCGCCTGGACCTCGAGGGTCTCGCGTTCGATTTGCATGTCGGTCGCTCCGTTCTGATGCCCCAACCATGCCGCGAATAAAAACGCATGTCAACCGGATTTATCCGTTGACACGCCCGTTTTTATTCCACATATTAGACCCATCGAAACGGAGACACCGCCATGACCTCGAACGTGATCAGCTTCGCCGCCTTCAAGAACGACCGCCGCGCCGCCGCCGAAACCGCCAAGCGCGAAGAAGCCAAGGCCGCCCGCATCGAGAAGGAGCGCCAGGAGATCGCCGACAGCCTGGGCGGCACGGCCGGCGCTCACATCATCGCCGACGTGCTGACCGACCTGAAGGCGAAGGAGCAAGAGACGAAATACGTCCCCGCCTATTGCGACCCCTCGAACGAAGTTCGCGGCGCGAAGTATGAGGCGACCCGGAATCTCGACATCACCGAAATCGCCAAGCGGATGCGCGCTGACATCAAGGCGCTGAACCTCCGCCCCGGCTTCAAGGTCGCCGTTCGCACTCAGCGTTATTCCGGCGGCCAGTCAATCGACATTCGCGTTACGGCCCTGCCCGATGACTTCCGCGTCTATTCCGAGGCCCGCGCGTCCTGGGACAAGCAGTTCCCGAACAGCTACCGCCCGCCGCTGTCGGTCGCCGATCAGCACAGCCCCGAATATAACGAGGTTAAGGCGAAGCTCGAGGCGATCCACAACGCCTATAACCGCGACAACAGCGACAGCATGACCGACTATTTCGACACCCGCTATTATGGGTCGGTCAACTTCGAGGGCACCTGGGAGCGCGGCAAGGCCGAAGTCGAGGCCAGCCCCGGCACCTACTGGCACCCCGACAGCGCCCGCTAAATCGACCCCGCATTTTTTCGCCCCGCGTGCCGGATTTATCCGTTGACACGCGGGGCGACATGCTGTTTTATTCCCTCATCAGCAAGGGAGATGCAGTTATGTGGTCACGCGGAAAAGACGCCGAGAACCCCGGCAAGTTCGCCTTCGAGCTTTGGGACGGCTTCGACCTGATCAAGCGGGTTGGCGGCTTCGACACGGCCCAGGAAGCCGACCGCGCCGCCGAGGCCGCCCAGCGCGCGCACCTGTTCCCGCAAGCCGAGGAGCCGCTACCGGACGACATCGCCAATATGTCGATTGAGGAGCTAGGGCGCGAGCTAGGCCTAGAATAGCCCCTCCCGCCACCCGACCCGCCCCGAACCCTAGGCCCGCAAGGCCTAGGGTTTTCGCATGGCCGCAACCGATCGAGTGAGCAACCGAATCCCTGAGTGGCGACTGCAGGCCGAACAGGTCGCGGAGCTTGAACGGCTCGAGGCCCTCGGCCATGCGTTCGCCTATGCCGCCGGGCTCGAGGGCGTGCCCCTGACGCCGAAAAAGCGCCGCGAGATGCGAGCCCAAGGCATGAAGGCCGGCGAGCCTGACTTGCGATTCTACTTCCCCGGCGCGCGCTTGATCCTCCTCGAGAACAAGGCGGATGGCGGCTCGCTCTCGAAGGATCAGCGCGAGCGCCACGCCCTCCTAACTCGCCTGGGCTTCGAGGTGCGGACTCGCAAGATGCTGACGCTCGAGGAGGCCCGCCAGGTCGTGCGCGACATCGTCGAGGAGTTCGCGCCCCTTGGCTGAGATTCGCCTAGAGCTTGAAGGCCGCGAGCTTCGCCGCTTTCGCACCCTGGCCAGCGTGTCGCGCACGATGGCCGCAAAGTCGCTGACATTCACGGCGGAGAAGGCCGTCCCCGCTTGGCGGGCCGGTCATCACGTCTTCACGAAGCGCCGCCCATGGATCGACTCGGGCGTGCGGATGCGCCCCGCCACGGCGGGCAACCTGAATGCGCGCGTCGGGACAATCGACCTCTACATGGGCCGCCACGTCGTCGGCATTGGCGACGAAAAGCGCGCCAGCGGCCGGGGTCTATTCGTCCCGAACGAACCCGCGCGGCAACAGGGCACACACACCCAGATCAGACGGCGCATCTCGCGGATGCGCTCGACCCAGCGCAAACCGTTCTGGATCGACTACGCGGGCGGGCGGCTGCTAGTCCGCCGCAAGGGCAAGGCCCGCACCCCCTTGACCGTGCTAGGGCGCTCGCGCTCGAGCGTTGACATCCCCGAACGCCTGGACGCCCTCGGCATCGTGTCGGGCGTAGTGCATCGGGAGTTCGGCCCCGTGTATGAGCGCCTCTTGCTCCGATGGGCGGAGACGGGGAGGGTCTAAACCCCCGACAATCAGGACGACGCCACACGCCCGCCCGCTCCCCGCTGGCGGGCGTTGCCATGTCCAGCGCCACGCGCACCCGCGCCCCCACCACGCCCCACCCATGCGCTAGGCCAGGCCATAGGCCCGCCCTATCCCCCGTCCTCTACGATAGGTCGAGGCTATCGACACACGCCCAGGCCATAGCCTCGGCCTATTAGGCTATAGATTTTCCTTATGCAAATCTCTGCAAATCATCAGCCGATGACATCAGTGGTTAGTTGAGAGGGGATCGCAACGAGACGCGACCCACAGGCTAACCAATTGAAATGTAACAACATTTTGGGTCCTCCCCCGGCCCCCGACGTGCGGGTATCGCGCGAAC
>Ga0196970_1000321_pt1 | contig 63929 bp, 53 predicted proteins | sample S1v_513CmetaG_FD_148672 | JGI IMG/M metagenome (GOLD analysis project Ga0196970, IMG submission 148672) | Soil microbial communities from Anza Borrego desert, Southern California, United States - S1+v_5-13C | ecosystem: Environmental > Terrestrial > Soil > Desert | place: USA: California...
CGTTCACCACCATGGCTTTTGACCACAGCAGCTTACGGTGGTTTGGAGCCTCCACCTGTATGGCGGCTCCGAGGGGCCTTCCCTCATCTTCAGTTAAGCATGGCCTTCGGCTGTCAAGCAGCCTCTTGCCTTCGTGGCACACGATTCGCCGCTCCTTTGTAGAAGGGGCACGAGAGATGCAAGCAATTTGTCGGCGAATAACGTGGTCGAGTAGCCTTTTTGCCCTCAGGACGGCCGTTTTTCAGGCCAAACCATGACATCCGGTCCCTAAAAGCCCGATAACAGGCAGTTTACTGAGCTGGCTGGCGCCCAATTCCAAGGATTTGCCGCTCGTTTGCGTCGTACCGTTGGACACGGTCTGCAAGAAACAGGCGAACCGGCAGGCTGGCTTCCTCCCCTGCCCTTCCAGGGACCGAGCGTCTCCCGGCGCCACGGCCGGACGCAATCGGTCAACCAGCCCTCCGTAGTCACGGCGACCGCCGGTGGACCCCACCTGGCCCTTGTCTCACATGCGTAGCCTCCAAACACACAGGGGAGAAGAAAACCGCCTGACGGCGACGTAGCCCCGTGAAGGGTCAGGTCGCCGTTGCGTCAGGCTTGATCATATTCTTTGGGCATTGTGCCTCCGGAATTGTGAAGACCGTATGCCGATGGCTGACATTCAGGATCGTCTCTACCTGCTTCTCGACCCACTGATCCACGTACCGTTTGCCACAGCGTGGGCAGAAGCGGCTCTTGCAAGTAAAGCCCACGACCAGGAATCTGGCTCGGATGCTTCTCCCACCAGTCAGCCCAGTGATCCTCACAGATCGTTTTCGTGTGACGCTTCGCTCGCCTTTCCATGCTGCATGCTTTCGCGATCATCTGCCGAATTGCTGGCCGCGAGTACAAATTCCTATTCAATGAAAACGCGCCGGGACCATCACCGAGGTCCCGGCGCCTTTCTTATGAGATTGCCCCGACCACCAAATCGCCCATCCGGGAGGTGCCGACCGTCTCGCAGCCATCCTCGGCGAGATCCGGCGTCCGGTAACCCGCCGCCAGGGCGGCTTCCACAGCCCGCTCAATGGCGGCCGCAGCCTCCTCCTGCTTGAAGGAGGTCCGGAGCATCATGGCGACGCACAGGATCGTCCCCAGGGGATTGGCCTTGCCCTGCCCGGCGATATCCGGCGCGCTGCCGTGAATCGGCTCGTAGAGCGCCAGCCCGCCGGCGCCGATGGAGGCGCTGGGCAGCAGCCCGATGGAGCCGGGAATGGTCGAAGCTTCATCGGTCAGAATGTCGCCGAAGGTGTTCTCGGTGACGATCACGTCAAACTGCCGCGGGCCGCGGATTAGCTGCATGGCGGCGTTGTCGACGTACATATGGCTGAGGGCAACCTGTGGGTAGTCGGCGGCAATCCGGCTGACCACTTCGCGCCAGCGGCGTCCGGTGGCCAGCACGTTGGCCTTATCCACCGAGCAGAGCCGCCTGGAGCGCTGCATGGCCAGCTCAAAGGCCAGGCGGGCGACCCGCTCAATCTCGTAGTCAGTGTAGACCATCGTGTCAACGGTCCGCTCAACGCCCTGGTAGACCTGCTGACCCTTGGGCTGGCCGAAGTAGAGGCCGCCGGTCAGTTCCCGGACGATCATGATGTCGACCCCGTCGCCGAGGATCTCGGTCTTCAGCGGCGAGCGGTGCAGCAGCTGCTTATAGGTCGTGGTCGGCCGCAGGTTGGCGTAGAGGGCGAACTCCTTGCGCAGACCGAGAATGGCGGCTTCGGGCCGCAGGTGCAGCGGCAGATGGTCCCACTTGTCGCCGCCCACGGCGCCGAACAGAATGGCGTCGCTGGCCTTGCAGGCCGCAATCGTCTCAGGCGGCAGCGGGTGCCCGACGGCGTCGTAAGCGGCGCCGCCCACCAGCGCTTCGGTCAGCTCGAAGGCGAGGCCGTAACGGTTCTCCACCGCCCGCAGCACCTTGACGGCCTCCACCATAATCTCCGACCCGATGCCGTCGCCGGCGCAGACGGCGATTTTATAGACGGTCATGCCATCGCCCCCTTCCGGTAGACGGGGCGCCCGGCCTCGTAGGCGGCGATGGCCGCCTCCTGCTGCAGCGTCAGGCCGATGTCGTCCAGGCCGTTCAGCAGACAGTGGCGCCGGAACGGATCCACATCGAACGAAGCCTTGAACCCCTGGTTGTCCGTGACGGTCTGGGTCTGCAGGTCGACCGTCAGCTCGTAGCCCGGCGTCTCCTTGGCCCGGCGCATCAGTTCGGCCACCTGCTCCTCGGGCAGCGCCACGGGGAGCATGAAGTTCTTGAAGCAGTTGCCGTAGAAGATGTCGGCAAAGCTCGGGGCGATGATCGCCCGGAAGCCGTAGTCCGCCAGTCCCCACGGGGCGTGCTCCCGGCTGGAGCCGCAGCCGAAGTTCTTGCCCGCCACCAAAATGGTGGCGCCCTTGTACCGGGGCTGGTTCAGCTCAAAGCTGCTGTCCGCCCGCCAATCCCAGAAAACGAACTCGCCGAAGCCGGTCCGTTCGATGCGCTTGAGAAACTGCTTGGGCATGATCTGATCGGTGTCGACGTTGACCCGATCCATGGGGACGACCAGCCCGGTATGCTTGACAAAACGGTCCATACTGCCGCCCCTCCCCTACTTCCAGGTCCGCACGTCTACAAAATGTCCGGCAATCGCCGCAGCCGCCGCCATCGCGGGGCTGACCAGATGGGTCCGCCCGCCTGCACCCTGGCGCCCCTCGAAGTTCCGGTTCGAGGTCGAAGCGCACCGCTCGCCGGGCTTGAGCACATCCGGGTTCATGGCCAGGCACATGGAGCAGCCGGCCTCCCGCCAGTCAAAGCCGGCTTCGCGGAAGATGTGGTCAAGCCCTTCCTGCTCCGCCTGGATCTTGACTTGATACGAGCCAGGCACCACCATCGCGTACACGCCGTCCTTCACCTTGCGCCCCTTGGCCACCGCCGCCGCGGCCCGCATATCCTCGATGCGGCCGTTGGTGCAGGAGCCGATGAAGACCCGATCGATCGGCACCTCGCTCAGCGGGGTGCCGGCCTTGAGGCCCATGTACTCCAGAGCCCGCTCGATGCCCTTGCGCTCCATGGGATTGGCGTAATCCTCAGGATGGGGCACCCTGCCCGTAATGGGCGCCACCATGCCCGGGCTCGTCCCCCAGGTCAGGTGCGGCACCAAGTCGCTGGCGTCGAAGATTTCGACCCGGTCGTACACGGCGCCCTCGTCGGTGCGCAGCTGCTTCCAGTCGGCGACGGCCTGCTCCCAGGCGGCGCCCTGCGGGGCGAACTCCCGGCCCTGCAAGTAGGCGAAGGTGGTCTCATCCGGCGCCACCATGCCGGCGCGGGCGCCGGCCTCAATCGACATGTTGCAGACCGTCATGCGGCCTTCCATCGAGAGCGACCGGATCGCTTCGCCGGTGTACTCGATGACGTACCCGGTCGCGCCGTCGGTGCCGATGCGCCCGATGACCGCCAGGATGATATCTTTTGCCGTCACGCCGTCGGGCAAACGCCCTTCGACGCGGATCTCCATCGTCTTCGGCTTCAGCTGCAGCAGCGTCTGGGTGGCGAGCACGTGCTCCACTTCCGACGTGCCGATGCCGAAAGCCAGAGAGCCGAAGGCGCCGTGGGTGCTGGTATGCGAGTCGCCGCAGACGATCGTCATGCCCGGCTGGGTATAGCCCATCTGCGGGCCGATGACGTGGACGACGCCCTGCCCGGTGCTGTGCAGCCCGTAGAAGGGGATGCCGAACTCCCTGGTGTTCCGCTCCAGGGCGTCCATCTGCTGCTGGGCGATTTCATCGCTGGTGGGCAGGTCGCGGCTCCAGGTCGGGACGTTGTGATCGACCGTCGCCACCGTCAGGGCGGGGCGCCGCACCCGGCGCCCGGCCAGGCGCAGGCCGTCGAAGGCCTGCGGCGACGTCACTTCATGAACCAGATGCAGATCGATGTACAGGATGGCCGGCTTGCCCGGCTCCTGTGCGACCACGTGCTTCTCCCAGATCTTCTCAAACAGCGTTTTCCGCAACGGTGGACTCTCCTTCCACAGGGACGGTGCCCCGCCCCGAAATCAGCTTATTGGACGCTGCGGCGTAGGCCCGGAGCGACGCCTCCAGCACGTCCGTGCTGGCGCCGATGCCCATGGCCATGCGCCCGTTCGCCTTGACCTTCACCACTACTTCGCCCAGTGCGTCCTGCCCGTCGGTGACGGCTTTCAGGGCATAGTGGACGAGATGTCCTTCGAACCCGGCAGCCTTGTCGAACGCCCGGTAGAGCGCGTTGACGGGGCCGTCACCGGAGCTGGATTCGACCTTCGGCGTGCCGTCTTCCGCAACGACGTACACGGTGGCCGAGGGCTGCGCCCCGGATCCGGTCAGGACCTGGAAGCCCACCAACTTGACCGGCACTTCGTCGGTCGCCTGCTGCTCCTCGGTGACGATCGCTTCAAGGTCGGGGTCGGTGACAAACTTCTTGCGGTCCGCCAGATCCTTGAAGCGGGTGAACGCCCGCTCCAGGTCGGCGTCGGAGAGGTCGTAGCCCATTTTGACGAGCCGGTCGCGGAACGCCGCCCGCCCGGAGTGTTTGCCGAGCACCAGCGAAGTCTCGGGCACGCCCACGTCCTCGGGCCGCATAATCTCGTAAGTCTGGCGGTCCTTCAGCATGCCGTCCTGGTGGATGCCGCTCTCATGGGCAAAGGCGTTGGCGCCGACGATCGCCTTGTTCGGCTGTACGGAGACGCCGGTGATGCTCTGGAGCATCCGGCTCGTCCGGTGGATCTCCCGGGCGTTGGCGTTGGTGTGGCAGCCAAAGCGGTCCTGGCGGGTCTTCAGCGCCATGATCACTTCTTCGAGGGCCACGTTGCCCGCCCGCTCGCCGATGCCGTTGATGGTGCCTTCGACCTGCTGCACGCCCGCTTCCAGGGCGGCCAGCGTGTTGGCCGAGGCGAGGCCCAGGTCGTCGTGGTTATGGCAGGAGAAGATGATCTCGCGAGGGCCTTTGACGTGATTGATCAGATACCGGAACATGTTGAACATCTCTTTGGGCGTGGTGTAGCCGACCGTGTCCGGTACGTTCATGATCGTGGCGCCGGCCTCTGCGGCGACCGTGAAGACCTGCGCGAGGAAGCGGAGGTCGGAGCGGGTGGCGTCTTCGGCGCTGAACTCGACTTCCATGCCGAAGGAGGCGGCAAAGGCGACCATCTCCCGGACTTTGTCCACCACCTGATCCGGCGTCATCCGCAGCTTCTTTTCCATGTGGATGGGCGAAGTGGCGATGAACGTGTGGATCCGGGGGCGCTCGGCCGGCGCCACGGCCCGGGCGGCCGTCTCGATGTCCTTCATGTTGCACCGGGCAAGGCCGGCGATGACCGGACCGCGCACTTCACGGGCGATCTGCTGGACGGAGGCGAAGTCGCCGGGGGAAGAGGCGGGGAAACCGGCCTCGATCACATCCACGCGCAGTCGCGCCAGCTGCTGAGCAATCTGCAGCTTCCCTTCGGGGGTCATGGTAAAACCGGGAGCCTGCTCACCGTCACGGAGGGTCGTGTCGAACAAATAAATGCGCTTGGACATCTGGGTTTCCTCCCTTCTATAAGCGAAAACCGCCCCTGCCGCACGGTGCTTCGTGCGGCAGGGGCGGTGATGAGACCGCGGTACCACCCTGCTTCGGCAGGCCATTGGCCCGCCCTCATGAGGATAACGGCCTCGTACCGGCTTTCCCTTGGCCCGGGGGCGTTCAGGAAAGCAGCTCCGGGGTGAGTTTCAGCGTCGCGTTGCGGTGCCGGGTTTCCACCCTCCCCGGCTCTCTTTGCCCGCGCATGCCGCTTACTGTCCCCATCATGGCTGATTGCGTTCTCAAAAAGGTAATAAAAAAACACCGGCGGAGATTCAGCCGTAGCTCTGAAACATTCGTATTGTGATGAAGACTACCAGCTTACGGTCGACCTGTCAATAGGATATCAACGAAATTGTTGCGTATGTCACAAGGGATGGCTTCCCTGCATACACTGGGGCGATTTGACGAGGTTGGAGGGAAGGACTGTGCAACAAGGGGCGCGGCAGATGCACCCGGAGCAGATCATCCAGGCCTTGACGCCGATCATTTCGGAAGCGACCAAGGTCTTCGATGCGGGCGCCACCATGCAGAGTATGCTCAGGGAGGCGGTCCTGGCCGGCTTCCTGGCCGGACGAGGCTTGACGCCGGCACAGGCGATGGAGTCCTTGCTGCAGTGGCGGCTCTCCCGGACGGTGCCGTCCTTGCAGAGGCAGATGCGTACCGGGGCGCCGGCCGCGGGCGCAGAGCAGGCGGCGGCCGGGGGCGGCCTGTCGGCTGCGGAGCGGGACCGGCTGGCCACGCAGGTCCAGAAGTTCATGCAGGACCAGGCGAATGCCACCGCGTTCTACGGGCAGTTGCTGGAGCAGACCCCGGGCGAGGAGCTCAAGGACTATGTCCGCCATGCGATGGAGGACGAGCAGAAGCACTACCGGGTGTTGGGCGAGCTGTACCGGGAGCTGACGGGGCGTACTTACGAGACGCAGGCGCAGCCGACCGAGTTTGCGAACCTGCGTGCCGGGTTGAAGATGGCGATGGATGATGAGTATGAGGCGTCTGAGGAATACCGCGACGTCTATCTCCGGTACAACAACCTGCGAGTCCGGGACCTCTTCTTCGAGCTGATGCACGATGAGTTGGAGCATGCGACCCGGTTTCAGTACGTGCTCCAATCGCTTCAGGGCAGTTGAAAGGGCGGCGGGGCGATTTCGGTGCAACTTCTGATGGTAAACCTGAGAGAAAGAACCGTTCGACCATGTCGAACGGTTCTTGCAAGCGCCTCCGAGATATGACAAAATCGGCACACATGTTCCTGGTACAATATGGATGAGCGAGCGGGGGACTCGGCTCCGTAGAGGAGTGAGTCGCCATGCTGCCTAAGTGGGTTCTTCGAGTGATTGTGGCCACCATCGTCGCAGAGCTTGTCCGGCTCGCCTTCCAGTTCTTCCGTACCTAGACGAGCCCCCCATGCGTTCCGGGCCCAGACCTGGTTCGCAGTGGCCCCCCTCGCTCACCCTCATAGGGTGTACAAAGCGAGTACTTCTTAACGGCAGGACACGGAAGAAGATCTTGTATGGATCTATGCATCACCTTGTCATCTGTAGCATTCGCCATTTCTCTGCTTCTAATTACTGATTCTGCCATTCATTGCAAATGTTAGTCTATGGCGGTCGACAAGTTGCTCACAGGTTTGGGGGCGCCGTTCGTTCGTAATCGGGGGCCTTTGCCCGCGTTGTGACTCCCTAAGGACGGCCTTTTGCCCGGCTTACGTGGGCTTGCAGGTGGCTTATGCACCGTTTGCGGGTGCTTTTCGGGTGCTTTACGTATCCATTCGGGCGCATTCGGGCGCATTCGGGCGCCAAAAAAGGGCTGCACACCCAGCGGCGTGCAGCCCCCTCCATTCGCTCTCTACGACCGCAGCTCGGCGCCCAGCGCCTGCAGCGCTGCGCGCACCTTGCCGTGGGCGCCCTCGATATCCGCATCGGTCAGCGTCCGCTCCGCCGACCGGTAGGTGACCCGGTAGGCCAGGCTCCGGTGGCCTGCCTTCACGTGCTCGCCCTGGTACAGGTCGAACAGCGCCACCGATTCTACCAGCTCGCCGCCCGCCTGCCAGACGGTCTCTGCGACCTTGGCCGCGGGCGTCTCCTCGCTGACAATCAGCGCGACATCCCGGGTGACCGCCGGGAACCGCGGAATCGGGCGGTACTCCTTCTGGGGCCGGCAGGCCGCGGCCAGGGGCTCGAAATCGAGCTCCGCGACGTAGACCCGACTGGGCAGATCCCACGCTGCCTGGGCGCTCGGATGCAGCTCGCCGAAGACGCCAACGGCGCGCCCTCCCACCAGCAGCGCGGCCTGCCGCCCCGGGTGCAGGCCCGGATGGGCGCCCCGCTCCACGGACCAGCCCTGCACATCCAGGGCCTCCAGCAACGCCTCGATCACACCCTTAAGGATGTAGTAGTCGACCGGCTGATCTTTCACATTCCAGCCCGCCTGCTTCCAGTTGCCCATCATGGCGATGCCCAATCGCAGCGGCTCATCGGGCAGAACCTGCCCTTCCTGCGGCACGTAGACGTGGCCCATCTCGAAGACGGCCAGGTCCAACACCCGCCGGTTGGCGTTGTACTGCACGGCATCCAAAATGGTGGGCAAAAGCATGGTCCGCAGGATCGACCGGTCCTCATAGAGCGGGTTGGCGATGGTCAGGGCACGGCGCTCCGAGGCATCAGCCGGAAGCTGCAGCTTATCGAAGCCGCGCGGATGGGTCAGGCCGTGCAGCATCACCTCGTCAAGGCCGGCGCCCGCGAGCGCCCGCCGGGCTTCCAGCACCTTCTCGGCCAGGGGCGACCTGCCGCCCCGCGACGAAGGCATGACGGCCAGGTTGGCGGGAATCGCGTCGTAGCCTTCCGAGCGGGCGATCTCTTCGACGAGGTCGATCTCCACGCTCATGTCAAGGCGCCGCGTCGGCACCACGACGACCAGCGCTTCCTGCTCACCCACTGCTTCGAGCCGCGAGCCGGCCTCCTCCAGCCGCTGCCACGCCACGTCGCACCACATCTCGTAGGCGAACCGGTCGACGGGCACCGGCGAGACCTGATGCATCGCCGTCCAGACGGGGCGCCCGCTCAGGTCCTCGCCCTCCTCCTCTTCCAACGCGGGCTTGCCCGCGGCTACATCCGTAGCGAGATCGAGCGGCGACAGTACGGCCATGCCCAGCCGCTCCAGGTGCTCGGCCATCCGCCCGGCGGAGAGGCTCAGATCCAGGTGGGCGTTGACTTTGGCCGTGCGCATGACGATGACCGCCGGCACGTCCGGCCGGGGATACTCGTCGACGTGGCCCTGGATCACCGTGCCGCCCGCCAGGGCGGCGATCAGTTGGGCCGCCCGGTCCGCGGCCCGGATGGAGCCGCTGGGGTCAACGCCCTTGGTGAAGCGGCGGGCCGCCTCGCTGGGCAGGTTGTACCGCAGGGCCGTCCGGCGGTTGTTGATGTTGTCGAAGTGGGCAGATTCGATCAGGATGTCGGTGGTCGCATCCGTCACTTCCGACTCCAGACCGCCCATGACGCCGGCCATGGCCACGGGGCCCTCGGCGTCGGCGATCACCAGCACATCCTGGTCGAGCACCCGCTCCTGCTGATCGAGCGTGGTGAACTTCTCGCCCGCTTCCGCCCGCCGCACGATGATCTTCCGCCCCCGAATGTGGGCGTAGTCAAAGTGATGGAGCGGCTGGCCGAGCTCCATCATCACAAAGTTGGAAATGTCGACGATGTTGCTGATGGGCCGCATGCCCGCGGCCCGCACCCGGGCCTGGAGCCACGCCGGGGAAGGCCCGACTTTGACGCCCCGGACAATCCGGGCCGCATACCGGTGGCAGAGCTCCGGCGCCTCGATCTGAATGCGGATCATATCCGCCGCGTTTGTGTTGGGCTGATCTTCCGTGTAGTACTCGGGCAGGTTGACCGGCTTGCCGAGAATGGCCGCCACTTCCTGGGCCACGCCCACCATCGACTGGCAGTGGGCGGCGTAATTCGCCGTCAGGTCAAGCTCCAGAATCCAGTCGTTCAGGCCGAGCACCTCGGCGGCGTCCATGCCGGGCTCCAGGTCGGGATCGTCCGACAGAATCATGATGCCGTCGCCGTCGTCGCCCACGCCCAGCTCCGTTTCGGAGCCGAGCATGCCGTTGGACTCCAGCCCCCGTAGGGTCTTGACGCCCATGGTCATCCCAGGGAGCTTGGCGCCGGGAATGGCGGCGGGCACCAGGGCGCCCGTGAAGACGTTCTGGGCGCCCGTGCAGATCTGCAGAATCCGCCCGCCGCCCACGTCAACCTGGCAGACCCAGAGCGTGTCGGCGTTCGGGTGCTTGTGCATCTCCACAACCCTGCCAACCACGACGCCTTCGACGCCGGGGTTCAGGTAAGTCAGCGTTTCCACGACCACGCCGCGGGCGGTCAGAGCCTTCGCCAACTCCTGCGGCGAGAGGTCGACATCGACGTAGTCTTTGAGCCAGTTATACGAAACGCGCATCGCGTGTGACGCCTCCTTAGACTAGAACTGCCGCAGGAACCGGACGTCGCCGGACGTGAAATGGCGCAGGTCTTCGATCTGGTAAGCCAGCATGGCCAGCCGCTCGATGCCGTAGCCGAACGCCCACCCCGAGACTTCCTCGGGGTCGTAGCCGCCGGCCCGGAGCACGTTGGGATGGACCATGCCCGAACCACCGATTTCCACCCAGCCGGACTGCTTGCAGATGCGGCAGCCGCTGCCGGCGCAGAACGGGCAGGAGACGTCCATCTCGGCGCTGGGCTCGGTGAACGGGAAGTAGCTGGGACGCAGCCGGACCCGGGCCCCCGGGCCGAAGATGCCCCGGAACATCTCCGTCAGGGCGCCCTTCAGGTGCGCCATCGTGACGCCCCTGTCGACCATCAGCCCTTCGACCTGATGGAAGACCGATCCATGGGTCGCATCTTCAAAGTCGCGCCGGAAGACGCGCCCCGGGCAGATGATTTTCACCGGCGTCCGCCCCTTGGCCACTTCCAGCATGTAGCGAATCTGCGTGTTGGACGTGTGCGTCCGCAGCAGCACATCATCGGTGATGAAGAATGAGTCCTGGGCGTCCCGGGCGGGATGGCCCTTGGGAATGTTGAGCGCCTCGAAATTGTACCAGTCGGTCTCGACGATGCGGGACTCCGCCACCTCGTAGCCCATGCCGATGAAGATCTCCTCGATCTTCGTGCGCACCTGGTTCATCAGGTGCAGATGCCCCCTGGGCGCCGGCGTGCCGGGCAGGGAAACGTCGATCGACTCGGCGGCCAGGCGGGCGGCGAGTTCGCCCCGGGCCAACTCCGCCTCCCGGGCGTCCAGCGCCGTGCTGATGGCCGTCTTCACAACGTTGCCCAGGGCGCCCATCTCTTTGCGCTCATCGATGGTAGGCAGCTTGCCCAGCCCGCCCAGGACGACCGACAGGTCGGACTTCTTGCCCAGGTAGCGGACGCGCATCTCCTGAACGGCGGCCACGTCAGGGGCCGTGGCAATCGTCGCCAAAGCCTCGTCCTGCAGCCGGAGGATTTGCTCTTTCATGGTCAGATACACCTCCAGAAAAATAAGAGCGCCCTCGTGCCCGAACTGGTCAAGTTCGGGACGAAAGCGCACGCTTCCGCGGTACCACCCGGATTGAGCCGCGCGGCGGCTCCTCCTCAACAGATCGGTGCTAACACACCTACCCCCTGTAACGGGCGGGACCCGTACCCACCTACCGGCGCCCCCAGGCTGCGCGTTCAGCAAGTCAGCTCCGGAGGGAACTTCACACGGGCAGCGGAGAGCGGGGTCTCAGTCGCGCCCCTGCTTCCCTGGACACCGCCGTGGCCGGCTACTTTCCTCCATCGTCGCTGTTGGACCGTATAATTGGATAGATTATACCAGAGGGCTAATGGACTGTAAAGCGCCTGTAGAGCAGGTAGGCAAGCACAGACCCGGTGTTCGAAAAGATTGTCCAGAACACTTCGGCCGCAGTGGAGTTGGGCAGAATGACCACTCCCCCTACAGGTTTTTCTTACTTGTCAGACACCTGTAATTATACCACAGCGCCCCGCCCGGCTCAAGGACCGGCGGCTCAGCCTTGCCGCGCCACCCTCTGGCGCATGGCCTCGTAAATCAGGAGGCTCGCGGCCACCCCGGCGTTCAGCGACTCGGTCGGCCCCGGCATGGGAATGGAGATGACGCCGTCCGCCATCTGACGCGCCGTGGCGGTCGGGCCGTTCCCTTCGTTGCCGATGACCAGGACGGCGCCCGCGGACAAGTCCGCCGTCCAGGGCGCCAGTTCGCCGCCCGCATCGGCGACGAAGATCGGCCTGCCCTGCGCCTGCAGTTCGCCCAGTACCTGACCGATCTCGCCTTTGACCACGGGCAGCCGGAAGAGCGACCCCATCGCCGCACGGACGACTTTGGGATTGTAAGGGTCAACCCCGCCGGCCACACCCAAGCCGGCGCCCCCCAGGGCTTCCAGTGAGCGGATGATCGTGCCCAGGTTGCCCGGGTCCTGCAGATTGTCCAGCACCACCACCAGGCCCGCGGGGATCTGGTCGAGCCGCCAGGCCCGGGGCCGGAAGACAGCGAGAATGCCCTGGGGCGTCTGCGTGTCAGCTGCCCGGGCCAGGGTCTCGGGCGCGACGGCATACGCCGTCACCCCGGCTGCCCGGAGGGCGTCCAGCAGGGCGGCGCCCCGTGCTTTTTTTGCCATCTCATCGGTATGCAGTACGTACTCGATGACCAGGCCCGCGGCCACCGCCTCTTCTGCCAGGCGGATGCCCTCCAGGACGGCCAGGCCTGACTCCTCGCGGGCGCTCCGGTCGCGGGTCAGTTCCCGTGCCTGGGCAACCCTGGGGTTGCGCGGGCTCAGCAGTTCGGTCATTACTCCTGCAACATCCTCTCCAGCCTGCGCATGCCGTCGTTGGCGCCCAGCAGCACCAGCACGTCGCCTTGCCGGACCACATCGGTGGCGTGGGGAGCCGCGTTGATCTGCTCGCCGGTCTTCAGCGCCATCACGTTAATGCCGTAGCGGGCGCGCAAGTTAAGGTCCCGCAAGGACTTCCCGATCATCTTGGCCGGTGCGACCATCTCCATGATCGTGTGCTCCGGCGACAATTCAATGAAGTCGGTGATGCTGCCCGTCAGCAGCATGTGTGCGACGCGGGCGCCCATATCCCGCTCGGGATAGACGACCTTGTCCGCCCCCACTTTGCTCAGCACCCGCCCGTGCAGGTCGCCGGCGGCCTTGGCGACCACTTTCGGCACGCCAATCTCCTTGAGAATGACGGTCGCCATGATCGACGCCTGCACGTCGTGCCCGATGGCCACCACTGCGCAGTCAAAGTTCCGCAACCCCAGGGAGCGCAGCGAGTCCTCATCGGTCACGTCGCAGGTGACGGCGTGCGTCACATCCGGTGATAGCATTTCCACCAGATCGGGATTTCCGTCAATGCCCAGCACTTCGTGCCCGAGCGACTGCAGCGTCCGGGCAACGCTGGAGCCGAACCGGCCGAGGCCTAATACAGCAATTTGCTTCGTGCTCATCCGATCATCACCCTGTCTTCGGGGTAGTGAATGGGCGAGCGGCCGAGGCTCCGCTGCGCCAGTGCAACGGCCATGGTCAGCGGGCCAACGCGGCCGATGAACATGGTCAGGGTTATCAGGACCTTGCCAGCGACGGAGAGGAACGGCGTCAGACCGGTGCTGAGGCCGACCGTGCCGAAAGCCGACACGACTTCATAGATCAGGTCGAGTCCGGTGTGGTCAGAGTTGGGCGTTGCCAGCATTGGCCGTTCGGTGATGAGCAGCGCCATCGACACAGCGACGCACAGCAGCATGGCCAGGGAGGCGATCACAAAGGCTTTCTCGATCAGATCCTTCGGAATGCGGCGCCCCATGATGGTGACTTCTTCCTGGCCCGAACTGATCGTCTGAATCGACTTGATGATCATGGCGAACGACGTGGTCTTGATGCCGCCACCGGTGCCGCCCGGGCTGGCGCCGATAAACATCAAAATGATGGTCAGCAGGAGCGAGAACTCCCGCATCGAGCCGGACAACACCGACTCGAATCCGGCCGTTCTTGGCGTCACGGCGGCGAACCAGGCGTTTGAGAGCTTGTGGTACCAGGGTAGCCCCCCAAACGTACGGCCGTTGGTCCATTCGCCCACGAGGAAGAGCGCCATGCCTACCAGGATCAGGATTACGGTCATCTTGATGCTGAGGCGGCTATGGAGGGTCAACTTCTCCCAACTGCGGTTCCGCCAGACGTCCTGGAGCACGGGAAAACCGATGCCGCCCAGAATGATCAAACCGCCGATGATCGCCAGAACAAACGGATCGCGCGCAAACGGACGCATGTTTTCGGATGTGACGTCCATGCCGGCGTTATTGAACGCGGAAACCGTGTGCCAGAAGCCCCAGTAGAATGCTTTTTGCCACGGATACTGCAGCAGCCAGCGCAGGCTCAGGAGCAGACCGGCAACGCCTTCGATGACCAATGTGGTGACGATGATGTTGCGGGTCAGACGCACGACACCCGCGATGGAGAACGACCCGAGGGCCTCCTGCATCAACAGCCGTTCTTTCAGGGTCACCCGCTTGCCCAGCAGCAGCAGCATCAGGGCAGACAGGGTCATGATGCCTAGGCCGCCCGCCTGAATGAGGCCGAGAATCACCAGTTCGCCGAACAGGTTGAAGGTCGTCGCAAGGTCCACCGTAACCAGGCCCGTCACACAGACAGCCGAGGTAGAGATGAAGAGAGCATCAATATAGCTGACACTGCGGCCGACCTCGTGCGTGATCGGCAGCCAGAGCAGGAGAGAGCCGAAGAGTATCAGGGCGCCGAAGCCAAGTACCAACACCTGCGCCGGGGTGAATTGATACCTGGTCCGAGGCCGCATCGGGACAGCCATCCCATTTCGACCTCCCATGATCATTTCGCCTGCAGGCGCTCAATGCCGCTGGCCTCGCCAATGACGATCAGAATATCCTCCTGACCCAGGCGCTCATCCGCACCGGGGGAGACGATGATGCGGTTGCCGCGCTTGATCGCCATGACGTTCAGCCCGAGGGTGTTGCGAATATCCGTTTCCGCCAGGGTCTTGCCGATCAGGTTTTCGGGCGTTTGCAGTTCGGCCATGCCGTACTGCTCCGACAGCCGGATCAGGTCGATCAGTCCGCCGGCCGAGATGTTGTGTGCGACGCGGGCACCCATGTCGCGCTGCGGGTAGACGACCTGCTCGACGCCGAGCCGCTCCAGAATGCGGCCATGCGGCTCGTCCTGCGCCTTGGCCACGATGCGCTTCACACCCAGGTCCCGGCAATTGAGACAGGTGATCACGCTGGCTTCCACGTCGTCGCCGACGGCGACCACCACGGTGTCGAAATCCGCAATCCGAAGGGCCTTCAGAGCCGCCGGGTCCGTGGTGTCCGCCCGCACGACCCGCTGAATCCGCGATGCCAGGTCGTCGACGATGCCGGGGTCATTGTCCACGGCAAGTACGTTGTGGCCCAAGTCGTTCAGCGTTTTCGCCACACTTGAGCCGAACCGCCCCAGGCCGATAATCGCGAATTTCTTTTGCATGCTTTCACTCGCCTCCGATGAACAGGTCGGTTCCGTACCATTATACAAGAAATGCGGATTCCGTAAATGAGCAAAGCCCGACACCGCGGGGTGTCGGGCTGTGAAGGCCACGGTACTACCGGGCAGACTTGACTTTTTCGACGAGGGCGGCAAAGCCGGCCGCATCGTGGATGGCAATGTCGGCCAGAACCTTGCGGTTCAGGTCGATGCCGGCCCTGGAGAGGCCGTTGATAAAGACGCTGTAGCTCAGGCCGTTCAGGCGGGCAGCAGCGTTGATACGGGCGATCCAGAGGCGGCGGAAGTTGCGCTTCTTCTGCCGGCGGTCGCGCCGGGCGTAGAAGAGCGCCTTCATGACGGTTTCGTTCGCGGGACGGAACAGGCGGTGCTTGCCACCCCAGAAGCCCTTCGCCAGCTTCAGGACCTTCTTATGACGAGCGCGGGTGGTCTTCCCGGCCTTCACACGTGCCATTTTGTTATCCTCCTCAAAGAACCCGGAGCCCGGCCCCGGAGATGTATTGACTCGCTACCCGTGCGGCTTAGTGGGGCAGGATCTCACGCAGGTTCTTCTGGAAAGCCTTGGACAGCACGGTCTCCTGCTTCAGCTTGCGGATGCGGCCGCCCCGCTTCTTGACGTTCTTGTGCACTTTGGCGGACGGGTAATGCACTACCAGACCGCTGCCGGTCACCTTAAAGCGCTTGGCAGCGCCCCGATGAGACTTCATCTTGGGCATGTAGAGCCCCTCCTCTTATTATTCGCTGACCTGGTGCTGGACGACCTTCGGCGGCTCGACAGTGCCCGCCTTGGGCGCCAGTATCATGATCATGTTCTTGCCTTCGAGCTTGGCGGGGCGTTCCACGACGCAGAGGTCCTTAACGGCATCCAGTAAGCGGTCCAGAACTGCCTTACCCAAGTCGGAATGGACGACCTCGCGGCCGCGGAACATGATGGTCGCCTTAATCTTGTCGCCATCTTTGAGGAACTGCTCGGTCTGACGACGGCGGACATCGAAGTCGTGGTCCTCAATATTCGGCCGCATTTTGACCTCTTTGATGGTCACGACCTTCTGCTTCTTGCGCGCTTCCCGGTCCCGCTTGGACTGTTCGTACTTGTACTTGCCGAAATCCATGATGCGGCAGACAGGGGGCCGTGCGGTGGGGGCGACTTCGACGAGATCGAGCCCTCGCTCCTGAGCCTCACGCAGCGCATCGCGCGGAGCCATAACGCCAAGCTGTTCGCCTGCTTCGGTGACAACCCGAACTTCACGGGCCCGGATCATCTCGTTTACCCGGAGCTGTTCTTTGATACCCGGACACCTCCTAATATGATGGCGACGAGAGATGACAAGAACGGGTGGCCTTTGGCCACCCGTTGACAAGCTGATGAAGATACACCCATGCGGTGTCTGCTTCGTCAACCCCCAACCGCACGAGCAACCGGCTGTGCGGTGAGAAGCGGTGGCTTCTACTTGTGAGAGTTGGAACTGATGTAGTTGACTTAGTGATAATAGCATGTCGGGTTGTGGCATGTCAAGCATTGGCGCGGTCGGCAATTCCACCCCGCCGCGGCCGCCGCCCCTCTTGCCGGTTGACGACGGTTCAGCGCCGCTGCCGGGGGCAGCCTCCCGGCTGCCCCCCAGGCAGTCCCACCGGGTCGGCAGCGGCGCTGAACCTTAGCCATGGGGCGCCGGATGCGTCGGTGCGGAATTGCCGACCTCCCCGTACTCCTAAGCCACCCCGAGCGTTCCCACTCTCACGGAAGTAGTTTGCGGTGTCGGGGGAGAATCGTCAAGATTTTGAAGCACCATGCGCCTGCTGGCTTTTCAATGCTGACGATTCTGGTCCACGAGCTGGATGTCAGGCCTCATGTCATCTGCCGAGCCTGTCGCATCCTGGCTGTTCGGGTTCAAATTTGTCGAATCTGATGCCCACAGGGCACTGGTCTGTGGGCTCTGGAGGAGAATCGTCAAGGTTTTGGGGTTCAACGCGGCTTCGGGCTTTCGAGAGATGACGATCTGGAATAGCGTGCAAATCGGTGTCAGCGGGGCGGGTCGATGGGCCACTGTGTCACGAGCGTAGCCGAGGCGGCGCCGTCGGTGGTTTTCATGAGTTTGAAGTGGCGGGGGTCATTGTTGTCGCGCACCAGCAGGTAACCGGTCTGGTCGGTTAGCATCCAGATGTCCCAGACGTCCCGGGATTCGGGCTGGAAGGTGTCGAGCCACTGCCAGGACCGGCCCCCGTTCGCCGTGACGCCCGGGACGCCCCGGCCGAGCCACATCCAGCCTCTTCCCCCCGGTCGGAAGAAGATGCCGTTCAGGTAGCCACCGAAGTCCAGGGTGGCCTCCTGCCACGTTACGCCCCCGTCCGTGGTCCTGAACAGCACCTTTTTCTGCTGTCCGGCGCCGGGCTGGCCGACGCACCCTGCCCACCCCTCCGTTTCGCTCACCAGGTGAATCGCCGCAGTACCAGCCGTGTTGCCTGTGCAGGGCGAGACCAGGGGCTTCCAGGTGGCGCCGCCGTCTTGGGTGGCATAGATGGGACCCTCAATGTTCCAGCGGTTCCCTTCCGTAGCTGTGAGAGCCCATCCCACGGAGGCGCCGGCAAAGGTGGGCACAGCGTATCCGGAAGCGGTGGCTTGCCATGTCCGGCCGCCGTCGGTGCTCCGGAGGAGCCCTTGGGCCGTAGAAGCCCACGCCCCGCCCGGGACGACGGCCAGTTCGCCGACTCGCTCAGCGCCCCGGTACACTTCCCTCCAATGAACACCCCCGTCCTCCGTCAATGCGATGACATAATCACCGCACCGAACGGGGCAGCCTGCCTGGCCCGCGATCAAGCCCTTCTGCTCATCCCAGAAGGCGATGGCATAGGGGGCCAGGCCCTCCGACTGACCGGGAGCGGGCGCCGGGGCGGGAGTCGGAGCCGGTGCCAGAACCGGAGCCGGGGGCGGGGTGGGCGCCGGCGTCCTGGCGGCGCACCCGGCGACCAGTAAAGCTATCGCGACCGACGAGGAAATCAGGCGTTTCACTCGGCGACCCCTTTCTTTGCTTACGGCGTTCATGGTATTAGAACGAGGGATCTCGGGGTCCGGTTGCGCGCAGACGCCGAGGAGTGTTACTTCCTCAGCGTCAATATTACCGCAGCACGGCGGCCGTAATAGCGGGCTGCGCCCAGACCTGAATCGCCGTGGCAGCCGCGAGCAACAGCAGTGCGGGTACGGTGAGGCGCTTGATCTCCACCCAGGCCTCAAAGGTTGCCCGCTGCAGGCTCGCCACCCGCACGCCCCGAAACAGCCAGTAAAGGGGAGCGCTCAGCACAAAGGAGATGGCCGTCACCTCGAGGAGGGCATGGGGCAGGCCGCTGGCGGCCAGCAGCACCGGCAGCGGCCCGGGCGCCTGCAGCCCCACCGCACGGGCGCCCGCCGCCAGGCCGGACGCCCGGTAGTACATATGGACGACCAGCTGCGCCCCAACGGCCAGAACCGCCAGGTACTTGAGCAGGGCCAGCCCCGCCGACACCCGGCGCCCGGGGTGAAAGGCGGCGAACCAGGTCAGTCCCAGCCCGACCGCCACGGGCACCAGCCCGGTCACAAAGAACGTGGCCGCCAGCCGCAAGTCGCCGGCGGCGTTGGCCGGCAGCCAGCCGGTCAGGCGGGCGTAGAGTGCAGCGACGGACAGGCCGCCCGGGAACGTCCACCAGCCGCCCGCCATCGCGGCCGTCAGGGCACAGAACGCCAGTACAGGCATCCAAACCAGCTTCCGGTACACCCCGTTGCTCCCTCCTCCTGCACCGACGGACTACAGGTGAGAACTATTCAACAGGGAGCTATCCAGAATCCTCCAATTCGGGTTACGAAGTAGCCACCCGGGGGAGCGATGCCAGTTTGGCCGCGGCCGGCTGGCTGCCCGAGGCCATCCGGCCCAGTTCGGCCGACCGCTGGGTCGCCCGGGCGACGGCCCGGACCAGCGCCTCGGCAAACCCGGCCTCGTGGAGCACCTGCAGGCCGGCCATGGTCGTGCCGCCCGGCGAAGTCACCTTCTGCCGCAGCGATGCCGGGTCCTCCCCGGTCTCGGCCAGGGTCCGGGCGGCGCCCAGCAGCGTCTGCACGGCGAGCTCACGGGCCACGTCGACCGGCAGCCCTACGCCCCGGCCGGCTTCCACCATCGCTTCGATCATCAGGTAGATATAGGCCGGGCCGCTGCCGGAGAGGCCGGTGACGGCATCGAGCTGAAATTCCGGGACTTCGACGACCCGGCCGACGGCGCCCAGAATCGCCCGGCAGACCAGGCGGGCTTCATCGCCGGCGCCTTCGCCCAGGGCGATGGCCGTGGCCGATTCGCCGACCTGGCAGGACGTGTTGGGCATCGCACGAACCACCTGCACGCCCGGTGCCACCCCGGCGGCCACGAACGCCGTGCTCACGCCCGCCGCGACCGAGAGAACCACCTGTCCCCGGGTGGTGTAAGGCCGGATTTCGCTGAGCAGGTCGGCCACATCCTTCGGCTTGCACAGGACCACCAGGATATCCGCCTCGGCAACCAGGTCCGCCTTGCTGGCTGCCGCCCGCACGCCGTACCGCTTGTGAAGGGTCTCGAGACGCTCACGGTTGGAACGGTTGGCAACGATCAACTGCTCAGGTCGAACAACACCGCCTTGAATCAGCCCGCGCATCAGCGCTTCGGCCATGGATCCGGCCCCCAGGAAACCGATCGTCTTGCCGTGGAGCATGCCTTATCCCTCCCTTTTCCCGAGAAAAAAGAAAACCCTCCGCGCCTTCCGTACAGGAAGGGCGGAGGGTTCAGCCTCCGTGGTACCACCTTCGTTGATCCTTTCGGCGTATGCCGAAAAAGACCCACTCGTTAACCCGAGTCCAACAACCCGGGGACGCAGGATAACGGGCGGCCGGCCCGGTCGACTCTTCGCCGACGGCTCAGGGGTGGGTTCGGGCGGCCTTTGCCGTTCCGGGCTCACAGCGCCGTGCATACCGCACGGGCCCGGACTCTCTGGCGGCGTTTACCTGCCTTACTGATCCCCATCATCGCTGATGTGCTGGTATTGATATGCATAGTAGCACCGCTTTGCCATCGGGGTCAAGGGGGATTTTGCATACTTTCCTGTAGCTTAAGCTCTCAGACCCCGGAGCTTGCGGCTGACCTCCAAAAACTCAGCGTTCAGCCGCTCTTTATCCGCCTCGGGCGGCGCCGCCAACTGGGCGGAAAGCTGGGCGAGGCGCATTTCCAACAAGATGCGCTGAGCTTGCCGGTCATCGTCTTCCTGGCGCCGTCCCTGCTCCTGAAACGCCGCATACCCGCCGCCGAAGGCCGCCAGCTTGCCACCCCCGACGCTGATCACCCGAGTGGCAATCCGCCGAAGCAGGTACCGGTCATGGGAGACCAGCAGCAGCGTGCCGGGATAGTCGCCCAGGGCCTCCTCCACCCGCTCGCGGGAAGGCAGGTCGAGGCCGTTGGTCGGCTCGTCAAGCACGAGCATATCCGGGGCCGCCAGCAGAATCTTCGCCAGCGCCAGGCGGACTTTTTCGCCGCCGCTGAGCACTGCGACGGGCTTGAGCACATCTTCGCCGGAGAAGAGCAGGCAGCCCAACAGGGAACGGGCGTAGGCCTGATCCATCAGCGAACTCCCCGTCGCCTCCACGAGTACCGTGTTGGCCGGGTTCAGGGTCTCCATCTCCTGGGCCAGATAAGCGGTGCGCAGGGGCGAGCAGTAGAGGCGGCCTTCCGTGGGGGTCAGGGCTCGCAGCAGGAGCCGGAGCAGGGTGGTCTTGCCGGCGCCATTGGGCCCGACGATGGCCACCCGGTCGCCCCGCTGCACGTAGAAACCGGCATGCCGGAAGAGCCAGCGAGCGCCATCGTACGTGAAGCCGAGGTCTTCGGCCAGGATCAGGTTGCGGGCGCTGCTGCCGGACTGATCGATGCGCAGGTGTATGGTTCGCGCCTCCCGTGGCTTGTCGACCTTCATGCGCTCCAGCCGCTTCTCCATGTTCTTGACGCCTTTCCACAGGTCGCGGGCGGCGTCCTTGTTCATGCCGAGCTGGTATTTGCCTTCTGTCCGGGGCGGCTTGTCATGGTGGGCCTTGACGGCCCATGCCATCTGGCGGCGGATCGCTTCTTCAATCCGCTTCTTCTCCCGGACGTAGTTGCGATACTCCTCCCGGGCCCGCTCCAGTTCCATCCGTTTGATCTGCGCGAAAGCCGTGTAGTTGCCGGGGTACTCCCTGACCTTGCCGTTCTCCATCTCCAGAATGCGGGTGACGACCCGGTCCAGGAAGTAGCGGTCGTGGCTGACGACCAGCACGGTGCCCCGGTAACCGGCGAGGACGTTCTCCAGCCAGGCCAGGCCCTCGGTATCCAGGTGGTTGGTGGGCTCGTCGAGCAGCAGCAGGTCCGGCTGGCCCGTCAGGGCCCGGGCCAGGGCGGCGCGGGTCTTCTGCCCGCCGCTGAGCGTTGCCGGGGTCTGCCGCAGCATCTCCGGAGCGATGCCGCAGCGGGCCAGCAGGGCGTCGTCAGGTGCGGCGCCGATTTGCTCGCCCAGGGGGCGGTCAGGGGCGAACGGGGATTCCTGACTCAGGTAGGCGCGGGCGAGACCGTCGGTCACCCAGGCGACGGTGCCGCCATCGGCCGAGAGCGTGCCCGCCAGGATCTTCATCAATGTAGATTTGCCGCAGCCGTTGGCGCCGACGAGCCCGAGCCGCTCGCCGCCGGTAAGGTGGAAGGTGACCCCGGTCAGGACCGGGGCGCCCTGATACTCTTTCGTTACATCTCTTACTTGCAGGACCATCATCGAGAAGGCCGCCTCCTTTGTATCGGGCGGCCCCGCCGGGGGCAGACAAAAAGACCACGGGGTCGTTTCCCGTGGTCTGATAGCACCATCGTGCCGCAGACGGGACCGGCCTTGCTGGGTGGCAACCGGCACGCCGAAGCGACGGTCCTTCTCAGACCGCGGGCGGTGCGGGTCGCCGGTATCCAGTTAGCGCGCGGTCGTTTTCCTCACGTCTGCGTACCTCCGCCTTTGGCCGTAGTCTCGGCATTACTGTAATCGCAGGGGGTCAATTCTGTCAACGGGGTTCCTTCAATCGGCGTAATTCACGGCTGACAGCGATAAACTCCAGGTCCAGCCGTTCCTTCTCCTCGGGCCCTGGCGCCGCCAGGGCGGCCGACAGTAGGGCCAGGCGGGTCTCCAGGAGCAGGCGCCGTTCGTCGTCGGGCGTGGGTTTGCCCCGGGTCACGAACTGGGCATACCCGCCGCCGAACATCTCCAGGCGCCCGCCGCTGATGTGAATCACCTTGGAGGCGACCTTCCGCAGCAGGTAGCGGTCGTGCGATACCAGCAGCGAGCGGGCGTAAGCCTGATACAGGGCGGAGTCGCCGGTCGCTTCTCTTAATACGGTGTTTGCAGGGTTGAGATGCTCCATCTCCTGAGCCAGGTAGGCGACCGCCCCGGTATGCGGCCAGGATCTCTTCCAGCCAGGCGAGGCCTTCGGTATCCAGGTGGTTGGTCGGTTCGTCAAGCAGGAGCAGGTCCGGCTTGCCGGCGAGCGCCCTGGCGAGGGCCGCTCGGGTCTTCTGGCCGCCGCTCAGCGTTGCCGGCGACTGCGTCAGCAGCGCCGGGGTGATGCCGCAGCGGGCGAGCAAAGCAGCATCAGGTCTGGGTCCGATCTGGTCACCGAGCGGGTGGTCGGCATCAAACTGAGCCTCCTGGCTCAGGTAGGCGCGAGAGAGGCCGTCGGTCACCCAGGTTACGGTGCCGCCATCGGCGGGCAGGGCGCCCGCGAGAATCTTCATCAAAGTCGATTTGCCACAGCCGTTGGCGCCCACCAGGCCAACCCGTTCGCCGCCGGCCAGGTGGAAGGTGACCCCGGTCAGGACCGGGGCGCCCTGAAATTCCTTGGTTACGTCGCGCACTTGCAGGACCATCATGGTGTAAGTCGCCTCCAGGGCCGTTCACGCCTGCGCGGGCACAGCAAAAGACCACGGGTCAGTTCCCGTGGTCCCTGGTTTGCGCGCGGTAAACACGTGCATAACGCAGACGGAACCGGCCTAACTTGCGCGGCGAATAGAGTGTCGCCGCCGAATGCAGTTAGTGCGCGGTGGTGTTGATCACGTCTGCGTACCTCCGGCTTTGCCTGAAGAATTGTCTACATCGTATCTTCAGGGGGCCGGGGCTGTCAATCGCGGATTGCCGGGCGAGGCGCCTTCGTAGCGGCATCGCCTACTGCAGCCCGGCTTTCCGGCGCAGGGCTTCCGGATCCGCAATCACGATGCGGCGCTCGTCGAAGGCCACAATGCCCAGGTCCTGCAGTTCGCCCAACACCCGGGAGACGGTCTCCCGGGCCGTGCCCACGAGGCGAGCGATTTCGTGGTGGGTCAGTCTTACGCCGAGGCGCAGCCCGCGGCCGTCGCCGCAGTCGTGGCCAGTTCGCCCGTGCCGCTCGGCCAGCCGCACCAGCTGGCGGAGCACCCGCTCACGGGCGCCCAGGAAGATGGCGTCGTCCAGCTGGCCCGCCGTCGCCCGGAGCTTGCCCGCCAGCACCCGGCAGACCTTCAGGGCAATGCCGGGATGCGTCAGCAGCAGCCGCTCGAAGGCGGAGGCGGGAATCACGGCGGCCCGGGTCTGGCCCAGGGCCTGGCCCCAGGCCACGGACGGGGCGGCATCCACCACGCCCATCTCCCCGCATACTTCCCCGGGGCCGACAATGTCGATGATCCGCTCGGCGCCGTCGGGGGTCAGGGTGAAGATCTTGATGGCGCCCTTTTCTACGAGATGGAGCCCGGGAGTGGGATCACCTTTGGCAAACAGCATGGTGCCGGCGGGGACGGTCCGCTGGACGGCAAGCGCCGCCAGGTCGGCGAGTTCACCCGGGCCCAGCCCTTGAAATAGCCAGTGCTGCGACAGGGAGAGCACGGCTTTTTTCCTCCCTTTGTGATGGCGGACACAAAACGCGGGGCCTTCCTTTGCCAAGATAGGCGCAAAGGGGGCATCATGCCATGCCGCGTTGGGTCGCCGTCGTCGCCGCTCTCTTCGTGACGTTCCTTTGGTCTACCTCCTACATCCTCAACAAATGGGCGTTTGCTGAAGGGATCCAGCCCTTTACGCTGGCAGGCCTGCGCTATTTGGTCGCCGCTTGTACGCTGGCGATGGTGCGGCGCCCCGGTGGCGCACGGACAGCGCTCCCGTGGTGGCAGTATGCCGCTCTGGGGGTGGCCGGGTATCTGGTGGCGCAGGGCTTCCAGTACGTCGGCCAGTACCACGTCACGCCTACCCAATCCGGGCTGATTCTGAACGTAGGCAATACGCTGCTGGTGCTGGCGGTCGGCCTGATCTGGCTCGGCGAGCGGCCCGGCGCCCGGCAGTGGCTGGGTCTGGTCATCTCGCTGGGCGGCGTCTGCCTGTTTTACTGGCCGCTGCAGTTGGAGGCCGGCAACCTGCTGGGCATTGGCATGCTGCTGCTCTCGGGCGCCGGGTACGCCGCACAGCTGACGGCGAACCGGGCGCTGCTCAGCCGCAAGGCGGCGGACCCGCTGAGCCTGGTGCTCTATCCGATGGCAACCGGCGCGGCCGGCATGATCGCCCTGGCGATTCTGTTGGAACCGTGGCCGGCCTTTTCGTGGAAGCTGGCGGCGATCCTGCTCTGGCTGGGCGTGGTGAACGGCGCCCTCGCGTTCTTCCTCTGGACCTGGTCGCAGAAGGCGCTCCAGGCCTTTGAATCCAGCGTGCTGAACAATACGATGCTGCTGCAGGTCGTTACGCTGGACGTGCTGCTGCTCGGCCGCCAGGTCGGCGTAAAGCAAGCGGCCGGCCTGATGCTGGCCGGCCTGGGGATATTGGCGGTTCAGGCGGCGGCCCGGCGGGGCGCACGGTGACGGTTCCGGATCAGATCCAGCAGCGAGTGCGGGTACTCTTTCATCGCCAGATGATGGAGCGCCACGATGAAGATGCCGTTGATCTGGGTCTCGGGCACGAACGGCGTAATGCCGATCAGAAAGATGATGAACATGATCAGGCCGGCCTTGACCGCCTTGCCGCGGCTGAGGATCAGGAGCCCGGCGGTTGTCTCCCAGGCGACGGCCACCATCCCCCAGAAGAGCGGGTGGGCGCCGATGATCTCCGTGAAGATGGTCCGGTAGAACGGGATGAAACTGCTGGCACCCAGTGCGGCGAACGCATTGGGGTTGGTGGCTACGAAGGTGGCGTTGACGCCCCAGGCCATCAGCAGATAGAAGAGCCCCAGGAAGATGCGGGTGGCGTTGGGCCGCCAGAGACTGAAAGCCAGGATTGCGATGTAGAAGATAAGGCAGATCAGGAACGGCGTCATGATCGTTCAGCCTCCAATCGAATGGATGATTCCGTTGGCAATGCGGTACAGCCTGTCCCCGTGGGCGGCCGTTTCGGGATCGTCGGTGGCCAGGATAATGGTTTGGCCTGCTGCATGCTCTCGGTGAAGCGTTCTTAGGAGATTCGCGAGGTCAGGCTCCATGTGGCTGTGGGTCGGATCGTCGAGCAGGTGCAGGGCGGGCCGGATCTCCGCCAATTCGGCGTCGGAGATGCCCGAGACCAGGCGCCCTTCGTAGTACAGGTCGCCGGCAGTGGGTCGGTCGAGCAGGCCGAGGATGCGCAGCAGGGTGGTCTTGCCGGCGCCCGCGGGCCCGACGATGGCCAGGAAATCCCCGGCGTAGATGCGCAGGGAGATCTCCCGGAGGGCCGTCACCTCGTCTGGAGCGCCGGCCCGGTAAACCCGGCTGATGCCGCAAGCCTGCATGAGCAGCTTGCGCATGGGTTTGGTCACCGGACTGCGGGCGCCCACCTGAGGGCGGCGGCCAGCAGTACCGCCAGATCCAGCGCCAGGCCGACCACCAGCCACGGGTGCCAGAATGCCGCCAGACCGAAGCCGATGAGTGTTTTCATGATGAGTGCCTCCTTCCGTCTGATGTTAGTCTAGCGGAGGGGGGTGAACGCGCGCTGAACAGGCGATGAAACCCCGCCGGGGGGGCGGGGCGCCGGCCCGGGGCGCCGGGGAGAATCGTCGGCAATCGAAGGCCGACGAGCGCAGGCGGCATTCGATTGCGGACGATTGACTGGCGTCCCTCGATCAGTTCCCCGTCACGCAGGTGGTCCAGTAACTGAAAAGGCCGGATAACGAAAGCGCAGCCGCCTTGGGCGGCATTTTCGTTATCCGGCGCAAAGCATCCGTTATTCTCTTAATCCAAGAGCCGCCGATACAGCGCCTGCGTGCGAGCCCCCGGCTCCAGCCCCAGTTCCTCGTCGAGCAGCCGGGCGATGGTCCGGTACTGCTGGAGGGCGCTGCTGCGGTGACCCAGGGCCGCGTATGCCTCCATCAGCCCGAGGTGTGCTTCTTCGTCCAGGGGATCGACCTGGATCAACAATTGTAAAAATTCAACAGCTTCGTCGTGGCGGCCCGCAGCACCGGCCCGGTCAGCCAGCTTTCGCACCGTCGCCTGATACAGGCGGCGGGCGTGCGTACGGGGCGCCTCGCACCAGGGGTAATCCAATCCTTCCAGCAAGTCGCCCCGGTACAGTGCGGCAGCCGCTCTCCACGAGGCCTCGTCGGCGGCAGCAGCCAGCCGCTGGAACCGGTCGAGGTCGCTGTGCACCCCCTCGCGGGCCATACGGTAGGCGCCGCCCGCGAAGGTAATCAGCCCCTCGCCTGTTGCCCCCAGCGTGCCCCGCAAGTTGTACAGCGTGGTATGCAGCAGAGTGCGGGCGGATTCGAGGTCCGCATCCGGCCACAGCGCCTCCAGCACCTGGTCGCGGGTGACAGGGCGGTCCCCGGACAGCACGAAAAAGGCAAGCAAATCCCGCGCCTTGACCGTCCTCCATTTGGAGAGGGGCGCTTCGGCCAGAGTAACGACCAGGGGGCCCAGGACGGCCACCGACAAGAGGGCCGGGGCCGGGCCCGGGGCTGGGCTCGGGGCCGCCACGCCGGGGCCCGGCCCCGGCGCCGCGCCGGGCGCCCCCGCCCGCACCAGCGACTGATAGGCCAGCAGTGCGCCGTCCCGCACGGCCTGATCGCTGTCGTGCAGCAACCCCCGGATCGCCGCGGTCGCCTCCTCACCCCCCGTGGCGGCGAGGGGATAGAGCGCCGCCCACCGGGTCCCCGCCTCCGGGCTCCGGGCCATCTCAAGCAATGCCGGCAAGGCGCGGGCGCCCATGCGGGCCAGCAGCTCCTGGCAGAACGGCGCCTCCACGCCCCGGGCCAGCGCATCGGCAATCAGCCCCAGGGCGTCCATTCGGGGCGAGGTCAAGTAGTGCACAAATCCTTCCGCCGCCGCATACGCCAGAGCCTGATCAAACGACCGGCGGGCCTCATCAAACCGCCCTTCGCCCCACGCCTTGCGGGCGAAGATCGTCAGCAGCGTATGCAGCCAGAACTTCGCCCCGATCGACGAAAAATAGGCGAACGCATTCCCAATCAGCCGCTCAGACGAAACCCGGTCGCCCCAGGCCAGCAGCGCCGAGGCCAGTACCATGCCCGTACACGCCTCCAGCAGGCGGAACTGCCCCCGCACCATGGCATGCGCCTCATCGGCCAGCTGCCTGAACGCAGGCATATTGCCCCGGGCCGCCTCCACCAGGGCCCGCTGACAGACGGCCGTCGCCGCGACCGGCACGTTGGCCGCATACTTGCGGTAGTACTGCTCAGCCTCCAGCAAATGCGCCTCCGCCTCATCGAGCCGGGCGCGGGCCAGCAGGACCATCCCATAGGTGAGATGCCCCATTGCCATGGCCGTCAGGTCCCCCCGGCCGGCCCGCGCCGCCAGGCACCGCTGAGCCAGCGCTTCCGCCTCCTCCAGCCGGCCCTGGTCGCGCAGCAGCAGCGCCTTGGAATGGGCGCCCGTCAGCTCCAGCATCGGGTCGATTTCGAAGGCCTGCCTGAACCACTCCGAAGCAAGCGCATAGTCGCCCAAGTTCATCTCAATCTCCGCCTGCAGCATGGCAACGGCGGCCATGAGCGGCCGGTCGCCCCGCCCCCGGGCGGTCTCCCAGAGCGCTGTAGCCCGCTCCCGGGCCGCGGGCGGATGGTCGACCAACAGCATGTGCAGCCCCTGAATCTCCAAATGCACCTGCTCGGCCCCCGGCTGGCCAACGGCCACATGGTGGGCGAACGCCTCCAGGCTGAGCTTACCCGCCAGCCATTCACCCACCAGCGCCGCCCCGATCTCCGGGACCACATAAGATGGCAATCCGGCCAAGACCCGAGCCGTCAGCGCCCCGCGCCAGCCGGCGGCACCGTGCTGCCGCCACATCTCCAATGCCAGCGGTAGGCCGCCGCCAAGCGCAAAGCATTCGCCCCAATCGCCGGCGCCCAGCCAGGCCTCCGCCTCATCGAAAGAAAAGGCGAGGTCGGCTGCCCGCAAACAAATTGCATCTGCCCCCAGCTCGACCGGGAGGGGCGCCCGGGTGCTCAGCACCAGATGCAGCGCAGGCGGCGCATAGCGATCGAGCATCGCCAGGAAATCGGCCAGCCAGGGTCGGCCAAACGCCGCGTCGAGGCCGTCCAGCGCCAGGACGGCCGGGGGCCGGGCCCCCGCCTCACCCGCCAGCTCAGCCGCCAGTTCCAGCGGATCCGCAAGGGCGGCCAATGGCGGCGCCCAGTCGGCCCACAACGCCCGGAACCCCGCAGCGACGTGCGCGGCAAATACCCCACCGTCCACATCCCGCTCATCGAGCCGGTAATAAACGGAGGGGATAGCAAGGCAGGGGAGCCACTGGGCCAGAAAGACCGTCTTGCCCGCGCCGGTCGGCGCCTGAAGGAGGGTCAACCGGGGCGGGCGGCAGGAACCGGTCAGCCGGGGGCGGGGAAGATAGTCGGCAGCAGCGGGCAGCAGCAACTTGCTTCGGAAGACCCGGTGCACGGGTGATCACCTGCCTGTTGCCGGACTATTCTTCCTGCACCCGAAAAACCCTGCTGATCAGCCCCAATAAGGTGCGGCATCGCCTTTCTTCTCCGTGACCAGCAGGGCGCCTTCGTTCGCCAGCCCCACAATCAGGGAGCGGGAGTCGCTGCCCGCCCACTGGAATGCGGCCTCCATGGCCCTGGCCACCGGTTCCTCATCGCGGTCGACAAAGGCGATGACGCTCGGCCCGGCGCCGCTCAGGGCCACGCCCTTGGCGCCGGCATCCTGAGCCGCCTGGAAGACCGACCGCAGCCCCGGCACCAGCGAAGCCCGATAGGGCTGATGGAGCCGGTCCTGCGTCGCTACGCCGAGCAGATCGACCCGGCCCTGAGCCAGGGCGGCCACCAGCAAGGCCGTCCGGTTCAGGTTGTACACGGCATCTTTCATCGTCACTTCGGTGGGCAGAACGCCCCGGGACTTCTCGGTCTTTTTGCCCGTAATGGGCAACTCCGGCATGACGATCACGGCCCGCAGGGAACGGGGCGGATCGAAACGGACATGCAGCGGCCCCCGGATCTCATCCATGCACGACACGGTAAACCCGCCAACCATAGCGGGCGTCACGTTGTCGGGGTGGCCTTCCATCGCGACCGCCATGCGTAGCAGTTCCTCTCGGTCCAGGCCCTGGCGGCCCGTCATCTGCTCCACCAGGGCGTTGGCGCCCACCAGCCCGCCGACGATGGCGGCGGCACTGGAGCCCATGCCCCGGGCCACGGGAATCTCCACATGCTCCCGAATGCGCAGCCCGTACGGATGATATCCCAGCCGGTCAAAGACCTTGACTGCCGCCAGATAGACCATATTGGCCTCGGGCCGTTCCAGCGCTTCGTGCTGCTGGTCGACCTCGATTACCACGTCGAGGATGCCCGTCTCTTCCATCTCAATTGTATTGCGCAGTTCCAGCGCCACGCCCAGCGTATCAAAACCCGGGCCCAGGTTGGCGCTGGTGGCAGGGACGGTGACCTTGACCATGGAGGGCCTCCTCTCAACTTGCCTAGGGGAACTGTTCGATTGCGCAAAATACTATGAACAATAACGATTATGCCGTAGTCTTATACGATAGGTTTTCACGGCGAGGAGGCGCTTGCGCATGGGGTAAAGCGTACCGTATCGGCCGCAATCATCCTGATTCTGAAACGGATCCTGCTCTTCCTTACCATCAGCGGTTTTGCGACAGCGGTCATCTTCCTGCGGGCGGGCGTCATCGCCAAGCGCGGCGATCTGCCGGACTTCGCTTCGAACCGTTATTGGCCGGCCCTTACGCAGTACCTGAACCATCTGCTGCACGGCACCTTTGGCGTCGTCTATCAGGAGCCGTCCCTCAAAGGCGGGGCGCCGCTGGCCTCCCCCCTCGGAACGAGGATTGGCACGCAGCTGTGGGACTACCTGCCGACGTCGCTCACCCTGCTGGGCAGCGCATTGGTGGTCAGCATTGCCCTCGGCCTGCTCGGCGGCCTGCTGGCCAGCCGGTTCGCCCGCCCGGGCGCCCGCCGGGCCACCGGTACGATCAACCTGCTGCTGCTCTCGCTGCCGGATCTGCTGCTAATCTTCTTCGTGCAGTGGGGCCTGATCAAGCTCGGCCAGGCGACGGGTCTGAACCTGCTGCCGCCCTACGGCGATTGGCGCGGCGGGCTGACCCTGCGGGCCGCCGTCCTGCCCGTGCTGATGCTCAGCCTCTTCCCCGCCGCCTACCTGGCCCGCATCGCCGCCGCCGCCTTTGACGGCGTCTTCCGGACGGACTACATACGCACCGCCAGAGCCAAGGGCGTCCCCGACCGCACGGTCACGTGGGGCCACGCCTTCCGCAACGCCATCATCCCCATTCTGGCGGCAATGCCCGCCGTGACGGGCATCATGATCTCCAACCTGGTGATCGTCGAATATGCCATGAACATCCTCGGCGTCGGCTGGTGGATGGCCTGGCAGGTCGTCATTCCGGCCAAGCCCAGCATCGTCGTCCAGTATCCGTCGCCCAACATCATCGCCAGCGTCACCATCTGCCTGGCCGCTGTCTTCGTGGTGGTCGACACCGTGGTCGATCTGATTCTCCTGCGGCTCGACCCCCGGGTCCGGACAGCCCGGCAGGAGACGGACGCTGAACTGGCGGCAGCGGTTATGGAGCACGGCCCCCGCCCAAGTTTGGGCGAACGCCTGTCGGACCTGTGGCAGGCGCTGGCGGAGACGATCACCTCTATCCGCCTGCCCGGGCGGGAGACGTGGCACCGCATCGCCCGTTCCTACCGCGACAATCTGCCGCTGACCCTGGGCACCATCATCGTGGGCGGCCTGGTGTTCGTGGCCATTTTTGCGCCCCTGCTGACCGCCCGGGGCCCGGAAGAAGGCGTTGCCATGATCACGCTCAAGGACGGCAGCTTCAAGGTGCCGCCCTTTCCGCCGGGCACCCCCACGCTGCCCCTGGGCACGGACATCAACGGCCGGGACGTCTGGAGCCGGGTCGTGTACGGTGCCCGCTATACCCTGCTGATTACCTGCCTGATCGTCCCCCTGCGGATGCTGATCGGCGTCCCGCTGGGGCTGGCGGCAGGCTGGCTGCGCGGGCGCTGGGAATCGTTCGTGACCTGGTCGGCGACGGCGCTGGGCGCCATACCGGCGGTGATCGTCCAGGTCGCCTTGATTCTGGCGATCTTTTCGCCGCCCAGGCCGGGCAGCGTCGTCAACCCGGGCGGCAACGAGCCCGGCCCGTTCCTGGTCCTGTTCATCAACTGCCTGGTTCTGGTGATTATGGGCTGGCCGCGCCTGGCTGAGACCGTCCGCCTGATGTCCCGCGAACTGGCCGCCCGCCCCTTCGTCGAAGGGGCCCGGGCCGTTGGCGCCGGCCCTGCCCGCGTGATGATCCGCCACATCCTGCCGCACCTCGGGCCAACGCTTGCGGTGGCGGCGGCAGCCGAAGCCGCCTGGGTGATGATGCTGCTGGTCCATATCGGCGTCTTCGGGGCCTGGCTGGGCGGCGCCGGCGCACTGGAGCGGAACCGCATGATCGGGCAGGGCTTGATCTCTCGCATCCCGGACTGGAGCCAGATGCTCGCCTTCCCCGTCAAGAGCCTGTGGTTCACACCGTGGGTGCTGCTGGCGCCCGCCGTCGCCTTCGTGATCGCCATTCTCGGGTTCAACCTGCTGGCCGAAGGGATCCGCCGGGCCGAGCAGCGGTTCTCAGCCTAGGACAACCGCTTCCAGCTTCGCCAAATCGGCGGGCATCTTCTGCGGCGCCTCGGAGACCCGAATCGCCGTATCCGGATCCTTCAAACCATTGCCCGTCAGGACGGCGACCACCCGGGGGCGCCGCTTGTACCCGGTGAAGGGCCGGTGCTTGGGCGCCGGCGCCGCAATGCCGTCGATGCGGCCGTCGGCCACGTCGCCCTCGAAGTAGCCCAGCCGGCTCAGTTTCATGAGGCCGGCCAGCGATGCGCAGGAGGCCGGCTCCGCGAAGATGCCTTCGGCAGCGGCGATGCGCCGGTAGGCCCCAAGCATCTCCTCGTCGGTGACGGACCAGAAGGCGCCGCCGGATTCTTTAATCGCATTGATGGCGCCCTGCCGTGTGGCGGGGCGTCCGATTTTAATCGCCGTGCCCACGGTATGGGGATCGTCCACTTCGCCGCCATGGACGAGCGGCGCCGCCCCGCTGGCCTGGAAGCCGAGCATGCGGGGGCCGGGGGCCTGGCCGCCGCCGAACTGATGCTCCACGGCCCCCACGCCGGCTTCGACGTATTCCTTGAAGCCCATCCAGTAGGCCGTCACATTGCCGGCGTTGCCGACGGGAATGGCCAGGAAGTCCGGGTGGGCGCCGAGGGCGTCGACGACTTCAAAGGCGCCGGTCTTCTGCCCCTGCAGCCGGTATGGGTTGACGGAGTTGACCAGGGCGATTTCGGGGTGGGCGGCGGTCAGCTCGCGCACCATGCGCAGGCCGTCGTCGAAGTTGCCTTCGATCTGGATGGTCTTGGCGCCGTACATGAGCGCTTGGGCCAGCTTGCCCATGGCCACGGCGCCGTCGGGAATCACCACGAAGCAGGGCAGCCCCGCCCGGGCGGCGTAGGCCGCCGCCGATGCACTGGTATTGCCGGTCGAGGCGCAGATGACCGCCTTGGCGCCGGCCTCCATCGCTTTGGACATGGCCATGGTCATGCCCCGGTCCTTAAAGGAGCCGGTCGGATTGAGACCCTCGTATTTGATATAGAGGTCAATCCCAAGCTCCTCGCCCAGTCGCGGGCAAGGAATCAGCGGAGTGTTGCCCTCCTGCAAAGTGATGACGGGAGTCCGGTCGCTCACCGGAAGAAAATGACGGTATTTATGGATGAGACCTTTCCAAGCTGCCATGGGACAACACCTGCCTAAGCTGTTGAATTGGGGTCAGTGGGAAGGGGACATAGCCGTTTCGTTTCCGTGGAATTCCGTGTTTTCCGTGTCCTCCGTGGCAAATTCCTGTATCGCCCGATTTGAAAGCTGAAGCCGGACTGCTGAGCTAAAGCAGCCCGGCTTCCTAGCGCTACTCTTTCTTACCCGAAGCCGCCTTGCGCGCGGCCTCGTCGATCACCTTATCCCGAATCTCACCAGAAGCCAGTTCCACGAAGGACTCAAAAGCCATCGGCCCCAGGTCGATCTGCCCACGCCGGCGGACGGCCACGGCCCCGGCCTCGGCTTCCTTGTCGCCGCAGACGAGGATGAACGGCACCCGGGCCAGCTCCGCCTCCCGGATCTTCTTGCCGATCTTCTCGTTGCGCTCATCGATCTCCACCCGCAGGCCGGCGGCCTTCAGCTTGGCGACCACCGCCGAAGCGTACTCGAAATGCCGGTCCGTAATGGGCAGGACCTTCGCCTGCACAGGCGCCAGCCAGGCCGGGAAGACGCCGGCGAAATGCTCCGTCAAAATGCCGATGAACCGTTCCAGCGAGCCCATGATCGCCCGGTGAATCATCACCGGCCGGTGCTCCTTGCCGTCCTCGCCGACATACGTCAGGCCGAACTTGATCGGCAGCTGGAAGTCGAGCTGCACCGTGGCGCACTGCCACTTGCGGCCCAGGGCATCTACCACGTCAAAGTCGAGCTTCGGGCCGTAGAAGGCGCCGTCGCCGGGGTTCAGTTTGTAGACCCGGCCCATTCCATCCAGGGCCTGGGCCAGCGATGCCTCGGCCTGATTCCATAGTTCGATCTCGCCCATGAAATCCTCGGGCCGCGTGGAGAGCTTGATCTCGTACGGCAGGCCCAGCGGCTGGTAGATGGCGTCAACCAGGCCGATGACCTCCCGGATCATCTCCTCGATCTGATCCTGGCGAACGAACAGGTGAGCATCGTCCTGGTGCAGGCCCCGCACCCGCATGAGGCCATGCAGCGTGCCGGAGGACTCATATCGGGAGAGCGGGCCGTACTCGGCCATTTTGATCGGCAGGTCGCGGTAGGAGCGCAGTTCGCTGCGGAAGACCACGCAGTGGCCGGGGCAGTTCATCGGCTTGGTGGCAAAGTCCTGATCTTCCGAGCGGATCGTAAACATGTTCTCCCGGTAGTGGTACCAGTGGCCGGACTCCTCGTACAGCTTCGACGAGAAGATCCACGGCGTGCGGACTTCCTGGTAGCCCAGGGCAGCCTGCAGGCCGCGGCTCCAATTCTCCAGCTCCCGGTAGACCTTGTAGCCCTTGTCGAGCCAGAAGGCGAAGCCCGGGGCCACGTCTTCAAACCGGAAGAGGCCCAGCTCGGGGCCGATCTTGCGGTGGTCGCGGCGCTTGGCTTCTTCGAGCTGGAACAGGTACTGCTCAAGCTCCTGCTTCGACTCGAAAGACGTGCCGTAGACCCGCTGCAGCATCTTGTTGGCCTGGTTGCCTTCCCAGTAGGCGCCGGCGATCGAGAGCAGCTTGAACGCCTTGATCCGCCCCGTCGACGGCACGTGGGGGCCGGCGCAGAGGTCCGTCCACTCGCCCTGCGTGTACATCGAAATGTTTTCGCCTTCGGGCACCTTGTCTACCAGGAGGATCTTGTACTCCTCGTTCTTCTTTTCATAGAAGTCCTTGGCGTACTCCCGGCTCACTTCCGACCGGACGATCGGATAGTCGGCGTCGATGATGCGCTGCATCTCTTTTTCGATATCGACCAGGTCGTCCGGCGTAAACGGCCGGGGCATGTCGATATCGTAATAGAAAGAGTCCTTCAGTGCCGGGCCGACCGTCAGCTTCGCATCCGGGAAGAGCCGCTTGATCGCCTGGGCCATAATGTGCGTGCTGGTATGGCGGAAGACCTCGCGGCCGTCTTCGTCCTTGAAAGTGAGCACCTGCAGGGCACAGTCATGCTCCAGCTTGGCGCCCAGGTCGACTACGTTGCCGTCGATCCTGGCAGCGAGAGCCGCTTTCGCGAGGCCCTTGCCGATCTGCGCGACCGCATCGGCCACGGAGATCCCCTGCTCGTACTCACGAACGGATCCATCAGGCAGTGAAACTTTCACGACGGACATCTTCACGATCCCCTTTCCTTATCACTCAACAGCCTGGTTGAAAAACAAAAAGCCCCTCGTCCCACAAGGGACGAGAGGCAATGCTCCCGCGTTTCCACCCTACTTCCCGGGGGCATGGCAGCACCCCGGCTCGTATGCGCGATATAGGGCGCCCCCTTCTCCCTTATCGGGCTCGCTGACCCGTTTCGGAAGACGGCTGTGGGGTGGTTTCCCGCTGGCCTTGGCTCGAAAGCGCTTGCACCCGGTGGCGCTTTCTCTCTGGAGAGTTTGCCGGCGGTGTTGTCCCCGTCATTGCCGATGATCTTTGAGCTAATGTACCACCATGCAGCCATGCATGTCAAGTTCTACTTGCCTGCTTCTTTGTCGAGGAATTTGGCCACCCGTTCCTGATCCAGCGGTGCGTAGACGCCCCGCGACCAGGCAACCTGGTTGCCTTCGCTGTCGCGGGCTTCGGCCCGGGCGGCGATAATGCGGGAGTTCTGCTTGACGATCCAGGCCGAGAAGTAGTAGGTTTGTCCGACGCGCAGGGGCCGGCGGTATGTAACTTCGAGCTTGCGGGTGACGGCTAGCTGGAGCTGTGCGTAAATCAACTGGCTCATCACTTCGTCAAGCGCGGCGGCCACCACGCCGGCGTGGGCCACGCCTGGGGCGCCCTGAAACTCTGCGATGGGCATGAACTCGGCTTCCGTGCGGTCGCCGACCAGCCGGACGTTGAGCCGCAGGCCCAGCCGGTTCTCCTCGCCACAGCCGAAGCACTGCCAGTGCAGGCCCTGCAGGTGGTTGCGCTCATAGGTATTGGGTTCGGTCATAACGATCGAGCTCCTTTCGGCGCGGGTCCCTTACACAGTATTTTACTATACGGGCGGGTTGTACGGAAGCGCCGTGCAAAGCGCAATCAGTTCGGGCCGCTCGGCTGACCCTGCAGGATCCGGCTGATCTGTTCGGCGGGTGCCGGGCGCCCGAACAGGAAGCCCTGTGCGCGCCCGCACTGGAGCTTGCGCAGCACCGCCGCCTGCTTATCCTGCTCCACCCCCTCGGCGACCGTCTCCAGCCCCAGCGTAGCGGAGAGGTCGGCAATGGCCTGCACCACAGCGGCGTCTTTCGCATCGTTGCCCAATTGCTCCACAAACGACCGGTCGATCTTCAGAATATCGGCGGGAAACCGACGGAGATATCCGAGGGAAGAGTATCCCGTGCCAAAGTCGTCGATGGCGATCAGCACACCGAGGCGCCGCAGCGCCGCCAGCGTCCGGAGCGCCGCGTCTGCCCCATCGACAAATACGCTTTCGGTGATTTCGAGGATCAGCGCTGACGGCTCCAGCCGGCACTGCCGGAGAACCCGGGCTACGTCCCTGACGAACGTGGGGTCCAGCAGCTGCCGTGGAGAGACGTTCACCGCCATTTTGACCGGTCCGCCCCGGCCGGCTTCCCGCCACTGTACGGCCTGGCGGCAGGCCTCCTGCAGCACGAACAGGCCCAGGGGCACAATCAAACCGGTCTCCTCGGCCAGGGGAATGAACGTGTCGGGCGCCAGCAGACCGCAGCGCGGGTGCTGCCACCGGACCAGCGCCTCTACGCCCGTCACCGTGCCCGTCCGCAGGTCGACAATCGGCTGATAGTGCAGCACAAACTCCTTGCCGTCCAGCGCCCAGCGCAGGTCGGCCTCCATATCGAGCCGGTGTACGGCCCGCTGGTGCATCTGCGGATGGTAGAGCGAAATCCGGCCTTTGCCCCGGCCCTTGGCGGCGTACATCGCCACGTCTGCGTTGCGCAGGAGTTCATCGGCGGTCTCCTCCCCCTGCGGGCTGACCGCCACCCCAATGCTGGCCTCGACAAAGACCTCGCGCCCGTCCACCGCCACCGGCTGCTGAAGCACCCGCTGGAGGGCATCTGCCGCAGCGGCTGCCTCCCGGTCGCCCGCCCCCTCCACCAGCACGGCAAATTCATCGCCGCCGAGCCGGGCAACCGTGGTGCCGCTGCCGGTGACCCGGAGCAGCCGGCCGGCCACGGCCATGATCAGCCGGTCGCCGGCCTGGTGGCCAAGGCTGTCGTTAACCGTCTTGAAGCCATCCAGATCCAAAAAGAGGACGCCCAGCGGGCTGCCCGTCCGCCGGTGGTTGACCAGGGCGGACTTGAGACGTTCATAGAAGAGCGTCCGGTTGGCCAGGCCCGTGAGGGCGTCATGGTAGGCCTGGTGGGCCAGCCGCTCGGTCAGCGCCGCCCCGGTGGCCAGCAGGCGGCTGTTCTCCCACAGGACGGCCGCCTGCCGGGAGATCACCGTGACGGTCACCACCAGCACCCCCGCGACCATGCTGAGGCCGGCGGCGTCCAGAATGCCTGCGGAGAGCAGCGCCCCGAATGCCACCATGAGGGCGCCGTACGGCAGCAATTGGCCGTACCAGGGCCGCACCGCCTTCTCAGCCGGGGGTGCCTGCAGGCCCGTCTCGACCAGCCAGGCGCCCCGGGCGCCCATGGCGATCATGGCCTGGGCCGCGATCCACAGCGTGTCGGGCCAGGCGCCCGCCCGGTACTGCCCATGGGTCTGCAGCAGGCTGTACGCCAGATCGCCCATGAGGGTGGTGAGCAGTCCCGCGGCAATCCAGCGCCCGGTCCGGGCTAACCGGCCGGGCCAGGCCTGCAGCGTCGCCGCGATGAACCCGAATAGAAGCAGCAGGTCGCCCGCCGCGTAGACGAGCGTCAACGTGTCGGGCGGGGCACCGGGGCTGACCGTGCTGCCGTGGAGGGCAAAGAAGTTCTGCAGGAGCATCCAGCCGCCGACCGCGACGGTCATGGCGTCCATGGCGACCACCGCCCACTCCCGGAACCCGGACGGGCGGCGCAACAGAGATAGGATGGCCCCGAGCAGGAACGGGTGGTGCACCAGATACAAAACCATGGCGGGCGACGGCGTGGGCGATGGCAGCGCAAAGAAATCGGAAAGGAACCCCAGCAGCTTCGCCGCGCAGTAAATGCCGAAGGCGGCGGCCAGCAGGCGCCAGCCCCGGCGCTCGCGCCCCGCTACGGTACCCAGGCCCCCGTTGCGCCATGCGAGCACGGTCACAACGGCCGGAACGGGAATGAGTCCGACCTCCCGCAGCCATCCGAGGGTGATCAACCCGCCCCGCTCAAGCAGTCCGGCAGCCACATGCAGAAGAAAATAGGCAGCAACTCCGATGAGTCCTGCCGTACCCCAGTCCGGGAGCGGAGTCCGATTGCCGGGCATCTTCGTGGCTGTCACGACGATCACCGTTCTCCCCATTTGGGAATTGTCCATATGCGAAATAGCGTATTTTTGTCTTTTTTCGCTGCTACTCCCTATAATCCCTGCTCTTGAAATCACAAGACATAGAAAAAGGGGGCGTAGACTTGTCTACGCTCCCTTGCAGGTGCGGGCGGATCTCAGTGCCCCAGGGTCGCCTGGCTGGTGTCGCCGGGCAGCGCGAGCGGCACGGTGCAGGTTTCGCAGCCGTAGCACATCCGCACGCGCTCTCCGAAGACGCCCTTGATGGTCTCGATCGACTCGTCCCGCTCCACGGACATGTCGGCATGCACGGTGACGGCTCGCGGCGCCAGGGTAATCAGGGCGGAGATCAACAGGTCCTCGTAGTTGACTTCGCTCTCCACCATCTCCACCACGAACTCCTCAAGATACTCGCTCTTGATCGCGCAGCCCTGGTCATCGACCAGCTTGAACGAGCCCTCGGGCCGAATCAGCACATGCACGTTGTCCATGCGGGGCTCCTGTACTTCCACAAAGTACTTCAGCAGCCGGACGAATTCCCGGTACTCCCGCTCCATCAGGAAATCGTCGACGGCCCGGTCGACCGCATCTTCCACTTCCTCGATGTAGTCGCGGAGCCGGAAGGTGACGAAGCCTTCGACCACCAACTCGTCGGCGCTCTCCAGGTAATCGCGCAGCCGGTGCAGGATCTGTGCCTTGCGATTTACCTTATACAGTTGGTTGTTTTCTGCCGGCGCGAGACCGCCGGCCAGATTCTTGCCCGTATACCGGGCGATCAGCTCCTGCTCATCGCGTGAGAAATAGTAGTAGGTGCCGTTAATCGTACGGCGGATCAGATCCTGCTCCCATCTCTCCACAATGACATCGGACAGCGCGCTGGCCACATAGTGGCGCAGTAAATTGCCTGCCTGATTTGGGGTGCCCGGGTCGCTGTCTACGCAACAGTCGAGAAAGGTGAAGCTCCCACGGTTCGATTGGCCGATGCGAATATTGACGCCCTCTTCCTGGAGAAACCGAAACTCGTCATCCAGACGCTGGCGGATGTCTTCGATCCCTTCGGCGGTCCCTATCGTGATCGCTTGCACGGCCGTTTCACCCCTCTTTGCAGGAAATCGGCCCCGAGCTCCGCGGACTTGTGTCCGCGAAATCTTTCTCGAAGCCGAGGGTATCTGCCGTACTAGTATATGACCCGCCGAAAAAGAGTTATACGACGGCCACAGCTATGGGGAGCCATGTTTCATCCACTTTTGGTAAATCGCGGCACAGCCGGATGAGAGCGCCTGCGCCACCTTCTCGCGATAGGCCGCATCTGCCAGCAACTGCCGGTCCTGGGCGTTGCTGATGAAGCCCATTTCTACCAAAATGGCCGGCGCCTGGGTTTTAAGCACGGCGAAATCCTTGCGGGCAATTGGCGCCTCCTTGCGTTCGTGGAGGGGCCAGCGGCGGAGGATATCATCAAAGACGTAGGCCGCATCCCGCCCCGCCCGGCTCGGCTGGTAGAAGACGATCATGCCGCGGCTGTCGCCGTTTTGCGTGTGGTTGACGTGCAGGCTGAGCATGAACGCCGCCCGGCAGTGGTTGGCGACGCGAATCCGGTAGTTCAGGTCGCGGCGCAGGTGGCCGCCGTCGAAGGTGCCGCCGAGGGCGACGTCTTCCTCGCGGGTCAGCACGACGGGAATCTTGTAGCGCTCCAGGTACTTTTTTGTACGCAGGGCGACGTCAAGAACGACCTCTTTCTCCAGCAGGCCGGGCACGTTGGTACCGCCGTCCACGCCGCCGTGGCCGGGGTCGATCACGATGGGCGGCGCCTCCGGACACTGGGGCATCGCCCGGGCCGTCCGGTCCTCCCAGACGTTCCACCCCGCCACCCCGGTCATCACCAGCGCTGCCATGCCCGCTGCAAACAGGATGCGCCACCGCCGCCCGCCGCCCACCAGAACCGCCTCCCGGTGGACATGTATATGAGAAGGGACCGGCGGGTGATGCCCCCGCCGGCCCGTTTATTCCGCCTGATGGCGCTGGTATGCTGAGAGGCTGAGCAGGAAGGCCAGGAGCGTGACGACCGCCGAGGCGATGCACCAGCGGCAGATGGCGTAGATGACGAAGAACTCCAGGTAGGTGAGCCAGGCCGAGAAGAGGACGGCGGCCAGCGTTGCCCCGAAGAGGGCGAGGAGCATGACGTTCCGCCAGTCCGGCAGCCGGAGGGCCAGGACCGCCAGGGCAAGCATGCCCGTGTAGCCGACGGCGCCCAGCATGGGCACCGGAATGCCGGCGATCCAGGCGTACTGGCTGGTCTGGACCGTTTCGCAGCCGCCGCTGGTCCCGCAGATGGGCGCCACATCGGCCGTGTAGGCCCACGTCAGGTAGATGGAGATCCCCAGTCCGATGAGGGCGAGCAGGATCACGCCCTGGAGGCTGCGCTTGAGACTCACTTCTGGTTCACCGCCTGTTTGACCATGGTGACGACCGCGTCGTTGCTATAGCCCTTGAGGATCTTGCCGTTCAGGACGAAGGTCGGGGTCTGGTTGATGCCCATTTTGGCGCCTTCGGCGCTCTGCTGCTTGACTTTGGCTTCGTACTTCTTGGTGTCCATGCACTGGTTGAATTGGTTGGTGTCGAGGCCGAGATCCTTGGCCCAGGTTTTGAGCTGGGCCTGGGTCATGGTCGCTTTCTGGTTCTTGAAGAGCAGGTCATGGTAGGCCCAGAATTTGCCCTGGTCGGCTGCGCATTCGCTGGCTTCTGCGGCCCACTGGGAGCGGGGCGGGAAGACGAGGAGGTGCCGGTATTCGTAGCTGACTTCGCCTGCTTCAATGAGAGCCGCCAACTGCGGCTCGACCGTGGCTGCCGCCACGGCGCAGCCACCTCAGAGGTAGTCGCTGTACTTGATCAGCTTGACTTTGGCGGTCGCGGGGCCTTTGACGTTGCGATCGGCATGCACTTGAGCGTCGGTTTTGGCGCTGGCGTCGGCGCCGGAGTCTTTCTGCGACCCGATGATGTTGACGGCGATCAGCACGCCGACCGCGATGACGGCGATGCCGGCTACCCACCAGAGGGCCTGGCTGCCGCCCTTGCGGGGGGTCTTCTTTTTGGACATAGTATCGCTCCTTGTGTCGCTATGATCTCATCTAATGGTAAAAGACTGAGGGGATGAAATACAATAGGCTTTTGTAGTGGCGCACCGTGGCAAGGTTGGCAGGAATGGGTGGTGCGGTGGACGAATTGTGGGTCGGTCGTACATCTGAAGTGGGGTATGCATAGAGATGAGGACTTCACGAATCCTGCGGTACTGCGGTGTAGCCTTGACCCTGGCCGTTCTGGCGGTGGGCCCGTATTTGAAGGGGCTCTTTTTCTGGACCGAATTGCTGGTGGCCATTGCGGCCGTGAGCGCCGGGTTCGGGCTCTGGATGGTGGGGCGCCGCATGGAGGGCCTGTCGGCGGGGGTGCCGGGGGGCTGGGCGGGGGGCGCTTTGCTGGCCCTGCTGGCTCTGTATGTGCTGCAGTTCGCCTGGGCTGTGTATCCGCGGGGCAACCTGGATTGGGTCCTGCGGGTGGCCGCGGCCTGGTTTACGTATGTGATGGTGCGTGCCGAGTCGGGGCCCGGGCTGCGGCGCTGGCTGGGCTGGGTGTTTGTATTGAGTGCAGCCGGGGTAGGTGTGGTCGGCTTCCTTGAATTCACTGGCTATCTGCTGAAGGATCCAGAGATCACAAGGATGCTCTCCCTGGTGGGGGCAAAGGATCGCATGTTCACCACCTTCCAGTACCATAATGCAGCCTCAACCTATTTCCTGGCCGCCACGCTCGCTACCGCCGGCCTGGCCCTGGAAGATCTGAAAGTGTGGAAGCTAAGCGTCGCCGGCGCCCTCATGACGTTCCTCCAACTGGCCTTCTTCTTCACGGTCTCCCGGGGCGCCGTGGTGGTCCTGCCCATTGGGCTCCTCCTCCTCCTCGCCGGGCTTGAGGGTCGCCGGCGCTGGTCCGCGTTGCTGCTGCTGGCTGTGGCGGCGGCACCGATGGTCGTGGCCATGAAGAGCATCGGCGACTTTTCAGCGGCGAATAACTATGTCTCGGCGTTCAAGTGGATTGCTGCAGCTACCGCCGGAGGTGCCGCCGGCGCTACCGCATTGGCCTACTTCCTGCGGCTGCGTGGAAGACTCCAGGCCGCGCTGGCGGGCCTCGGGCTTGCTATGGTCGTAGCCGCCCTGCTGGTGATCCGCCCAGCGGAAGGTCTCCTGCCCAGCCAGGCTTTACGGCTCTTGGACATCAACTTCAAGACTGTCAACGTAGTGCTCCGCCTGATCTACGATGAGGATGCCCTGCGGATGGCCGCCGACCGACCGCTCGGCCGGGGCGGCTGGGGCTGGGACCGGGGCTACCGTCAATATCAGGAATTCAACTATGTCGCCCGCGAGACGCATAACCACTATGCTCAGACCGCTGTGGAAGCTGGATGGGCCGGCCTTGCTGCCCTCCTGGCTGCCTTGAGTGCCGCCCTGTGGGCCGCCTGGCGGAGCCGGGCCGAGGGAGGCACTTTGGGATGGGCGCTTGCGGCGGGTGCCGGCCTGATTGCCACCCACAGCGCCATCGAATTCAGCCTTTCGTTCGGCGCCATTTGGCTGCTGGTTTGGATTCTGCTGGCCGCCGCGACACAACCGGTTGCGGAGCCGAGCGCTCGGTTAGAGCGGCCCGCCCTGGTGGCCGGCGGCGCCGCTGCAATCGTCGTTGCGGTGCTTGCCGCACTGCTGGCCGTGGGCTCCCGCCTGACGGATACGGCAACTGCGCTGGCGGAAGCCGGGCAGCCAGAGGCGGCCAGGGCTGCGGCACAGAAGGCCGCCCGGTTCGACCGGTGGGGCTCGGAGCCACTCCTTGTGATCGGCGACCTGACGTCACTGGAGCAGGCAGCGCGGCTGGATCCCTATCACTCGGGGGCCCGGTTTAGGCTGGCCATCGCACGGGAGCTGAATAAGGACCTCGACGGCGCGCTCTCCGAAGCGAAAGCCGCTCTGGCCAAACATCCGATGGTAAACACGTACTACAGCAAGGTGGCCGACCTGGAAGGTACCCTTCTCAACGGCGCCCTGCACGACGGGCGTGTCGATGAAGCACGGCAGCGGGCAGCTGACCTGGTGACCCTTTACACGGACTTCATGGCGCGCAAGGCGGTGGCCGATCCCAAACAGGCGCTGTGGACTTCTGTCCCCAAACTGGCCATGTCGGCTGACTTCAAGCTGCGGGCCGGGCAGGCGCTCTTCCTGACCGGCGACGTCGCCGGGGCGGCGCCACTGCTGAAGGACGCTGCCAAGGTGGGCCTGCTGGGGTCGGAGGCTGACCTGTGGCTCTACGTTATCTACGAAAAGCAAGGCGACAAGAAGGCCATGGCCGCCCTGGAAACCAAGCCGTGGATTCGGTTCCGCAATGTGAACCCGATCTATAAGCTAATCCGTGAGTGGTGACCGGCAAGGAGGCGGTACTTGACATGACACAGCTCTATCCACTGGTTCTGCAGCCCGTCTTCAAGGAGCGCATCTGGGGCGGCCGGAAGCTGGAGCCGTTCTATGGTTCCACCTTGCCGGCCGGTGCGATTGGCGAGGCGTGGGTGTTGGGCGAGCACGACCAGGGCACCAGCGTGGTGCAGAACGGCCCCCTGGCGGGGAAAAGCCTTTCCGAGCTGCGGCAGGCGTTCGGTGCAGAGCTGCTGGGCGCCCGGGGCATGGCCTCCCCCAGCGGCCGGTGCCCGCTGCTGATCAAATTGCTGGACGCCCAGGACGACCTGAGCGTGCAGGTCCACCCGGCTGACGGTTACGCCGGCCTCCCCCCCGGGGAGCTGGGCAAGACGGAGATGTGGTACATTCTGGCCGCCGAGCCGGGCGCCCGGATTGTCTATGGCTTGCGCGACGGGGTGGATGCCGCCGCCTTTGCCGCTGCGGTGGCGAACGGGCGGACCCTCGAGACGCTGCGCTACATTCCCGTGCAGGCGGGCGACGTTTTCTACGTGCCGGCGGGGACGATTCACGCCCTGGGCCGGGGTACCGTCGTCGCGGAAGTCCAGCAGAGTTCGGATACGGTCTATCGGGTCTACGATTATGGGCGGACGGGGCTGGACGGGAAGCCCCGGGAGCTGCACGTGGAGCACGCCCTGCGGGTGACCCGGTGCGACACGCCTGCCCGGCCGTTCCGCCCGGCGGCACCGGAGCCCAATCAGTGGCAGACGCTGGTAGAAAGCGAGTTCTTCGCGGTGGCCCGGGCGGAGTGCCGGGGCGCCTGGGCCCAGGCGACTGCGAGCGATTCGTGCGATGCGCTGCTGGTGCTGTCCGGCGACGGCGCTGTGGTCTGGGGGACCGGTGAACGGGAGATTCTCGGGACCGGGGCGGCACTGCTGGTTCCTGCCGGGCTGGGCGCCTACGAGATCACGGGGAACATGACATTGCTCCGGTCCCGGGTGTAGGAGAGGGTCGGGGGCTTTGCACGGCGATGTGCGGAGCCCCTTCTTCTTATGCGTCATCACCGTCTCCCCCGAGACGGTGCCAGTAGGCCCGATCCTCCAGGAGCTTGATCACGCGCTCCTGTCCGGTCAGATCCCGAAGCGGCAGCAGATTGCCGACCTTCTTGCGCATGCCCTCCAGGCTCAGATCCTCCCGGTGGACAATCACGACCGTCACCCCACGCCTGAGGCAGATACCAAGCTTGATGATATCGCGAAACTCCTGTTCTTCAGCCTCTTGCTTGGTGAACCGCTCAGTCTCGTGGTAGTGCTGGGGGCCGTTGAATTCGAATGCCACGTCGGGCGGGTAAAACCGGTCAAGCTCCAACTGCCCTCCGGTCTGAGGATTGACCAGGAAAGCCGGCTTGTCATCGTCCTTGTAGTCCGTTCGGTCCACAAGCAGTGACAGGAATTCGCGCATCAGCGTCTCCCCGCGGTACCGGCCGCTCCTGACGCGCTTTCCCACCCTTCTGGCAGCAGTCCTGCTCCGAGCTGCCTGCGGATTTCTCAGGGTGACAACAATGGGTGTATTTTGGTGTTCCTGCTCGGCGCGGATCCACCCGTGCTGCGCCAGCTCCCTCATGGCCTGTTTGACGGTGTTCAGGCTAACTCCCGTGAGCCGGCGCAATTCGGCGTACGAGGTGTGTCCGGCAGCCCTCCGGCCCTTAGGCGTGAGCTGAAGTATGCCGTAAAGGAGCTTGGCCTGACTGCCGAGATTCGGCTGACCAAGCAGGTCGACCGGCAAGGATACGGTCTGCGCCGAAGCCCCGGGCCGGAGGATGGCTAAGAAACACCTGCCCGAGACAGAACACCAGCCGGCTCTGACCAGATGGTCCAGGCCCTTCAGGACGGTTTTGCGGCAAAGGCCGGTCTGTGCTTCCACGAGGGCCGGACGCATGGGGCCGGCGCACAAAGCCGCCCAAATCAGCTTGGCCGGGGGGATCAGCTCCGGGTCACACAAGAGACTGACCGGAATCTGGATCTTGACCACTTTGACGGACATGCTCGGAGTACCTCCGCGAATCAGGGTAGATAACACTTCGCCGGGCCGCACAGCCTTCCCTGGCACAGTTGTCAATTTATCCAAGTTTTGCCACGGACAGATCGTGTACCGATTGAAAACCGGACGCGGCGATACGCCGTTTTCGGTCCAAATGAGGGTCCAAATCCGGCTGCGGGGGGTCCCAACGGCCTTTCCACCCCAAAAACCGGGGAAAACAGCCCGTCACGTGGTTCAGTTGTGAATCCGTACAAGCTCCTGGCGGGCAAAAACGTGGATAATTTGACACCCCCCGCCAGTAGCGGGGCGCCCCGAGCCGGGGGGGGGGCAGACGCCGATCGCGGGGCGCCCCGAGCCGGGGGGGGCAGGCGCCGATCGCGGGGCGCCCCGAGCCGGGGGGGCAGGCGCCGCCCGAGGGGCGCCCCGAGCCCGGGGTAGCGGGCGCCGCCCGAGGGGCGCCCCGAGCCCGGGGCCCGAGCCCGGGCGCGCAAAAACCGCCTGCACTTCACCAGTGCAGGCGGCCCGGTCTCCATCTACCGCTTCGATCGCGCCGTAGCCGCATCGGAATGGTAATAGTAGTAATAATATCCGTCCCGGCCCTCAGGCTGCACGGCGGAGAGCACCACACCCAGCACCCGGGCCTTGACGGCCTCCAGGGCCTCCTTGGCCCGGCTGACCTGCCGGTGATCGACGGCGTTGGCCCGCACCACCACCACCACCCCGCCGACCTTCGGCGCCAGCACAGCCGCATCGGTCACCGCCAGCACGGGGGGCGAATCGATCAACACCATGTCAAAGCGCTCCTGCAGCTGCGCCAGCAGGGCGCTCATCCGGGCTGAGCCGACCAGTTCGGCCGGATTGGGCGGAATCGGCCCACTGGTCATAATTGAGAGCCCCGGTACATCTGTAGCCTTCACGCACTCATCGAGGGGGGCCTGGCCAATCAGCGCCGTCGTCAGGCCGCTCCAGTTCTCCAGGCCGAACGCCTTGGCAATGGTGGGCCGCCGCAGATCCCCATCCACCAGACAAACCTTGGCGCCCGTCTGGGCAAAGGCCACGGCCAGGTTGGAAATCGTGGTCGACTTCCCCTCGCCGGGCGTGGCACTGGTGATCAGAATCGAGCGAACGGGCTCGTCCAGCCCGAGGAACTGCAGGTTCGTCCGCAGCACCCGGTACGCCTCCGAAGCTACGGCAGACGGGTCATGGTGTGCGACGACCATTTTCGATACAGCTGGAAGCGTTGCTCTCACTTCTGTACCACCGCCTGTGTCTTGCTCTGGCTGCGGGCGCCCTTCCGGCGGCTGGTCGCCTCAGGCTGCCTGTCCACGTCGATCACGGGAATGACGCCCACCACGGGCAATCCCAGCCGGGCGGTCACATCTTCCGGCGACTTGAGCGTCGTGTCCAGATACTCCAGCAGGAAGGCGAGGCCTACCGCCGCCATGGCGCCCAGCACAAAGGCGACGGCGATATTCATCAGCGGCCGGGGCCGGACAGGGCTGGTCGGCACCTGCGCCTGGTCCACGACTGCGACATTCTCGACTTTCATGAAGGTACGGATCTGCCCCTTGAACGCTTCGGCAACGGCAGCTGCCAGGGCTGCCGCACGCTCGGGGCTTCCGTCCTGAATGGTGAACTGGATGATCTCCGTGTCGCGCACCGGCGTGACGGTAATCATCTGCTGAAGCTGCGTGACGGTGAGATCCTTCACGTTCGCCAGCACCATGGCGTCGGAGAGCACGGCCCGGCTCTTGGCCACTTCGGCGTACGTCTTGGTCAGGTTGCGGCTCAACATCAGGTCATTGTAGTTGATCTGCCCGGATCCATCCTTGACCACCCACATGCTGGTCGACGATGCGTACACCGGCTGCAGCACGTAATAGCTGACCAGCCCCGCCATGACCGCCGCCAACACCGGCAGCAGCAAGATGAGCCAGATCCGCCGGCGCAGGGTCATGAAGATGCTCCTGAGATCCAATTCGGCCTGGTCCATTTTCATCTAAGAGTCCCTCCGCCCCCTGAGGGTAAATCTGTACCCCACGCAACCGCCGGGCGCCGGCTCGAATCGGCCGGCGCCCCGATTGCGCTGCGAACATTTACTTGCCGGCGCCAAGGATGCGGTCGATCAAAATGGCGATCTGCGCCTTGGTGAGGATGGCATCAGGCCGGAAAGTCTTGTCTTCAAAGCCCTTGAAGATGCCCAGTTCGTACAGGGCGGCCAGGATGCCCCGATCCTCGGGGGAAGTGCTCTCATAGTCGGCAAAGGGGTAGTCCGCGGCGCTGGTAATGGTCTTGGGCTGGGCGCCCAGGGCCTTGGCCAGCATGCGGGCGACTTCCACACGGGGCAGATCGCTCTCGGCAGAGGCGGTGGGCGTCAGCAGGCCGGCTTCCTTGGCCTTGGTCAGGGCAGCGTCGGTGCTGTCCTCCTTGGAGGCAATGCCCAATACCTTCGCGAAGATGGCGACACCGTCGCCGGTGTTGAGCGAGGCCTCGGGCTCGAGCTTGCCTTCGGCGTCAGGCTTCAGCAGTCCGGATTCGACCAGAACGGTAATGGAGCCGGCAGCATAGTGTTCCGGAGCCACGTCCTTGATGCCCGCCTTCTCCAGATCCTCCTTGACCTTGGGTGCCGGCTTGTTGGCACCGGCGGCCTGGCTGTCGGAGTAGACGGCGCCCGGGACGGTTTCGGCAGCGAGAGCGGTGGTAGCAACGCTGGCGAGCAGCGCAGCAGCCACCGCCGAGGCGGCCAGTTTACGGGTGGTCATGCTCATCGTTCCCTCCTGTCGTTGCTATGTCGGAGCTCGGGGCCTCTGTACTGGTGCTCTCCCACCCCTCGGGGCGGCGGGAAACTTAGGACTACGACAGGAGCGACCGTTCGGCGGTCTGATCGACCTTGCCGAAGGCCCTGGCAGCGGCCAGACCTTCGGCGAGCAGCGGCGCCCGGCCTTTCAGGTCATGGGCGTCGCTTACGACGTACGGGGCCACGCCTTCCGCCACGAACTCCTCGGCCAGCGCCTGGGACTCGGCCCCAAACCGACCCAACAGGCTGGCCGCGGTCACCATGGCGCACACGCCTTTGTCCGCCAGGCGGTACATGAGCTCCGGGCGCCGGCGGATCTCCAGGTTCCGTTCGGGGTGGTTGAGAATCGGCCGGAAGCCGGCGATCATCACTTCAAACAGCGCCCGTTCGGTGTACATGGGAAACTCCCGGTACGGCAGCTCGACCAGGATATGCCGGGACTGGTTCAGGCCGAATACCTCGCCGGAGCGGAGCGCCCGCAGGAGGTCGAAGCCGAGATAGATCTCCATGCCCGGCAGCACGGTAATGGAGCGGCCCGCCCGGCGCAGTTCGGCGTTGATCAGTTCGGTGGCGGTCAGAACCGCCTCTTTGGTCGCGTTGTACTTGCCGTCCAGGGTGTGGGCGCCGGCGATCACGGTGGTGACCCCCTGGTCATCCATGGCAGAGAGCATTGCGAGGGAGTCGGCAAGCGTGGCCGGGCCGTCGTCGATCCCGGGCAGGACGTGAGCATGCAGGTCGATCACGCCGCAGTCTCCCCCCTTACCCGAAATAACTAACTGCTATAGAGTTATACACATAGAAGTTTAGTCTAGAAATACCATTAGCGTCAACTAGGAAGCGTTTACTGAGCGTGCCAGTTCAGGAAAGCGGTGAGGATGACGAAAGCACCGGGGCTCGCATGCTCCGGTGCTGGCTGTTCGTGGTATTTGCCGTCGAGATAGGCGACCCGCCTGACCCGATGGCTCAGGACGCCGCCGTATTTCCGAGCGGCCTGGCCTTGAGGGTATTAACCTCGAGTTCCAGGCGCTCGATCCGGTGCAGGAGGTCTTTCAGATACGCGTCAGTAGCCGCAATCTTCCCCTTGTTGCTGGCGACTTCGTCGATCCACCGGTTGAGGGAATCTCTGAAACGATCCAGACGCCGATTCATGGCGTCCACTTTCGCCGCCAAGTCAGTGATTTGGGCGCCCAACCTGGCTTCCACGGCGGCAAACTTCAAATCAAACTTCTCTTCCAGCTTCGCCAGTTTCTGTTAGAGCTTCTGTTCGAGCTTCTGTTCAAGCTTCTCTTCAAGCTTCTGGTCCAGGAGTCCTTCAATTCGCTGAAGCAGCACTTCTGCGTCCATCGCACTCTCCCCCTCATTGTTGTCCATTGTACCAGCCCGCGGTGAACCCGCATAGGGGCGGGCAGAGAAGCCTTGGCCGTTCCAGGAAGACACCGTCAAATGCGAGGGCGCACCTGACTTAGGTTGACATGGGTTGTTTTCGCTGCAGGACAAGTGATTATGTATCGAGAATATGCCCGTATCTTGCCGCGATGTATAAGGCACTTGAGGTGGACTATGCGTGTACTGATTACGGGCGGCGCCGGGTTTGTCGGGTCTCACTTGGCCGGCAGCCTCCTGACTGCCGGGCATGATGTCAGCGTCGTCGATGACCTCTCGACCGGCTCAACCGACAATTTGCCAACCGGAGTCGAGTTCTTCTGCAAGGATATCCGGACGCCCCTGGACGCGATTTTCGCATCGGTGCGGCCCGAAGTCGTCTATCACCTGGCAGCCCAGGTCTCCGTGCCGAACTCCATGGACGAGCCGGGCTTTGATCTCTCCGTCAACGCCAGCGGGACCATCAACGTGCTGCGGGCAGCGGCCGGGGCCGACGCCCGGAAACTGATCTCCGTATCGTCCGCCGCCGTGTACGGTGAGCCGGTGGCACTGCCTATCACGGAGGAACACCCGACGGCGCCCCTCTCCCCGTACGGCCTGTCCAAACTGACCGGCGAGGCGTATGTACGGCTGCTGGCGCCGGGTGCCGGCCTGGAGTACACGATCATCCGTCCGGCCAACATTTACGGGCCGCGGCAGAAGACCGAAGGCGAGGGCGCCGTCGTTCCCGCCTTTCTGGGCCGGTTCCTCTCCGGGGCAGATCCGGTTATTCACGGCGACGGCAGCCAGACGCGCGACTTCATCTATGTGTCCGATATGGTCAGCGCACTGATGGCCGCCATGAACCGCGCCAACGGCATGACGCTGAACGTCAGTACCGGCTCTGCCGTCACAGTGCGGGAACTCTGGCAGCAGACCGCCGATCTGCTAGGCTGGCGGCGGCCGCCCCGGCACGGACCTGTGCGGGCAGGCGACATTCCGCACTCGGTGATGGCCAATGATGCCGCCAGGCGCCATTTGCAGTGGGCGCCGGCCATGACGCTGCGGGCGGGGCTTGCCCAGACCCTGGCCTGGAGCCAGGAACTGCGGGCTGCTGCAGGACAGCAATAGTCAAGGCGAAAAGAGACCCTCTCCGGCCGGGTGCCGGGGAGGGTCTCAGTTTGTCCTAGGGCGAAGACTCCCCCGTCCCGAGATACACGACCTCCGGACTGGGCTCGCCCTCCGCCCCGGAGGCCAATACGGGCCTGACCCGGTAATAGTACCGTTTTCCCACCTCGGCGAACTTGTCGGTGAAGGCGGGCTGGTCCACCGGGAAGTCGGTGGTGGGGCTCCCCGGTGCAAAGCCGGGCGCCTCGCCTCGGTAAACATAGTAGCCGAGAACGGCCTCCGTCTGAGCCCGCCAGGTCAGCCTCACCTTGCCGCCGTCTCCGACGGCCCTCAGGTCCCAACCGGTATCCGGGGTGATGGTGCCCCCCGTGTAGACCGCCGGATTCTGGGCGAAATAGGGCTCAAGCACCTCGGCCGAGAAGCCCGGAATCTGGTTGGCCATGTACAGGTCCGGCCCGACGGTCTGCCCCTCGGGCGTCAGAACCCGCGCTCCGCCCCAGATGGCGATCTCGCTCCCCTTCTCCACGGGCACCGGCTGCCCCGTCAGGGGATCGATGGGCTTGCCGCTGACCGGGTCGATCGGCTTGCTGATCACCACGGTGACCGGCTCGCCCGTCACCGGGTCGATGCCCGGGGCCTCAAACAGCTTCACCGGCCCGCTCTGCACAACGGGATCGATCAGGCGCCCGGTCACGGGATCCAGCGGCCGCGACACCCAGAGCCCGGGTTCCTTGCTCAGGACCACGTCGATGGGCTTGCCGGTGATCAGGTCGATGGGCCTGCCGGTGTCGGGATCGATGGGCTTACCGGTGATGGGGTCGATCAGATTGCCGGTGAAGGGGTCGACCGGCTTGCCTGTTTCGGGGTCGATCAGCCGGCCGGTGACAGGGTCGACCGGCGTGCTGCCGTCCACATTCGGCGGGGCGATATCGTTGGCAATGCCGCCGCCCTGGCTCAGCACCACGGCTGCGGCGCTGATCTGCCTTAGCACGATGCCGTCCTCCAGCGCTGCAAAGGCATCGACCTGATACGTATCATCGGGCAGGGCGGGCAGGGCGACCTTGACCACCGCCTGCCTCTCGGCCACGGGCCCCGCCACCGGGTAGGGCACCCCCGTGCTGCTCCGCAGCCGGAAGCTGTAGCCGGCCCGGTCGGGCAGTATGGATCGGGCCTCCAGGTAGATGACCCCGCCCTCTGCCACCAGCCGGAACCCCTTCATGAAGGCCAGATCCAACGTGACCTGCCCGGCGTCCGGGGCCGGCACCGGCCCCGGCCCCGGCGAAGGCGCCGGCGTGGGTCCCGGCGAGGGGAACGGCGCCGCCCCGTCCTGACCCGCCGTATCCAGCCAGACCAGGTCGCCGGCCATGCCCGCGGGCATGAGGGCCAGCGGCGTCAGCTGGTGCTCCTCCCCCGTCGCCATGTTGATCAGGCCGATATACCCCGAAGGTCTGCCATAGAACCAGCCGCAGTCTTCAGCATTCACGTCCCAGGCCGGTCGCTCGACCCTCGACCAGCAGAGCCGGTGGGTCACCGCCAGCCACTTGCCGTCCGGCGAGACCGCCACATTATCGATCCGTTCCTTCCCACGCCCGATCTCCTTGATCGTCTTGATGGCGCCTCTGGAGAGCCGCAGGGGCGGAAACGGGTAGACGTAAGTCTTGATATAACTGGACGGTTCCACCAGGATCAGCCGCTGGCCATCCGGCGTCCACTTGATATCGGAGTGGTGGCAGTTATACTCGTAGCCGTTAACGTAGCAGGTGGCGACCTGGGTGTTGTCCAGGGTGTCGACTCGATCCACCCCCACGGTCGCAATAAAGCCCCGGCTCTCCGAGTAAGGTGCGATCGTGGTGAACGCCACCCGTCGGCTGTCCGGCGACCAGGCGAGGCGGATCCCCAGGGGCCCGTACGGGGCTGACCAGATCACCTGCTCGGCGGCCCCGCCCTCGCAGGGCGCCGCGGCGGTGCAACCGTCCCCCTGGGGGAGCGTCACAATAGAGAGCCGCTGCTCGTCGCCCCGGCGAAACTGGAGGACGGCGTAGCGGCCATCCGGCGAGACGGCGCCGGGCAGGCCCGAGCTGAAGATCTTCTCGACGCCCGCGCTGGTCTTGTAGGTATAGACCGGCACCACCGCCTCCTGCCCGTCCACCCGGATCCGGTAGGTCCGGGCGTGGGTCAGGGGCCCCAGCCCGCTGAACGGCGCCGTGGAGTCGGCGTGGATACCGGAGACGGTGTTGTCGGTCGCCCACACGACGCCATCGCCCGGCTGCCCAGCGCCCGGCAGGGCGGCGCCGGCCGCCGCCAGGGGGCCCACCAGCCCCGCCGGCGTGAGCGACGCCATGCCGCCGGCGGCGCCATAAAGGCGCTCCAAGTACTCTCGCCACAGGTTCCAGAGGAAGATGTCGCCCTCGAACACGTAGGGTGGGACCATGCCCGGCAGCCGAAACACCGGGGTACCCGGCTCCGGGGCTGGGTTCGGGGGGGCGCTCTTCTTCAGGATGGCGTCGCTGCAGCCCCGGAACCAGCCCGTGAAATAGTCGCTGTGGAGGTTGCCGGATTTTGGAGTCGTCCGGTTCCCTGGGCAGGCGGCGTAGCCGTGGTCGTAGCCGCGCTGATACGCGGCCGGGTCGTCACGTACGGCATCCATGGGGTCTGCCGCCGCCTGCGGCGCCGGCATCAGGAGAGTCAGAAACAGCGCACACAGGGCCAGGACGGCCGGCATACGCCTCCACTGGATCATCACGGCCTCACGCTCCTTTCCATGCGCAGCGCCGCCTACCAATCCGGGTTGGAGAGCGAGCCCGATGTGGTCACCTTGCTGCTCTTGCCGCCGTTGGCCAGGTAAAGGTCGCCCGAGCGACTGTAGAGGACCGTAGTCCCGTCGTTGCTGACCCGCGGGAAACCGTACTTATAATCGCCGGTGCCGTCGAAGACCTTCTCCCCCGTGCCGGCGGCCACATCGTAGATGTAGAGCTTAGGCGCTCCCCGGCCCTCGTAGGTCAAATACTTCCCGTTGGCCGACCAACTGGCCATATAGGTGACGGGCGGGGCGCCGAAGTAGGGCGACTCGGCGCCCGGATAGCTCAGCTCCTTGCCCCCCCGCAGCGTCGCATCCGAGTGGAGCGTAAAGGTGTAACCGTCGCTGATGACCAGGCCGCCGGTGCTCCAGGCGGCGTCGAAGGCGCTATTGTCCAGCTCCGTGGGCTCGCCCCCCGCCGCATCGATCAACATCAGGCGGGGGTCGCCCCAATCGGCGATCTGCAGGTAGAGGATCTGGCTCCCGTCCGGCGACCAGCTGTATGGCACGGCCACATTCTGGCGAATCTCGTACTCATCGGCTACCCGATCGGCCACGGTGCGAACCGGCGTCACCAGCACCCGCTCGGAGCCGCTGGCCAGATTCCGGACGATCAGCCGACCGGCCTGGTCCTCGTATGCGATCTCCTCCCGATTTGGGCTGAGCCGGAAATGGTAGATCCCGTTCGGCGCCGTGAAGACGGTGGTCATGGTGCCGGTCGCGAGGTCGATCTTGACCAACCGGCTGTACGCCTCAGCCGCATAGGCCACTGCGGGCACATCTGCCGCCGGCGCCTCTTCGCTCTTGACGCCCGCCGGATAGGTAACTTGAATCGTCTGGGTGGCCGCCTCAAACTGGGTCTCCGCCCCCAGATTCTCGGCTACGAAGCGGACCGGGATCAGCGTCCGGCCCGCCACGACGGTGGGCGGCACATCAAACCGCTTCTCTACGCCGCCGATCAGGGCGGTGCTCTTCCCGACCCAGAGTATCAGCTGCCGCTCGCCCAGCGTGTAGGTGATGCGCTGCTCCGCGTCGTCCCAGCCGATTTCGGCCCCCAACGCCTCGCCGAAGAAGCGCAGTGGGATCATCGTCCGGCCGTCTATGATCTGCGGCGGTACATCCAGGGTGCGGGGCTGGCCATCCACGTGGGCGATGAGGTTGCCCACCTGGAACTTGATCGTCTTGGAGACCGCCGCCTGAGGCGGGGCGACCGGTTCAGTCGGGTCTGGCGCCACCGGCACCGGCTCAGCGCCAGCAGGGGCCGCCGCCGGAATCAGGGTAGCGTCGAAGGCCTTGTACGAGGGGTAAGAGGAGCCGGCACGGGCCAGGAAGAGGACCGCGTACTGGCCCGACCGCCCCCGGAGTGCGTAGATCCCGCCGGGCACGGCGGTGGCCCGGGACTCGTACCCGCCGGGCGGCAGGGCGGTCAGCATGTCCAGCTCCACTGCCAGATACTGGACGCCGGCGCCCGCCGCGGCCACGATCTCGCCCGCCTCGGTCATATGAAAATCCTCATCGCCCCGGGGCAAGCGGCTGTCCAGGTCGGCGACCGATACGCCCTCGCCGGGCAGCACGATCACCTGCTCCAGCCGCTCCCAATCGATCTCGGTCTGCTCGCCTTTCTTGACGGTGACCAGGTGCGAGGGCTGCAGGATCATGACATGATGCTCGGAATAGGTGGCCTTGCCCGAGAGGTCGAGGATCTGGTCGCCGTTCAGGTTGACCAGGGCGAACTCCCCGGTCCGGCTGCGCACCAGGTAGCTGGCCGATCGATTCAGGCCGGGTACCGGCGCCGAGTCCGCCCAGCCGTCATTGGGAATGACGCGCAGCAGCTGCGGGCTGACCCCGGCCTCCTGCACGCCCCATTTGCCGGCGGCGATCTGGCCAAGCTTGACGATTTTGGCACCGTTTCTGGTGACCAGCAAGGCCCCCTGCATCACCAGATCGCTCTGGGCGGCGGGCGCCAGGTCGTAGTCTGCGACGCGGACGCCCCTGTCCAGGGTCAAGGTGCCGGAGTGGGTCGGATCCTCCCACGCGACGATATAGACCGCATCCTCGCCAATGGAGATGCTGCCACCGCCCCCGGTGGTGCTCCCGCCCCCGGTGGTGCTCCCGCCTCCGGTGGTACTCCCGCCTCCGGTGGTACTCCCGCCTCCGGAGGTGCTCCCGCCCCCGGTGCTGCCACCGCCGTTTTCAGGCTCCGTGGAGTCCTCCTCCTCCTGCGACGGCCCGGTCAGATCGACGCTGCCGGCATCCTGCAGGGCCGTGCCCGCCGCCACCGTGACGGTGGCGTAGCGCAGGTAGACCGTCGGCAGCGAGACCTGCCGGGCGCCCTGGATAACCTGCGTCACCTCCACCTTGGCGTAGCTGTTGCCGCTTCGCCAGAGGTAGACATGCCCCTCCGCCGCCGTCACCTGGCGAGTGTAGCTGCCCTTCAGCGGCGGCACCTTGTCGAAGTTGACGGCGCCCAGATCGAGCAGTGTCCCGGTGTTGCTCTTGAGGAAGACCGACGGCAAATTCTGCTCCACGATCAAATCGCTATACGAGGCCGCAAGCCCCGTGCGGCCCGAGGCGAAGACCAGGGCATCCTCCATCGCCCCGCCGTTGTCGCCCAGGACCACCTCCCGCGCCGAACTCCAATTGAAACCACCGGCCGCTGCCGCCGGCAGGGCCACCGCAGCCAGCAAGGCCGCGCAGACGAGAATGGACAGCAAACGCCGCCTCCAAGCCATAACGCTCCCCCATTTCCAACAAGATGGAATCCGGATCTACTTCATAGCCGGAACGCAAGTCTCCCTTGCCTCCCGGCCTTTCCCGCCGGTGACCGCCCAGCAGATTTCGCCCTGGCGGCTCAGAAAGATCGCCACCGCCTCCGGCACGCCGTCGCCGTCGACATCACCCATCAGCCGGACCCGGGCGCCGCCGCCCGCGCCAGACCGCGAAGCGGCGATCACCGCGCCCAGGAGCAGGCCCGCGGCGCCCACGTAAAGCGCGACGCGCAAGCGGGGCGAGAGTCCATACATAGAAAGACCCCCCGGTCCGAAGTGGCAGCTTGCCACCTTCAGCGTACCGGGGGGACCGTGAACGAAACGTAGACGCATCAGGAGAGCAGAGAACGGACCAGCCGGCGGGTCTGCGGCTCTGGCTCCACCCCCAGCTCGCTCCGCAGCCAGCGGGCCAGCCGCCGGTAGCGGGCCAGCACCTCGCCGCGCCGCCCGGATTGGGCCAGCAGCTCCATCAGCTCCCGCTCCCGCTCCTCCTGGCCGGGCTCCAGGGCCAGCATCTCCTCCAAAATAACGGCGGCGCTGCTGGTGCGGCCTAACTGCCGGGCCGCCTCCAGCCCCAGCTGAAGCAGCTCCCGATACTCCCTGAGCACCTGCTCCCGGGCCGGCATTACCCAGGGCCAGTAGGCCTGCGGCAGCAGCTCACCCCGATATAGGCTCCGCCCCTCCAGCGCCAGGCTGAGGGCGGACTCCGGCCCCGCCCCCCGGGCCGCCGCCAGATGGGCCCTTAACAGGGCCACATCGACCTGGCCGACCGAGGCCCGGTGCAGGGTAATCTGATCGTGATCCGCCTCGAGCTGGCACCCCGCAGAAGTCAATACCCCCTTGAGCCGGTAGAGGCCGACGCGGAGCTTGGCGCGGGCCGTCTCGGGCGGCTCGCCCGGCCAGAAGGCCTCCAGCAGCGCTTCCCGCCCGGCGCTGAAACCGGGCTGGACCAACAGATACTGCAGCAGCCCCCGTACCTGGGCCCGCCCCCAGACGTCGCCGCCCAACTCCTGGCCGCCGGCGCTGACACGGAAGGTGCCCAGCAGTTCGGCCCGCAGGCCGCCGGCGGCGCCCGTGGAGTCCGGCCCTGCGGCCGCCGCGGCGAGGCGCTCGGCCAGGGCGATCAGCAAAGGGACCCGGGCCGCCGCGGCCAGGCGCAGGGCCTCCCGCGCCCCGGTCTCGGGCCGGCGCCGGGCCAGCTCCAGCCACGCCCGGCTGAGCGCTTGCAGCACCGCCAGCGCAGGGGTCGGCTCCGCATCGTGCAGGCAGATGGCGGCCGACTCGCCCAGCGCCTCCGCCGCCCGGTGGTCGCCCCGGTGGACGGCAAGCAGGGCCTCCGCCAGATACCGATGCGCCTGCTGGTGGGCGCTGCCGGGCAGCAGGGCAGGCAGCAGTTGCTCCGCTTCAACCCACCGATCCAGCATGGCGCAGAGCCAGAACCGGGAAAGGAGCGCATCGCAGGCGGCCGCCCCTTCCAGCCGCTGCGCGGCCTGCTGCAGCTCGGCCAGCGCCTCCTGATACCGGCCGGCCGCCACCAGCCCGTGGGCACCCAGCCCAAAGAGCGCCGCGCCCTGCCGCTCCCGGAGCCCCAGCTCTGCGAAGAGGGCGGCCGCCGCCCGGAAGCCACCCACGGCCGCGCCGGCCCTACCCGCCCCGGCCTCCCATTCAGCGACAGCCAGCAGCGCTTCGGCCCGCGCCGCCCCGGCCGCCTCGCCGAGCTCCGCCTCCACCTGCTCGATCGCCGCCTCCGCCTCGGCCCAGTGGCCCAGGTCGGCGTGGGCCAGTGCCAGCCGGGAGAGCGCCGTGAGCATGGCGTCCGACCGCCGCCGGGCGTAGCCGATCACGGCGGCCCGGAGCCACCGGACCGCCCGAGATGGCTGCCCGGCGCGGCGCAGCGCCTCCCCGGCTTCAGCCAGAACGCCGGGCTCGGACTCCAGCACCACCTCCGGGATGATGCTGAGCCAGTCCTCCAGCCGCTGGAGCCGCCCGGTCCGGACCAGCAGATGGGCAGTGCGGACCAGCAGCCGCTCGATCAGCCCGTGGTCGCCGGCCGCCAGCGCATGCTCCAGCGCCGCCTCCGGGTCGCCCTGCTCCGACGCGTAGAGCGCGGCCCGCCGCCGCAGCTCCCGGTACCGCTCCGGCATTTGCGCCCGGAGCCGGCCGCGCAAAAACTCCAGCCAGAGCGGGTGCGGGCGGAGGGCGCCGTCCGGCTCCGCCATGACCAACAGGCGCGCCTGCCGGAGGCGGGCCAGCTGCTCGCCGGCCCCGGCCTGCTCCGTGATCCGGCTGCAGGCATCTGCCCGCCAGACGGGCAGCACGGAGACTGTTACGAGGAATTGTTGGTCGGCGGGCGCCAGGGCCCGAAAGACCGCCTCTGCCAGATAATCAAAGAGACCGGCGCTGCCGGACGCGTCAAAGGCGGCCGTCTCCGCCAGCAGCCGCAGCGCCGCGGGCCAGCCGCCCGATCGTATATGTAGATGTTCCTCCCACCGGGCGCCCAGCCGGTCCACCACCGCCCGGCTCTCTGCGGCGGAAAAGGCCAGGTCGGCCTCCGTCAGCTCCCGCACGCAACCGGCCAGCCGGAGCCGCGCCAGCCCGGGAATGGGCGGCAGGAACCGCCCTGCGAGAATCAGCCGGAGCGTCGCCGGCCGCTGCGCAAGCAGTTCGCCCAGCAGGCGGCAGGCCGGCTCAGAGCCATCCAAAAGGTGGACGTCATCCAGAATCGCCGTCCGGGGCACGGCTTCGGCCTCCAGCCACCCAGAGAGCTCATGGGCGCCCAGGGTGGGCGACCCGCCGGTCAGCGCCGGAGCGCCAAAGCCACCCGCCAGCCCGGCCAGCAGCACCGCGGGATCCCGGTCGGCCGCGTCCAGACTGTACCAGATGATCTGACCCGCCCCGGCCGCGGCATACTCCGCCAGCACCGAGCTCTTGCCATAGCCCGGTGCGGCCATGAGGCAAACGATCTCCCCCTGGCTCAGGGCGTCCAGCAAATGGGGCCGGGGCAGATAGGGAACGGGCAACGCCGGCGGGCGCAGCTTCCCTTCCCGGGCCGTCACGGGGCGACTCCTTGCAGCGCGGCCGCTTCATCGTAGTAGAGGCTGACAAACTGCGTGATGCCCACCACATGAAAGACCTTGCGGAAATGATCGTTCAGGCCATAGGCCGAGACCCGCCCGCCGGCCCGGGTCACCAGGCGGACCGCCCAGAGCAGGCCGCCCAGGCCGGCCGTGCTGATCATCCCCGCCCGGGAGAAGTTCAGCACCAGATGCGCAGGCAGCGGCGCCAGCGCCTGTACCGCATCGCAGACGGCATCGCCACCTTCCCGGGCCAGGGGGCCGGCGATGTCCAGGATCACCGTGCCTGCAGCCATTCTGACTTGTAGCTCAAACATCCGGCCCACCTCCTGCGACATGAAACGTCAGGACCACCTGCTTGCCGCCCGGCGTCGGCTCCACCCGCAGGCCGTCCGCCATCGCCTGCGCCAGCGGAATCCCCCAGCCCCGAATCGGCCCCTCCCCTGCCATCTGCACGGCGAGGTCCGGCGGCGCCGCGGGCAGGGCAAAGAGCTCCCCCCGGTCATAGATGCGGGCCTCCACGGCGCCCGCCCCGGCGCTCATCTTCAAGACGAACGGCACCGCCGCCTGCGCCCGGTTCCCGTGGATGATGGCATTGCGGCAGATCTCGCCCACCGCCGTCGCCACGGCCCGGGCCCGCTCGGCCCCCAAAACGGGACCGGCAAACTCCGCAGCGAAAGCGGCCGCCTCCACCTCAACGCCATCCCGGCTGGGGAACTCCCGGCGGACCTCCGCCGGCGGAATCAGGACAACCACGGTCACGTCATCCACAAAAGGCTGATGCTGTTGATGCGCCGCCGCCAGGGTCAGCAGGTCGGCGACCATCGCCTCGGCCGGGCCCCCGGGCCGGGCCCGGGCCACCGCCTCTTCCACCGGACCGGCGCCCAGGACGGCGCCCTCCGCATTCGTCGCTTCAATAAGTCCGTCGCTATATAGAAGGAACGGATCAAGTGGCGCGAGTGCGAAGCACTCCTCCGCATACGCCGCCTCGGCATCGACGCCCAGCGGCAGCCCGGGCGGGAGCTGCACCGATTGCCGCCCGACGACAGGGGGGAAATGGCCGGCGCTGGCCAAAGTAGCCACCCGGCGCTCGAGATCGATGACGCAGTAGGCGGCCGTCACGAAGAGCCGCTGCGGCAGGGCAGCGGCCAGCATCTGGTTGACGGCGCCGAGGACCGCAGCCGGGCTCTCGTACTGCGGCGCATAGGCGCGGAGCAGGCTGACGGTGTACGACATCAGCAGGGCGGACGGCAGGCCCTTGCCGGCCACATCGCCGACGGCCACGCCGAGGCGGCCTTCACCCAGAGGGATGATGTCATAGAAGTCGCCGCCAACATGGTGGGCGGGGATCAGGCGCGCCGCCAGATCCCACCCGGCGGGAAGCGCTGGCGACTGGGGCAGCAGTCCGCGCTGGAGCGCGCGGGCATCCTGCAGATCCTTCTCCATCAGGGCCAGCTCCCGCTCCGCCCGCTTCTGCAGCGCGTTCATGGCCGAGATCAGTCCGCCCACCTCGCCCTCGACCGTCACGGCCATGGGTTGGAAGAGGTTCGGCCGGGTCTCCACCGAAAGCTGCCGGATGCGGCCGGATGCCGAATCGATGGCCGCCTTGATCTCCGAGGCCAGCCAGTAGGCGCTGATGGCCCCCAGCAGGCCCAGGAGCACGTAGTCGCCCAGCATGCGCACTTGGGAGACGCCGGGCGGCGTGGTCAGGACCAGGGAGACGAACAAGACCGCCTGGGCCACCACCAGTACCACAAAGCGCTCCGGCACCGATGGACCGGAGCTACCGGGGAGCTCAGCGACGTTGAGCCGCACCAGGCCGCGACGGAGGATCAGCCGGCTGCCGGAGAAGAAGAGGATCGCCAGCGTCAGGGCCAGCAGCATCTCGCGGAGCATGAAGTTGAGCAGCTCAATCCCGTACACCGGGTCGGCCAAAATGGCGAGCAGGCCCTCTGCTTCGTCCGCTTGATGGAAGGCCAGCGTAAAGAGGAGAGCCATGGCCATCAGCCAGGAGGCGGCGGTCATGGGGAAGCGCATGCCGGTAATGGCTGCGGCCTGCCGCTCCGCCAGGGAGAGCGCCTCCCCCCGCTCCAGGGTCGCCAGTGCGCGGAAGAACCGGCGCAAGCCGAAGCCAGTCAGCCAGTCCAGCACCAGGCCGACCAGAAAGGAGCCGCCCCAGAGGACGAAAAAGGATATGGGATGCGTTCGCAGCAAGGACCAGGGCGTCTGTCTCAGCCGTAGGTAGTTGTCAACCTCGATCCAGACGAGGCCCAGGAGGATGAAGCCGATGATCAGAGACCGGAGCTGTCTTCGCACACCTGGCATAGCCACCCTCCTCGGCACGGCAGCAGTGAGCCAATATTCTACCGGCCCCTACGAAACACCTCTACCATAAACGCTATTGAGTTCACCATCAGCGCTGTTGTGGGCGTCAACATCGCGCTTGTGGGCGCGATTGAGCGTGCCCGCAACACTATTGAGGAGACCACATGCGTTTTTGAGAGTCCGACCATTGCATACTTCGGCCCCATTGATGCACCAAACGAGACCATCTCTGAGGGCGTTGCGGGCAGCAAGCCCTCACCCACAAGGCTTCGCACCTCGTCCATACAGGCGCGGCAGAACCACCTGCATGCATATTCATCTCAACGACCGTGCCCCGCTATTTCCTCGCCATTTCCTCGCTATTTCCGTGCCATTTCCCCGCCATTGCCCCCCGCGCCGACTGCACACGCCGCGCAATTTGCCCCCCCACATCCGCCTCTCCCCTTTGCGATATCCCCAGGCCGCCTGGCTCAAGGGCGCCCAGCCTCTGCCATCGACCCCCGCCTTGGGTATATAGCGCACCCCAAGCGCTATTGAGGCGTATTGAGACATTTTTAACTCATCCATTCGAACCATCGTTACTGCACTTCCGTATATATCAACAGCTCCCTAAATTCGGATGTGAAGGATGATGTATGGTGGCACCCAAGATCCCGGAATCGCCCGACCAGATGAACAAGCTCCTCGAAGTGTTCCTGCAGGCGAAGCAGGACGGCGCCAGAGTCCACGATGTTGAGCAGCGGCTTGAGCTGCATGTGACCACCACCACCGCTTACCTCCCCAGCTACACCCGCCAGGTGATGGACACCAACAACGGCGCCCCGGTGATGGCTATCCATACCCGGACTGACGCCAAGACCAAGCGGGTCTTCCTTCATCCGGCCGCAAACCCCGCCGACAAGGCTGCCCGTAAGCTGCGCTCCGCCGAGACCATGGGCCCCGCCTACTTCGCTTTCGGCGTGCCGCTGCGGGCCCTCGGGCTCAAGTTCCCGGCGAGCCGCCGCATCGTCCTTCCCATGGGCACGCTGGAAGTCCCCGACCAGGGCATCGTCTACTGGGTCTCCTTCGCGAATATTGAAAAGGAAGCCCGTAATGTAAGCACTGCGACCGCGGCCGCGGCCAAGCAGGCTGCACCCAGAAAGACAAAGGCGGGCAAAGAAACCAAGGACTCCACTGAGCCGACCCCGCCTCAGGGATAAAGGCGCAATCGGCCCCGGGCGCTCGCCAGGCGAGCCCCGGGGCCGATTCCTTTAGTTTGGCCATTGCAATGTTTATGTAATTTTGCGTTTGGTGGTATGTTCTATTCCTGAGAGAACATTGCTGCGTTATGCTCTACTTAGGAGAGGGGGAATCCGGCATGACCCGTAGCATCCGAGCAGAGGAGTTACTTGACCTTATGGAAACGCTCCTGCAAGCGCA